>Ga0179593_1276211_pt1 | contig 12582 bp, 12 predicted proteins | sample CZODoug2_1_08_16_FD_185931 | JGI IMG/M metagenome (GOLD analysis project Ga0179593, IMG submission 185931) | Vadose zone soil fungal communities from Angelo Coast Range Reserve, California, USA - CZODoug2_1_08_16fungal (PacBio error correction) | ecosystem: Environmental > Terrestrial > Soil >... | reverse complement strand
CCCCTTCCCCCCCTAATAAAACGGGAACCCCCAAAGAGCTTCCTCCAGAACATGCAGAGCCCCCGTGAGGTCCCTCAGATAAGTAGACACGGAACCAAAACTGCGAACCCATCAGTACCATTTTAGCACCCGTAAAATTTCAGGGAAGAAACCCCCTAAATGCCAATAAACCTCCCGGATCAACTGCATAGCTACACGAGTACCTCTACAAAAAGAAAAAGAACCGCGACCAACACCCTAGAAGATTCATTGAACACATAATTTAACACGCCACAATATGGAAATACTTCATCACCTATCACCACGCCCCCGAGAATTTCCTTTGCCGCTTTTCTCCGAGAAGGAAACCCAACAAACTCGCGACCCCCCCTGCAAAGGAACCCTCAAGGGTCGCAATCTCCCCTCATACGCCACCACTTGAACTACCCCGTAACAAAAACATCTCCACACATATCTTTTTTTTCCATTCAAGCCATACTGCTACACCGAGAAAAACCCTAGACTCGCCCAAAAAAAGGTACAAACACCCCCAAACAGATACCACTTGAAACACACACGTCAGTGTAGAATCAAGTACAAACTCGCAGGCCCTCCCCAAGGCTAGTACCTACCACTAGTACATTGAATTTTCCTCCTCGTTTAAGTGTTGAAAATTTTCATTATCGCAGAATGGGAGATTGGTTCGTGGTCCCAATTAATTACCTATCTCATCTTATAACGTGTTACGTTTTCCTCGGAGTGAGGTATTAGTGGAAGATTGTGGTTCTTCTTGAGAGGTTTGTTGTCGTCTTTTTTTTTCAAGCATGGGGGTTAGGGATTAAAGATCCTTCCATGATTCTTGCATTTGGAGGTTTGGTCACTGCGACATTGCAGCTAGGGCTGAAGACTGGGACCTCTGGTGTTTTTGGCCCAACAGTTTGGGTTATGGTGCTTCAATTGATGACCATGAAATTAGGAATTTCTTCAGGGCCAGGACGAGGATTGCGAAGGAGGATTGCCTCATTAATTACTACGACTATGCGGGGTGAAGTTCTCGACGTTTCAGGACGTCAGAGGTCTTTCCTGCTAGGGTAGAGTCTTCCCCCATGAAAATAGTAGCAAGGTGTTTTTTAAGAAGGTATGGATTTTCAGTAATACTCAATGCGTGGTTTCAGTAAATACCTTTCTTTTTTTCAGAAGTATTTTCCATCCCGCTGGAGTATAGTAGACCAGAGCAATTGTGGGCACCTCCGGGATTAGAGAATGAACCGACCTCTGGTCTGGGGTCCTTCTTTCTCTGTGAATAATGGTGTCGTACCCCCCGGAGTCTTTCGGCAAGGAGGTGTGCTTGCCCTCCGGTTATAGGCGGGAAGTGCACCCGAGGCTTCAAGGTGAGCATGTTTACTAAGTCACAGGTTAATCCCGACCCAGAGTTTGCTGGTACCCACAGACGCGACTTCCTCGCGGTGGTTCCATACGCAGAGACTACTACCCCCAAGTGTCAGCGTTAGCAGTCGGTTTATCCTCCCTGCGGACCGCAAGCCAAATTTGAAACCCATACTTAAACTAGCGAACCACAAGGCGGGATCAAGGACTCTTTGGCCGCCCGCAGACCAGAGCCATTGGTTGAAGGGATACAATCGAGAAGCTGTACCCATCTAAGGCTTAGATGCGCCCTGGACTAACTGGGATAGGAAAAGAAGGCAAAAGTTATTGGTTTCCGTTTTTCCACAATAGCGCTCTCCAGTCCCTCGGTTCCGGTTTATAATATCAAAACATAAAAAGTTCAGCGCGAATGGAAGGTTTCAAAGTTGAATCTTACTTCCCTGACGTAAAGAAAGTGAGTACCTTAGAGACGCTGTTTTACTCGATGTAGTATATGACGGACCAGCCCTGACCCCTTCCCCGGTAGGAGCGCCCTGGCGAACGTACCCCCCCCTATGCAATTATAATACTAGCCGTCGCCCGCCCCGGGATGAAGAGGTCCCGCCAGCGCGTGCCTCCTTCCCAAGACGGTGCCCACCTGGAGACTCGGCCCGTTTGTATGCTAGGTAGCCAAATAATCCCCATCCTCAAAGTGATAGATGTCCATCACTACCTTACATCTTTTAGACCCGTAGTCAGACCTCGGCTTCTCTATCTTTCTCTGCTAAATATGACCCCCAAGCACACTTGATCACCGTTGATTTATGATATACCTGCCTCCCCCTCTGCGTTCCCTAAGCATAATTTGACCGCCCCTGACAGGAAGGAACCCCGGTCTGCCTGGCCAGAAAGTAACCCCCCCCTCCCCACCATAGAAACCTCTTTCATTCGAACCACATTAGCCGGTCTCTCTTTCCATCGAATCCGGTTTTTTTTTGATGAATCTAGTATAGGCCTTGAGCAATTTATGTCGGTTGTTGATCCGATGAGTCCAACGGGCTATAAAGCCTGCTTCACTTTTTATGAGTTTTTCCCCGTGAGACGTCATGCTTGCGCTTGTTCCTTTGGAAGTCGCTGCGGGAGGTTTCAGATTTTCCCCTTACGATTTAGACAGAATAAGGGTATCTGGTGATTCACCTGTGAGAAGCAGAGATATTGGAACCCTCGACTCTATAGGCTTCGAAGAGGGTCTTGGTAGTTTATCCTTCCTGTTGATCTTGTCATTCTTTCAATGTGAAGCGAAAGAGATCTATGAATACAGATTAATAGACGAGCTTGACACGGTCTTCGAGTTGCTGTCGAGACCCTGTCTTGGAAGTGCTAAAGTCTTCGTTAATAAATGCGGAAGCTCCCTTCCTCGGCGTATCGGAACTTGCTTGTGAGATCCCTAACGGTTTTTTTCCCTACTGGTGGCTCCCCGGGGTAAGAAGAACCAGTCCACAGATCAAGGGGTAGTTTTCCTCTGCCTTTCTCCCCCGTAATCCAGATGAGCGATTTAGTCCGCCCCTCATGAGGATTCTTTCTTTTATTATTCCCTCCCCCCGGCCCCTCAAATCTGTTTCGAAGAGGTCTCTACAAATCCACCAAAAGAAAATTTTGTGGTCACCTTCCCGACGGAAGACAGAAGGAAACACCAGAGGTAGTAGGCCAAACCTCCCCCTCTTTGAACCAAAATAAAAGTTACCGTGGTCCTAACCTTCCCAGGTTGCTTTGGCGGACCCTGCTTCTATAAATGACTCCTATAGGCCTTGTTGAGGATAGAAGCTAGAGCGGGCGGGCTTTCGGGCTTACACACGGTTCCGGACGGCAGGCGGTCGACCGAAGTATTGGATACCATCTTCGATCCCCCGTGGTTTTCCGCCAGAAGATTAGTAACTTTGTTTGCCAGATAAAACGACATCGAATCATCACCTTCCCTTGGAAGCCCCATAATTAACTAGATAAAGTTTGAACTCCGTGTATCCCTTAAAAAGCCGGCTATCAGCCTTCTCCACTTTAAAATGAAGATGCTGACATTAAACCACCACTATCTCTTGCATCCGAGGCATAACGCGGACTTGTGCCCCCCAGAGATGCACCCACACATCTATGCCCCGTCCCCACCCGGCCCCCGCCCCAGTAAATCAAATCCAACCCCCCCTTGATTACCTCCACCCAGTTTACCGATCCCCCGGATGGCTGCGTGTCGTAAACCGGACTCCGGACAAATCAGATCCCGAAGCAGAGATAGTCCCCAGGACTTCATGACAGTTCCCCCCCACGATCCCCCTGAAAGTCCAGCGTGGAAGCAGAAGGCCGCCCCCAGATGCTTCCACTCCCGTTCTCCCAGGCACCCTGCCTGGTCCCAGCCTTTAGCCTTCAGAAAATCACTCTCTGTCCTGGCGAGCCTTGCCTGAATCCCCTTGCATTTGCCGAAAACTACCGCACCTCGCGACCCTGTGGATCTTTCAGCCAATACCTTTAAAGACTTGACCGAACCCACCCCTTCCCCGACCCCCTCAACTCGCCTCCAGTTTTCCGAAATCACCCCAAAAACCCTCCCAGACGTGGATGTCTTTCACGGACAGTTCCCCCCCCCTCCACCTTTCCCTCACCGTCATCTTCTCAGAACTGAACCCCACCTTTACACCCAGAGGGCACCCTTTACCAAATTTATATGTTAATGTGTCTTGACATCTGATGCTAGACTTATTTTAGTGGAGATGGTTTATTCAGCTTATCCCTTAAGGTTTGTGAAGTCTTGAGATTTTTTTTGTACTTTTGGGTTTTACGATTCATCTCTTTTTTTTAATGGAGGGATACCCTTGTGGAATCCGTTTCCTTTCTAGGCATGATGGTATAGTTTTTGGATAGGGGTATGGCCTCTTTGAGGTCATTAGGGAGAGGTGCTTTAGCCATTCTATTTTGTAGTGTGGATATTGACCCTCTTCCTCTTCGACTTGTTTTTTTTCTTCGTGGGTTCTCCGAGTTTTCCCTTCTTTGAGATTTGGTTCTCCGTTCCTGCCCTTTACGGTGAAGAAGATGCGCTTCACTGATGGCCCTTTTCGCCCCAACATTCTCTTGTTAGATTCTGGGGTTTTTGGCGGTCCTGGGGCTGTTGACGACTCTCTGCCGGTGCCCTGATAGGCGACTCCTCGCCAGACCTACTGTGAGGACCTTTTGCTCGGACTGCGTTTGGTTTTTTTCTTTCTTTTCTTTTCTTTTCTGTTTTTGTGGTGGCCCGTTCCCCCCCCCTTTTGAGGGCAGTATAGTCCCCCTTTGACTTTCTTGTTCCCCCCCCCCCGATGTACTGTTATGAAGTAGCATTTTTGGTGATCCAGGCAGGTGTTTGTGCTAGGGAACCGTATATGACTTCCTTGCCCCTTAAGGGTTTAGGTAGAGTAGGGAGTTTATCCCAAACCCCCTACATCAGATCAACCTTGAAAGTTCATCTGCACTCCGGACAGGATCTCTCCTTTGAAGCCTCCTCATTTTTTTCGGCTGTCTCGCACCTGACAAAGCCCCCAAGCAGGATCCCCGGCCCCCAGATACCCCCCGATGACCCCCCTGCTAACAGTTCGACCCGACCAAATTGGACCCCTTTCCCCCCAGAGATCCCATAGCACTCCAAGATCCAACCCGATGATCCCCCGAGCTCAAATGACTCCGTGTATATCCAGGATTCACCTCCTCCTCGACCCCAAATAGTCTCACCCCAGGTTAACTTTCCCCCTCAAAGTATAACGTTGCTCCCGCCCCCCCCTCCCCCCCCCCTGCCCCATTTTCTCGTATCCCACGACCCCCAAGTTACAATTCCCTTCACCACCACCCCCAAAATACCACTACCCCCCACTCTTCCAACAAACTCAGGCTAGCGTACGTGAATCTACCACCAGTACTTGCACACTGGATGGAGCGGCACGAAACAATGTACCCACACGATAAAGAGTCCGCGAGAAACACTTGTCCAAGCCAGCCTAAGAAGCCAATTTCCTCAGCTCTTTCACCCCCAACAGAGTCCTCCCAAATCCCAGGTGACAAACTTCCAAAGGTCGACGCCACCGACACATACAAACATGACCCAGAAGACTCACAACCATTGCCACATCGAGATAATAAGAAAGGAAATACCCCTGAACAAATGACACCCTCGCGTCACACTGGTCCAGTGAGAAAAACCAAGCAGAAATACTCATACTCTAAAAAGTAGACCGACACAAAGGTTCTGAACACCAAAGAAGCCCCACCGCGAACCAGAGATCACAGGAACATTTAAAAACAAGCAACAATTAGCAATTATTTAACATTAAAGGCTCACAACAAAAGTAGTCGAATGAGCCAGACCGTTCAAACAAACAGCCACCAAAAAAAGTCTGACATACCACCTTTGGAACCCCCCAAGTTCATTTAGCCTTTTCAAGAAAAAACAATTTAGAAGCCCCCCTCAGTAGTTCCCCCCGCGTCCATCCCCCCTGTGAACCGAACTTCACCGGATGGAAATGTGCCCCCTCCAGTTTCCTTTGCCCATGGAAGTTTTTCGATGCGGGGCCGGTTAGATGTTTAGTGGGGATGAAACCCTTGTTTTTTATTGACTGTTTTCCCCCGTTGAGCGCGGGGCGGTCGGAGGTATGAGAGTCTTGAGGTCTAGGTTCGACCAGAGGCACCCGCGTTCGCCGGTAGTTCTTGTTGTGGGCCCGGGGTTTTACGTCTCCCAGGATTTTAGGGGAAAGATGAAACGAGTGTGATTGTAGATTTCGGTACGGGGTGCCCCACTTTAATTTCGAGGCTGTAGTGAGCCTTTGATCGAAGTGGAAGATGCTTGGGTTTTTTTTCGTTAGAACGGTCCATTGTAGTTTTTGTTCCACTGAACTTAGGTGAGTTCCTTTTTCACTTTTGGGTACCGTTTGTTTCTTTTTAATTTCAAGAGGGGTGAAGCCTGGCTCAGTGACTCCATATAGGTTGACCCTAGAAGGATGAGGAAGGTGGAGTTATTCCCTTCTTCCGGAGGGAGAGCTCGTTTCCATTCAAGAGAGGTGCCAGTCCGAGTACTGCTACGTTGTTTCCTGGACTCCACCCCTACATGAAAATCCTTTTAGACGGCGTTGGTGCCTAATTTAGTTGCCTGTAAGTATACCACTGTACTTCTTCCTGATGTTGGCCGTTGTTCTTCCAGGGGAAAGAATCGTTCTCGTCTTCCTGAAGAAGTTTTTTTCGTTCTGCGCCCTGCTCTCCAGACCTGCCGGATTGCGTTCCTGAAAGTCGTACTATGGTTGGGTATATTATGCCTGTTGGAACTTGGGCCTCTTGTCCCCCCCACTAGTCCTCGGGGGTGATTATGCAGGAGTTTTTTGGAAGGGTTTTTCGTACAGGACGGATTATTCCAATTGTCGTGGTATTTTTGTAAAAGGGGCTTTCTTTTTCTTTACTGTAAATAGTGCCTTTTTGCGGGAAACCGGTCATTTTACCTGAGAGTTAAGCTCTACCCACCAGACCTTGGGTTTCCCCTGCCCAGCGCGTCGTGATTAAATTGGTAAACTCCCCCTGCGAAGATGCCCCTCGTAGATGAGTGCTAAGCCCTTTGCCTAAACTGCCAGAGCGCCTCCGTTTCCTAGACCCAATGTTTCCCAGCCGCAACCAGAAAAGAACAAGTGGTCCCCTGGCGGATTAGACGTTTAAGGGATGCTCTGGAGCATTAGAATTTTGCTTTAAAGTTTTTTTTTTTTTTTCTGTAATTGAGTGAAGTGATCCCCCGGTAAAAGATTTCAACACAACCAGATCTGGAGGGTTTTTACGGGTAATTCCTTATTGGGTTGGACTTATTGGCTGTTAATTTGTGGCACCGATAAACCGTGACCTGTTCATAGAATCTTGCTTTGGAGTTAGACCCATGTTTACATTTCTTCCGTGCCCTACGACCCATTTTGCCCCCCTTCCCTCTTGATGTTGGCCAACCCAGGCGTTTTTATTTTTTTTTTAATTTGCCACCTTTGGAACCTCCCTTTCTTCCCCCTCTGGCAGAGAACTCGGTGTCCGTTTCCATTCAGAATTCTGCACCCCCTCTGCATCATTATGCCTCCCCCGTATTGCGACCCTACCACCCTCCGGCCCTTGAATTTCCCCTGCCCTGAGTTTAAGAGAGATTTCTTCTCAGGCAGGAGCACGCCAATTGGCACTTCAACGTTTTACTTTGCGAAAGCTTTTGACGCACTCTGTCTCTCCTCCTCTAATCTTGGCGTGGGGAAGTCTTCCCGTGGTTCTGTCCTTTCCGCCAGGTAACTGAACCGAAACCTACCCCCCCCGTGTTACACCCCGTTTTTTGCTAAAACTTCTGCAATTTAAAGACCCCCGTGAACCGTTGCAGCTTACTTTCCCCATCCTTCTTTTACGCGACCAGTGAACTTACTGAAGTCACGACGTGTTTTTGACCATTTTCATGACACCCGTTTTTAACCCCCCCTTTTGACCATTTTAGAGCCCCCCCAATACTCCCAAATACCATATCTGTAATACCATAATTTTTTGTTACGTCGATATAGTCTGTTTGTAAGTAATTGGTGTAGGTTAATTCTGGTGTAGGTACCCCCCCGGTTTGTCTCACATTTTTTATTATGCCGAGTCCGAAGAATTCACTGGTCTCCCCTGGGGTGGCCGGTATTGTGAGACCTTTCTTACCTTTCTCCAAGCTGGTCTGGATTTGGAGGACAGTGAGGGTGCATCATCACTGATTTGTCCGACATGGAGTCCAGTTTAGTTTCCCTCTTTTCTTTCCTAGGCAACGTTTGAAGTCATGACCAGGTTCCCTCTTACGATTAGCCCGTTCCAGTTAGTCTCTTTCTGGTACCTCCGTAGTACCAGTGGACTGGTTCTCACAAGAGACGGGTTATGCTCGCGACCCACCTTACGAGACCCAAACGCTGGTATAGGTATACTAGAATTTAGGACCGTTGAACGAGGCGTGTGCTTTTGTACATTTTGTCTGCCAGTTTGCTTCAGGCTTCTTCAGGAAGGCCTTGCATGGGTGCCCAGGCCTGCCGGGATTTTTTCCTTCAGTACCAGGGTTTCGCTGGTGTTGATTGAAATTTACGGTCCCCCCCACCCACTGTCAGCAGAACGCACCGGTTTCCCCCCCCCCCCCCAGAGTTCTCCATTGTGATGACCCGGTTCTGGGCTCCCGCCCTCGAGCAGTCCTTTTCCCCCCTGGCCCCGAATTCCTTCGTCCATGCCTTGTTTTCTCGGGCCCCCCCCGTTACACGCCGAGCCATTTCCCCGCCTGCGGTTGGCCTGAAAACTCCACCCTCCCCTAGTTGTGGTTCACGGTCTCTAACGGCCCTTCAGTGACAGCCCGTTTACCCCCCGTTCTCCGAAATGCAGAAACTCCCCAGCCCCTGTGATATCATTTTCCCCCTTTTCTTTCCCCAGTCGGTCCCCCGGCGTCGCGTGAAGGAACCCTTTACTTCCTTCCGCCAAGTGTTAGAACGTTGTGACTGCTTCTTTAGAAAGACCCGCTCGGTTTAGGTGTGTCAGTGCAGGTAGATGCGTTTTGTCACGTGAGGCCAGACGTCGCTTTCGCGATTGAAATGAAGGTTTTGAATCCCCCCGGCGCTAGCCAACTTTGGCGCCCTCCTATTGCACGGCTAACCTCGAGAAAGCCGGGTGGAAAGTTTCCAATAAGAGTGGCATCTTGAAGTCCCTCGACGAAAGCCCGGGCATCCTCCTTCACTCCCCCCTTCCCACAGTCGTAAGTTTTTCACCGTCTCGGACAGGTCCCCTCACCGATCGCCACACACCTCTGATTGAACGACCAAAGTACATTTCTTCTGACCTCACGATCCCCCGATAATAGATGTAAAGGCACCCCTTCCCCGCCAGTCACTACCTTATTTCTAATGCTTGACCTCCATACTCAATTGGTCTTCACGCACGTTCCCTTTCGTCCTATTTAGTTGTCCTCCCCGACAAACGGCCAGTCAGTAATCCCCCTACGCCCGAATCTCCCTCCGGATCGCCAACCGGACTCGACCCATGTCCCAGGCAACCCTCATCTGGCCCTGCCCTCTTCCCTAGCGGTCCAGCACAGCGCTGAAAACAGAAATCCCCTTACGTCCCCTACTGGAGGACCCTCCACTCTCCCTGGCATCCCCCATCCGCTCTCGCCCGGCGGCCGACGAAACTTCAAGGTCCCCCCGAAGACAAAGCAACTCTCCCCTTCCTGTGGCCGGTGAGCACTTCAAAAATATCCCACATCCGGAGTACCATAAACACGATAAAGCCCCATACACTCTGCATCCCATCCCCCCAGCCGAACCCAGCCCAAAAATATAAGCCCCATTTGCGCTCCATGTACACTCAGGGGCGAACAACCCGAAACAGAACTCCCGAGATAAAGTCACAAAGAGTTTCACTCCCGAGAGAGAAGTCCCCCCCATTTCAACCAGTATATTTTTTTCCCCTTCTGAGATTATGACCCAGCGAGAACGCCTGCTTTTCAGCACACCCCCGAAGCTCCCCATTTGGTTTCTTTGGGATTATGACGGGGTGGTGTGCAAGTGAGTATGACGAGGGTTTGTTTTGCATTTTTTTTTGAGAGATGGCCGAGCTTGGGTTGTGGGTTTTGTGTGGCTCTTTTGTTGACTGTGGAATCGTTCTTTGGCTTATCTGGGTTGGGTACGCGGTTAGGCTGTACTGTCGCGAGGCGTAGGACCGGTGTTCTTTTTCTGCGGGGTAGGGCGGCTGAGACGCCCTTGGTTGTGGACTTGGGTAAATGGCGGTCGGAGGCTGTGCGGACAGGTGACAGCACGGTGATCATTATTGCCTAGGTATAACTTTCATTCACAGGACGCGTCGGGCGATTGTCTTTTTCCTTTTATTGCAGAAGGTCCGCTATTAGCCGGTTCAGGGGTTGTCCCTCATGGTGATAGGTGAGGGGTGTAGTGAGTGTTTTCTGTCGCGTGGTATGAGTTTTCCGGGATTCAGGTGGAGTATGCTGTTGCAGGATTGTGATGCTCTTTGAGTTCGATGGGATGGGCCTGTCACTGGTTTGTGCTTCATTAGATAGTTCGTATCGGGAAGTATGCCGGGCATGTTAAGGCATTGGGCATTATCTCCGTTCCTGAAATACAGTTGTTGTTTTGGAGATACTGGCCAGCCTTTATTTAACAATTCCCTCTCGCTTTCACTCCCGCCGGCATCGTATACGTATTGGACTCATCCCCGACATTCGGAGCCCCTTTTTGACGCTTTGCTCAGACCCTATGTCCCCCTTCCCCTTAATCTTTACAGAAACTCCAGCACCCCAATATTCTTACCCTATGTACCATAACCTTCATCCCGGACCATACCTCACCAAAAAACCGGCGCCACACTCACATTTTTCATTATCACTTTCTTCTACACTGACGAACTCAAAGGGCCCGAGAGGAATATCCACCATCAAGCCGGCCCCCTCCACACCCCGAGGAAGGACGAACGCAAGAAAGTGGAGGAGGGCCCGAACCGCACCCCTTTTCTATTATTCTAGCCGCAGCCGCCCTTGCCCACTATCAATCTTGTCAAAGTTGCCTGCTTCTACACCCCACGAGCCTCCTGCCCGCATTTCAGACGCCACCCTGCCACTCAATTTAAACCACCGGCTGAAGCCTAGCCGCTCACAAGCCCGAACAACGCACGGCGCAACCCCATCGTTACAGGCCTCGCCTCAGCCGCCCTAAACAAAGCACCAAAGAAGCCACATCTCCCGATCCCTGTAACACTCACTCACCTGCAACGTGCCACTGAATATAACACCCCCCAGCGGAAATCAACTGCCACCCTCCACCCCCCACCCCACACACCAAACGTCCTAACACCCCTTCTCTCCTACCACCCCGCCCCCCCCCAACCTGCCCCAGAAGATTCACACTCCACCCCGCCCCACCTTCCACTTTATTCCTACCCTTGACCATAGATAGAAAAAGGGTGAATGACAGGGGAAGACCTCGTGCGTGTTCACAGGTGGCCCGTGAGCTGCGGATGGCGCTGTGATTTGCCCGGGCTGACAACGGTCAATCGGCTCTCAGACCACGCGGGACTGGTTGAGGGAATTTCGGGCCCGGTTTCTGTCCTGCGCAGCGTGGGATTTCGGCGAGGGGGTTGCGGTTTGGTCGGGCGGGCCCCCTGTACCATTTTGCGTAAGGCTTCTGCACGATGAGCCAGGGTCGAGGCAGACGCGCAGCCGGCACCGAAACAGTAGCGACGCCTAGGGCTGTGGGGAAGCCCTGCGTTAGTAAGTCGTCTATCTTCTAGAACGTACCTAGCCGGCACACTTAGTATTTTTTGCCCTTCGAAATAGTTGCCATAGAACACAGTAGGATTCCTTGCTTGCTTTTTTCTTCTGGGCAGGTCTCTTTTCTTTTCTTTGACTCATATGCGTCACCTACTCCGTAGGGTTCAGCGTGCATGGGACCCCCACCATTTTATCTTCACTCTTCAGTCGTCAGATTAGTCGATCTAGGCTTTCTTTGGTCGTCTCCCCACTGCCCTCTTTCCATCACCAAGTGCATCCTTGCTTTATTTCCTCAATTAAAAAATCGGTAGCTACGGGTTGAGTCCACCATTTCTGAGCTCTTAAATGTGCGATCCTTCTGGTTTCCGCACACCCGAGCACGTGACGCTTCCAGGAGAAAGAAGCCGAGTTTGTCCTCTCTGCCTTTGGACCATTTGGGTCCTAGTAATGAGGCAAATCAGACCTGCTGTTTTCTACGCCACAATGTGCTAATGAACGGGATGAACGCATCTTCCTGATGGAACTCCCCTAAGGTAGTGTCTTCACCCTTCAGGGTGATCGGTCGGTTCTCCCTTGACTTGATTTCTTTACCACAACTGTGGGTATGACAATTCGGTAGATGACTGAGCAAAGAGTTTCATCTGTCAGCCAGCGGCGTTCACAGACCCTGCCCTCCAGAACGCGAGCGCCCCCCCCCCGAGCGGGATATCCGTCCATTTCCCAACCGCTCGATCTACTTGTCCTGATCACTGGGCACACAGTTCCAGCCCCTAAACCAGGTTGATGATTGAATTTATACGATTGAGATGATTTTGATTTTCTCAGCGCCGGCCCCCCTTACGATGCGCCTGCTTAGACCGTTCAGCGGCCCCCTTTCCCGTATAAACACCCTCACTGTTATTTTGGTTGATTCAGCCCCCTGCTAAGAAATCTTCCCC
>Ga0179593_1825479_pt1 | contig 12583 bp, 12 predicted proteins | sample CZODoug2_1_08_16_FD_185931 | JGI IMG/M metagenome (GOLD analysis project Ga0179593, IMG submission 185931) | Vadose zone soil fungal communities from Angelo Coast Range Reserve, California, USA - CZODoug2_1_08_16fungal (PacBio error correction) | ecosystem: Environmental > Terrestrial > Soil >... | reverse complement strand
CCAGCGTCCCCACACCCGCAACCGCCCCGGCCCCCGCGCCCGCCGCCGCCGCCCGCAGACCGTCCGGCACCCGTTTCAGCCGTCGTCGATACGTGTTAAGAGGCAGTGACCGGTAGACACCGCCTACGTCGCCCGACGACTCCCCCGTCACCCCGGACCCCCGCGGCCCCGGTCCGCCATCACCGGCGCTCGACCGCGCCCCCGACACGTCACCCGAGTCGTCCGCGCCGCGTAACCCGTTAACCGTCGTTTTCCGTTCCCGTTTTTCGCCAGTCGCGTCCGCCCGTTTTCCCGGTCCCCGCCCCGCCACCCCGCGCCCCCAGTCCCCGGCCCCGGGGGGGGGTTGTCCGTTCCGCCGTAAAAGCCGCCGCGCCCCGTTCCCGTTCCCGCCGTCCTCGTCGTTCCGTTTTTCGACGCCCACCCCGCGGGCCCACCCGCCCACCCGTAACGGAAGCGAGTTCGGGAAGGCACCAGTTTCGCCACCGTCGTTCGTTCGTGAAAAAGGTAAACACCACAAGACCACCACGGATGTAACAAGTTCGCAGTCGAGACGCGTTACTAGCACACAGCCCCAACCCACCCCACCACGACGCGTCGCGAAGCGCAACGGCCCGCCGTTAGTAACCAAGGAGTTTATCAGGAAAAGACCCAAACACCCCCCGCGAGCGTAGGGAACACGCCGAAGGTCGCCCGTGTCCAGGCGTCGTGTTCGCCCCCGCCCGTCCGTTTCGCGTTACGCCGTTTTTTCACCCATCCGCGCCCGCCCGTCCAGTCTTCCCCCAGTGTCCGCAGCGTCGTGTGAAGGTTCGCGTTCCACCGCCGCCCCCCCCAGTCCGTCCACGCCACGCCCAGCCGCCCCCGCGCGGGCGCGGCGTCCGCCAGTTTTCACGCCGGCGTCGATTCCCCCCGACCGCCTGCCGCACCGCGGTCGGCCCCCCCGCGAGTCCGTTCCGTTCGCCGCGCGACCAACTCAGTCCCGGGTTGTTTCGTGACGCACCCCGCCGCGGCCGGTTCCGTACCCGCCCGCTGTTCGCACCTCCGTCCCCCCCGGTTCCCCCCCACCAGCGTCCCGTTCCCGTCGCCCGGTCCCCAGTCGTCCGTTGGTTTCGCCGCCCGACCCGTTTGTGCGCCGTGTCCCCCAGTTCCCGACGCCGTTCGTCGTCCACCCGTTCACCCCCCAAGCACGTTTGTCGTGCCGTGTCAGCCCAGAGCCCGCCGTTAGAAGCAGGTCCACGCCCCGCCACCCGCCCCGTCGCCGCGCCCCCCCCGCAGGCCACCGCCCCGCGTCGCGTGCCCGCCCGTTTTCGCGCCCTCCGCCACCGTCGCCCCGTTCCCACGCGTTCACGCACCGCGTCCAGTTCGACACGTTTCCCGTCCGCCCCCGGTTCGGTGACCTACCCCCGCGCCCTAGCGTCCCGGTTGTTTGTACCGTTTTTCTGTTTACCCACCGCCCACAGTTCCCCAAGTTAGTTCCGCGTGTAGTTAACAGCCGAGGCCCGTCGTAGCCGAGACGAGGGCGTCGCGGTTAGTTGTTCGTAAAAAGTGAGACGTGCCAGTAGCAAAGAGCGTAAAGAAGAGTTCGTTAGCAAAAAAAAAACACGAGCATAGAGTGTCGGCCGTCGTTGTACGTACAAAGAAGAAGAAGCAAGAAACAACAGCTTTACGAGTCAGAACGGTAAGGAGTGTTAGTCGGTAAACCAGTTTCAAAAGACGGAGCCCCGTCGCAGACCGCGATTGGCTAACAGCGTGTCGTTCCGGATTCGTCGTCCGTTGCAGTACGTCCCCCCGACCCAGAACGGCCCGACCGCCCCGCCGTCCCCCCGTTCCACGCCGCGGCCCCCGTCACCGGTCGTGTCGCGTCGCACGTTCCCGTCCGCAGTGTCCCCTAGTTCGGTTACCGTCGCCCCCGCGTGTACCCAGTCCCCCGTCCGCGTATCCGCGCCCGACCGCCGGCCCGTCGCCCAGCGTCCGCGACGTTTTCCCGTCGTCGTCACCCGTTCCGTCGTTCCGAGTCGTCCGCCACCGTTCACCGTTGTTCCGCCGACCAGTGTACAAGCGTCCGCCCAAGCCCTCGAGACCACGCCCGTTCGTACACCGTTACGAACCCACCCGCACCGAGTCAAGCGCGAGTCAGTCCGTTCGTTTTGTATTTTAAGCGTCGTTCGCCCACGTTTCGCGTTGTCAACGTAAGCGTTGTAGAACACGCGCACCGCAAGACCGCACGTTGCGCGCGCGGTACGCGTTTCCCCGTGTTTAGCCCCGCACGTTCCCGTGCTCACGTAGACCGACCGAGTTTTTTTTCCCCCAGCACGGTTCACACGTATGTAAGATTGAGTCCGCCGCCACGCGCCACGCCCCCGATGTCACACGACCCGTAGCCGTGTCCGACCCCCGTCCGCCCGCCGTCCGCGTTGCAGTGCCAGCCACTCCGCCCTCCGCCCCCGTTCGCGGTTCCCCGTCGGCGTTGCCCACAACGCTTTTCACGTTCCGAGCGTACGAGCCCTGTTTCCGTTCCGCCGCCCCGTCGTCGTACCGGTGAGGCCGTTCCAACAGTTCGCGGCGTCGCAAACCGCGGCCGTCCCAAATGCGTCGACCCCCCCCCGCGTAACAGACGCCCCGCGCGTAGCGTCGCGTCGCGTTCGCAGTCACCCCCCCCGTACGTTCCACGGCGTTTTTAACCGTACCCGTTAGGTCCGTCACCAGGCGAACGCCAACGCCCCGTCGTTGCCCCCACGCTCCCCCGACGTTTCGCGCCGCCCCGTCGGCGTCGTCGACCCCGCGCGTCCGTCGTCGTTCCCCCCCCGAGCCGACTGCGTCCGACCGTCCTCCGTCCGCGCGCGCCCACCCACCAGCCGTCGAGCGCCGACACGCGGTTCGACCGCGCAGCGCCCGTTCCCGCCCGAGTTCCCGCCCGCGTTCACCGCCGGCCCCCGACGTTGTTCCCGTCCCGCCACCCCGCCCCCCGTTTCCGGCGCCGCGCGCCGCGGCGGTTTCCCCGAGTTCCGCGTCGCGACGCCCCGCGCGACCAGCACCGCCCCGCCCCGCGGCCCACCGTCCCAGTGTACGTTCGTTCCAAGCTGGTAGGTCCGCGCCGTCACGTTGATAAGTCGTTTCCGTCCCGCCCACGCTCGCCACCCGTTCACCACGTTGAGCGAACAGTCGTCGCACCCCCGCGTCGCGCCCCCCCCCGCGTCGTCAGCGTAGGCCCGCGTCAGGTACCCCCCCGGCCCGGTCAACCCCGCCACGAGGTTTCGCCACGTCCGTCACGCCCCGTTCGTCGTCGGTCGTCGTCAGTCCGTGTCGCCGTCCCCGTGCGTCCGCACCGTACCGTCCACGCCGAGACCGCGTGCGCGCAGTGCCCGCCGTACCCGTCCGCCGTGCCGTTCGCCAAGTGCCGTCCGTCCCCCCCGTACCCCGTTCCCCGTTAAAACCCCGTCGTCGGCAGTACCCGAGACCCGCGCCAGTTGTTCGACGTACCCCCCCGTCCCGTAAGTTAAGACCCCGGTTCAGCCCCAAGTCGTTTTACCAACGTCCCCACGTGTGAGTCGTCGTCCACAGCAAACCCCACCGGCGACAGTCCCCCGCCGGTTACGTCGCCCGGGTCTACAGTTGCGCGTCGTCGTCGGCGTCGCCCGCGTGCCGCAGCAGCGCCGCCCCACCTTCCCCCGACACGTTTCGTCCCGTTCCCGCCGCGCCCGCCCCCGCCGCCCACCGCGCGCCGTCCCCGTCCGTACCGTCCCCCCTCCGCCCCGTACCCGTCCGCGCGCGTAGTTCGCCGTACGTGTCGACGCAACGTCCCCCCGTAACGCCGTCCCCCGTGCCCCGATCGCGCGTTCCCTCGCCCGCCGTGCCCCCGTCCCCGTCGTCCGGTGAGTCCACCCGTGCCGTTTTCACGGCCGCGTAGCCCCGGCAGACCGTTCCGTCACAACGTTGTTCCCGCGTCGTCGTACGCCAGCCTCCCCCGCACGTAGAGAGTTCCGGTCGAGTTCCGCACCGGCCCCCCCCCCCCCCGGCGTCCCACAAAGAACCCGTCAGTTACCCCCCAGTGCACGATCAACGTACCGACGCGTCCACCAAGTCAGCCGAGCCAGTCGGCGTCGCGGAACCGCGAGCGCACGTGTCCACGAGTCACGAACCGTATCGTCCGTCGCCCGGTCCCGCGTGTAACAGTCGCCGTCGTACCCGGAGCCCCGCCCGTAACCGTAAGATACAGAGTCCCGTCGTTCGCAGTGCACCCGCCCCCGATAAACAGTAGTACCGCCCGCGTCCCCGCCGTCCGTGTCCGTCGTCGTCCGGCCCCCCCCGTCCCCCGTGCGCGGCGCAGTTTCGTCGCCGTCCGCCCGCGCGTACGTTCGTTTGTCTCACGTAGTCACGTTTCGGCCACCCCCCGCGCGCGTCTCGTCCAAGTTTCGCGTTTTTTTGTCCCCCGCACGTGTTGGCGGTTTGCGTCGCGCGCGTTCCCGTCCCCGTTCGCCCCCGCGACGCCTGCGGCACCCCCGTTCCCCCCCGCCCCCGCGTGTTCCACGCGCCGTACGCCAGGCGTTTTTCGTCCCCCAGCGTAGCCCGGTCCCCAGAAAGCAAATGAAAGAAAGAGAGTAAAAGAGTTCAGGAGTCCCGTGTCCCCGACGTAAGAAACAGAGAGAGTAACCGCAAAAGCCACCGATGTTAGAACGTTCCAGGTTGACCAAAAAAAGTACCACCCCAAGACGCCGGCACCAAGGAAAGTCGAAAGGAGTTACCACAATCCGGTAAACCCGCCACATTAAGGTTAAAGGAGACCGCAGTTCCAGGTGCACAAACAGTCGTAGTACCAACGAAGATCTAGAAGTTGTACAACCAACGTAACGAGAGAAAACGTAGCAAAGTTTCAAAAATCACAACCGAACAGTCGTAGTTTAACAAGATAACCGTTTCGACAGTGACACGGGGAAAACAGGTTTCAGACCAGTTCCAAGCGCGCCGCCAGTACCCGTTGACGCGACGCCGCACGTTCCGTCCCACCCCCCGAAAGTTCCCAACCGTTTCAGCACGTGACGGTGTCAGAAACAACGTCGTAACGACAGTTGAACCAGACCCAGCCGTCGCGCACGTTTTTCGCCAGGTAGGAAGGAGACGAAAAAGCCGACACAACCACACCCAGAGTCGCACCACAGTGTCCAACAAGGTTCGGGCGCCCGTTGGGGGCGTCAACAAGGCACAGTCCCGCCGCCCGCGGGTTAGTTCAAGTTTCGCGTCCCCCGTTCCCAGTTTTCCGTGAACCCCCCCCACCGTTCCGCCGCCACCACAGTAACGTACCACGTCGGCCGTTTTTAAGTCGGCAAAAGCCCGATAACACAGGAGTCACACCCACAGCCGAAACGTCAACGGGAGTCGTAAGCAACAACCCCTTCCCGCCAAAGTCGTTCCCGCCCCGTCCCCCCACCCACCGCCGTCCTGACCGTCCGCCCCCAGTTCAGGTGTTTTCGTCGTCGTAGACGCGTTTCGCAGCGAGTCACCCACGACGCGCCGAGGGTCGGCCGTCGTGCCGCGACACGTCCCCGGTTACCCCCCCCCCGTTACGCGCCCGACACACGACCGTTCTGACGACCCAGTATACGAGTGACAAGTTCCCATACCCACACCGAGCACCACACGAGAACAACACGTATACCCCCCCCCGCCGTACCCACAAGCCGCCCCGAGCATCCGGGCTAGCCCACGTCCCCGTTTCCTACGCCCGCGTCCGCGCGCCCGGTTCCCCCCGCCGAGCGTACGTTTCGGGCCCCACACTGCCGCGTTCAGCCGCGTCCGCCGTCGTCCCGTTCCCCAGGCCGTTTTTCCGCCTACCCCCCCCCACCGTTGTACACCGGCCCCCGTTCCGTCCCGCCCCGCCCGTGCCGCCCGCCCCGCGTCCCCGTCGTCCCGTTCCCCACGCCCCGCGTACGTCCCGCCCCCGTCCCCGCAGCGTCGTTCGCGGTCCCAAGTCCGCCGTTTCACCGTTAGCGACCCGGTCCGCGGGGGCCCCCCCGCGTCGCCGTCCACGTCGTTCCGCCGCCGCCGCGGTTTCCCCCCCCCCGTACCCCCGTCGTCGGTTCCGTCGTTTAGACGGCCGTTCGGTTCACCAGCTCGTTTCCCGCCCCGCCGGTCCCTTCCGTTCCGGCCCCGTCCAACGACGTTCGTCGTACCCGCGTCTCCGACCCGAACACACAAGCGTCGTCGCGCATACACGTCCCCCAGAACACGAACGCTGCCCCCCGTCCCCCGCCTCCCCCCCCGTCGTAGTTACGTTCGCCCCCCTCGTCCGTTCCGGTTAGGCGCGCCGTCGAACGCTAATGGTGCCGCCGTTCCGTCCCCCCCGTCGCGTCACCGCGTCGGAACGCCACGTTCGCCGTCGTCAGCGTAGTACAGTTATTGTTTTTCCGACGAGCACAGTTTCACGGGCCCGTCGCCCGTGGTCCCCGCACCACGTTTTTCCCGTTGTGTCGCTTCCCGTTCGTGCCCCGTCCGCCACACGGACGCCAATGTGTTGCCGACTTTTTACCGTTCCACGTAGCCGCGCGCGTGACGTTAGTGTGGGCCAGTCGACACCCGCGTCGAGTCCACACGCACGCGCAACACCGGGTTGCAGTTTCCACCCGTGCAGCGTCCACCGCGTCCCGTTTATTCACCGGTTCCCGCAGAGCCCAGTCAGCGCCCCGGTAGACAAGCAGTTACGCCCGAGGGCCCCCCCCACACGTTAGTAAACCGTGGAGTCACCGCGTCGTTTTGGTGCCGCCCGCAACCGTGAGTACACCGTTTCCCCCGCCCCCCGCGAACGTGTCACGTTCTCAAGTGGCGCCCCAGTCCAACGTTTCGTCCGCACAGCGTACACCCACGCAGACCGTGCCGCAACCGACGTCCGCGCCCGGCGTTCCACGCCGCGTCAGCGCGTTACCCCAGCCAGTTCCGCCCGGGTTCGACGTTCGCAGTCGTCGCGCGCCCCCCCCGCACCAGGCGTGCCACGCACACCGTTCCGTCGCCCAGGTACGCGCCGCGTCCGCAGTCACAGCCGGCCCCCCGCCCGCGCGCGGTGTTACGACCGCCCGTTGCGTTAACCGCCGGTCGCACCGACAACCGTAGCGTCACGTTTCCCCCACCGGACCGTCGGGCGGTCCCCCACCCGTCCGTCCGCCATAGCCCCGTCGCGCGGCCGCACCGTCCCCGCGGTTACCAGTTAGGTGTCGCCGCCGTTTTCGCGCCCGCCCTGCCCCGGCGTTCCGTCCCCTCCGCGTTAGGTCGTGTCCCCGCCCCCGCCGTCGCCCGAGCTCCCAGCCCGACGCCCCGCCCTCCAGCGTTCCACGCGAGGCCGTTTTTGGCCCGCTCCCGTTCCAGTCGGCGCGAGCGTCGTCCGACAGCACCAACAGTTAGCAACGTCCAAACGCCGTTCACCCAGAGTCGCCAGCCGAGTCCCCCCGCGACCCCGGTCCCCCGTTGCGCGTTTCGCTCCCCCGCCGGTCGTCGCCCCCCGTCCGCCGCCCCGTTTGCGTTTCGTTTCCCGTCACGTGATTCGGCCCCGCGACCCCCCCCGAGTTATGCGTTTTCACCGCAGTCCCCGGCACCCGCCCCGTTCGTCCCCAGTCCGACCCCCCGTCGTTCCCAGTTAATCCCGTGGGCCCCGTTCGGCGCACCGCGCACCCGGACGCGTTCCCGTCCGCCCGCCGGCTCCCGCCGTTTGCCCGTCGTGCCCCGGGTAAGAAGTGTTTTCGCGCCCGACAGACGCCGCCCCGTCCCAGACGACCGATCGAGCGCCGCAACCGACGTCGCCCCCACCACGTTCCCCGTTCCGTAGACCCTTAGCCCCCCACGCCCGCGGTCGTGCGTCGTTCCCCTTAACACCGCAGCACCGGCGTTGCCAAAGTCCCGCGTCCGTCCCGGTTACGTCGTTTCGCCCCGAGCCGTCACGAACCAATGTTCGCACGCGCGCGTCGCCAAAGTGCCACGGAGAGTCCCACAGACAATAAGGCGTCGCGTCAACCTCGCACCCCGACGTACGAAGGCCCGTTGTCGTCCGTCGTTGCGCAGCCAAGTAAGTCGCGTAACCGTAGTAAAGTTAACCACGTTACCGAGTGCGGCCCCACGAAGTACGAGAAGAGTCCCAAAGTGTCCACCAGGTACGTAAAGCCGTCAACCGGCGATGTGGCGCGTCGGTGAACAGCTACAACACCCGTGAGTAGTCGCAACCCGTCGTAGCCAGAGCCGCGACAGTTCGTCACCCCCACGTTCCGGCCGTTAGTCGCGTCCCCTGGTACGGTGCCGTTAGTACCCACCCGTCGCGTTTTGCCGCGTTAGCGCCCCCGTCGCAGTCCGTTGTCCCGCGTCCCCGAGGCGTCCGTCGCCCCCCCGCCCCCGTCCAGCCCGCACCCGTCCGTTTTCCCGCCCAACGCCATCTGCCCGACAGCGAGCACGCCGTCCAACAACCCGTTTCCCAGTTCGCACGTAACGTTCCGTGAAGTTTCCGAAAAGTTTCGTTCGCCGCGTCCCCGTCAGCGGTCCGTCCGCCGCGACGTAAGACCCCAACGTTCCAGTGCCAGTTTCGCAAGTCACGCGCGGTGAGAGCGCGGTTGTGTTCGAGGACCCAGAGACAAAACAGCAGTCCCCCAAGGGAAGTCGTTTCGTCAGCCAGACAACGTTCGCGTACCCGACGCGTTCCTCAGGGTACGCCAGCGTTCCACCGCAGTAACGGCGTTCACGAGCCCGCGTTTAGCGTCGCGGTTCGTCCCCGGTAGTCAAGTTACGGTGTGGTGTCCGGAGGCGCGTCAAACGTGTCGTTCCGTCCGTTCCCGTAACCCCGCCGTCGCGTCGGCGTCGTTTACGCGTCGTCCCCCCCGGCGGCGTTGTTGCCGCGCTCACGTACGTCGTAACCCCAACAGCACGTCCGTGCGGCCGTCAGTTATGCCCGGCACCACGTCCGACACCCCCCCGTAGTCCGAGTCGTACCCGGTCGTCACCCCCTCCACCGCCCGCCCGTTCGCCCGCTCCGAGTGGCGTCGCGCGCGCCCGTTCCACCCGCCCCGTTAGTAGTCCCGTTAACCGCAGTCCGAGTCGTGCCAGTCGGAGATCGCCGCCCGTTTTTCGTTTGTCGGACCGCCCGCGCCCCCCTTCGCCGTCCGCGTGCGGTTTCACATGAGGTTTCGTAAGTCCCCCGTCCGTTCGACGTCGCGCCGACCGACGTTCGTGTTTTTTTAGCCCCCGCACCCGGCCCCCCGCAGTTCCCCCACCCGTTTAGTCCCGTCCGTTTTCCGTCCGTTCTGTACCACTCGCAGCAAGTTCAGAAGCCCCGTCAGCCGAAAAGAACAACGGCAGCCAGTAGTCACACGGTCCGGCGCGTTAACCACCGTTTTTCGTCGTCCACCCGCCCAGCGGCTCGGTCCGCCCCCCGTCCCGTCGTGCGTCCGTCCAGTTTAGCCCCGTTGCCACGGTCCCAAGTCCCCCGTCCGGTTTTCGCGCTCCCCGTTTTTGTCCGTCCGTCACGCCCCGGTCCCCAGCGTTAGTCGCTACGTAAGAAGTCCGTTTTTAGCACGAAACAGTCAGTACCGTTGACGCAAGAACGCAAAGCAGCCAAACCAAACACCGGTACCAACCCGTGGTAGGATTTTCACGTCACAAGCAGCCGCCCGTCGTAGGCTAAGCCGCGTCGGCGGTCCGAGTCCCCGGTGTACCAGCGCCGTACCGCGTTCGGGTAAGACATCGAGGCATCCGTTAACCGCAGTTACCCCCACCACCGTCCGCCGCGTCGCCCCACCCCGCCGGTCGTTCCACAGCCAGCCGCTAAGTCAAGTCCCAGGTAAGGAGTTAACAAGCGACGCATGCACAAGTAGTAGGCCCGCCCGGCCCCACCGCTGACCCCCGCCGACGCGTCCGGCGCGCGTTCACGTTCCAGCGGGTCCCCGCGCGTTCCGGAACAGCGGTACGTGGTAAGTACCACCCGTTTCAAGTCGCCCGCGTTGGTTTTGGTAGTCAACCTCGTTCAGGCCTCCCGCCCCCCGTCGCCGTCACCCCAAGGGCCCGCCGTGTCAACACGCCACCCGTGCCGGCCGTCGGCGCCCGTTGTGAGTTCCACACGCAACCCTCGACAGTACGTCCGGCCAAACGCCACAGTAGTAACGTCGTCGCGTCGTCGTGTTCGTCGAGGGGCGGCGAGACGCAGGGTCAACCGAGTTAGTGCCCACAACAGCCGCCCGTCAGCAGGGAAGTTGCGACACAGTAGCGCGGTTCGCCGGCGCGGTACCAACGCGACCCTCCGTTCCCAGTCCAGACCCCGAGAACAAGTGGCGCAAGCGTCCCGTCCGTTGCGACCCGCCGTTGCGTTCGTCACCCCCCCCCCCCCACGCTCCGGCGTTTACCGTCGCGGTCCCCGATCGTTCCGGCCCGCCCCCGTCCGCCGCGTTCGTTTCGCCGCGTTCCCCGTCGCACCGCCCCGACCCACCGCGCGTTTCCGTTTTTCGTCCGTCGGTTTACGGTTCCGCCCGTTGTCTCCCGGCCGGCAGAGTTCGGCCCGTTAAACGCCCCAGATCGTTCACGCCCCACGCCACCGCTCGTTTCGCGTTCACCCGCCCAGACCCACACCCCCAAAAACGTTTTCGTCCGTGTTCGCCCACACCGTCGCCCCGTCCGCCCCCGTCCGTCCCGCCGCGGAGTACCGTTGTCCGTCCCCGTCCCGTCGCGCGTCCGCTCCGCGTTCGCGCCGTCCCGTTTCCCCCACCTCACCGTCCGTCGAGCCCGTTTCGTTAGTGCCGCCGTGCCCCGTTCGCCCTCGTCCCAGTTGCGCGTCGTCGTCCCGTGTTCAGCGCAGCCGTTTTGACCGCCCCCCCCGAGTTGCCGTCCGTTGCGTTCCCGCCGCCAGCGCGTCGTCGCCGGGGCGGAGTCCCGCCCGCGTTAGCCCGTCCCCCGTCGCCCTCCCAGCGTTCCGTCGTAGCGCGCCCAGTTCAACGTGCGCGTCAACAGCCCCGGCCAGCGTCCAAGCCACCCGCCGCGCCGTCCCGCGTAACCCCACGCCAGTCGCCGTCCCCGTTTTTTTCCGTACCCGTCGCCCGTTCCCCGCCGCGCCCCGCGCTGTTTTGTCGTCCGTAGCGCCCGCGCCGTCCCTCCTGCGACGCCGTTCCACAAGTTCCGCGGAGTTGTTCCGTTTGTTCCCGCGCGCACGTCAGCCCCGTCCACCGTCGCTGTGGCCGCCGCCCCCCCCCCCGCCGCCCCGTTCGTCCCCAAACAAGGGTAGAAAGAAGAGCAAACGGTAGTCCAGCCCACCGGAGAAAGGCCACAACGGAGACGTCGGTCAGCAGCGTTAAGTAGGTGCCGACGTGTTCCCAAACCAGGTGACGCAGAGAAAAGTCCCACCGGAAGCCCCGCGTGTTCACCGCGCCCCCCCCGTCGACCCGTTCCCCCCCACGTCGTCCGTTCCACGACCGGTTAGTAGAAACCCGGTAGTAGCAGTTCGAGAGCGTCGTCAGTAGTCGACCCGTGTAGCGTTTCGTGAGAAAGTGTCGTGCGCCCCGTGCACGTCGTCGCCGTCGGTGAAGCCCCCAGTCGACCCGTCGGTCAGAAGTTTCGTACACGTTCGATCCAACCCCGGCAGCCGACCTAAAACAAAAAGAGCGAGATAAAAAAGAAGTAAACTGGTGGCGGGGGGGGGGCCACAACCGAGCCACCGTACGTCGGTTCGTCGGTCGGCGCCACAGTTAGTACAGCGCCGTCCCCCCCCCCGTCGCCGGCCGCTCGGGTCCCCCCCCCCCGCGTTACCACCCCCTTTACCGTTCGTCGTCCGTCGCCCCCCACGCGTTTCAACGCGTCCCGTCCCCCCGCCACGTCGTTTCCGTTGCGGCCAGTTTACCGTTCGGTTTCGCCGGCGACCGTTCCCCCCGGTCCTACGTCCCGGGTAGTGGGCGGCCGTCGACCGAGTCCGACGCCCGCCGTGTTGTACCGTACGTTCGTCGTACGTGTTAGCGTCCCCGCCCCCGCCCCCGGTTCACCCCCGTAGTCCCCCCGTCCCCCAGGTCCGTCCCGTCGTTTTCCCCGTCCCCACGTTCGCGTCCGCGTCCGTTGTTGCGCCAGAACGTCAGACGCCGTCCGTTACCCGTCGTCCGTGCCGTTTCCGTCCCGAACCCCCGCCAGCACACCGGCGCACAGCCAAACCGCGCCGCCCGGTCCAGTTCCGCCGCCCCGTTAAGCCCAGACCGCGCGTCAGTTTTTTTTTTTTTTTTTGGGAGACCCCCCCCACCGTCACGGCGCGCCGTATTACGCGTTCAGTTTCGTCCGTGCCGGCGCCGCGCGTTTCGTCGGCACGCGCCGCCACCGCCCGCGCCCGCCCCGGCCCCCGCCGTCGCGTCCCGCCCCGTTCGCCCCCGTTACCCGTTCCCGCCCGTCCCCGCCCGCCGCGAGTCCTGTCGCCCCCGCGCCGGCGTTCCGTCGTCCCCCGTCCCACGGCCCACGTGTCGAAGTTACGCGTCCCCCCCCGCCCGTGCTTCCGCCGGTTCCCGCACCCCCACCGTTTCAAAAGCGCCGGTCGCCACACGCCGCAGCGTAGCCCCCACAGTAGAACGCCGTCGTGTTACCGCAGTCCAAGGGCCGC
>Ga0179593_1675085_pt1 | contig 12583 bp, 8 predicted proteins | sample CZODoug2_1_08_16_FD_185931 | JGI IMG/M metagenome (GOLD analysis project Ga0179593, IMG submission 185931) | Vadose zone soil fungal communities from Angelo Coast Range Reserve, California, USA - CZODoug2_1_08_16fungal (PacBio error correction) | ecosystem: Environmental > Terrestrial > Soil >... | reverse complement strand
GGTCATGTCCCACTTCTCACCCGTCCTTCCGACGAGTATGCAGGTAGTGTGTTTTTTAACTCGGGAGAGGACACGGGGACTCTTTTTCGGGGGAGGGTACCAGGGTCGGCTAGTCCTGGGGTGCCAATTTTGGATCTTAATAAGTTGGATCCGCTGCTCGGTCGCCTCCAAGAGTTAAGACACCCCCGGTTTATTTTTTTTTTTTTTTTTTTCTTGCCTGTCTCCATGCGCTCGTACAACCCTCCAAGGTCACAAGTTTCCTTCTAAATCCCCCTCCCTCGCCACGAAGATTGACTTTCGTCCGTACCGTTTGCCCCCGTGACCCGGAGTCGATTTAACCCCTTTTGACTCTTTTTACCGGTAGGCTTACTGAAGTGGAGGAGTCGCCCCTTTGGGTCCCCACGCCTCCCCCCCCAAAGCACCGATTGACTTTTGGGTGTTTGTGGATTGGGTTTTTTTCTTCGGTTTCCCCGGAGCTACCTCCTTTCCCCGGGTGCCAATAAGGCCCGGATTTTTGAGACCAGGCTCCTTTAATTACCGTTTTCTTCTCTTCTTTGGCGTTTTCCTGCTTCCTAGATAAAACATTAGACAGGGGGTTTTGTTCCGTTGACCGTCTTCCGTTTCTTTAGCTATTACACCTCTTTTCCCCCCCTTGACACGTGGAGACCTCATTCCCGTTCGTCACTGGGCAGGCAACGTCGTTTTTTTTTTCGGTGAGCGGTTCCCCCCTCCGTTACGCAGGAATCGTGACACTAAGGACACTGGACTGCCTATCTTGTGCCCTCCTTTTGCCCGCTGTCCAGTAAATGACCTGGCCCACCGACGAAGAAGTCAAGAACAGGTCACTTCTGCCAACCGTATCCTTGGTATCAACCAGCGCTGAAAGTCCCTCGTTTACTAACCGGAGGGCCCCGTCATCTTACGTTTCTGCCAGAAGCAACTTGAGCTGGTGGCCCTTTCATGCCACCGAGTCCCCCGTTACCTTTCCACCGTGTTCGGCCTGGACGTTTCCTTCAACCGTGGTATGACAACCCTGGCACTTTTAGAGAAAGATCTTTTTTCCAAACTACTTCCCCCAAACCCCGAGAGACAACACAGGAGGGCCGGTTCGCTCCCCTATTTTTCGTACTCCACCCCTTTCGGGTTTATGTTGGGGATCCCGGTCCTTGGCTCTGACTTACGCAAGGAACCTCAATCAACCTTCGAGTAAGGCCTTGTTAAGCCACGCCTATTTCGCCCCGTTCTCTTTTCTTGCATAATACCACACAGCGCCACTGATCCTCCCCCCACAAGTACCCCCAGAAGAGTGCAAGTCTCGGCCTGTTCATACCCCTGCGATTTCTTTTTCTCCAGTTCCTTATACTCGCCCCACGTACTCACCTTTTCTCCTGTTTTAATGCAACTTCGACACGTTTCCCTCCCTTTGGCCTCTTGACTCCCCCCCCCCTTTCCCCTGATTGAGTGGAGCTGGACCGTGAATTACTTTTATTATGAGCGACCTTTCTTTACCCTGTTCCGGGAGGACCCAATGGTCTACCCCCTCTGCTTACCAAACTTTTTTCCCTGGATTACAACGGCCCAGTCCAGATTTTCTTTATGGATTGATGAAATTCTTTCCCCTGACAGAGAGACCAGCGTTCACCACCTTCCCGCCCCTCTCATTAGCCGTCCTTCCCCGTCGGAAAACCATTGTTTCCCCTGGGACCCTTCTTTAAACGTGTTGTTTGAGAGCCCAGGTCACTTGTCCCCCCGTGGTGTTGATTCTTCCTTGGATATTGCCGTTCAGCGTTTGTTAGGTACTTTGCGCAGAGTATCTGCCTTGGTTTCCCGTGTAAAAGTTGTCACTGCGTCCTTTTCGTCAGGCGCCCCTTTTTCTTCAGTATGGTTAGACTTTTCCCAGCGGTCATGATCATTTGATTTGTGTCGAATTCCATTCTGGTCTTCTTTCCCCCCATCTACGGTGTCACCTGCGGGGGCAAGTAGGAACTTCTTGTCTCATCGGTAGAAGTTGTAGTTCCTGGTTCCCTCTTCCCCCCTCCGGCCGCACGACCCTCCTGAGGCGAGGGGCACGTTTCCGAGCATTTTTGGTCATGTAGTTTTTGTCCTTTTACAGCGTTGACCCCGGTTTACGCCTTTTTTTTTACCCGATTTCTTTCGCCTAGTGCTTTGGTGGGCCAAAAGACATGCGTTGAGGGGCCCCTATTATGGGTGCAGTAGTATACTCCCGCCCTCTACATCCCTAGTAGATATCCCCCCTTTCCCAAAGCTGTTTTTTTCCCCCTATCCCTTCTGTCCGCCTCGACCTTCGTTTAGTGGTTCTCCTTAGAGTTTTGTCTGTTTCGTTTTCCCCGCTCGGTTCTCTTTCCCGTAACAGGTCACTCGCCTGGGGGCGTCACCTTTTGCGTGCGGAACACAGTTTGCCTTTGGTTCTCCGGCGGTCAAGTGGTAGTCCAGGACCCTTCTTGGACTTGTCTTTCCCTTCTTGGTCGGACATCCTGGCCCCGTTTCCGAATACTTTTTACGAGGTGTTGATGACCGGTTTTCGTTCGCGGCACGTGTGAGAGGTTTTTTCTTCCCCCCTGGACTTGTGACGCGGTCCCCTTCTTGTCTCTAGGGCCCCCGTTGCTGTGTTGAACGCTCAGATTCCTTTTTTTCCCTGCTCAAGACGTTTTCCGGCCCCTTCAGTTCTTCCCTTTTCATCGGGCACTGAGCCTTAACTTCCCTCTTTTTGACTCCCCCACACCCCACAGGTTCGGACCTCCTCAAGAAGCCACCTTGTTGATTGTACTCAGGCACCCCTCCCTTTCTCTGTTTCTGCCGGACGGGGGCCTTTCCCTTTGTAGGCTCCCCCGTCCCCCGTTTTCCGACCCCCCTCCCACGTTTCCCTCCCCTCCTTTTGGGTCCCCGCGAGGGGCTTGATCTCCTTGCTGCGCGGTCAAGAAAGAAAGGAAGCCTCACTTTCCTCTCCGTTCTTCCTTCTTTGTGATCATCGCGCCGGCTGCCGAGGGTTCCCGAGGCACATGGTTCTCTTCTTTGGCAGTGGCTGGCCCTATACAGTACTGGTTTCTGCAGTTTAAATATCACAGTTGTATGCGCACTTTGATCCCTTTTTGTAGTTTGGAAAGCAGCGGGGCAGCCTCGGATCATCAGTTAACCTACGAGTCCCCCCGCGTTCGGAACGATACGTTTAGCTAGAAGTTTACCCCTCCAGTAAAGATACCGTTCCGCTTCCGTGGTACTCCCCCCCATTCGGACAAGTGATGAGACCCTAAGATATGGTGTCCCCACTGACAGGTTAATTTTTTCTCCCGCTGCCTCTCCCTTTACCGGAGAAGGCTGAATCGCTGTTCGACACTGGACGCGAATGAACGCCCCACCCCCACCCCTATAGGTGGCCCCCCCGGGGAAGTAGGGAGACCTTCGAGTCCCCTTTCTCTTCCCCTTCTTAGTCGTGCGTTGTGTGTCAACCTTTTGAGTTAAGCATACGCCGGTTTCCGGTTTTTCTGCGGGCTTGGGTCGTGATGTACCCTAGTTCCCAGGCTATGTCACGGTTCCCCCGGAGGGTGTGCATAGGAAGTCTCTCAGAGGTACGTCCTTCTGGCAATTCCGCTTCCCTCCATCGACCGCTCGACCCCTTCCTGCCGCACTGCCCCAGCAGGACTGTTTGCCCGGCTGCCTTTGCTTTCGATTGCCGCTAATCCTCTAAGTTGTGTCCTTCTCGAGACGTTCAGAATACTCCCCCCCTACGCATTTCCGCGCGTCTCACCCCTCTTTCCGGACGCACGTTCGGTCTCTGGTTTCCCCAGACGGATCGCGAGTATGGTCGGTTTTTTAGCGCTTGCACCACCTCCCCTGCGGCCCTAGGTCTCTATTGCCACGAGAAAGGTATTTCAGCGTGTTTTTTTCTCTGTCGGCTGCGCCCTTGGGTCTTTCGGACTTTCCATCCCTTGAGTTTTTTTTCACCTTTTCTGTTGGGAGTTCTCCGTTTTGCTGTCTTCCCGGGTCGTATCTGGCTCTTTTTCTTGGTCCCCATCTTTCCCTCCTCTCTTGCTTTTTGTTGCCCTCGAGTAATCCGCCGCTTGATGAACGTTCATTTTTTTTTTTTTTTTTTGGCCCCCCAGTAAGAGATGGACCTCCCCCTGATCCGTTTCCGCCTTTTTTTTCCGCATTGTTTTCCTTTCCCGGCCCATGTCCACGTACCCCCCTTCTCGTTCCCCCGTAGGTGGGGCGGTTTTTTCTGGCCGATTAGTTTTTCCCTATTTTCCCTTAGGCCTACTTTTTCGTTGACTTGCCTCCTCCTTTCCTACCCTTTTTTTGTGTCAGACCAGAAAAGAAATTACCCAATCTCCCCACCGCATTTCCCCGCCTCTGCTCACCTCCCCCAGTTAACCGCTGTTTAAGAGTGTACATGGCACCCTTTCCCCCTCAACTTATCTTTCGTACTGTACCTTTCCTCTATCTTGACATCGCGGAAGACCTCCCCCAATGGGCACGTCCAGCCCGTCTCATACTGGAACTTCCCCCCGCATTTTCCCTGGGGACCACTGCCTAAAGATCTTCGGACGACATTTTTTGATCTTGCAAATGAACTAAAGCACCGGTTCCTTTTGAACTTTTCCCGTCCCCCATGTCAATCTTAACCACAAGATACCTGGCTCTTCCCCTCTTGTTTTTCACATCCTTTCCCAGGTCAATACACTGCTCGTGGGTACCTCCCCCCCAGACCCGAAAGGGATTTGTTCTTTCCGCATCCGCCCCGCCGTCTCAGCCCGGTCGTTTTGAGGAAAGGTCCCCACTATACCCCTCAAGTTGCTTTTACCTTCTATTATCGGCAAAAGCTACCCTACACGGTAACTGTATAACAATTAAAATTACTTTTTTTTATCGACCAAATGTGATCTGAGATTTTCTCCGTCACCCCCATCCAAGCGCGAATCTTTCCCTCGGTCGCGAGCACGATTAGGTTCCCGAGTTTTCTTGAGATTCGGCTCTTCGCTCCGTCGATGTGGCCATGCCAGAGTTGAAGATTCGCGATTGTCAAGCGTCGTGCCCCCTTTCTCTAGCCCCCCTGACGACCTCTTGCCCAGCTTTCCCTCGTCGAGTTCAGCCCGTCCACTCCGACCCCCTTCCCGCACAAGATTGAGAGCCATTGACAATACGGTTCCCACCGTCCACCTCATCCCTTCTTGCCGCTCAGCAACCTACCTTGCTTCCCTCAAAGGGATCAACCTTAAAGTTGAGCTCCGGGGCCGAGAACTATAGGTTGCCGATCCCCGTAGGTCGCGTTAGGGACGGCCAAAATGGGATAACCCTTGTAATTCCCCCAAACCCTGTCCAAGCTTTCTGGACGACCTTGAAAAAGTACCGGTTTCTTCTGTGGCCTTCCTGCGGAGCAGTTCAGAGTTGAGGTTTTTTTAAAGTGGCGGTCGTCCGTCCCGGTCCTGTGAGGTAGAGGTCCCGGCTGCGCGTTCCCGCGCCGACCCGGCCCCCGGCTGGCAAGAACCAGCGGTAGTGTTTGTCCCCTGGCTCTGAGTAATGTGCCCCACGATGCACAGTAAACTTCCTTTCCCCAGACGTTCGCAGCTGCCTCCCCTGTCTCTCTGTGACCTTCCCTTCGTATTCGGGAACGGGGATCGATTCATCACTCGATTCGGATGACCCCGTTTAGCGGCCCGTGGCGGGCAGCGCCCGGAAAGCACAAACAGCCAACCTCGTCCCAGTTTTGATTTTTTCCCTGCCTTTTTTTCGGGGGACTTCCCCCCGGAACACGATAAAATTGAACTCCGCAAAAGGGCCGCGTCTTTCTCCAGGCTCCCTTTCTTTCCTCTTCGCGGTTGAAGGGTGGCTTCCCTTCCTCACAAGTTCGGCGTGGTTCTTCTGGGTTTTCTCCGCTGCCCTACTAAGTGGATTCTCATTGTTAAACACGATGTCCGATCTGTCACCCCGGGGCGTCCCGGGCCTTTCGCCCACCTGCTGTTCCCGGAAAAGTTTTTTCATTGTGGTCAGTTTTTTCGACCGAGCTGGTTTCCCTCTCAGCACCTCCACGATCTTGGAGGTAGGAAGGTCAGTCAAATGGGCCCCCGCAAGCACCCCCCCCACGGGAACCCCCTTTCCCGGCCTACTGAGTCGTATACACAACCCACATAACGATCCTTCTTCTGTGGAAATCTCGCACATACAGGGCGGGAATTTTAAAAGGAGCGATTCTGTGGGACCTCCCCCTTTCTCCCAGGGAGCAAATTTTGAAGGGATAGGTTAGGAGTTTAAGAAATCCTTTTTCCTGAACCTTTTTCTCTGGACACCTGGACTTACCCTCGTTGGACTTTTTCCGACCCTTTACCCGTCACCCAAACTAACAGAGATGGAAAAATACGTATTTAATTGCGGGCCCCGTCCGGTAGCGTACAAGTGACTTGTGAGAGGGAGGCGGAGCCCTACTGGGCTTCCGGGGAAGAGCTTAATTTTCAGCGCATGGGCACCATTCCACCGCCCCCCCTTTCACCTGTGGTCTTATTTTACAAGCCAGAGACGTTAATTTTCCCGAGAAGCTTCGTTATCCTGGTTTTCTCATTAACCCTCTCCCCCCCGCGTTTCCGAAGGCACGCTCAGCCCTTCCCCTTGAGGGCGTTTGACTCTCCTCCACCCTCGAGAGTTTTCTCCTTGTCTAGACTCGACCCTCACACTTTACTACAAAGGATGGTAACGCATTTCTTACGTATCGGTAGATCCTTCTCCCCTTTTTTCTGTCACTGACACATTACGTTCCTTTTGACTCAGCGGTCCACTCTCTTCCCTGGCCGAAGGTTCGCCCTTTTTCTACCCGCTGATGAAAAACCTTTTTGCCTCAAAAGCATTTCGCCTGTTTTGCTGCATAGCTGAAAGGACTCGACCGTCCTGATAACTTTCTCCCCCCGTGCCCCCCTATTTTTTCTTCCCTCCCGCCATCCCTTCTCCACCCCATTGTGTTACTTTTTGATCCTCTCATCTGTTTTACTCTATGAGTGGGGGTTGTTTAGATCCACTCTTTTGTTTTACACCCCAGGTTTCGTCTCAGTGTCTTGGACTTTCTTATTTTCTTCTCGGTTTCCAATTCGGTTTTTACTTTTACCGCTCTTCTCGCCGGTCAGGATTTGCTTCCTCCAGTTTCGCCATTTCTGAATGGAGTTGTAGAAGGGTCACACTTTTCGCTTCTCCCAGTCCCGGCCTTTGTAAGCTAGGTTCAAGGAGCTTCGACTCCCGTACGGTTCCTGGAGTCCCGCACAGTGGGGACCCTTTTTTTCGAGATGCGAACGATCGGGGAGTTCAACCCCCCTTTCAGTCCCTTTTTATTATAATGCGTTTTGATGTTCTCAGAGCCTCCCTCCTTTCCCAGCGTTATCGGTAGAGCAGATGTCCTTGTTTTATGGGTGTTCTGGCAAGTTTCATCCTCGTTCCCCCCATGGCCCTATGTGAAGATCCAGCGAAGACTGGTTCGGACACCTTATGGCGGGAACCAAGACCCTCCCTTGGTTGGGTGCTTTGTATGGGGAACGTCTCTTTAGCCCCCCCATCGAGCTTAGTCCGATCTCCCTTGAGTAAAAGAACTGGTGGGAAGCACCTTTTACGTTTTCGTTACGACGGACCGTCTCGAGAGTTCTTTTTTTCTCTTTCTGTGTAGTTGTATTATTTTCTTTTCCCCCGGAGTGGCCTTCCCCCACGTTTCCCAGCGCTGGTGTCTTGGACGTTCGGGAACCCCCTTTGTTGGATTGTCTCATTGGTCCAGAGCGCTGATTTTTCCGTTTTCGGTCCACTGCCCGATTCTCGTCTCCGGATTTCTTCACCGCTTGGAACCGTCTTCCATCCCTCCAGTGAGTTACTTCTCTTTGCTGGAGCCTTCCCCTGCCCTGCTCTCTTCTCCCCCCAAAGGTAGCGGCGGGAGGAGGGCAATCGTTAGGTGACGGTAGCTCCCCTGGTCGCTCGTAGGGAATGGACGTCCTTCATCTTCTTGCCTTTTACACGTTTTAAGGAAAATGTTTTCTACAGTGGCCGAGTAGGAAAACGTCAGAGCGATTTTGAGACTGTCAACAAAGTTTAACGCGAAGGGGAACCCCCGAAGGACTTTTCGATCCTGGCCTGCGTATGGCGCAATCGGTTTACTTTCATCCCTGTCGGGCATGCGAGGCCGAACAAACAGTTCCGCAACGTTTTAGTGCCTTTCCCTTTCCTCTCCGGATGCTGTAATCATGTTTGAAAGCATGACGTTTTTTTTCCTTCTGCTCTGAGAGGGTAGGCCCACACTCTTGCCACCCAACAACCAAACACCACACCCTTCTACAAAAACAAGTGTCCATTCCCCTGACTACCCTTTTCCGATCCCCCCCGATGGACAGAGGGTGTGGTGGCATTTCCCGTAAGCGCCAACTCAGTTCGCCCCCTTTCCTTAAATGTCTACGTTACTCCTGCGTGGTGAACTAGCTGACCCGTCAGATTCTTAACGTTCGACCCCCAGGGCTTACGTGATTTGACAAGGTCTCTTGCCTCGCCCTATTTAAGCAGCCGCTCTGTTCCGATTTGAATTTTCTCCCCTGTCCCGACGACCGATTACCTGTCGGTGGTCGTAAGCGAAGGACTTGTACCTTTCTAGAGCGACCAGGTCCCTGGACCGAAGTTCCCATCCCTTTTTTTACTCTTCCCTCTGCTTCGAGACCCCGTTGAAACCCCAACCCTTCCATCGTCCCAACAGTCCAGCTCCCCTTACCCCGTTGACCCCACATTAGTTCCTGAGTCATGAGAGCATGTTTTCCATTGTCTTTAACGCGTTAGCCTTATCGCTTCCCACCACCCCCCTATTGAAGGAAGCTGATGGAAAGGGGATTCTTTCCCACCAATGCCGGTAAGGTGCTTATCCCCCCCCCTTCTCCCCCAGGAGGATGAATTCTTCTGGATAGTACTCTTACAGGGGTCTTAGTTGTGCCAGGTGGACCTTTTTGTCAGGCTGGTTTCATCAATCGTTCTCGGAGATTTCGCTTTTCTTTCAGAATGGCACAACCCACCTAGGCGGCCCCCCCTGCCACTTATTCGGGGGGGCGAGTCCAGGTAATACGCGGTTATCCCCCTTCGTTCCCTCGTCACCGAGGCATCCCCTTATCGCGAAGCCGGACCTCTAACCTCATACTTTTTTAAGGTCCCTTCTTCCCCTGGCCCGGAGTCTAGGAATTCGACCTAACGCGCCCAGTTTGTACCTTCCTGGCTTTCCGAGACGTCATTTCTGCATTCTTCTTGAATTCATGCGAGTATTACCTCGAGTAGGAACCGCCTTCTTCCTGCTGGTTTGTTTGACAGATTGGACTGAACGAGCTTGCTATTGGGCAGTTCTGCAGACTCCCTTTCGAGTTCTAGGTAAAAAGATTTTCCCCGGTATCTTCCTCCTTCCCCTTCCCCCTCTGCGGTAAAGGTTTAAGGAGCCGGTGGTGATAGTTTATTAAGTACCTGTCCCCTTTTTGCGAGAGGTCCTTTCTCCGCCTTTCTTCGCATAGTCCCCACTCCATTACGATTTATTGCACAGGTTCCCCCTTTTCATTTTTTGTTAATTGTTGCGAGCAGGGGAATTTAGACCGCCTAGAATTCCGCCATGCCTGGATTCCGGCTATCCTAGCCTATGTTAAAGGATGTGAGGCCGTTTTCACTTTCGCGCGGATATGTCCCCCCCGTAGGCTCTCAGGAGGTGAACGGCGTTTGATACGCATGGGTCAATCCGCCGGTAGCGTTCTGTCCATTGAACTTGGAAGGTGAAGGTGGCAGTTGGTGGTGTTGGGTTGACCGGGGGCATACGACGAGTGCCCCTATACTACGGGGGTGTTGTGAGCGCGAGAACGTGACACGCCCACGAACTACGGACGGACCGATCCCTTTAGCGCATACATCTTTTCTGGTCCCCCCAGCCCCCTAAGTAAGCTCACTAGAGAGTGGGCCCGAGCAATTTCACCAGCCACCCAATGCGAGCCCCCCTCCTGTAAATCGGCCCTGCTCCTTCCACCTTCTTCCCTCAAAATGCGTAATTACAGCTCTTTCCCCAATGACGTCTGAGTTTCCACTCGGCTCAGGTATGTCCCAAGCGGGGGAAAAAAAGGGAATTAGTTATCGACATTCGTGGCTCCTTTCCCTAGAACAGGTGTGCGACGAACCGTCCTCGTCCCCCCCCCCCTTAAATTCCCTTTTTCACCGCTCCCCCGCGGGCCTTTGCCCACCTCCTCTTTTCCAACCCCAAAACACCCGGTCCCCTTTCCTCACCTTTTAATCCCTTGTTGTGCCCAGAACTCGCCTCCCAGGTTCATGGGTGAACATAGCAGCTATCCCCCTTTTTTGGTGTCCCCCAAGATGCTTACACCCGGAAAGCGGGGGTCCGCGGTCAATCCAATTTAGGCACCTTTCTTATGATTCCCGGACCTGTCTTCCACCCTTAATTCTCCCCCCGCGAGAGTGAAGTATTTTCTTTAGTTATAGAGTGAAATGATTTTTAATCGTAAGGGCCGGTCTCTGTACGCTGGAGTCAGATGAGAGGTTGTCTTTCTAGCCGGAAGAGCTCTCCGTTAAGTTGGGTCTTTCCTCCGTTTGCTTGAAGAGGGGGTAAAGATGGACACCTGAAGCTTTAACCGCCCAAGTTAGTCCAACGTCCGAAAGTTTTTTGAAGAGTTTCAAGAGTTCCGACTTAACCGCACCACGCTCAAGTCCCTTAGTGACTCGCGGCACCCAAGGCATTAATCGCTTGTCCGTGGCGAAGCCTACGGCCTGATCTTGCACCCAGGGAACCTCCCCGGTCAACGCTGAAAAAGGACCCGGACACCGAAGTCGTTAAGCAGAAACAGCCAGCGGCAAGAAGTGGCTTCCCTCATTTTGCCGCAGTCCCCCGAGATTTTTCCGAAGTACAGGGAAAAGTACCTTAACCTTCTTCATAATTTACAGAGTTCTAAAGGTTGTTCCCCTTCGTCTTTTCACTTCTTTTACTCACGGGACGCTTGGCGGGCTAACCCTTTATTTTCCCTCCGAACTAGTAGGTTCCGCCCAACGCGTGTATTTCTGTTCAACCTTTTTTTCCTTTGAGTTGGTAGACCCTTCCCTCTTCTAAAAGCTTTCTTCCCTTGCGTTTAAGGTGCCGGTCCCTGCGATCGTGGTTGAAACCCCCCGGAAGCCACCCGTGCCCCCTTCCTCCCCTCCCGCCTCGTGCGTCCGATTCCCCCTGCCTTTGTCTTGAAGCTCATTCGGGAACGTCTACCCTTTCGATTCCTCACACTCAGCGATCCGTTGATTTCGGTAGTGCTCCATTGTCGGGCGCAGTCTGGCACTCCCCCGGGGAATTCCCCCCCCCCTCCCCCTCCCCGCCTTAAAGTAGGAGACTCGTTATTTCGTCAGGGGCCTCACCTTTCATAACCGATCGGTTGCGCGACGTGACAGTGGAGGAGAAAGGAGTCACTGGAGCTACCTCTCTTAGTATTGCGGACGGCGCGGAACCAACAACCATTTCAGTTTCTTTCTTCATTTATGTGGACGTTCTGTCTGACGTAGTCAATCATTTCTCCTCTTGACCGTGGAGGGATCTCCTGGGACCTCTTTTTCGACCCTTCTGGCAGGCCGCTTTCTCGACTTCGCGCGGCCTTACTTTTTTCCGTTGACAGTCGGCAACTGGTGATGCGTTCCCTTGTCCGGGTCCATCCCGCCTGGCACCGTCCAGATACGAAGGTTGAGCACGCCAACGGATATTTTGGCTTAACAACACCCCAACTGCCCCACCCCCAGGACTTTCTGAAGACCCTGTGACTGGACGGTCCGGCCAGCCGCTACGAGTTGCGTGCCGCTTCCGGTCTACGGCCTCAACTCGTGACCCTCAACGAACCTGTGGTCCCGCCGGACTCGCTCAAGGGCACCCCGGCGTTTGAGACCCTTTCTTCCCCCTCTTACCCGATCGGACCAGCCCCCGGCAAACGCGCGCTCCCCCCCCCCCCACCCCCTTTTGCGCTTCAGTTCGGCAGCTTTGGAAACCCTTTGGCCCCCTTTGTGCGAGACTGAACGTTGGTTTGCTTCGGGCTTTTTTTTTCTTACTCAAGGCAAGACCTCAAACCCCGCCTTCGCGGTTTTTACGCCCATAAGCGTTGGCCGCCCAGAGTCGTTGATTTGCTTTCCCTCCTTCCCCGCCCAAGCTTAGAAACTTGCACCGCCTTAGTCCCCTCCTCCGTGGGCGCGGACGTGAATAAACCACGTTCCCCCTACTTTTTTCCCTTCGTTGACCGATAAAAAAGCATTTCACTTCCCACGGAAAGGGGACACTAATTCTCCCAAGTGAGTTCTGCGCTCAACAGAGGTTTTAAAAGATTAAGGGAATTCCCTTTCCCCAAGGATTACCTCCTCTTGAATTCACCTGCCTCTTTGGACAGTCTCCCCGTGATAACCCTTTTGGCAAAGTCCAAAAACTTCCTGTCGCATGGCTTTCCGGCCGTTGGAAGTACACCGGAATCACGTAGAATCATAAACTAAAAAAGCGTGCACGCAGCCACCTAATCCCCCCCAGGCCTTGAAGACACCCCCACCTTTTGTTAACGTCCCTGTCTAT
>Ga0179593_1576105_pt1 | contig 12583 bp, 12 predicted proteins | sample CZODoug2_1_08_16_FD_185931 | JGI IMG/M metagenome (GOLD analysis project Ga0179593, IMG submission 185931) | Vadose zone soil fungal communities from Angelo Coast Range Reserve, California, USA - CZODoug2_1_08_16fungal (PacBio error correction) | ecosystem: Environmental > Terrestrial > Soil >... | reverse complement strand
CTCTCCCTAGGCAAAGTACGAGGTGTCAACGGCCGTGGTAGCGTTATGAGCGTTTTTTCCTTCCCAATGGAAAGCTTCCGCTGGACTTCCTATCTGCCAGTTAAGCTTTCCCGAATAGACTCTGACATACCCTCCTCTTCTTTGAGGACATTGGAAGGCCCAGATTATTTCGGAAAAACTCCCTTGCACCCCGACTACAGTTCCACGCTCGATTCCGCCCCCCCATCAAACTAAGATCTTTCCCAGCGGCCTCTTCTTCTTCTGACGGCCCCCTCTCTTTAACGCCCAGTTGCTGCCCCTTTTTTTTTCCTTGGCTGCGGGCCCCTTTCGAAGCAGCCGGCGCGGCGGTCCCTTCCCCCCCCTGCGCTTCTTTTTTCGTTCGAAATGTTTTCTCCTCCTCAATTACATGACCTTTCCCACGACTCAATCTGTATGCCCCTCAAAAACCTTCTCCGTTTTTCCCCCCTTTCCAGGCAGTTGTTTCTTCCCCCTGTTGACCCGCCCCCACGCTTCAAGATCGTGACCTAAGCGGTCTCTTATTTACCCAGGGATTTTTCCTCTTCTAGAGTTTGTCCCCACATATGTTTTTCGGGTACTCCCCGAAGGATCCCCCCTGCAGAAGGTCCCCCTTTCGTGGACGAAAGGTATCTCTCACTGATCCTTTTTTTCATTCGATCCAGATTGAAGTCCCCCCCCACCAAGTTTTAGGATACCCCTCTCCTTTTCGCCGCTTCTTACTGCGTGCAATTTGCTTACCCTTTTTGCAGACCCTCCCCCTCCAGTCCCGAATTGAGAAACCCCCTCTCTTTGGAAATTCCAGTTTTCTCGATCTTCTTTTTCCCTCGTGTTATCTCGTCTGGAGCCCCCTCCATCCCAGTCTTAAGGTGGATATGTTTTTCTTTTCCTACTTTTTTTTTTGCGCATCTCCTTCCCCTTTTCCGGTTCTAACTCCTCCATTGATGTTCCTGGTTTCTCCCCCCACACGATCCCAACTTCCTCTTGCCTGATAACTTTTTGGTAACAGCTAATTCCTCCGCCACCTTTTTCGAAAGCCTCCAATAATATCTGCCCTTTTTTAGCCTGAAATTTAATGACACCCCCCACACCCCACGCCCACAGGGTGTATTCCCCCATGCTAATTCACTTCCGTTTTTGCTAGGGTCTTCCACGGACCTCCCCTTACCAATGTGCTTCCCCCCTTTAGACACCACCGAAATGGTTTGTACGCAGTTGCCCCCTTGACTTGCACATTGCACTCAGTCTTCCTTAATCAGGTTTCAGGTTTTCCCCCTTCGCTGCCCCCCTACCACACCTGAGTAACGAGCGAGATTTTTTCTATGACAAAACATTTTTTCCTAACGTCCTAAAAGGTTCTCCTTCGGCGTCCTGAAGATGATCTCTTCTTGTCAGTCCCGCTAATTGCCCCTTCCGCAGAGACCTGATATCTTGACCATTAAGACGATTCCTTCGTTTCTTTGCCCCCCCTATATCCCTTCCCCTTATCTGATTTTTTCCGCACTTCCCAAACTCGAAGGTTTTTATCCGAGTACTTCCGTTTCACCCGCAGGGAGTTGCGTTATATGTCAGCTTTGGGGATCCAATAGAAATTTTCCCCCCCCCCCCTCCCCCAGGAAAACCTTCTTCCACCCCCATGGGGGGAGGAGTTTTTTTGAGTTGTGAAGGCTTTCGTAATTCAAGTTCTCCCTCGCCCCTTTTTTTTCCAAGACTCCTCAAGATGACTTTTCTTCAAAAGGCTCCGATTTTAGAACTTCCTTTTCTAACAGGCTCCCTAGTGGTTTTCGTGCTAGGACACTCCTGGATTTGCTTCATCCCTGTTTTCGTATGAGACGCTGTAACTCACTTAACCCTTCCTTTCTAGCTTCCCCTCCCTCTTGGGGTTTGTTTCTCTCTATTTTCTTTGAGAGGGGTCAAAGCGGGCCTAGGCTGAAGACCTTGCGCACTTTTTCCCCCCCGCAAACTGAACAGGACCCGCAATATGAAACGAAGCCCCCCCCCCCCATTTTCTTTTAGGCTTTCCCAGAACTTCCTCAAAGGCAGTGTAGACTTCTGCGTCTTTCCTCTGCATTTTTTTTTTTGGTTTTTTTGTAGAGCTTGATCTTTTCCGAAGCGTGCCTGAACAAACGTGCACAGCCCCACCCGTTTATGGGGGAACCGTTCCTTTCCCTGGAGTTCCCCCCCCCCCTTTCCTCCCCAGATTTTTCCCCCCCCCCACTCCCGGTTTCAGCGACCTCCGCTCCCCCGTCTTAGTTTCTGGACTGCGGCCGAATTGCCCTATATTTAAGATTCCCGACCGGAAAAGGTTCTTGGATGCATCCTTGTCGTCTTCGCTTCACCTTCAACAAATGATTACGTCACCTCCACCTTCCCTTGCGGCGACCCCCCGATTCCCCCCCCCCTGATGAACAACGTCCCTTCAGCAGTGTCCCTTCTTTGGCTTCGTTAGTTCTTTGGTTTTTAAGGCATCCTCCTCCTCAGTTTCCCTTTTGACCACCTTTCAAGGTTTCACGACTTCGTCACTGGGCATTTTACCCACCCTTTGTGAATCCCTCGGGTGATTCGCGGTTTCCTCTTTGGTAAAGCTTTTTCCTTAATGGGCCTTTCTTCCATTTTGAGAAAATAGCCGTCGGCCCTTTTTTCTTTTTTATGGTTACCCTGTGGTGTTTGGTGGAATTCCCTTTCCTCAAGTTTTTTCTTTTCCGAGATTTGATTCCTTTACATGTGCAAACAGGTGTTTGCCGGCTCCGAACAGGCGAACCTTCGGAGTTTTTCCTGCCGCGTAACCCTTGTGCGTGTTGCGTCCCTCTTGGACTTGACCGGGAGTTAAGCCCGCATGCCTTGCCGCCTTGTCCTCCAATCTCTGGAAGGTTTACTTTCAAGAGACTTTTCCTCCCCTCAGAGCCTTCTTTCCTCTTTAAACCTAGCTCCTTTCGAGTGTTTCGCCCTTCTTCTTGGAAGCCGGCTTCTTTGCAACTTGCCACATATACGCCGTCCTCTGTCCTCCCCCCCGTTCGAGAGTCTCCATACTTTTTCTCCCCTGGACTGTAGATCGAAGTAGACATTGGAGTTAGCTCCTGGGCTGTTTTTTTTTACTATTTTTTTTTCTCGGTTTTTCGCCCTTCCCTTTCCTCCCCCGAAACTTCCCCCATGGGCCTTCCTCAGCCCGGATGGGTCTTTCTCACCCTTCGGTCTCTTTTTTTTTTTCAAGAGGTTTGAGAGGCCTGAGTGGCCAAAGTTTCCCCCCTCTCCCTGGTAATGTTCCCCCTCACCGGAGCTTTTTTTTTGGTGACCGAAGGCCAGCCCAATTTGAGTTTCCGAAGTCGCTGCCCCTCTCGGCCCTGTAGCCCCTCACCAGGAAGTCTCAAGAAGCCCTTCCCCCTAGAGGCCCCGTGCTGGAGTGTCCCCTTTTTTTTCCGACCCCGGTTCCTCCCCTGTAAATCTCTTTGAATCTTCTCCCAGCTTTTTTTTCCTCCTGATGGAACCTCCCCCTTTCGTTTCTTTTTCTTTTAGATCTCGGATTGAAGAGATTGGTTGCCTTAGGTTCTTATTGAAAGGTTTACCCCCTTCTTCTGCCCCTTCCCCCAGGAAGTTCCCTGGGCTGATTTCCGGTACGGTCCTTGTGAACTGTTTTTTTTTCTTTCAGCGATTCTTCCGAGTCCCATTTCTTTTCTTGTCTTTTCCTTTTTTACGATCTTGTATACACCGTTTTTCGGCCGGGAAAAGCTCTTTACGTTGTTTTGGGTTGATTTTGCAAGGCTCTTTTTTTTCCCCTCTGGTTTATACCTTTTCTTGCCATGAGAGATCCCCCCCAATGGCAGTCCCCTTTTTTTTCCCCTCCGTGGCCAGTGCTCACTTCTGTTTCTGAATCCCTTTCGAATTCGTACATTCCCGGAATGTCTTCCCTGTCACAATACTCCCCTAAACGGTCTCCCAGACCCACTCGAACAAGCTTTCAGCTGCTTCGGCAGGCTTTACATTTTTACCGAAAATTTGGTTGTAGGTCCCTTTTTTTTCTGCTCCAGCTTTTCCCTCCTTAGCAGACCCCTTTCGTACGGTCAAGCTCGCTGGTGCGGGCGATCTATATCCTTAGAAAGTCCGACCCCCGTCGCCCTTCAATTGTTCCTCTTTCCCACCAAGGATCCCCCCGTGTTCCCCCATGGACCCCCCCCTCTTTTGGTAGAACCCCCTCGTATATCCCCCCCTGTCATGTGCCCCCCTTTTCTTTCAAATTTCCCGCCCGCCATCCTTTTCTCTTTTGCGTTACGGCCCATTTCTGGTGACTGTTTCAGTTTGTTCCATGCCGTCGAAAAATTTTTTTGAAGTTTTGACAGCACGGTCTGATTTCCCTATATGAAGCTTTCCTCCCCGAGCCCCCCACTTCTCTTTGACTACCTATTTAGAGATAGGGTTTGTGATCGTGACGGCGTGAAATCTTCCAGTACTTTTTTTCATTCCATACATTCTCACAAAAGCTTCTTTCTAAAGGCCTTTGAAGTGTACTCTCACTTTTCGTGTTGAGTCCTGTTCCGCCCTCCCTGAAGGCAGACTTATTGAGAGTGCCTTCCTCCCTAGGGAGGCGAATTCTGAGTTTTTCTCCCTAGGCGACGATTTTTTTCGTGTACACGGACCATCCCCCTGTCACCCTGGAGACCTTACTGTCCCCTTTTTGTAAGCGACATCGCCGACATGCTCGAAAGCTTCCTTGAAATTGCTCATCCCTCCCCCCACACCACCCAGATAAGGGTTCTTCCCCCATGTTTCCCCCTGGGCACGGCGAGGGCGCCCATGGGCCTTCTATGGTCCCCACTTCGAGACCACCCCCTAATCCGTTGCCTCCCCTTGAAGCATCCTTTTCGGGAAACCCATCCAGGTGGTACAAACTTGTCCTGCTTGAAACCTTTTTTTTTTCCGTCGACCTTATTCCGAGGCGTGTCCCCCTTCTTTCAGGTGTTGCTTTGATACTTTTCTTCCTTTCCCGGAATTTTTGAGGTTGAGGTCCATCTGTGGCATTCCCGATATCTTTTCCCAAGTGAACTTTTTATTTAACTTTTCCCGGCTCTTCTTAGTCTCAGCGAAGGACGTACTTTGTGTTTCTGTGGTCTTCTGTCACATCCTGGTTTCATTGAGTTCCCTCCCAGGAAAACCCCTTCCCCCTCCCCCACCCACATTCCCCTACCGAAATGGGGGATCTTGGACCTGACGGCTTTAGGCGAGAATTCAATCAGAAAGCCCCGAGAGCCCAGTGTTTTCCCTGATCCCTTCCACTCCTTTTCGAGCCGACTGCTCGAATATTTAGGCTTTTTCACCCCCCGGCGGATGGGTACTCATGGTTTGTTCTAAAGCCTTCTTGCCAGATGCTTTCTCTACCTATCACTCCCCTTACGTTCCACTTTTTGAGCTCGTTTACTGGAGGTGCACGAAAATGCTGAACTCCCCGGAATCTGGCTTTTCCCCAAGTGAACTCCCCCCCCGCTACCGCTAAGATGACCTGCCCCCCTGATGGAGGCTCCCTCCTACTGTGCTCCTGAGTTCCCGTGCTTCGCAAGCCGACGTCGCCGGTCATGTCGCTGTATCTGTTCGCGAAGTCTTTTCACACGCTCCGGCAACTTCCCCCCCCTTTTTAGGTGAAGCCTGGTGGCAAAGGTTTCTCTTTCTCTGAGTCATGTGAAAATCCTCCAGCTACAAATACTTCCGGCTCTTCCCTTTTTTTCGGCTACGCTTTCCTTGTGTCCCTCCTTATCGTGGCCCTTTTCAATACAGTGAAACTCTGTATAGTTCTTGTCTCTTTTCCATTTTCCTTCTCAGGCCCTCCCCACTGCATTGTGATAAGGCCTTCCCCAGGACTCCCCTAGTTCTTAGACTTCATACCAGTTTCATAATTCGGCCCCTGGCTATGTGGGTCCTTCTTTTTTGTCATCTTTTTTCAGTTAACGTTGTTTCTCTTTAGCCGCCACTGGATCCCTGATTAACTGTAACGACCCTTCTGGCACTGATGTTATCAACGGATTCCCTTAGGGAGTCTCTCTTTAGCTTTTGAGGTAGAAGTGGGTCTTCTTCGCTGGGCTGTTCACTTGACTAGTGCCGTGCTTGCTCGGAGTGAGCTTCCCACCCAGTATTCTTCAAATTTTTCCATTCTGGTTTCCTGATTTGAGTTTTTATCCTGTGATTGGTCTGAGTCGATTTTTGAACGTGGAACCATGGGATACCTTGACAGATCTTCGTTTTTTTAGACCCCTCCTGGCTCCCTTTCCTCCAAGCTCGGAGACATTTGAAGTCATGAATTCAATCTTTCCTCTAAATCATCCCATCTCAGGCCCTCTTCTTAGGAAGTCCAGTTCTCTTCGCCCCCAACCCCCCATCTTTGGCTTAGTTAAAATGAAACAGCTCTCCCTTCTCTTTGCGCCAAGCTTTCCGCGTAGGTTCTCCGGTCAGACATTCGGGCCTACTTTTCCGACTTTCTTACATAGGTATTCCCGTCCGACGTGTTGCCTCCGTCATCATGGTCCCGAAGTACCCCGCAGTGTTCTTCCTTCTTGTAAACTCCTCCCCTGCAATTTTCGCCTGCATGGACACGTCCCAAACTTTCTCTCCAAACTCCGCGTCTTTAGGTCCCCAGCTTCTGGGGCACGGCGGTCTTGTATTTTTTCCCTGCGTGATGTTTATTTTTCAACGGATAACCACTTTGCTGCCCGGAGAAACGGAGGTTCTGGGTTCTTGTTTTCCCGAAGGAAACTTTCTTGTCTCAGTATGTAAAGGCTTCTTTCTTTATCAATCCCTCAAAGCCCGCGAGCCTAGCCCGCCTCTACTTCTATTCCCGCACAGGACCTACACTTTCTTCATCAAAACCTGCTTACCGAGGTTCTGAGTTCGACAGACTTGCTGAAGCCCGAGAAGGACGATGGGCTTCGTTTTTCTCTTTGTTGACACTGGGTCTTTTTCAAAAGCCTCCCCTTCTTCCATTAGCATATGTGGATTTCGCTGAGGCGATCGGGTGCAGATCCTGCAAAGCTTCTCTCTGCCATGGCTTTTTGCTTCGATCTCTTCGGCCCCTGCGAGTCCCATGCCGCCGCCGTGAAACCTCCCTCCTCCGTTTGCTTGACCGGCTTCAGAGGTGTCTCTTCTCTTTTGCATGCCCTTCAATGGCCCATTAGCGCTGGTCCTTCCCCTTTTCCCAGTTCAACCCAGGAGCCTAGCCGCTCCTCCCTCTCAGATGCTTCCTTTTTCCCATGCAGGTTCCCTCCCCCCCGTATTCCCTCCCTGAACCCCTGTTTTAACCAGACCCCTTTTCCCCCCCGCGTTTCCGCCCATCGAAAGCCGCCTTTAGTTACTCCAGCAGGCCCCTTCATTCAAAGACCGCCAGGGGATGAAGCTTTCTTCCTTGGAGTTTTAGAAGGATTCTCCCCTTCGGAGCAGACTTCGATCCTGTAAGCAGTCTTGCTGATTTGTTCTTCGATCTCCATGACCTTTCACTTCCGTCGACCTCCCCCTACGGTAAAAATAACCTGAACCCGTTTCCCAAGGCTCACGTTTGTCAGAATTCCCCCTCCTTGCACATCCCTCTTCTGTTTAGGAGCCTGTTAAACAGGTTCTTTCCCGAAAGGCCTCCTCGGCGCTTTGTCCCATATTTCGGTTACCCTTCCTGTCCCAAAATTCACGGTGCCTTCTTTTCGTGGAATTGTCTCCCTAACCGATGATGGCTGACTTCGATCTATCAGTGAGCACACAAGTTTTCTTCCCCTGTAAACTCTCCCTCTGGCCTCTCGTCTTGATTTTCCCTCTTTCCCCCTTACGTCAAAGCAAGAAGCCCGCATCCCTCATGCGATTGGCCCCCTCTCCAGATTTTAGAGAACATTTCTTTTCATAGATCTTCCTGCGGCGATGTGTTTTTTCTTTCCTGATGACTCCTTTCATCCCGGAAAGGTCAGAGTGTCTTTAGAGTGCGAAAGCTTTGTGAATTTCTCTCCGGTTTTCGACGATGACTTGCGTGAGACCCCTTCCCGATAAACATTCCTTCCCAAACGAGAATGGTTTAGTTCCCCCTTCTCTCCAACGTTCTCCCATGTCTCGTTTTCAAATCTCCTTCCCCCCGACTGTCTTCCTTCACAAAAACACTCGGTGATTTCCATGCTACTAATGAGAAAAGGTTTCGCACCAAAGGTTCCTTTCCCCATCTATAGGGCATTTTTGACAACACGGCGTCCTCTCGTCCTTCTTTAGTTACGTCCATACTGGAAAATGTTTCAGCTCCGGGAACCCCCTCCAGGAGGCCTCCTTTTCTAGATATTTTCACCAACTCTTTTTCTAGGACTTTTTCCCCGAGCCTCTTTCGATGGATATTGACAACATTGTTGACAGGAGTTGAAGTAGGCTACATTCTGCAGTTTTTTTTGGTGGTAAGTTTGCTTTGACGCAAGAGATGATCGAACTTCAGGGGACCTTGACATTCCTTCCTCTTTCCCCCAAGATGAGAGGGCCCTTTTTTAGAAGAACTGAAGCTTCAGAGACGGTGTGTTCCCCCTTGATGGAATTTTTTTTTTTGGTGCTTTAAAAGGCCCACCCCCCCCCTCCCTCCCCCCTCGTTCATTTCTTTGTAAGTTTTTTTGCGTGTGAACGGTCCCCCCCCCCCACGTCCCCGATACGGAGAAAATCGACTCCCCCGAAACCGTTCTTCGCCGGAATCACCTCCCGTGGAGACCTTTGTCAAAACTTCTTTGGGCTTTTCCCTCCCCTGAATGGGTACTTTTTCTGTTAGAACGTTTTGCCGCCGAGGAACCGCTGTACCTCAGAACTCTCTCTTCCGTTTTTGTGTTCCTTTCCTTGGATGTCCCATTCAACTCGGTGTTTTCTCCTCGAAGACAGCGTTGCCCTGCAACAGATGACCCAATTTCCCCCCCCGAGCTGTGGATCGGTGACTTATTTTTTAGTCCGTGTCGAAGTGGATGCCTGCTCACAGCGTGCGCTGCTTTCCTTGGCTCCCTTTTTTATTTGCGAAGAATTTTCCCCCCCGCATCGGAACCTGGTTGACCGGTGGGCTGGGGTGGCCGGTTTTCTCTTTACCCCCCTTTTCTCTCCCTCAAGCTCCCCACACTCTTTCTTGACATCTCCGCGCTTTGGCAATGCCGCCGACGTACTTATCCCTGCAAACCCTTTGAATGATTTCTTCCCGTAACGCGATAGCGTTTTTCCCTTCCAATTCTAGGAACAATCACAATATGGTGGCCGCCCTAGTTCCCTGTATGAAATCCTTCTTCCCTAATGTTCTTCTTAGGATCTGGATCTTGTCTTCCCCGTTGGTTTCTTTTTTTTATTTAAATTTCTTTTCCCCTGATTCCCCCCCCGACTGCGTCTTCTTTTTACAGCAAACGTTGAATCCCCGAGCGGAGCGGGTTGTCCATAGGGGGTCATGCCCCCCTAGCGAGGGTTCCTTCCCCAGTGTGCCTGAGCCGTGTGTATTTTTTCCTGTTTAACATTACAAATTTTGGTTTTCATTACCTCTTACTTATGGTGTCTTCGATTATTTTAGAGATTGTGTGATTCCCTTTCCCTGAGAAAGGTTTTAGACCATGTCCCCGTTCATGTTGCCTTTCTTTCTGTTGTCGCACACCCATTCCTCTTCGTAGTCTACCGTTTATCCTTTCTTAGGAGCCGACTTTTAGAGTCTATATCAAAGTTTTATGATTCCTCTGCTATGAGAGGCACACACATCGAGTTTTCTAGCTTCAATGGATAGCATTTTTTTTCTAGTTGAGAAAATCCGTGGGTTCTGCTTCCCTTCTTTTGCCCAAACACTTCCTCGGGAAAGTTTTTTTTATCGCCTCCCTCTTCGTAGTATCGACGCAGTTGCTCACTTGATCTAAGCCCCCAGGGGGCCTTTTATGTACCAACTCCTTCCAATGATTTCTTGTCGCATGCATTTTCCTTTCCCCGAACACGGAAAAAATCGGGCTCTCAAAACTTCCGCAGTTCCTTTTCGGAGATAGTCGCGACTTTTTATTTTTCAACTTTTCTTGAGACGGCTTTTTCTGTGCAAAGGGCCCCCTTCTGCATGGTTACAGTAAATTCTGGTTGATGGTGACTCCCTCCCAATTGAGTTTTTTTCATCTCTTAAGCTTCCTTCCATGTCGAAGAGCAGAGATTGGACCCCTTCCCCGATTTCTTCTTTCTTCTACGTGTCTAGACGGAAGACCCTTCTTCCCCATGGCGTGCCAAGGGTTCCTGGAATTGATGAACGCTTGCGAACTTTTCGATAAGCGCCATTTTTTTCCTCTCTTTTTCCCAGGTTGAGTAGGGACTTAGTTTTTACAGGTTACCAGATTTTTTTCTTTCCCCTTCCCCTCTCTATGATGGGGATTGATGACCTTTTCTTTTCCCTTTGCTGACCCTTGGCCGATGGTGCTCCGGCGAGATTCTCTTCCTCTCAATGACCCTCCCCCTTATATACAAACTCCCTTGCCTTTTACCTCTATCCTCATCTTTTAGAGAGATTGACAGGCTCGTTTGAACCTTGCCTACTTCGTGGTAGCGTTTGACGCCCTGTCTCCTTCGGCAGGATTTTTCTTCCTCATCTCACGGAGGCCTTTTTTCCCAGCCCCTCGCTGTCTTGCAAGGAACTCGGAGCGTCACCAATAACGGATTTACCGGACAATTTTTTCGGACATTTCTCCTCCTGACCACACCCTGCTGCTCTCCTTTTTTTTCTTCCAGAAGTTTTCCCAAATTACAGCTTTACCCCTAAGTTGTCTTCTCCCTTGGTCGTCCGGTTCTCTCACGGAGACCCCCCTCCTTCCCCCTGATAGAGTTTTTTCACGCGTTTCTGTTTTTTCCTGGATCTACCTGTCACCTTCCCATCACTCCTAATTCCCCCTGCCTAGCCCCCCCCTTTTCCCCCCAAGACCGGCACTTTCCTTTTTCGCAGTGGTCTCTAACCCGCATGTTAAGATCGTGTCCCCCCACCAAAGTATTTCTTACCCAGGTCAGAGTTCCTCTTTTTGGAGCCGCCTTATTTTTTCCGCCCCCCATGAATTTTTTTAGCAGTTTCTTCGTGAAATCAAGGAGCCTACTTCTCTCTATCATGCCCCCTGTCTCCTCTTTTTAATAACCCCCCTGTAGATCCTCTTTCTTTCCTTAGTTCAGATGTGGACGAAACGTTTCACATCAGGTTCCCCTCCTCGTGGGAGTCTTCTAGGAGATCCCTTGCCCTTTGTCCCTTTTCGCTTTTTGTTGCGAATTTACTCCTTCGAATCTCTTCCCAGACGGTGTCCCTAGTGGGCGTTCTCTGAGGGCGCTGAGATAATTCCCCTTTAGATTTTTGCAAACACACAGTCTCTCACAGCTGCAGGCGCCTCATGGTTCCCTTTTTCTTTTTCGTAAGTTTTTTTCCCCGTGGTGAATATTCTTTCTCCGCAACCTCGTCCAAGAACTCGGAATTACTGCAAACCCCCTTTGTGTCCATGCCAATAAATCCCCCATTCCCTCGATCCCAATGTTTATATACTCTTGAACCACTGCGCGCCCAACTTCTTTTCACCCCATTTTTCTCCCTCCGTTTTTTCCCCTCCCATTTTGGAACTTGAATCAGGTGTCACATTTCCCCCCTGTCGACTTTTTTCAACCCCTTCCTGAGCTGACGTCCCTTCCCCCCAGCCTTCTATTCTTCCGGGGCCGCTTTCCACCGTTTGAAAGGTTTTGAACTCCTATGCTGAGGCCCAGTCATTGTTCTCCCCTCCAGTACCTTGATCTTTCAAGCCCCGTGCAACTAGATCCTCTTCGATCCTTCCTCCCCTCCAGACCCCTGCAGACTCCTCTTCGGTGTCCCTCGGGAGTTTTTCCTTCGAAGGGTGAAGCTGGTAAAACCCTTTGGCCCCCAGACCTCACAACTTTTCCCCGAAATTTTCTTTACGCGTTGTGAGTCTACTTGAGCCACTCGACCTCTGAAAAAGCAGCCTCCGCTGCCCACGGTCCTTTTACCTTCCGTAGTGTTCTTTCCCGTGTTCTTTTCGGCGGATTTCTTTTGCAGTTAGACCAGCGTTCTGCCCCCCACGCTGTTGCCCCCCCCCCGTAAATCTTTTCTCTTTTTTTTTCCCCCCCCGTTGTGTGTTTTTCTCTCTCTTTCCCCCTTCCGGCTCCAAAAGTTTTCCTACTTCCTTTCTCCCGTGAGAACTGCAAGGAGAGACCCATTGCTCCGATGTTCCAAACGTCGTTATTTTTCACCTTTGTTGTTATCCCCGTCTTTCCCTGCACAGCCCCCCTTGTTTTTCTTTTTTCCCCGTTATCGGTCGTGGATTTTTTACAAGTCCCCCTTTTCCGAACAAAATCTGTACCCATTGGCTTTGTTTCTTTATTTGTCACATTCCCAAGATCTGATTTTCCTTTCCAGACACGACTTCCCCGGAGTTTTTTTTACTTGTTCCCCCAGGCTCTAGTTCTTGAAGGCCGTTTTCCAGGGACTTTTCCCTGACATTCATGTAGCTTTTTCATATGTATCTTCCAAAGGAACCCCCCCCCCCTTAATGACAAAAATTCTAGTCGCCCTTTTCTCAAGTTAAATTAGGACAATGGTTTGAAT
>Ga0179593_1560432_pt1 | contig 12583 bp, 22 predicted proteins | sample CZODoug2_1_08_16_FD_185931 | JGI IMG/M metagenome (GOLD analysis project Ga0179593, IMG submission 185931) | Vadose zone soil fungal communities from Angelo Coast Range Reserve, California, USA - CZODoug2_1_08_16fungal (PacBio error correction) | ecosystem: Environmental > Terrestrial > Soil >... | reverse complement strand
TTTTTTTCTCTTTCCTCCAGTTCTCTGACCCTTTTTTCTTCCCAATCACGCCAAACCAAGGCCTGTGGGCGCCTCGATTTTTCTTTTTTGAGTTAGTCGCCCTTTTTTTTTTTCTCTTTTGACAACGAATGCGTTTCCTGCGATACCTGTGGGAGCATTTTTTTCTCTGGTGACCCCCCCCCCCTCGCTTCCTGCTCCCCCTTTTTTGGATCCTTTTTTTTTTTTTCCCTGAAAACACCCGTTTTTGGCTGAAGCTGGCTTTCCCCTCGAGATTCTTTCCCCCCCGAGATTCATTCTTTTTCTTTTTGCAACTCTAACTGGTTTCATATGCATCTCTACGATTCGTTCTTTAGCTCCTTTCCTGACGGTTGATTTTTGCTTTTGGGTTTTTCCCCCCTTTCCCATCAGTTTTTCCTGTGGACTCAGCGTTTAACCACCTGTCTTGACCCTCTCCCCCAAGGGTTCTTCCACCCCTCCAGATCTTTTCTCTCTTTTTCTAGCCCGCATCTTCCTGAAAGAGATGCTGGAAGATTCCCCCTTTCCTTTGCAGAACTTTTGGCCCTCTTTTCCTTTTTCTTTGTTGTACCCGCTTTTCTTTCTTTTTGCCCTAATACCCGCCTCCTCCGCGATCGGGCAGCTTTTCGTGGTAAGGGAGGGCGTATTCCTTTCGTCAAGTTTCCCACAGGTTCTTTTTTTGTCTTTTTGCTCCCAGTCCCCCCGGAGCCCCATCGAGCCTTAAAGAATTGGATTTTCTCGAGATACTTTCCTCAAGATTATCGAATTCTTTTTCTTTTACCATGTTCAAACCAGTAACCCCCAAAATTCGAAGATTATTCTGATAATACCCCACCTGGAAAGTGGTTCTTCTCACCCACTTCCCTTTCATTTTTCTTTCCCGTTGTCTGGAGAGGGACTTTCGGTCTCGTTTTTTTTTTTGTTGGTTTCACAACCCTTTGTCGCAGGGAGAGGGGTAGACACCTTCTGTCGGCACTAAAGGTCTCCTCCGCTGGTTACTTTCCGCTTCCCTTTTGACCCACCTTTTAATCTTTTTTTTTCCAAACCTTTGCCTACACTGGGTGATTTTTTTGTCATTCAAGAGCTCCCCCCTCTTATAAAAGGTCCCCCCAACCTTTTCCTGTTTTCCCGATCAAAACCAGAAGCTTACCCTTTCTTAGGAGGGAGATTTTTTTTTTTATTGCGGCTGAAAATCCTCCGTTACTTAGACCGACTCTGTTTCCATATTTTTTTTTCTGATTCCCATGGCTGAGCATCTTCTGTTTCTTTCCTCGGACCCCACTTTTTTCCTTTTCGGTCCCGGCTTTTTTTTGTCGTTCTCCCCTCGTTCGCAAGGATCTTCCTCGCTGCGTCCCCCTGGATTCCTTTTTCCTGAGTTTTTTGTTTTTTTTTTTTTTCCCTTTTGTTTTTTTTTTGGTTGTTTTTTTTTTCTTTTTTTTTTCTTCTTTTTTTTTTTCTTTGTTTCCTTCCTTTTTTTGTATGGGATGTTCTCCCTCAAACCCCCCCCTCCTTTTCCCTGCTTCTCGTATCAACCTTTTTCATCGTACGCGTCCCAAGTGTTATTACGAATTTCCTTGAAATTTCCTCTTTCTGACCTTTTTTTTTTTTTCCCCCCTTCCGTACGAGATGCCCCATTGCACATTCGTGCCCATCTTATGGAGTCTTCCCTTCTTGGTTTTGAGAAATTCCTCGCCTTTTTTTTTCTCTTTTTCCATTTTTTTATCATTTCCTCAGGGGATTTCTGGGACCGTGCACGTTCCCTTTCCCCCGATCTGCCCCCTTGGCGGTTACCCCCCGCAGTAGCCGGGGACTCTCCTCCCTCTAAGCTCCCGCTTCCCTCCTTCTAATGTCCCACCGCACCCCCCCCCTTTGCCACACGGAGCGCTCACTCATCTATCCTCGATCCGCAACCTACTTTAGTCCCTCCTTCACTGTGATGGGACAGCTCTCCTTTTTTGATTGTATCCCCCGCTTTTCCTCCGTCGATTTTTATGCCCCTTGGGCGATTTGCATCGCTCCTTTTTCCTTCAGTCTTTTTTTTTTTTTGCTTTCCTTACAGAATCCCTTTTTACGCTTTTCTGTCTGGAGCATAACCCATTGTCTCTCCCTCATTGCAAACGTTTTTTCCTTTTGCCCCCATGCTCATTGGTTGTTTTTTTCAGAGAGTTTCCTCCCTCCTTGTTGCCTGTTCCCTCCTCTTGGTTTTACCCACCTTTTTTTTTTTTTTTTTTCAAGAGCGCCCCCTCTCCGGCGGCAGTCCACTCTCCCCTTTTCCCCTTGGGTTGTTCCCCCTCTTTTTTTTCTGCGATGCCCCCCCCGGAACGATGGCGTTCATCGGGTTCCTTCCCTCGTCTTTCTGTTACCCATACCTCTACGCCTCAAAGAACAGTTGCCGAGAGACTTCTCAAGTGTTTTGCTTTTTTTTCCCCCCCCCCGATCCCGGCTTCCCCCCGGAGCGCCGCCGTTGTGCATCGGCTTTTTTTTCCTGGTTGATGTCCTCTCCCTTCCACCCGCCGCCTAAGATTAGAGTCGTCACTTTCCCCCCCTCCACGGGCCCCCCCTGGACCTTCTCTTTCTTTTTTCTTGTAAGACACCTTTTTCGTTGAACCTTCTTCCTCCTTTCCCCTCACATGATTCGATCCCCGTATTTAATAATGACCCTCGCCCTCCTGCTCTTTTTCCCCAAGATTTTCTACCCATCCCCCCCCTTTCTCCCCAGAACTCTTTTTCTCGAGCTTTTGCAGCCCCCCGGATTCCCTTTTTTTCCTCGTCTTTCCCAACCCCCCTGTACCCCCCAGGTTTTCATGGGTCATTCTGGACTTCGTTTTTTTCCCTGGACTTTCCCCCTCGTTTTCGCACTTTTTGGAGGACGCCTGTTTCCCCGGGCGCGATCCTTTTTAGAAACATTTCCCTTATTCCCCCATTTCTTGTTCGTTCTCGCTCCTCCTCATTGAGTACCAACCCCTCGCGGAGACGCCCCCCCCCCCTTCCTCGCCCGTTTTCCACCCTTTCACTTTCAACCTTTCCGATGAGCCCCTCGCTCTCCTTTCGCACCCCTCGGGAACCATCTTTGCTCGCCTGATTGAGATCCTTCCCTCGTTCCCCTCCCCCTCCTCCCATCTTTAACCGTTTGCCTTTTTTCCTTGGTCCTCTTTTTCCTTCTTTCGATCCCTGAACCTTGTTCTTCCCTGCCTCGTTACTCATCCAGCTTTCTGTCTCCCCCCAAAATTCCGACAATCCTTCTTCAGAGGCCCATTTTTTCTCTTTACTCCTTTTCGGTTTTTTTTCCCTACTCCCTCCTCCTTCCCCCCCCCCCCACCACCAATTTTTTCCCCTGCGATTTTGAACCCAAAAAAAAAAAAAACCCGAAGATCGTCTTTCTTTTTGCCCTGCATTCCTGACCCCAGCTCGCAAAGTTTTTTAGAGCTGCACGGGTCCCCAAGCCTCCGCTTTACTCCCCCCACACTCCCCCCAGCTCCAAGAACCCCCCGAAGAAAACCTCCCAGTTTTTTTGGTTTGTTTACCTTTTTCTTCTTTCCAGAAGTTCGCGCGGATGAGACTTCCCGTTTTTTTTTTTTTTTCCAGTTGCTATGTTTAGCGGACCCCTTTTTTCGCGATTGCTTAAACTTTCCCCTCCCCCCTGGATGGTTTTTTTTTCAGCCATTTTACCCCTAATCGTTGGCCTTGCGAATGTCCCCCCCCTTCCTCATTGGACGGTGTTTCCGTCCAGCCCGTTTTTTTTTTTTTCCCCCTGAAAGTCTCCCTTTGCCTCCACCTTCTTTGTTAGTTCTTTTCCTGTGCCTCCCCTTTCCCCTATCATTCCTCCACTCGTCCTCTTCCCACCTTCCTCTACGGTTCCATTCAGTTTTTTTTCGGACGGTTGTTACCTTTTTTCAATCCCGCTGTCTTGCCTTTGGTCCGGGCTATCCCTTTTTCCTTGGCTTTTCCCGCGATGTTTTCTTTTCTGGTCTCCACCCTTGTTCAACCTTCCCCCACCCAGAGGTAGGCTTTCCCTCACCATCCCACTTTTTGTCTTCCCCGCCTCCTCGCCTTTTTCACCTTGTCCTACAACTGTTACCTTCCCTCCGGGAGCTTCCCCCTCCCTCCCGCATCGCGGATACCCCTTTCTCCTAGTCGAGTTTTTTTCAGCTTAAGTTTTCCCCTGTCCCCCCTCTGTACCCCTTTCGCCCGGGCTCTTCTCTCTTCTAGTTCCTGTTGTTCCCCACCCCCCTAATGCTACACCTTTTTGCATCGTGAAAGTTCCGTTGCCGTCTTTCTTCTTGATCCCTCCTCCTCTTTTCTCGACTCCCCCCCCCACCCTTTGGGCGGGATCGAGCCGGCCGAAAAAACTTTCTCTCTTCTTTGGTTCCCAATTTTTCCCCCTCCTTCCCTTTTTGTTTGTTGTTTTTTTTCGAGTCATCTTTTCCTTTTTTTTTCTTTTTTTTTGACTTGGCCCCCTTAGATTTTCCTCCCCCCCTTTCCCCCGTCCCCTCCCTTTATTTCCCCTGTTTTTTCCCCTGGGATACAGGGGGAGTTGAGTCCCGTTTCCGTTCTGTTTTTCCTTTTCTCCAAACCTTTTTTTCTCTTGCAGCTTGCCACAGGAAGATTTTCTTCTCTCTGGCAAAGTGGCCCTCCCCCCAGTTCCTTTTTGCCTTTTGTGACTGTTTCCCACAAAAATTGCTGAAGCTGCGCCTCCTTCCCAATAGAATATCCTTCCCCTTGCTCCTCCCCAGTTACCCCCCTGGTTCCGGCGACCGTTCTCGGTTCATCAGAATCCGCCTTCGTCTCCCCGGGTTTTTCTTTTTCCCGTCAGGACACCGATGTTTTTTTCTCCGGAACATCTTTCCCCTTGACTTTTTTCTCCCCCCCTTTTCCACTGAAGTTACGACTTTTTTTTCTCGGAAGATCGTTTTCCTCCGGAGAGAAAGGTCTTTCTTCCCATTCCTGCGGCTGTCCCTTCTCCCACACCTGTTCCCCCTCGTTTTTTTCTTTTTTGAACCCGGTCCTTTCTTCTGGCCCCTTTTTTTTTTTTGGATGAAGGATTCCCGGACCTACATAAAAGCTTCTTTTCTGGTTCCCCCCCCTTTTTTTTTTTTCTTTTGCCTTTCTTCTTTGAGACGAATTAGTAAAGATCACTTTGTGACTCAACAGGCGGAAAACATTTCTGCCCAGTTTAAGGTCAAAGGAGAAGTTCCCCTTTTTCCAATTTTCTTCTGTCCTCTTTGAAGTCCCTCTGAAGCCGAGTTTTTTTTTTTCTTGCGAGCTCCTGGCCCCTCCCTACAGCTCCCGATACCCTCGAGTCTTTCTTTCCCTAGAAGACCCCCCCAGTGGTTTTTTTCTCCCCCATGAGACTCTCTTGTAGGTTCTTTCTCTTTTCCGCCCTTTTGGCTGTCTTCTTTCTGGTAGGCAGCCACTCCAACTGCGCCCTTTTTCGTTGTAGGTTGGTGACGTTTTTTCCTGCTTCCTGCTTAATATTTTCCTGAGTTTTTCTCTCCCCCATACTCACTTCGGACTTTCTTTTTTTGTTTCGGGCTAGGTTTTCGTGAATTTTTTTTCTTCCTTTGCTTTTCCCCTCTGCTTCCTTCCGTTTTGCCCCCCCTTCAGGTGGCCACTCTCGACCCATGAGCCAGCCTTTTCTTCCTTTCGAGGGCGATTTTCTTTTTTTTCCTTCCCATTTCACATTTCCCCCCTAGAGAATCGATGGGACTTTTCCCCCCGTAAAGATTTTCTCCTCTTCCTCCCATCCGGTTTTCTCGAGGGCACTAAAGAAAGTTTTTTGCACCTTTGATCCCTGGCGCTTTTTTTGTTTCTGCTCCTTTTCTTTCCAGCTCTGCTGCAATCCTGGATAAGTGTATTTCGAGGCTTTTTCGTATGGCTCCACCATTCTTTCTCCACTTCCTAAACCTCCGTCTAATTTTCAGCTTCTCCTCTGCTCCAGGAATCTTCTGCCATGTACCGGACGTTTTTCCTCCCTCCCCTCAGTAAGTTTTCCAATTCTTTTTCCCTTGCTTCTCATTCAATCTTCTGCTTTCTTTTTGGGTGAGGAAACACTGGTGAATCGCATTTTCTCGACGCCTCAATTTCTCCCCCTGTGGCTTTCTTGAACCCCTCCCCCACGCTCCCTCACATCCACTCCTCCCTCCATCGCTTTTTCTGAACGCCCTTCGCGGCTAGCATTCTTTGTGAACTCCCTACTGGTTTTCTCTTCCCTCCCGTTCCCTCTACTCCCCCCCCTGAGCTTTCATAGAGTACCCAGGTTGCACGCACCCCCTCCCCCTCCTTAGTCTTTTCCCCTCTGGTGCCTTTTTCTTCCCCTCTTTTTGTTACCAGTTCGATCTCTGTTCGAAGGAGCCTCCTGATGAACCTCCCCCCCTTCGTTGGGAGCCTCCCATCGCTTTTCCCCCCTCTTTGTTGGCGCAATCTCCCGAGTCGACGCTTTCTCTGAGCATATGCCCCCCCCATGTTGTATCCCTTTTAACACAGAGTTTCCCTTCTTCCCCGTTTTCCCCCTCATCTATCTGTTGAGATTCCCCTAGAACCCTTCATCTTTCCTTTCCTTTTCTTCTATTAGGAGTCCCCCCATTTCTGATGCGTACCTGCAGGCGGAGCTTCCTATTCTGAACATCCTTCCGTTTGGACCGTTGCACAACCTTAGACCGTACGTTCATGGAGGCTCCCCTCAACGCTTGCTTCTTTTCCTACCCTCCCACTTCCTTTTCCCCGATTGCCCCATCACAGTCTTTCCCTAGAGACTCTCCGTTCTCCCCTCCCTCCCTTAGTGTCATCCCTGTTTTTACCCTATCCCTCTTTTTCATAGGGCATTCCTTGCTCCTTTTTGCCGGGGATTTCCTCTTCCCGACCCCAAGTTTCGTTCTTCCCCCCTTCTACTGGTTTTCCCCCGCAAGCGGAGGCCCTCTCCTTCCCTAAACGAACGGTCCTTCCCCCCCCCTTTCACCACTTCTCCCCCCTCGGCTTAGCTTCGACTCTTGATTGAACCCCCCCTTTCGTGTCCCCCCACACAGAACCCTCCCCGAATTCATTTGCTTTTGGCCAGTTTCCTTCTTGTCGTTTTGCTCGGATTTTGACGGCTGGGTCCCCGTCAGAACTCCTTTCAACCCCTTTTAATTTAGTATCCCTCTTTGACTCCCTTTCCGTCTTTTCCCTAAAACAAGTGATTGGACGGGGTCCCTCTTTTCACTTTCAAAGTCCCCCTCCCCATCCCCGCAATACCCAGGTTTTCCTAAGCCCCCCCGAGCAGATTTTCCTCCCCAAACTCTACCCCCCCCGTTCTGCATGTTTCCCAGCAACCCAGGGAGTGCCTGGACCCAAGTCTTGAGTCCCTTTCCCTTTCCATTTCTTTCAACCTTTAGGGACCCTCAAAGCCCCCTTATGGTTCCCGGTTTTTAATCGAGGATTTCCTATCCGATTTCCCCTCTTTTCTCCTTTTAGTAGTGTTCCCAATGAAAAAGGGGGTTTTTCCCAAAGACCACTTCCTGTTGTCATTTTCCCATCTTCCCCCCACCATTTCCACCCCCGCCCGACCCCCGGACGTTCAGCCTCGGGGACCTTGTCACCAGAACCCCCCTCGCTTTCCCGATTGAAACAGCAGATCCTCTTCTGTTTTCCGTTGCCCTTTTTTCTGACCCTCCTTTTACCCGTTTAATTTCCTCGTTTCCCCACAATCAGTCGCGACAGACGAAATTTTGCGCCGGCCCCCGACCTCCACTTGCCTTTCATCCGTGTCGCCGGTCGACCCCCTTCCTTTTTATTAGAGGTTTTTTCCTATAAGCCCCGCTTCCTGCGTCCGTCTTGATCGATCCCTTTGCTGGGATTTAGGGTTTTTTTTTTGTGCATGAGGGCTTTTTTTTCCTTTTTTTTGACCCCCTCCTCTCACCTGCTCTTTCTCACTAGGCTTTTTTTCCCTCAGAGTTTCTTCGAGTCCATCTGCTTTCAATAGAAATTTCGTTCTCCCCGGACCACGGCAACCTTTCCCGATCTCCCCCCTCCTTGTTCCTTACTGGTTCCTTCCCACGAACTGTCCGCTGTCCTTCTTTTCCCCCAATCGAAGGTCTTTTTTTTTTTTTCGGCAACTGCCCTCTTCATTCATTCCTTCCAGCTCTTCTTGCGATTTGCGCGGGGTTCTGGTCCAAGAGTTTTTTCTTTCGAGTCTTTCCTCCTAGTCAGTTTTTGCCCTAAAAGGTTTCCTTTTCCAACCAGTGTTTGACCTTGGCCGTCCCCCCTTTTTCCAAAGTCTTTTTTTTTGACCTCCCCTCTGACATTTATGTTTTTTTTTTTTGACCCCCGACTTGCGGCACCCGTTTATCGATGATAGCGCTAGGGATCATCGTAGATTTTCCCCTTCCTCTCTTAAGCCCTTTTTTTTCACCCCCCCCCTTTCCTGTTATGGCCCAATCCGAGTCCTCTTCTCTTTCAGCTGCCCAGGTCATTCAAGGTCTCGCAGCACCCCCTCCCCTCCCTCTCGGTAGTTTTCCTCACCTTTCATTTCCCGGGCCCCCCCTTCCCATTATGTTGTCTTCCGGCCGCCCTTGAAAATGTATCGATTCTGGACGACATTCCCCCCCCCCCTTCTTTTACCTTTTGTTCGAGATCTGATTTGTCCCCGTTTTGTGCCTTCGCAAAGTCTCTTACAAGTTTTTCCCCTTTCCCCTCTTCCTTTGCCTCCTCCACAACACCGCTGAGTTCTTTCCCTTGAGGGGCGCAAGTTCCTCCTTTGTTTCCCCCCACCCTTTCCCTTGTACCCCCCGACCCAGTCTTGTTTAAGTTCTCTTGATGTTTTTCCAGGAAGGATGCTCTCCTCATGTGGGCGTCCTTTTTCAAATCCCCTTTAATTTCACCGTGTTTGGTCTTCTTTCCAAGGCCCTAGCCTCTAACAGGTATCCGTCCGAATCCTTTTTTTTCTGTAGGACCCCTCGACCCTGGTCGTTGCTTTTTCATGGCATACCACGTTGGGTTTTCTCCTCCCCCCCACGAACTGTTGTGTATGTGGGGTAGGCAAACTTCCTCTGTGTGGTCGGAAGGTGCTTTTTTTTCCCCTCCCTTCCGGCCACAGTGATCTTCAGTTCAGAAAGATCGTCTTCGTGATGGAGATCCCTCCCCCTCCCTGTCCTTTTCTGCTGGTCCCTGTACCGGCTTTTTTAACAATCCCCGTCGATTTTTCTCGGAAAGTTGCGTGGAGGTTTTTGTAGGCCCAGGAACCTTTTTCCCTGCTAATGGACGGTCTCTTTCTTTCCCTTTTGTTTTGGGTTTTAGAGTCTTTTTCCTTTTCTTTCATCCCACATGGCTCGACCTGTCCCTGGCGATGCTGAAAAGAGATCCTCCCCCCCCCTCCTTGGATTTTGAAATCCGTCCGCGTCTGGCGGAATTATGAGGACCTTGTATAGATAAACGGTTTCTTTCGAGAAGATTTTTCCGAATTGTCCTTCGTCCGTTGCGTGCTTTTTGTCTTTTTTTCTTGGAGTTCTGCTGCGCGTCTGATTTTTTTTTTTCGCCTGGATCTTAGTATTTCACCTGATACTATCTTCTTTTTTTTCTCCCCCCCTTGTGAAGACTAAGTGTTTTCTTTCCTTTTCATCCCTTGACGTGCTAGTCTTCGGGCTCCACGGTCATTGGTCAATAAGAGCTTGTCCAACTTCATTAAAAGGAATTTTTTTTTTCCCCCCCCCTGGTAATTTCTGATCGAAAACTTCTCCGTTTTTCAATAGTTTCTGTGAGGGCATGTCCTCTTTTTTTAAAAGAGGTCCGCGATAGAAATATGAGATCTCTTTTCCCTTGACTCTTTGATCGGTGGCCGTTTCAGGTCCTTATGCTCGTCAGCGTATTTATTCCTGTCCTCCCTTTTCCCGTGTTCCTTGCCCTTTTTTTTCCCAAGTTTTATCCTTCAGCTCCCCCCTGGATCCGGATTCGAGTACCTTTACTTTTGTTGTAAACACTTCGCCCCCTTTTTTCCACTTTTTTTCCCACTCTTGCGCCGAGTCGCGTAATAATAATGGGGCCCTTTTCCCCCCTTTACCCCCCTTTTTTTACGGGTTTCACTCCTTTGTTTGTTTATTTTGTTACGCGCGGTCTTGCCATCTTCTTCTTCTTTTTTTTTCGAACTTTTCCCCCCCCCCTTCCCGAGAGTTACCGAGGGGGGCCCTTTTGACAATGGGGAAAGTGCGGCGCTTTTTTCTGCAACGCCTTGCGGACACCCCTTCCTTCTCCTTTACTTGAATCTATTTGCCCCATGTCGTCCCTTTTCCTTTCTTTCTGACCCCTACAACTTCTTATGCACCCCTGTTGCTCTCGAATCCTCCTTTCTAGAGTTAAGTTGCCTTTCCCCCCCTTTCAAATTCTGTGCTGGCCCCTTTCTTGTCCCCTTTTGTTGAACGTTTTCGCCTCCCCCTATTAATCCTCATTGTGCATCCACATTCGAGGCGTCTTTTTTTTATTTTCCTGATTTTTACATTGCCCTTGCTTATTCCCCCTTATAATCAAGGCTTTCCTCCAAAAACCGATGGCCCTTTTCTTCCTTTTCCCCCTTTCCTTTTAATACCTCTTTGTGCTGATATCTTCCCTCCATCTTAACATTCCAGGCGGCCCTTGGCTGAGAATTCGCGTTCTTTTTTAGGCTGAACCCCTCTTCTTTCTTGTTCAAAGTCTTCCCCAGCTTCCCTTTTTCGCCGATGGTCCACACTTCTTTCCCTTCCAGGAAGAATAGGCCCCCTCGCTAGATCCTTTCCTAAGTCTCCTCCATCCCCCCCGTTTCTCCCCCCCCATCACTTATGGATCTTTCTTTCAAAATTTATATTCTTTTGTATTTCTTCGTCTCCGTTAGTGAATCTTTTTTTAGTTTTGCGGTTTTGATGGTTCCGATGACCTGTTTCCCTTTCTTGATTCTCCAATGTCACTTCTCACTTCCGAAAAGGATTAGTTTCACTCCCCCTTTCGGAAGTCCTTTTCCCCCAGGGCCCCTTCTTCTTTGCCCTTTTGGAGATCTGTGACCGTTCTCCCTGGGAGTTCTCACCCAGATCCTCAGGAATTTTTGATGGACCCCCCCCCCTTGCCCTTGTCCCATCCTTGTGGCCGTTTGCTTGCAACCCCTTTCCCCTCCGTTAACTCTCCATGGCACTTTCCCTGTCCCCTTTAGGTCTTTGCGCTGACGATGACTTTTTCCTTGTCGATTCCCCCTGTGAATCCCTTTTTCTGCAGTCGTACCACCGTCTAGCCTTTTACGGATACAAGTGGTTCGTTGAAGGGTCCCCCTCCTTATTTTCATCATAATTGTTTTTGAGGGCCTGACCCACTCCCCTCTTCCACCTCTTCAAGCACCTTTGTCCGTTTGGTCCCGAGTTATCTTACCGCTAGATTGACCCTTTTTCTCTCAAGGGACTCCCCGTCGGCAACTTTTTAGGAACTCCCTCTCTGTGATGCCTTGTTCTCTTTCGCTTTTTCTCCACTCTCCATCAAGTTTCTTACCCCGAGGTTCCCCCCCCTGATGATAATTTGTTACACGAGGCGTGGCAACCTTTTCCCCTTTGGTTCCCTTTTTTGAATCATGCTTGGTCCCGCCCTTTGAGACTTTTTTGGAGGTCCCCGGACAAAAATTGTTTTCTTAAGTCCGCCTCGTCCTTGGGCCTTCAAAACCCCAGGCGATGAACCTCTTCTTGAGTGACAGTTCCCCTTCATTTTCTGCCAAAGTTAACCGTTTTTTTTTTCTCAGTTGACCACCCGAGTTTCCCAGAAAGGCTTTTGGGCCTCCAGCACACGTACCTTTTCCCATCGGAAATGACCCACTTCAGTTCTCTTTCCTACCTTCTTCAGACATTGGCTTTCAGATGCTCTCGTTTTATTCAAAGGGCCCCCTAGGATATCCCCTCCTTTCCCTTCATGAGATTTTGCTTAACTTCCTCCGTTTTTGAATAGTTCCTTCGACTGGTCAAATTTTTCCAGGGGGGGCTCGCCCCGGGTGACCTTTCTATGTTCCCTCCTAACGCACCCCCGGTTAACCTTCCCGAGCCTCCTTCTTATGAGGGGTTAGGTAGGCTTCCCTCTAAGTTATCAAATGCAATTTTTTTTCTTCCCCGCGTTTTTCCGGCCGTTTAACCGCACCTGCCCCCCGGCTGAAATTCGGCCCAGAATCTTTCTTGCCGTACCCTTCCAGTCACGACCTTCCTTTGTTTTTTTTCCTGCCGCCCTTACGGTCGTGTCCCCCGGAAACCTGCCTTCGTCCCTTCCCCCCCCCCTTCTGACTGCCTCCACCCTAAAGTCCTGTACTGCGAGACTTTGGATCGATTGCTCCCCCCTTTTGATTTGGTGCTCTTCCCCCTTTTTTCCCCTTTGCGTGCTCCTTTGTGCCTTGCTGTGCTCAGCACTGGTTGTCTTTTGCTTCCTCTGTCCCCCCTTCTGCCCATCCGAGCAGTCCTTCAACCAGATGACGGCCTTTCCCTCACTTGCATCCGTTCTCCCCCCTCGTTTAAGCGCGTAGGCACTCCTCCCGGATCTCTCCCACAGGCACCCTCGATCTTTCTTCCCCCCCCTTTCACCAACTTCTGAGCTCATTCTGGCTCAA
>Ga0179593_1477429_pt1 | contig 12583 bp, 16 predicted proteins | sample CZODoug2_1_08_16_FD_185931 | JGI IMG/M metagenome (GOLD analysis project Ga0179593, IMG submission 185931) | Vadose zone soil fungal communities from Angelo Coast Range Reserve, California, USA - CZODoug2_1_08_16fungal (PacBio error correction) | ecosystem: Environmental > Terrestrial > Soil >... | reverse complement strand
GGAACCCAAGGATACATTCTGCCCCCCCCCCCCCCTCTGGTTTTGAGTTACTCCCCACACCTCGAGATGCGTACAGTACACCTTAGGTCGCGGAGGTTTAATTTTTAGAGTATCCCCTCTGCCCCCCTTTTTTTTTTTTCGTCCCCCCCCTCCCTCACGATTAGGGCATTCCAGTTTTCGTTCCTTTTCCCTTTGGTTTGTTTCGCGCCCAAATATTTTTTCAGGAATTCGAGGCATTGGTCCCCTTTTATCCCCTTTTTTTTTTTTTTGGGCACCGGCTTCGTAGCTTTTAAGACATGCATTCGCGGAGCTCTGCTTTTTTTTCCCTCCACCCGGGGCTTCCGCGTATTCCCCCGGCTTGGCCGACAAAACCCTTCGGTTCCTTGCCCTTTTTTTCTAAGGAGTATCCATAAGTCCTCCTTTTCCCTGTATGACTCCTTCAAGCCCTTCTAAGGAGCTGCTCTCCTTTTTTTTTTTATCGGATTAGTGGTCGTCCCCCCCCAAGCATTCCCTTTTTCAGATTGGCTTTAATGTCAGTTTCTTCACTTGAGGGTCGGTTTTCCGTGTTCTAACGGCACACAACCCTTCCTCTCGTGTCAAAAGCTGCACCCAGAGACCCCCTGGCCAAGGTTCTTCCCCCCCCCTTTGCCGAGACCGTATTTTTTGTGACACTTTCCTCTTGACTCCACGCTCGGCATTCCCCCGCGACTGCCCTTTTTTCAGCGTCGGGCCTTTCCTGGGGTCATAGGGACTCCGTGCTGTTCTGCCCCCCTCGCCACCGCCTTTTCTTTCCCTCGGTTGCCTTTTTTTTTTTCCGATGTCTTTTTTTCCTCTTCTAGAGTTCGTCACCCCTACTCCTTTCCTGTTGGGGATCTTTCACCCTGCCCCTCTTTCCTCAAAATGCTTCTTGTAGGCGTTTCGGGTTTTTTTTCCTTACATGGTGCCCGCCCCATTCTACTTTTTCCCCATCATGAAAATTTGGAAGCTAGCGCCCGTCACGTTTCTTTTTTTTTTTTTGGAGTTTTGGTGAGGCCCCTCGTCTTTTTTTTGGGATCCCCCCTCGCGGGAGTGCAAAATTCTTCCAAGCCTCCTCCTCCCCCAGTTGTTGTTTGTGTCTTCCTTTACTTTTCCTTTGAAAACCCCTAATTTGTTTGCCCCCCCCTTTTCCGCATTTTCATGTTCCACGGGTGGCGTCCACCTCTACCTTTTCCTACTTTTTTCAGTTAAACCGAAGCTTTCCCCCTCATCTTCTTCTTTCTTCCTTTTTTTCCCCCCCATTCATATCATGTTGCCGAGCATCTTATACAGCGAAGTGCCTCCTTGCCCCCCGTTTTCCCCTCTCATTGAGTGGCCCCCTCTTTTTTGGATTTTTTTTTCTTTTTCCCCCTCTGGCACCATGGGCGGCGCTTTTTTTTTTGGCACCTGAGACTTACCTTTTCCCGTCCCGCCGACAAATGCCGACGTTTTTGAATTGCCGCCCCTGTTTTGAGCTTCCCAGCACCCCCCCCAAAACCCAAGCACCTCCTCCCCTTAGAACCCTCCTTTTCGTCTCGTTTTCTGCTTCCTGCAGTTCTCCCCTCCGGTTTAAAATTTAGGAGGTTCTTTCTGCCAGACAGTTCCCGCACCCCAAGGCAAATTTTTTCCCCCCCCCCACAGCAGCCTAAAAGCCCGGTTTTGTTTCTTCTTGGCACGCTTGAGGGGGGACCTTTTTTTTTGTCTTTTTTACTTTTTCCCCCTATGATTCGTGCCACCTTTTCCTTACACCGTTGAATTCATACTCTGCCCTCCATTTGGTGCCTGCTCCAGAATCTATTCCCAGATGATTTGAAGCAGCGTCCGTTGTCTTGGCTGCCGCCAGCGATATCTTAGTTTTTGCCCTATTCCTGATCCTGAAACCGGCTTTTTGTGTTTCCTTTTCAGCCCCCCAGACGCAACTTTCAGCTCCTCGTCCCTTTCTTTCTCAAATTGAGCTACGTCTTGCCCCCTAATTCTTGAAACCCCTTTGTTTTTTTTTTTTTTCAAGTTGCGCACACGCAGCGTTCGATCGCCATAGGACGCTTTTTGTGACTCCTTTCTTTTCCCCCCCCCCCAAACCACCTCTGTCTGGCCGCCGCCCCACACCCCAACTTTTTGACCAAACCTCTTCTCCCTTTACGCGCTGTTTTTTCACATCCAGATCGGGTCGTGATGGACTGCCCCGTCCGGCTCTGATCCTTTTACCAAAATTTCGTTCCTCCCAGAAAGTTGACCTGTCCTAAGGAACCTTTTTGCGCTTTTTTAAATATCCCAAACATTACCTTTTTTTTTTCCAGTAAATACATCTCCCCCTTTTTTTTTTTGTTAAACCCCCTTGGGGGGTGAAACCACCCCTTTAGTAATCCCTCCCCCCCCCTAAGGCACTGGCGACGTTTTTTCTTACTTGTCAGTCTTTTTTGAGCCACGTTTTTTTTTTTAATTGAAAGATCCCTTCTTTCCAACCCTTTCTGAGACATTGGGAGCTTTGGTCTGTTTTTTCTTTTTTTTTTGGCCCAGGAACCCCCCCGTTTTACCTCTCTTCTTAAATTCCTTTTTCCCCCACAAAATTGTTTTTCTTTTTTTTTCCACGACCTTCAGCCCCCCCCCCCGCGAATGCAACCCCTTTGAACGGTCCATTGTTTTGACCCCCCCCTTTTCTTTACGCCCTCGATTGTTGCAATTTTTGCGGTGATTGATTTCCTCCCCCCCCCTGTTCTTTCGATTGCTCACTTTTCCTTGATTGGCCTTTTAACAACCCGCATTTTTTTTTTTGGCCTTTTTTTGAGAACCAGTTGTTTTTTTGCCCCCCCCCCCCCCCTACAATGACTTTCAATACCCCCACGCGGTCGTGGTTCTTTCCCGCTCTTCGGCTTCGAAAGGAGAAACCCCTTGAGACACCCCCCCCATATTTGATCACCTCCTGTCATCGACCCCCCAAGACCGGTTTCACCCCCTTTTTTTTCTTTTTCCCCTCTGGGTCACTTGCGCAACTCACCTTCCGACCCCTCCGCTTTGCATATTTTTCTCGACGAGGACCCTTTCTCCCCCTTGCCCCAATATTCCTTTTTGGTCTTTCTTGTGCTAAACGTGCCTTTTTTCCCACCTACCTAGCGTTTTCCCCCCTTTTGCGCAAGCCACCACACAAAACCTTTTTTGGGACGAGTTTGGTCACCCGGTTAATTGCGCCACTTTCTCATTGAAAGCCCGGTTTTTTTTTCCCCCCCACTTTCAGCATTGCCTTTAAAGCGGAAGGCCCAATTTTCGTAAGGGCAGCCTCCCTTCCCGGCGATGGATACCGGCTTTTCTCCCCCCCTCCATTCCCCCCGCAATTTAAAATCTCGACGCCCCGTCTCCCCCCCCTAGATTCCCCCTCCCACGAGTTTGTCAAAGTTTTTTTACCATTTCCCCTTTTTGGGAAACCATCCACCCCCTTATTTTTTGGTTCCCTTCCGTAATTGGGAGGTGTTTACCACAGGTTCGCTTTCCCCCCCCCCCCCCCCACAAGATACTCTCACCCCCTCTGCGTTCCTGGATCTCTGACATTTGTGGTGCAACCCCCTTTTTTTTTGATTTTCCCTCCTCATCGTTTGTTTTTTTTTTTCCTTGAGATGTACCCCCCCCTTTGAACTTTTTTCCCCCCCGGGCCGGCGACATGGACCGACAAGGAAAGGTTTGTTTGCCCGTTCCCTTTACTGTGGTTTCCCCATATCCCGGCAACGTCCCCTTACCTCACCACATTTCCCCTGTTTTTTTTCTCCCCCCCTTGACTTCCAGTGTTTCCCCCCAAGTTTCTGCTTTTTTTTTTTTTTTTTTATCCTAGGGCGACGTCTCGCTTTGTCGGGTCAGTTGAGGCGTGTCTCTCCCGTGCACCCGTTTCTCCCGTTTTGTGCCGCGACCAAGTGTCCCTTCCGAGGTCGGAACGTTCATAACTTGCACTTGGTTTTTTTTTTGCATTCGCCAGTCGATTTTTTTACGCCCCTCCTCGCCCCCCTGTTGTGGGGTACCTGCACTTTTGGCCCTCTGGTTTTTTCTTTCTTTTTTTGCCCCAACGGAAGACCCCCCTCTTTTTTTCCTGCGCTCCATTCCCCGCTTTCCCTTAAAACAGATCTGCCCCTTCGTGGCCTGACCGGGGGTTTTCCAGAACTTTCCATTTCCTTGTTAGTTTTTTTTTTGTCCCCCTCTTCACATGTAGAGGACTTGCTGATTTCCCCCTTTTTTTCCATTGTTTTTTCCCCCCCCCCCCCCCTTCTTCTCAGTTGAACACCCCCGCGGTTGCGAGTTTCATTTTCTTCTGTTTCGTTACCCCCCCCCCTTAAGACGGGACTGTTCACCCGTTTATCCAGCACGAGTCCCCCTTTTTTGGCGACCAGGACGCGCATGTCGCCATCAGGCAACTTCCCCCCTGTCCAAATTCGTCCCTTTGACCGTTTTTTGTTTTCTTTATCTTGATTTCAGTGTTTTCCTTTTCGGGTATGTGGGGCCCTTTTTTTTGGACGAATACGGCTTTCTGCCCTTCCCCAACCTGGACCTGTGCCCCCATGTAGCTACACTTTGGAGACCCGATGTCCCCTTCCACTGTTTCTCACAACCCAAAACGGGGATCTTCTCAAACGTTTTTCCGTCCCCTCGTTTCGGTGTTTTACCGGGACTCCAACCTATGTTAGGCTCTTTTTTGAGGTCCCTTTTGTGACCCCACGTCTCTTTTCAACAAAGGTGCTGTTCGGCTCCCCCCCCCCCCCCACCATTTCTTTTTTCCCGTCAGTTGGAAACTCCCCCTTAGTAGGGCGCATTGTTTTGTTCTCACCCCGCGCCTTCCCAAGTCCCCCCTTCCCGCACCCCTTGGCCCCCCTTAAAGACTCTTTTTTTGTTTTTTTTCCCTTTTTTCTTTTCGTTGGAGTCGGTAGGTCTTTTTTTTGCAGGTATGCTCTAGTTTTTTCTTTCCGGTTTTCCGCTTTTTTCGTTTTCTGCACCCCCGCCTTCTCTGGTTACCGCATTAATTTTTCGACTCGCTCCTTGTGAATGACGTATTTCGGGGACTACACCCTTCTTTTTTGTGCTTCTTTTTGACCCAACCTCGTGTTCACGTTGAACCCGTTTTTTTTTTAGTCTCCCCGGCCAGGATAATCTATGTACTAAGCGGACAGCGTCTCCCCAGTTTTTCTTTGTCTCTCTCGTTGTTGCATTTGGATTGAAGGCCCAGGTCATTAAGCCCTTATTGGTGTCAGCTTTTTTGGTAGGCCCCGGAGCCTTTTGGACAACGCCTCCCCGGTTCCCAGCTGTTTCCCCCCCCATGACCAAGACAATTTTTTTTCTACCCGGATGGGCGCCGAGACTTCTTGTGCATATTGTTTGTGTACACCGTCGGCCTCACCTTTTCCTGGGTTGACAAGCGTCGTTCGTTTTCTTAGACTCCGTCCCCCTGTCTTTCCTGGTTGGGACCGCGTGAACGCCCTCCCTGTCCAGGAAATCATGTGCCTTTTTCATACGTCTTGGCTAAGAAAGTCCCTTCGTGGTCCCTCATTTGTCCCCCGTTCCATTGTGTCCCGATTAAACCCACCCTCGACACGTTCTGTCCCGATCCTCCCCCCTAAAATGGACTCTGGAGAGGGACAGTTTTCCCCCTGCGATTCTGAAGCACATGTATGGCAATTCGAAGGTTCTAGGAAGTGATTTTCCTTTTCCGTTCTTCCCTTCGAGGATTGCCCCCCGAGCCAGTTTTTTTTTTTGCATACTCTCTGCCTGTGACAGTTGAGATTTTTTTCTCCTATAGTATTTTCTCCTTTTCTTTTTCCGTTTGTTTTTTTTTGATGAGACCTTTTCTGAAATTTTTCATCCGCACGTTCCCCCCGCGGATTTACTATGTCCGTCTGATGTGGCCTGCAACTCGAACGCTGAAAAGACCGGGGCCCCCCCCTTCTCGAATCTTTATTTGAATGCTTTTTTAGATCATGTGGTTTTGTTTTTTCCTTTCCCTTTTGACAGAGTCTTTTACCTTTTGGGGGCCTCCCAGGAAACGCCCCCCCCCTTGATTCTCCGGAGTTTTCAATACCGTAGATACGTTTTTTATTCTTGACTCTATGGGGTTCTTCAGCCTTCTTTGCCCCCCACTGGATGGATCTTCGGAACAGAATTTGCCCCCCACTTGACTGCACCCCCCCCCCAAGCTCTGAAGGAAACCGTGCCTATTCCCGGTAAACAACAGTTTGCAACCCCTTTTTTCTTTTTTTTTTTTTCATTCCCACCCCCCACAAGTTCCCGCTCCTATGATTTTACGGCCCTCCTGGCGAGTCGATCGGGCATTTTGTCTGTTAATTTGCACCTGTTTCAAGCGTCCCCCCTCCCCCTTATTCGGAAAACTGCCTGGTTTTTGCATTCTTATGTGTCAGTTGACCCTCCCTTTTTTTCGGGTGAAGAGTTTTCCGTTGCCCGTCGTCCGTTCCCTTTTCACTCCCTCTTCTTTTTTTTTTCCTCGGCCCTTTTCCCCCCCCCTCCTCAGTGGCGCCCCTCCCCCCGCAGCCTTATTCACCCCTTTTCGAAGGCATTCTTTTCTCTTCTCCCGGTTTCGCTCTTTAACTCTATGAAGAGCCGTTAGACCATCCCTTCACCAAAGGAACCCCTCCCCCCCCCTCCTTACAGTCTTCCTGTTGGACCTCCGGTTAGGGTAGTTTGTTTGCGCTGCGTTCACCCTGTCCCCACGAGTTGTTTGCCCAATCCGGCTTCACACCCGGACCAACCTGAGTGCTGCCTCTTCCTGCAACCAAGACCCCTCTGATTCCACCGCAACTCCCGAAAAAGGGGTCAACTTCACCTCAAGTGCACATTTGACTGGACCCTTTTGGTCCCTTGGCAAGGTCGTTGAATTCCTCCTTTAGACCCCCATGCCTGCTTTTACCGCCGTAGGGGGCTGGGTCCAACTTTTTCCTGACTTCTTGGTTCATCCCCCCGCTTTTTTCACAAAGCGTTTATCAAGGCCCATCCGTTTTTTTGGCTGTCTCAACTGCCACTCGTTTTCGGGCTTGTCCACCGCTCTTCATGACATCAAATGTAGAACGCACCGATGTAATCCTGGTGTACCGTAAGTCCCACTGGTTTCCCGACCCGCTCTTCTCAAACCCCTTCTTTCAGGCCCCTTTGTCATTTTTTTTTTTCTTGTCATGCACAAAACAACTTAGATCCGTAATCCCACCCCTTTGCCCCCCCTTCCCCCCTTTCAACATTGCTCGGCCTAAATCCCTTTCCACGGCTCAGTGAACCTTTTTTTACGACCCTTTCGGACTTTTTTTGTCGGTTATGTCGTACATCCACCCCATTTTGTCCCTGCTTTTCCCCCCCCCCCTTGTTTTTTTTTCTTTTTGCACACGGCGAGGTGGCCCTTGTCCGCTCCCCGTCCTCCCCCCCCCGCCTTGGTTTTGTAAAAAAATTGTGCATCTGGTGTTCGAACTGACCCCCTTTTTTTTTTTTTTTTTTGACCCCCCATTTCCCATAGATAAGATGTTTTCTTTGTACCCACATCCAGTCACAGCTTGTCCATTATGAGGAACTTTTACTCTCCCTCCCCGCTATTTCCTTTTTCTTTCCCCTGCCACCCTCATTCGTGATGCCGTACTTTCCTCAACGCTCGCCATTGGAAAATTTTCAGGTTCCTTTTCCCCGTCCAATTGTCCCCCCGTCCAAAAAATTTTTTCCGAGCTTTGCCTCCGATTTTTGCTTTCCCCCCCCCACACCGTGCGATTGCCTTCGTGTGTCCATTAGCCCCGTTCATACCACACGGCGCCCCTTTCATGTCCCCGCCCCTTTTGTCTGGCTCTTGCTGACGCGCCCCCCCCCGCGTCCTCTTTGTCCGTTTTTCATTGCCCGATAGGATCCGGCCCTCACCTTTTCTCATATTTTTTCTACGTCCTCGGGCTTTCTGCCAAAATGAGGCTTCCCATCCGCACTTTTGTGTTTTTTCCCTTAGGGTGGCCCCTTTTCCTCACTTCCCCCCCATCCCCAAAAAACATCAACCGATGTGGAAGCCGTCTGTTTTTCCTTTTGCGGGGCCTTCGATTCCAACCCGACTTTCACCGCTTTCTTCCCCTGCTCTCGTCCCCTTTTTTACACTTGTGTGGAAAGAGTTTGCCCCTTCCTCCTTCTCCGTTTTTTTTTTTGTTGAGGCTAGCCAACTCTTCCCCCCCTCCCCGGTTCAGGAGACTCCCGTCACCCTTACCACGGACGTTCTTATCGTTGGGAGACCATCGCCTTTTTTTACATCCCTCCTTCTTTCCCCACATCGGCTTTTGCTTTCCCCCCCCCTTTTTCCCGTGCCAAAGTAAGGTTTTTGGAATCCTCGTTGCCTTGGTCTCGTATTTTTGGACTTAGTTCGCTTCCTATTCCGGCGATACCTTTCGCTTTCCTTATTTCCCTAATCTGGCCTCCACCCAGTCCCCTTTTTTCGTTTTCTTCAGTAGCTCCATTTAACACTATCCATTTTTTTTGGTCTAGCATCGGGCCCAATTTATAACCTGTGTTTTTTTTCGATCCCCTTGTTTTTTGCCACAATCCCCCCCCTGATTTTACTTGGAAACTTTCTATTCTTTTAGTACAGGTGTGTGTTTTGGTTTTTCCAATTCGTCGTCGATCTTTTTTTATTCGGTGCCGAATGCGGTGGTTTTTTTTTTGTTGTGAACCACGATGACATATCGTTCTACTTGGTTCCCCCAGGCTTTCTCCCCATTTTGACCCTTCTAGATTTAGGTTCCCTTTTATGGTTTCTGGAGTACAACTCCCTCTGCCGTTCGAGCGCAACAACTTCTTGGCCCATTGGCATCCCCTCGCGAATTTGTTCGCTTCTCGCCCCCCCCCTTTGTCCTCTTCTGAACCCCTGTTAACTTTATTTTCCCCCTTCTTCTTGTCTTTTTCGGTCTGCGGCTCCGCCTTTGCAATTTGTTTTCCGACCTTTCCTTCCCCATGTTCCTGTTTGTGGCCTTCATTTTTTTTATTTGAGTACCCCTAGCGTTTTTTCTTTCCTTTCTAATACCCCCCCACCCCCCCCCCCCTGATTTAAAACTGCCTCCGTCCAGGTTCCTATTTGAGGGACTTCTTTACCCTTTCTTGTATTTTGTTTTTTCCTTTTGTAAAAACGACTTCTTTCCCGCCTTTGTTTTTACCCTCTCCAACCTCTCTCTTTGTTCTTCTTCCCTCCTTGGAGGATTTATATGGGTATCAAATCTTCTTCCAGGTTCCCCCCAATTTCTCCCCTTGAAATCCCTCCCCCCCTTTATTTGCGGAGTTGCGGGCACCGCCTTTTCCTGGGTCACTGAGAACTCCTTGTTCCGAAATTGTCTGGTCGCACAGCGTTCGTGCATGTCAGCGCCTGCTTTCCTTCTACTGTTCTGAAACTGTTTTGGAGCGGGCACCCTTCCCTGACAGGACAGCCTTCATCTTCTTTAGAACCTGGATACAGCCAAACTTCCCGACCTCCTCCCATCAGGGTTGATATCTACCCGTTTTAGAGGAGTCTTTGACGTTTTTCCCCCCCCCTTTAAGAAGGGGAATTGGGAGTGACATTTGAGGTTTCAAGCTGGTGGCCCCTTGTCGACCCCCTGTGACCCCACCCTCACCGCGACCAGCGGCCGCTCCAAACCTGACCCTTTGTGAGCTTCTGTGGCCGAGTGGAGCGCGGGAGTGCACCGGATTAGAACCCTCGCCATTTCCAACCTTCTTAGCCGTTATCGCCCTTTGTCTCTTTCGGTTTTGTTCCTTGCTCACTAGCCACGGTTCTTCACCTTTTCCCTGGCACTCCATCGCACTTTCAACTAACCTTACGCCCAGGCTCCTGTGTCTTGTAAACAAACTCCCCGGTGCCTCTCCAAGCAACCCTTCTGTCTCCTTTCCCGCTGGCGCTACGCAGCACCCCCCCGACTGATGAAATCTCCAATCTCCTTCTGTGTAACGCCCTTCCTCTCAGCCCAAGGGACTGCCATTGATTCTTTTCTGTTTCTCGGGACTCGCACCTCTAAACTTGGACACCCCCACCCACGAGCTTTTTTTCCCACGGGCTCCCCAAGCGACTGCTTTTCCTGCCCGGCCAAGAAACTCATGAGGGGGGACCCTTCTATACTTTTGGGTTTTTTTCCGGTTGTCTCTGAGTTGGGGACTTGATTGGTTCTCACCGCATGCTGACGGGCTCTTGGTTAAGTTGTGCCCCCGATTTTGGGGTTTTGGCACGACACCCCCGTTCCCCCCCTTCAGGGCCAAGCTTTCCCACCCTGGACCGCAAGTGCGGAGGACCTTTCTTTTTTAAAACCTTTTTCCCCTTTGCGGCTGACGCACCGGTGTTGGAGCTCCAGGACCCATGTGTGTTTTGAATCGGAACACTCCTGGTTGCCATCTTAAGTGTGGTCTTATTCTCTTTCCAGTCTTACGGAAACAACGATGCCTCTGGTTTTGAGTTTTCTTTTTTTTTCAGGAACCCCCCCTCGGGTTACTACTTAGTTTACTACACTCCCCCAGGTTTAGAACTCGATTGCTCCCCACCCCAAGCTTCCCCCACTAACAAGGCATCGTTCTTACAGGGGAACTCCCTTGTTGACTCTTTCTAGAAACTGCGGCAAACCTTTTGACCTCCCTTCTATGCTCACCCCGGTACCCTGCTTTTTAAGGAGATTATCTCATTTGGATTCCCGAAGCTCTCCCGGGTTTCTCGACACCTTCTAAGCTATGTCCTCTCTTTCCAGGACCCTCAGCGGGACGACCCCCCCCAACTTTAATCGTCAAAGCCGCTTCCCCAAGATCCTCAACAACATGACCCCCCCGATAAAATCGCAGGTGTTCCTTCTACCGCCTTTTATGTTGTGACGCTTGTACCCGAATTTCTTTTCTTTGTGGGCGTTTACCCTCCTGGGTACGGGAAAGCCCCTGCTTTTTTCTCTCTTTACTGTTTTTTAAGTAGGAATTTTAAGCTACCAGTAACTCAAACCATGTGGGTTCCCCCCGACCCCTGACTTGCTTCTGGAAGCCTCACCCCGAACAGACCAATTCCTGGCAAAACATCTCGGTCGGAAGTTAAGCTCAGGGCTTTTTGAACAATTTTAGGCGCCCTCGTGAAGTATGGTCCTTCTGTTATTTACTTAACGCTGTCCGGAACCGTTCCGGTGGTCCACTGGCCCCCCCGACCCTTACCGGGGTCACGACATTGGGTTTTCTATTCAAGCAAGGGTTTCGCCCCTGTCCTAATTTTTTTTCTTTTTTCTCATGCCCGAACCGCTTGTGAGCAAAGCCGTTTCCCCCACCTAGTCCTTTGACTTATCTCCCTTCAACCCAAGCAAGATATTTTTTCGCCCACTCCATAGACCAAAAACCTCCATCCACACAAACCTTTTACCCCCCTCTTAACCTGGGATTTTTTGCCCATTGTCTTGATTGACTGCAGAAGGATATTAGCATTTTCAAATGGTCCCCCCCACCCCCTGTAGGTTTGTCCCCCTGGGGGTGAGCTTCTGATTGTTTTTTTTTGACTCGTGCTCCCCACCCACCCATTTCCCCCTCACCTTTCCACACCCGTTTTCTGATACACACTCACTTTTTTTAGTCGATGACCTCCACCCCCTTTTCCCACTCATTCGCTAACACCGTGTCAGAATCCACGTCCTGTCAGTGGGTTTCTGTTGGCGTAAGTGAAGAAAAGTGAACACTTTGGCACGACGCTATTTCCCTGTTTTGTTTAGCTTCCCCCCTTTTTTTTTTTGAGACCCCCAGCCTTTTTTTTTTTCAACACCGGTCCGTCGTCCTCCTTACACCCCCAAAGTTGTCATTTCCCCCATCCCCTTCTCAGTCTTTTTTTTTTGAGAGTGTTTAAATTCTGCTCCGCTTTTTAAGTTCAATTTTTTTGTTTGTTTTCATAACAAGTTCTCCTGGGGAGTATTTGCCCGATCTGAGTCACGGTTTCTGTTTTGCGGCCAAATTGTTCTTTTTGTTCCCGCACTCGCTCGTTTGCTTGCTTCTTGGCAAACCCCCCCGTTTGTAGTAGTTTCCAGCGGCCCTGACATCAAGGCTTGTCCAGATCCCTGACCCCCCCAGCCCCCAGGATTTCCTGGGGCCCCCGTCCCCCTCCCCTCCCTTTGTTAGTTTGTTTTTTCCCAACTTTGGCACGAACTCCTTTTTTTTGTTTGAACCCAAACCCTTTCCCAAGATAATCCGGCCTATCGATAGGTCTAAAACCCCCCAGACCCCCCTCAAGCCCAGGGGGATTTCTGGAGTTGGAAACAGGATTTCTCTTGCGCCAGCGAAGATCTTTTTGTCTTTCCCCCCTCGTTCCCACCTTCAAGTCCCCCCTACGTGCCCAATATCCTCCTCTTTTGCAACCGCGTCTGAACCCACCCTAGGTTGCCGTGCGACCCTCCCACCCGTTGGAGGACTTAACGTGCCCGTAACGGGAAAACTCGCCTGCCGTTTCCCCACACTTTTCAGTTTCGGGAGGAAGAGTCACGGAAAGTCGTTACCAACAGTTCCCTACGATCGGTCCCCAGGGCCCCCGGTTAGCGCCCTGCTTGAGCCGCAATTTCACGCCAAACCCATATCTTTCTTTCGA
>Ga0179593_1467340_pt1 | contig 12583 bp, 10 predicted proteins | sample CZODoug2_1_08_16_FD_185931 | JGI IMG/M metagenome (GOLD analysis project Ga0179593, IMG submission 185931) | Vadose zone soil fungal communities from Angelo Coast Range Reserve, California, USA - CZODoug2_1_08_16fungal (PacBio error correction) | ecosystem: Environmental > Terrestrial > Soil >... | reverse complement strand
TGATCACTATGCATGTGGGTGGTTTGTTCCTCGGAACTTCGTTCAAGTTCCTTTGTTGTCTTTCCCCTTTTAAGCTTTACCAGAACTCATGTCAAACCCTCCCCCTCCTCCACCCTACTGTCAAGGTACTCTCTTCCTTGATATTATTGATCTGGCCCCCTATGACATTTTCCGCCGACCTGCCCGTCTTCCAGCCATGCTGTCGTCTTCATGGCGATCCCTCCGTCCAGCCCCAAGCCCACGCCCCACCTCTTTTTTATCCCTGTCCACCCTCACCAAAGAGTTCCCTTGCAAATCTTGTCCGCACCAGTCCCAAGCCCCCCCCCACCCCCCCCCCCTCTCAGAACCAATCCTGCCTAGATTCAAAAAGTTGCAAGGCGTGTGCATGTTGACTTTGCTTTTTCTGTCTTCTTTGTGCTTCCGGAATAACCTCGACCGGACCCGTTATGCTCTGATGATCAACTTTAGTGATGTTTGTTATTTATGCACATTGGGATCCCCTCCCCTTCGTGAAACTTTCTTCCACAGTTTGTTAAGTTTTCGGGAACGATGTCTGAAAACTTGTTGACTCGAGGCGGGACCTTTAGTTTCTCACTTCCCGATTTCATTTATTTAGGGTCTGGATTTTTACCTTTTAGCCGATAGTTTTTTGTGCCTGGTAGTACTTAGAGCGATTTATCTTCTATCGTCGGTTCCCTCCTCGTTACCAGATAGACGAGACATTTGTCGAGTTTTTTCCCCCTGTTTACCACCAACAGTCTTCCTGCCCGCGCAATTCCCCCACGCCGGGTCCCTCCGGTGTCAGCATAGATAGTTTTGGTGACGGTCACCTTTTCGGACCTTTCCCCCCCCCGCCAACCAAAACGCCCCGCCCGTTCCCACCGACAGGGTAAGGGTTGAAAAAGTTTGTCCGCCGCCCCCCCCCCCCAGGTTCGCTCTCACCTTACCGTTCACGAAAGAAACAAACCAATTCCCCGGTCTGCCAAGGCCCCACCTTGGCTTCCTAGGCCCTGTCCTCCGCAGCGTTATTAGCCTTTTTCTTTTTGATTCATGGAGTGTTCCACAGGATCCGGTGGTCCCCTTCCGCACTCAGCCTAATAGTTGACCAATGTACGACCTAAACCCCGTCAATGGATTCCACAGGAATAATTTTTTAGCTTTCATCCCGTCCCCCCCAAATCCGTGAATATTCTATTTTTCCTCTTCTGCCGTTAAAACTAAAAGGATAGAGTATGTGACTGCTTTTGACCTCAGCCACCCAACCCCCCCCTTTTTTCTCGTTCTAATTTCCTCTTACGATTTACTAGGTATGATTATTTCTAATCTTTCGCACCCCCCCCCCAAAGAATAAATTCGGCCACTCCAGTTTCCCAAACACCTTGACTCAAGTCGCTCGAGTTTTTGTTTTTCTTCGTCTCCAACCCCCTTTTTCACATGAATAACCCCCTATGGCCCAAACCCCCCCACCCCGCCATCCAGGCCAGACAGACAAGCCCGTCAAATAAACCGTCCACCCCGAGCGCATCCCGTCCCCCCTTCTTGACGGCCGCTTCCCAACCTAAGATAGACAGCCGACATCAGTAGGTGATCCTGGTTTTTTTTCCCCAAAAAGTCCCCTTGATTCTCAGGACCTCTTTCCAAGCCCCAAGTCAGGAGTTGTCCACATTGCACCTCCTTCTCCCCGCGCCCCAAGATCTTTTTCTTTTCCTTCCTCATACCTCTTGTTTTTCCGCCGTTTTTTGTTTTTCTCGTGGAGGGCGGTGGTATTCTTGGGACCAACTCCCTCCTGTGGTTGTCCGGCCTTTCCGCGCTTTCTTCCTTCCCCGTGTTTCGCCCACACCGGACTTGCTGTCTTTCGAGTTCTTGTGCCTGTTTCTCCGGCTTTTCATGGTTTCTTTTCTTTCTCGGCCTTGAGTTGAGGGCGTGCTTTTTTGTGCAGATTTTGTGTATGATGGGTGAGCGTGAGTTGGATCTTTCTTTTCCCCCAAAACCCGGCGACGGCGTCCCCCACTTTTTTTCTTCGGGAGTCTTCTTTCTTCTTGGTTTTCGGATTTTCAGTTCCTTTATTCCGGAGTATTCCTTGAAATAGCCCTCTTTTTTGTGTTTTGCACCTTCTTACTTTCAGTTTCTTCCGGACGTGCGGCTCTGCCTTAGTTTGGGGCCTTTTAAGAAGCGTCTTTTTCCTCAAGATTTTTTAATTAGTTTTCTTTCCCTTATTGACTAGAGGGACAACCCCTTCTGCCTCTCTACATGATCCACGAACTTACACCTCTACTAGGATCTTCAAGAAGAATATTTTGTCTTGCACACATTCGTGGGCGTCAGCTGATTTTGTTGATCTCCCCCCCCCCCCTTTTCACCCTTAACTGTCGGTTGTCACCTTGGGTGTGTTGGTTTTCTGTGTAACCTCGTAAAAAGTTCTTGAAAAGTTTTGACGTCCCCCGCGGTTGGTGAACATTTTCTCCTTTCTCACCGTGGTTTTACTTCATACTATCAGAACTCTGATCGGGCTCCGGTGGACGTTAAAAGACTCTTACCCACCCTTCCCCTTTAGGAGAGGACCATTCACCCCCCCACCTTCAGGCCGCACCTTCTAACTGCCCCGCAACGACCTACAATTCCTCGATAGGAGTTCCCTTGCCTCACTTCCCTGCTCCTCTCAATTTGATTTTCCTCGGCATTTCTACCCTACAGGGTGTCGTTGTTCTCCTATCTTTCCCTTGCAATCCCTATACCTTACTCTCTTCCCTGTAATGTGGATCCTTTAATGCTGGCCCCCTGAGAGCCCTTCAAGCGCACCCCGATAAATGTTTCATGCGTTGTGGAGTCTTGTGAGTTGTCTCTTTTCCGGGCCCCCAATCTATTTATATTGTGTTCCCTCCCCCGTCTTTTTTTATGGGGCTTTTATCGCTTTCCCCCCAATGGCGTAGTAGACTTCTTTTGTAGTCCCCGGCGATGTTCCTCTCCTATGTTTCCTTCTTTTTGTTTTTTTGGTTTTTTTTTTTATTCGTGCTCTGTGGGCACATGACCACCGCCCCCCCCCCCCCCCCCCTTCTAATCATCATATCCTTCAGTTTCCCACCCCCCCCTCTGCCCCCCCCCCCGTCCAACGTTTCCCCTTTTTTTCTTTTTTTTTCCCTTTTCCCCCCCCAGTTAAGTTGTCTGTAATGGCTGACAGCCCCCCCGCCCCCTTTCTCTTTTTTTCTCTATGCGCCGATTTTTCAACTGCCCTTTTTAGGGAGTTAACTTGCCCTTAAATGTTCAGAGGTGAAATTTTTCCACGAGCTATCTTCACTGCCGTAAGCGCGTCCCCCCCCTTCCGTTTCTTATTGACACTTTCTATCTGCTCTGACTTTTCCTTACCTGCCTTTTTTTAACCTTCATTCTTTTTTTTTAGTTCTTAGCTACTTCTCCGACGAGGACAGCAGTCATCGGGATTTTTTGTCGGCCCCTGACCCCTCTCCATCCCATCTGTCTGAGTTTCGCGACTATTTGCCTCCCGCGCCATCGATCTTTCGCCAAACGGTTTTGCCCCTCCCTCCGCCTATCACATCCCAAGCTCTTCCCCAGTTTCCTCGGGTGGGTTTTGGGCCACCCCCCCAGACCTGTGTACCGAGTATCCCTCGAGGCAAACTCTGGTCTCGAAATCGAGAGACGAAACTCGTTACTGCGTGGCTTCTTATGCTGACTTCCGTAGCAAGGAGGCCCCATATGTTTCCAAACACGCTCTCGGTATTTGTCAAGTGAGGGCCTAGAGATGTGACACTTGGGTCAGGTCCGCGCTCCCCTATCTTTGCACAGCGCACCACACCGCCTTACTCATCGGCCGGCAGTCCTCCTCTGCAGCGATGCCCTAGGTATGCGGGCCGCCGTCTTGCTTATAGGTCTATCGATGTTCCCTTCATGTCGCAGCATGTGTCTCCGCTTTAATTCTCTGCTCGCTGACCAATCGTTATCGCCACGCCCTATCCCTCATTCATTCCGCCATTCCTCTTTCTTTTCGACAGTGTCCAGACGATTTCGCTTTCCCCCTTCCCCACGCCTCGGAGCCATACTGACACCTTCTGACACCACGATTTCCACGATACCCCGTTTGCTCTAGTCTCACAACCCCCATTAACGCGCCGGCCGTTTACGGTGATTCTGCTTTTCCTTCCGACCTGTCTCGCTAGTACTTCGAGATTAGTTTTGTCGGTAGTTCGGATGACTTACTTCTGGACTGCGGTCCTGTCTTCCCCCCCCCACGCGAAGCTAGAACGTCATATCGAGAGTAATTGGAAGCCTTTTTGTTTAATCGAGTATATACCCGGCCGAGGGTGTTTCCCCCCCACGCGCGCACTGGCCTTATTCAAGTACTATTTACCTGGTCAGCCCCCCTTTACTTTCCCCTTATGACGCCCCACGTTACGAAAGCCTCCCCAGTCAAATCACGCGGCGGCACACCGTCACATTCGCTAGACCCCTTGAACCTCCCCCCCTCCCTCGGCGGTTTACTCCACACCCCCACCCCCACCGCCCCGCCCTCCAACCCCCCCCCCCCCCCACCCGCCCTCCCCCACTTCCTTTCACCATGCCCCCCCCCCCCCCCCCCCCCCCCCCCCCCCCCCCCCCCCCCCCCCCCACCGTACCCCCTCCACCCACCCCCCCCCTCCCCCCCACCCGCGCCCCCCCTTCGCCAGCACCACCGCCCCCCCCCCCCCCCCCCGCTTTTCCCCACCCCTGCCCCGTCCCCCAGGCGCATCGCTCTTTGACCTCTTTTATTTTCGCATCCCCTTTTTGTTGATCGCCTTACGCTAGGACAGACCCCAGTCCCTCTGATCAGAGCACCACGCCCCTTTTTGTAGAACTGTACTCAGTCCTTTTGTCATCTTTTTTTTTTTCCCCCCTTTCCTTCCTTGAAGAGTCTAACTCCCCTTTATTGGCCGCCCTCCCCGTAATCGATCCAGAATTGTTCGGATCTTATCTGTTCCTCGTACTTCTGTCCCTCCATCGAGATGTCCACGAGTATCCCCCTCCTTCCGTTCCTCACTCCCTACTTTTAGTGACACGATCGGACCGTTCTGCTTTTCTGCTTTGGCTTACCTTCTTTTCAGTCCCTCCCTTTCCTTCGTGACTTTTTTACCCTACCCCTTTTATTTCTCAAATGTCATTTTCCAGGAGCTTGGTAAAGTCTCCCGCGTTCTGCACCTATCGATTCCGCGGTGTGATCTTCCAATCCTTTTCTTCCATAACAGCTTTTCCCCTACCCCCTCCGTAGCCTAGAGCAGGTCCTCTTCTCTTTGCATTCGGTCGCCCTTCTTCCATCCCGCCCCGGTAGTTTTCTTTAAATAGCATATTTTCGGTGCCTTTCCTTTTTCCGAAGAGGGTCCCCATTCAGGGCCCCAGAGGTATTTCTGCTTTTCCCTACGTGCCCTTTTCCACGATTCCTTTAAAATTCTAAAGATCAAGGATTCTGAATCTTTTTCATCTGTCTCTAGAATAAAGGTCCCTCGTCCGACACTTGGGCTTCTTTTTTGTCCTTCCTGTGTCCAGGCCACTTTCTGACGAGTGCTTCCTCCTCCGTTTCTTTCTTTCAACCTATTACAAACTGCGACCCCCGTTGCCGGTGTAGGTCCGCACCCCGCCGTGCATTTCACTTCCAACTTACCGTGGAATGTCTTTCCGGGCCGGTTGCGCGGTTGGCCCATTTGTTAATTCCCAAATTGAATTGGCCCTTGCTTGCTTTCACTTAGCGTACCCCACCTGCTTTGTAACTTGGTCCTGCGCTTGAACCGACGCTGAAATTCCCTTAGGTCTCCTCTCGCGCTCCGATTTTGAAGTCTCGCGGGATTCATTTCGTATGGCACGCCGTTTTTGTAACCACGGTCTGACATTACCGGTGACATCCCCTCCCCCTTCCGATTTGTGCCCTGCCCCCCTTATCTTTGACCGGGACTGGTTAAGTTCCTTCCCAGGACCCGTCTCATGGTCCTACCAAACGGCTGCGACCAATCATAGGAGTTGCCTTTCCCCCCACTGGATACCCTGTAACTCTCTTTCTTTGCACTGCATCTGTCACTCGCTATAAATTGAAGGTCGTTAATCACGAACCGTCCCCATGTCTAGATCGGTCTTTTTGCTGTTTTGGTTGAGGTTCGGCCTTGAGGGGCAGCCCCGATTGAAGATCCAACCGCCGGGACATACTTCTAGGGGTCCTGTAGAAGGCGCCGGCTGCTCTGGACGCCAATTTTGCGCAATTCGGCAATGTGTGGTTTGGTGGGCAATTATTCTTGAAAGATGCACACCCCCATCCTTCCAGGGTTTTAAGGGATGGCGCTACGTGTTGAGATTTGGTGTTAGCCGCTCCCTCCGCGTTTGAGTCAACTTCAACCAAACGTCTCCCCCCACTTTATATTCCCAACCCCCCTCTTGAGGTTCTTTTGAAGGAGAGTAATTTTTGTTTAGGAGGCCACATCAATAAGATCTCTTTTTTTCCTTTGTCCTTCCCTCCACGTTCGCATCGAGCCATGATGCCCTTCCCTTTTGATGACTTTTGGGATATAGATTTCTATTGACAAGTATGGGGTAGTTCCATGCCCTTTCCCTGGCCACAATTGACCCCCCCCCCCCCCCCCCCATGGCTTCTCCATATGGACGGCAGGTTCTTCCAATCCGAGAAGTCTGACATTCTCCCCTGGACCTCTGTGTGCGTAGAGTATTGGTCTCCCCTTTTGTTGATAGTAGCCGACCCTAGAAAGGAATTGGGCGGAAAGTATAGCTCAAAGGATGGAGTTTAAAAGGTGAAGATTTTATAGGTCCTTGCATTTTTGCTATACTTATTTCTTTTCTTGACATGTGTAGGAATAGTATAACGTCTCTTTCTGGATCTTCCCCTATTGGTTAATCACCCCCGTCCATCCCCCTTTTTGTTTGTTCTCCCACGCAAGAATAGAGGGCCCAGACGGCTACCACTGGTCTCACCTGATAACGAAGCACCCCTAGAAAGGACTCATGATCTTTTCACCGTTTTCAAAAAATCCTTTTTTAGACCGGGTCCGTCCCCATCGTTTCCGTCAGAAGATCGACAAGTCAGTTTCTCTAAGCATCACCGCCCACCAGACTTATTTTCCCGCGCAACTGCTCCTGGGATTTTTCTCCGACCTGGCCACTCCTACCTTTTGGTAACTTTTGTAGCTTCGGGCATAGTAAGCCCTACTGGTCCTGTTCCTTTATTCACAACTTCAGGCATCTTTACCCCTTTCAAACTTCCTGCCGATTCGAAACGCTACCCCCCCCCAGAAGATATTCTGTACCGTGGACATGCCTTAACCGGAATTATAGCATTACCTCCCAGATCTTTTGGTTGACGATCACGCTGGTTGGGCGAGTTGTTGACTTTATGGATCAAAGCCCTCTGAAGGCGGGCGTCAAGAAACTACCGGATCTTTCAGGGCCTTACGTCCTAAGGATTTTGTACCAGCGGGCCCGCCACCGCCGAGCTCTGTCAAGACCGTCCTTTTTTTTTTAGGCGCGCTCCCGCGCGTCGAATGCACCTTTTTCCTCCTTTGAAGGAGGTCTCTTAGGGTCGCTGACACTCCTCCCCCTCCCACTAGTCCCTTCACAAGGCGCGCCTTACTTAGAGGACTTCATGCCCCCTTGATATAAGCTGTCCTAAGGTCGTCTCACCCACTAAAGCGGACGTCTCCTTATCCGCCCGTTCGTAGCGATCACATCTTTACCTTCACCCCCCCTATCACGTGATCCTAACATTTTATCTTCCCCTTCCGATCGCTTTATTACCTACCTTCTCTATTTTCCCACTTTGCTGTCATTTCCTTCTTAGGGCAGGTCCCTTGTTTGACTGATTATCGTTTGCGCCGTCCATTTCTGTTAATTACTGTCCTGGTTCCCCTATGACCCAAGGTTTGACTTGTGTCAATGTCCCCGCTCTAATTCGGCAGGTCTGCAGGTAACTTTCCGTCCAGCGCCGTATTTCCCTTGCAATCCCATTTTTTTTGCCCATCCCCGAATAAATGACGCGCCTCCCGTATTCCGAAGCCCCTCGCTGCTAAACCCCTGGCCTTTAGTCGAGTTCCAGGAAGACATATGCCCGCAATGTTTGTCGCCGGTTTCGGCAATTTAGGAGGCCCAATTACCGTTTCCCTGCTCCCATTACCTTCCTCCGGCTTTCCAGAGGACCACGTAGCCCCTTCAAGGTGAGGTGGCTGGACTTCATGGCCATATTTGCTTTCTCTTTTTTGCAATTCGGAGCTCCCTTTGACACTTTCGTATTGTGCCGGCATTGTTGATTTCTTTTCCCTTTGACGTTTCTTCCTTCGGCCCCTCCGTACAGAAGGCACTAAAACGGCGTTCGCTTTCTTTCAAAATTTTCTCCGTTTCCCCCCGGCCTTAAACGAGCTCGCCTGGTCGAACTCGTTAGAGTGTTTATCGTTTCACTGTTCCACTACCCCCCCTTGACCGCTGGTCCCTTTTCACATTCGCTTTTACGGCACCTAGTAAGCATGTCGCTGGACTACGCCATCTCGGTGTCCCCAGTCACCAAGACTTCACTTTTCCGAACTGCCTCTGCTGCCTCTCCGGCTTCAATAGCAAGTCGGCTGTCTCGCGCCCCTTGCCTTGCGTATACTATTTCCGTTGCCGCCGCCCGTTACATCAGCCCGCATTGACAGTTCTCTCCTGATTTTTGAGTTCACTTACCCCCAGGCCCCGCGGTCTCCCTTTTCATTTCTTTCATCGTCAGACGCCGCTTGCAATTTAATTATCGGTATGCACCGTAGCGTGTCGCAAATCCGGGATGAAATTTCATCTTTCCAGCCGGATAGTGGACCGACCGGTTCTGCTGACCCGCTCCTGCCCCGAAGCATCTTGCTCGGAGTTGTGTCATCATTATTTATCGTAGGCTTTCGCCAGCACAGTTTCTGTGATTCTTATTTCCAGCGTTGTACCATCTTGTAGATGCTGCCCTCCCCGTAACATCACTCCCCTTAGATTTTTGGGGAGGTTTTTCCTTCTTTATTACGCCTTCACATAGTGGAAGTTGGTACTCCCTTTCCCCGCCGTGGTCCTCCACTTCTTTCCACGTGGCGACGACCCCTTTCCTCCCGAGTTTGACCTTTCCCCCCTCTTCTTACGCCCAGAATCCCCCTCCCCCGGCCTTAGCGGAAGAACTTCTTCCGTACCGGAGTCCGCTCATAGGCAAGATCCAGCCTTGCCCTCTCTACAACTGTTGATCGTAGGTGTCGTCGTTCTATTCCTGATAATTTGACTCCCTCACCTGTGATGAATCCTTCCTGCCTCCCACAGCCAATTTCGTCGAGTTTTTCTTCCCTCCGTTTTCCCGCGGTGTTTGTTGAGCCGGACCCAGTCATGCTCACCGCTTGTGGCGAGGCTGGGACTCTTTGCCCCACCTCTTGTTGATTGGGCCATCTTCCCCCTTTTTTCGTTTTTTTAGCAATGCGTAGCCATACCTTTCATTCTACTTATCGCGATCGTTGACACTAATTTAAGGTCGGATACTTTGCCAGTAATTCTAAGGTACCGGTAAAGAAATTTTGTCCCTTCTCTTCCATGAAAGCCACTGCCCCAGACATCTCTGACTCCTCGCCTAACGCTTAAGAATTGCAGTCCCTCTCCCTCTGTGCTTGTAAGCTATATTCATTCCCAAAAGTTTCCTAACCGGAGGATTCCTTCCCTAGTCCCCAGGAATGATTGCCGTAAATTCATTTACCCTTTTTGGTTTTTTGAGTCGGATTTAGATACCTCTGAGGGAGGCCTGTGAATTTTCCCTTCAGACTCCTTTCCGGGCCTCCGTTGTGTGGCTTTTTTCTGACAAGCACACGTGCGAGGCCAGGGCCCCCCCATGGAATTTTTAGTCGCGGCGTTTTTTCCGAGTCTTCTGTTCAGCTTCCTACTCACCCGCTTAAGGATTTCCGGTCCGTGCCGTACTTTAAGATAAGCAGAACGTTCTCACGGATTTTCAAAGATCTAGATGTATAGTCCCATCCTTAGAGTTATTTCCGTGTACGTCCCCCTTCGCCTTGAAGAGGACAAAGCCCCCTACCGTTGCCACCCCCATAAATACGCCTGATCCCCCCCCCCCATTTATGCTTCCTCATCTTGCAGGACCCCCCATTTTTCGTTGTTAAGCGTCCCTCGGCAAGTTCTCCTTTAGTGCTTTTTCCCGACCTTCCTTTTTTTCCGCTTACATATCTTCCTGATTGCCAGATCGGCAGCTCCTCCCCGGGTCTTATTTGAGCCTGTGGATGCGGTCTTTGAATTCGCGGACTCTGTACAGCGCCTCGTTTCCGTGTTTGTTTTTTCCCCCCCTTCGTGTAATTCGCCTTTACCGACTCGTTTAAGTAACCCTCAAGTAGTCCCGGAAACGGTCCTTTCGGACCCTTCCTTCTTTCCCCTGCCCGTTGGGCGACCCCCCAGCCACGGCGTGACACCTCTTCGATACCACCCCATTCCCCCCTCTTTCTGAGTAAACATACTGGCTTTCCTTTTCCTCCCCCATCAAAAGCACCGGCAATATGAAATAACTCTGAGAATCGTTTCCCCCCCCCACGATTACAAATCGTAGGGAATCGGTCTCTGTCTCGGTTATTTTTCCCCCCTTGTTTGTTCCTTACTGGACCCGAACATTCTTCACCCCCCCTTTTCATGATCACGACATCTTTTTCTTCGCGGGGGTTCATTTCCGGTCCCAGCTACAGCGTGCTAGTCTTGTCTCCCTCTGAGACCGTATGGTTTCCGCAATGAATGGTGCAGCCGCACGACCCCCCAGCTTTGACCCCTCCGCCCCCTTCCCCCACGCTCTCTGTTGACGACTCTCAGTCGATCCTTTCTTAGGTGACCCCAGCAAATCAGTTATCATTTCCTTGGAGCTCACTGGGACACCGGGAAGTTCCCCATATCTTCAGTTTTGGGATCGGACCTAATAGAGACATACCTGAACTTTCTTTCCATACCTTTTCGCTTCTGGTTGGGTTGTGGGCACGGCGAATTCCCTCTCCTGTGCATTCAGTGGTATGTAGCACCGCTCCTTCGCGTCTCATAGCATATGCGTACTCTTGTGAGTAGGTCCGACCCCCACATGTCTTCCCCCGTGATTTTTCACCTAGGGCCCTTTTGTTCCCCTTCTCCCGCGCCAAAATTTCTTACCGCTATTAGACGTTCTAGCTCTGCCCCTTGTGTTATGCGCGATAACTTCCTCGGCCGTGCCGAGTTTTCGGGTCATTAGGTACTGAATGTTGTTTCCCGTACGGTTTTGGACTCCATCCAAAGTTGCCGGAATTCACATATTCCGCCTTTGGTCACACCGGCGCGACCTCCTCCGTTTACTGTGTTGTCGGATTAGCCGAAAATATGACGTGCCCCTGCAAAGACCTTGGGGACGTCACGTGGCCCGCTTTTGCTTTCCGTTGTGCTAGATTACGTGCTCTCAAAGGGGAATTGAACCTTTTTGACTTCTTGATTCTACAACTTCCCCCCGGTTCCTATGGGACGCGCCCCCTCTCGACGCTTTTCCTTACTTTTTAGTTCCTCGATTAGGCCCCCCAGAAATGGTTATTTTATCGTCCCCTTTTTCAATGATTCTTGCATGGCCATCTCTTGGATTTCCAGGGAATTCCGGCAGGATCACCTAGTTGCCTCGCCTCTTTCCCCTTTTTCTTTTTCCTCCCCCGCGTCTGAAGGAACTTACGCCCCGGTAAAGTTCCCTACCGACTCTGTCATACACTCGGCGGCGCCCAACCTCGTAATAGTCTTGCTTTCCAAACTGGACTGTTCGAAGCACTGTTACTTTCGCCGACCTGCTCATTTTTCACCTCTCTCTCTCCCTTCCTTCCGGAGACGTCAAGGTTCGCGTTTTGTCTTGGAATCGCTGGTTGAGTTTTCGGGTTTACTCGGGTTCCCCCTTCCTCCTATCCACCCCGCTGAAAACGTCTCGTTCATTCGATTCGTGTGGAGCTGGACGCTACATTCGTTGCTTACTTCGGCTGTTGTCATGGTGCCCTCTGTACCCTTCCCAGTGAGGGTGCGCTAAAGAACTTTTGTCACCCCTATCGGGTTTATCGGGCGGTGTGACCTTCTGCGGAATCGTTTTTCCCCCTACTCACCACTCCCAAACTTGATTCATCACCCGATCTTGCGTTTATGTCCCTGCGATAGTCAGGTTTAGGTCCTGTCACATTCATCCACGTCGTTGGGTTTTCCTCGTCTTGATATCCCTCACAGTCCCTTTTTTCCTTGCGCGGGATGTTTTCATTCACTGTGGGCTATTTTCTCTCCCTAACTCATCTGGTTTTCCTATGACAGCCTTCCGAACCACCATTGCCACACTGGGGTGAATATTTTTTTTCTCCTTTTGCTAACCTCCGATGAGACATTGAGTCCTGTTCCTTTGGCGCTATTCTTCTTTTCCCGACTACTTTATTGTAGTGATAGTCCATCCAGAAGAGACAAGGTTTTTTCTAGTTCACTTCTTTGGCGGAACACGTTTTTAATCTTTCCCTCCGTCGGCCAGTCGTTGATCTCTGTCTGTTTTCTGTCGGCCGGAGTATATGTTGTTGCTTCCCTCTTG
>Ga0179593_1356265_pt1 | contig 12583 bp, 15 predicted proteins | sample CZODoug2_1_08_16_FD_185931 | JGI IMG/M metagenome (GOLD analysis project Ga0179593, IMG submission 185931) | Vadose zone soil fungal communities from Angelo Coast Range Reserve, California, USA - CZODoug2_1_08_16fungal (PacBio error correction) | ecosystem: Environmental > Terrestrial > Soil >... | reverse complement strand
AAACTTTGCCCGGTACTCCGTGGCTATTCTTTTTTCCCGCGTTCCACTTGGTTAAAGAAGCGGAAGGAAACCAGGCCCCCCAATCCCAATTGAATTTTTTTTACCCTTTCTTTCCTCCTCTTCACAGTCTCCCTCTCCTTTTTCCTACTCTCCTTCCAGATATATTCAAGGTACAAGCTTTCCCCCCCATCAGTTGATTTTCTTTCTTTTTTTCAAGATGTCATGAGATAAGGCTCTTCCCCCCATGCTTTTTGGACTGATGAGTGCCTCCCCTAAAGCGGACGTCACCGTGCTTTCCCCCTTTCTGCCCATCTTTACCCTTTTCCCTTTCTTTGAGACGCGGGACATGCGTTTCCTAGAGAGGGTCTCTATTTCCTTCTCTTCTCTAGCACCCCTTCCTTTCCCGTGACTGGCAGGACCGCCTCCCGATTACATATTCCTGTGACGGCTCCGAGTTTTGAGGCTCCACCGATGCAGAGACTACCCGCCGACCTTCGCTCCGGTCAGTTTTTTTGGGTGGTCCCCCTGGTTTTTCCGCATCTGACGGCAAGCTGGAGGGTGGAGAGCTTTCTTTTTTGTGTCAGTGTCCCCCCCTTTTTTCCAGGTCCCTGGCCCGACGACCTCTGGTATACTTCCGGCCCTTCCCCCTTCATTTCTCCACCTACCCCCCCTTTTCCGGCTCCGGATACGTATGTACTTCGAGCAATCTCCGAATCTCCCCGCCCTCTCTCTCATTACTATCTCCGTTGTTGTTGTTTCTCTCTTTTCGTCTCCAGATGATAATGTTCGTTCCTAGATGGTACCAGACGCTCGCGTCCTTCTCTTTTTTCCCCCCCCCTTTTCTGTTTTTCAGCGTCATGCAAGTAGCTTCCGGTCAGGGTAACTCAGCGGTGGGCCCCTCCTCCAGGGCAGGGCTCCCCTGTCACGAACAGTTTTAGCTGAAATAGGTCATAGGATTCCGCTTCTCCCCCTTTTTTCCCCCCCCGGCCCTTCTTCCGTACCTTTTTCAATCGTAGGAGGAGGTCTCTTACGATTTTATATCCCCGGTGCTTCCACCGCTCAGATGATTCACCCTAATGTGGAGTGGAGTTTCTTTGGTTTCCTGCCATGTGAGCGGGTTCTCTTCTCTACGGTTCTTCTCTTCCCAGCCGAGTTTTCCAGAGAGAGCAATTCCCGCGGTTGGGCTTTTTCCTGTCCCCGGGGTGACTCCTCTTCTTCTATTACACGAAAGCACGTCCGTGAATTATACCAGAATGGGTGGCCTTCCCTTCCTCTCCCCCTTGAACCCCCCCCATTTCCTGCTCCCTTCCCTCTTCTGTAGAGGCTGGGATTTACCGGTGAAGTCTATTCTTCTCTCTTCTTAGTTCCCTGTCTTGGCCTTAATTTCCGAGAATCTTCAGGCTTTGTAAGTGCATGGTTTCCTGGGGAGCCGTGTGCCACTCTTGAGACGCTAAATCCTGTGTAGGCTTCCTTTTTCCAACGTCGTAATGACCTCCCAGCAGGTCTGGCGAGATTCATCCCGGCTCCTGCGCCGCCTTACTTTTACTATCAGCAGGCCGTTCGCCCGCCCGCGGTTAGTTCGCTTTTTTCTTTCCTTTTAGGTCGCAGAATTCCCCCCCGGCGACCGCGATTTCATCTTCCCCTCCTATCCCTGCTTCTTTCAGAAGAGACTGGTTTAAAAAACACCCTTTCCTCTTCCCCCTTCCAGCCTTCCTTCCAGCTTTTTTTTTCCCCCCTACCGGGTCAAGCTTGTAAGCACCAGCGCCACTTCTTTGCGCACATTTTCTTTTTATTTTCGGTGGGTCTTAAGGTGAGAGAAGGTTTGGCCAGGAAGTTCCTCCGTACTCGTTCCTACGATTTTTTTTTTCCCACCTCCTTTTTTCCCCCCTTCTTGGGCTTTCTTGACGAATTTCTTTCATGGACGGTCCTTCTTTCTTGCAAGTTTTCCTCTTTCGCGTCCTTCCTTGAGCTGAATGGTAAGGAAATCCTAACACCGATTCCCTTCCCGCCTTTCCCCCCTCCTCCTCTTCCCCCTCTTTTCTTTTTGCACCCCTGTCGAGCTAGGCAGGCTTTGACTCCTTCAGCAGTCTGTGCTGGCTGTTTCCCCGTTCCCTGCTGCGCCATTCTTTCGGCTAGAAGAGGTCACCCTAGGCGGGAGATGATTTTTTTAGCCTTTCTCTTTTTCTTCCCTCTGTCGTCGTTTTTCTTCGCTGGTCCTTTCGGCCCGGTCATGTCAGTCGTCACGAATCAAGCATCCCTCCGGCGAGTCCTCGGCTCGCTACCTTGCTGGCTCTTTCGGATGTCCCGTCCCGACCCGGCCCGTCCGATATATATCTCATCCTCCGTTTTTTTCTCTTTTCTCTATCCTTCTTTTCCCGCGGACGGGGTCCTTCTTCTCCCGCGGATCGACCCTTTAGACCGCGTGCACCGGAGGACTGCTTTCTCCCTTCCCTGCCAATCTCTGCCATCCGCTCCACCGATTTTGCAAAAGCAAGAACACTCCGCCGTCCGCGTAAAGTCTTTCTTCCCCTCTCCTCTCCCCCCTTTCTTCTTTTCCCCCCGTTTTTTTCGGCCCCGCTGCTGGCGCGCTCTCAACTAGTATAGCCTTGCTCTCGCAGTGCAGCCGCCCTGCTGATTCGAAAGTGCCCCTCACTGGTCCTCTTTTTTGGACTAGTCTTTTTTTTTCATCCTGCTCTCCCTTGGATCTAATTGAGAGGAGTTTTGTGGGGTTTTTTTGAGGGCGGGGGGGGGGGGGCCTTTGTTTGTTGGCGTGGGTTGGTTTTTTTTTTGTTTTTTGGGGTCTGTCCTTTCGGGCTTTGGGGGGGGGCTTGGGGTGGTTTTTTTTTTTTGGTTTTGTGGTTGGGGTTGGTTTTGTAGGGGGTTTGGTTTTTGTTGGGGTGGGGGTTGGGTGTTTGGTGGTTGGGGCCGGGGGGGGTGTCTTCTTTTGGGTTGGGGGGGGTTTTTTTTTTTGGGTTGGGGGGGTGGCTAGGGTTTTTTTTGTTTTTTTTTTTTTTTTTTTTGTTTTTTTTGTTGTGGGGGGGGGGTTGTTGGGGTGGGTGTTTGGGGTTTGGCTGTGGTGTGGGGGGTCGTGTTTGGGGGGGTGATTTTTTTTCTTTGGGGGGGGTTTTTTTTGTTGTTTGGGTGGGGGGGGGGTTTATCGGGTTGTTTGGGTGGGTTTTTTTTTTTTTTTTTTTCTTTTTTTTTTGGTTTTCGGGGGGTTGGGGGGGGTTTTTTTTGTTGGGTTGTGGGGGTTGGTTTTTTTTTTTCTGGGGGGTGGGGGTTTGGTTTTTGTTGGGGGGGGGGGGAGGGTTTTTTGGGTGTGGGGGGGTTTGGTTTGGTGTTTTTTTTTTTTTTTTTGTTTTGTTTTTTTTTTTTTTTTGTTGGGGGGGGTTGGGGTTAAGTTTTTTGTGGGGGGTTTTTGTGGTGTGGGGGGGGTGTTTTTTGTTGTTTTTTTTGGGGGTGGCGGGTGGTTTTTATTGAAAATTGACTATATGATGTACTTCCTTCTTTTCCCAGTTCTCTTCCAGCCTGAGCTTTCTTTGTCTGTCAAGATATAAGGGCTTCTCTTACCCATCCCAACTCCTACTTTTGGAGGCTTGCTTTCGACCGCCTAGATTACGGCGGTTCGGAGTGCCTGCTAACCTACGACCCTTTTTTTTCTTCACCTTCCTTTTCCTCCCCCCCTTCCCCCCAAGGTGGTCTTGTACCCGTCGAAGGGCTTTCCGGTCCTTCTTGGCCCGACCACCTTTGCATGGCCGCCTTATGTCGGGTGCTCAAGCTTGAGTTTGTTTTGTTTCCCCCCCCCTTTTCCCGTCTGATTAGCGACCGTTATCTCCCTGCGATATCCTCGCTTTTTGCTTCTTGGCCCTTCTTGCCGCAACTGTAACACGGCTTTATACTTAAGAGCCCGTTTGTCGTCTCTTCCCCCTGTTATCATCCTCCGGTTCGAGGAGAATTATGATATAGCCAGAATCGTGTGATGTCCCGGGCCCCTTCACCGCCTTGGCCACCTGACCTTTTGGAAGACCCTGCGATGAGATTCGCCCCTTCCCCTTCTTTGACCTTCCCCCTTCCCCAATGTGTCTTCCCCCCCGCCCCTGCTAGACGCCAACTTTTCGAGTTGCATTTGCCTGGACTCTGCTGCGTCCTATATAGTAAAACGGTACCCCTAACTGCATTAATAGGGCTTTGGCCTTTTTTTTTTTTTTTCCCGTGCTTGCCCCCCCTTCTTCCCCCTGCTGCTGGAAATCCCCGCCCGACTCGCCCATTCCTCCTCCCCGGTGTCCCCGTTTGTCCCCGCTCCCCCCGCTAACGTTAGATGATCAGGTTTGGCACTTGCCGGGATTGAAGAGGTTCCCTTCCTTCCTTTTCTCCTTACTTCTCTCCTCCCGTCCTCGAAATGGGGATCACAATCCCAGTGTCAGATCGTTGTGACTGGTCGGCCTAAGATATTGAAATCTTATATTCCGCCCGACCTTTTCCTTTTTTTGTCTCTGGTCTACTGTTGGTCAAAGGTTCGATTCCGTTCCTGTTATTCTAAATCTGCTTGTTGACGGTAGGGCTTCTGTCGGTCATGGCCCAAAAAGGATGAAGGTCCAGAACGGACTATTCCAGTGCCTTCACTCTTCCCCCCCCCCATTCTGAAAAATCCTCCCCTGCGCTCAGAAGTCTCTACAGGAGGCAGAGACATGAATCATCTCCGCCATCTATTTCCTAATAAGAACGTGTGGGTTTGTTGAGAGAGGAGGAATCATCCCCTTTTTTCTCTTCTCCTTATTGAAACAAGTCTGCTTCGCTGTTGTAGGATGTAGGGTCGCCTTTGAGGTTCCAGACGTTCATGCCCAAGTCTTTCTTGATGAAGTAGTCTTCCCTTTTTTCCTTCTCTTTTTCCCCCTTTCCCTCCTCAGTCTCTTGATAAGTCCAACAAGAGTGACCCCATCCATGGAGCGCCTCTAGTCGAAACCCCCGAACGTCACCCTCCCTTCTCCCTCCTCCGTCGGAGGCTCGCCGCTTGGGATCCGGGATTCTGATGATCTTCACTCCGGTGGCCTCTTAGAAGGCCTAGAGGAGGGCGGTTACTCGTGCTTAGGGCCGTTTCTTTTCCTTCTAAGCCAGCAATGGCCTTAGAGAACTCGCCCGTTGTCTTTTTCGCCGGTGGACCCACTTTGGAAGAACGAGTTTCTGACTTTATGGGACTTTTGAAGCTCATTTTTTTTTCTCCCCATAGTCAGTTTTTTCCGCCTTTCCCGACAAAAGAACTGACAGGACCGCAGACGTAGTGAAGTCCCGCTGGGTAACGGTGAATCTAAGTCTCGGGCGCTTCAAATGTTCTTCTCCTTCTCCCTCCCGTCTTCTCACTTCTGCGTTGTGGCGTTCCGGTGTCTCTTGGGTTCCTTCCGTGCCCCCCGAAGTGATTCCTCGAACGTAGGTGGCACGTGCAGTCGCAGGGTAAAAGAGAGCTTTGGGCAATCCTTCTTCCCCTTCCCCCGCTCCCCTACCCCCCTTCGCGACGCGAAGGCTACACCGCAGCGGCGTCGCGGTGATTGCAAACGGTGAGTCCAGAGAGGGACCAAGCGACCCCCCTCTCCCTCTTTCAGATTTCTCTTTTCTATTATCGGAGCGAGATCTATTGGGAAACCTGTAAAAGATTGTCCCCTCTCTCCTTCCTTCCTCCCCCTTTTTTTTATTCCTCTCCATTCCCACTCACCAGGCCCGGGACTCCCTTCCGAGCCACCTGTGTATTTGATTAGCTAGCATTGTTGAGATAAAGGGGGATCATTTGATTGCCCCTGCACTTTTTTTCCCCTTCCTCTTTCCCCTCGGATTCTTCCTTTTCTCTCACCGCCCCGTTTGGGTATCTCCTCCGGGGAGGATAACCTCCTTCGGGAAAGAGACAAGTCTTCGGCAGGTTTCCTTCTCCCCTTTTCTTTTTTCTCTAGCAGAGGAATGCGGATATCTCTACTCCCAACTCCTATTATTCCTCTCCATTTGACCGATAGCAAAGAAGCATTACAAGGTAGGAGGATTGGGAACGGTCTATAATCGGCGGGCCTTTTCCCCCTTCTCTCCGAATTGTTGCTGGTCGGACGTCATCCTTCGGCGGGTCGAGGCCCTCGGTCACCGAAAGGTGGCGATGAGAGTGACGTCTAACTGTACTTAGCGGTGATTGCGGCTTTCTCTTTTTTCCCTTTCTCCCCTTTCTTTCCTCGCTTTTTTTAGCCCCTCGATCAGAAAGGGCCTTGCTTCGCGGCGCGAGGACGGTCGCGGGATACGCCCTGCCTGTCATTTCCACTATCTATCATTTCCAACCTCCGTTGTTTTTTCTCTTCTCTTTTTTTTCCTCGGCTTTCCTTCGTCCCCTTTTTCCCGTCCTTCGCCAGAGAATAGAGTCCTTGCTTGAGGCGATATCTCTAGGATTCGCCTCGGAGGCCACGTTCCCAGTACGGATCAGCGAGCCCGACACCCCGACCGGGCCTCCGCAGCGTACTTCTTCTCTGTAACGATAATCAATTCTCTCCCTTGTTTTTTCTCCCCTCCGTCCTTTGCTCTCTATTCCACTAGTCATCCACACCGTTCGCGCTCTTCCTAGGGCCATTCTCTGACGTGCCCTACTTTTCGCTGACTTCTTTGTCCTCCCGTAATTTCGAGGAATAATGAGGAGTGGCTTATGAAGAGGTAAGGACCATGCCTTCCCTCTCCCTCTCACTCCCCTTCCCCTTTCTTTGTTCCAGCATGAAGAAGGAAGGGTTGGAACGACGCGGTCCCTCCCCGGTCTTTTGCTACCGGACCGGCCTCCCCCCCCAGAGGTGAGCTGTCTCCTAAAATAGATTCCGGGAGTTCTTCTTCCCATGATATAACTTTTTTCCAACTTATCTTACCTGGACTGCTGAGCACAACCAGGTGCGCGGGTGGCTGAGAGACACCTGGGGTAGTCCTTTTTTAAGGGTGTCTGGTCTTTTATCCCCCCCAGTGTTGGAGAAATTTTTTGGTTCTCGCGGCGGGTTAGATGTGGCCCCACATGGTTCTGTTTGCAAGAGCCGAAGTCCAGCGGAGATTCCCCCGAACAACCGCACTTTCTCCTTTTTCGGTTCCCCTCTTCTTCCCACGTAACGTTCGACAGCTCGCGGTGAGGCGGACGGCTCGGCTTCGGAGCTCCGGCGGCGTGAGCCGGATGATGACTCCTTTCGCGGGGGATCTTCCCTCCCCCCTCCCTCTTTCCCCCCTAGCCTTTTAGGGGATGCTCGTTTTTTACCGTGGGCCGAAGGGCCACTTACCCAAGGTTGGCCACTTCCCCTTCCCCCCCCCCTTCACATGATAGCTCTCTTTCCCAGTTTATTGGTGTCGCGTACGGAGATATCTTCCCGGTACACCGCCGCTGGCATCACTAAGGGATGGGTTGTGTTCAGTTTTCTGCGGGACCCGTTCCTTTTTCCCCCCCCCTTCTTGGATACCTTCCCAAGCAGCGGAGCGAAGTGACCAGATTAGCCCGCTGCGTCACCGTGCTTCCCACGCCGCCCACCTGCGTACGGGACAATGATAGCCATTTCGTTGGGCTGATGGCGGCTTCTTTTCCCTTCCTTCCGTCCTCTGACCCCTTCCCCTCCTTCCCGGAAGGAACTTACCTACGCACCGGATATCCGACGGGTGGCAGCCACTTGATGATGAACTTTCATATACCTCCTCCCTCTTCCCCCGTTTTTTCCCTTTCCGGGTGGTACCCGATACGATTTTTTCAGTTTGCTGTGGTTTTGCCGGGGGATCGGCTGTTCTGGCGGTCAGGGGGCCACCGTCTGAAGAGTACCTTTGAAAACGGATTTAGCTATCTCTGTCCCCTTCCCCGGTTTCCCAATCATAGATTCGTACCATGGCGCTCAGCGACCATGATCTCTCCGCCCCCTCTCAGTAGTTTACCTCATTTTGTTGTTGTCCGATTGGCTTGTCTCTTTTTCTTTTTGCTTTTCTGCCCCTCCCTTGGTTACCAGAAGTATTCGGCGTCGCGTTGTAGCCGTAGAAGGTTTGGTTAAAGCGTCATTCCCCCTTTCTTCCCCTCTGCCTTTTTTTCCTTCCCTACGTTGCAACCCTTACCTGCCAGCCGGGCTCCCCGTTCAACTCATTTTGTTTTATTACACCGAAGCTACTCCCCCCTTTTTTTCCACCCCTTGACTTCTGTCCCCCGACCTATAAGTGGACGGAGATGGTGCAGCATACACGGTGCTGTTTTAAAAGTCTGCTGTTTGTATTAAAGGGTTTTCTTTCGTTTTCCATTTTGAAAGGGTATCTTCCATGTCATGTGTAGTTATCTTGGCCATTTTCAGCAAAGAAGCAGCCGGGCGCTTTCTTCTTATTCGTCCCTTACTATTGCTCCCGGGTACGCCCGGGTGCGGCGATTTCTGTCGTAAGCTAATGGGTGATTCTCCTCTTAGGTGGGTTTCACCCTTTTTTCCCTCTCTTCACCCCCAGCAGATCCCCTCCACTGTAGGTGAAGGCCTCTTGGTTGTTACCGTTTTTTTGAAGATATCGGGAGGACAGGCAAGGCTCTTTGAGCAGTGTCCGATTATCGCGCTCGTTCCCCCTGCGTTTTTAGGAGGCACCGTGGGCACTTCTTGCCCTCCGTTTGTTGAACGCGAATCCATCAGTATTGTAGGAGGCGGTCCCCTCTTTTTTCATTCTCATTTGAATCAAGCGCGCTGTCATCATCCGGCTCCCCGCCGTAGCTGGACGATATGATCGTAGTTCGCACTCGCGGGACTCCTCTTTTCTTTTTCTGTACCCTTTGACTTTTCGGAAGCAGATGCGCTAGCTCGCGCGAGCAATTTTGCAAGCTGACTGTGGCCCTCTCCTCCCTTCCTTTATACCTTGCAGCAGTTCCACGGTGTCGTCGAGCAGAGAGACCCACTTTTTCCCCTTCCCTTTTTTCCCCCTTTTATGTAAGAAAAACCCTGGTTTTATTCCCAGGTTGGTTGTAGGCTAAGTTTTGCTCCGGTGAGATCAGGCGTGGTCCGCAGAAGAATGATGGTATTTCATCATCTCCCTTCCTTCTTTTCTCCCTTTGTCGGGGTAGAGAAGCCAGGGGCAGAAAAGGTTAGGGAAAGATGGATCAGGCTGTTACCGGCCCTAACGTGTAGTGCTCGCGAGATTTTAAGACCCTATCAGACTCCAAACTCCCCCCCCGCCCTGTCCTTTTCCCTCATCTTCCTTTCATGTAGGAAGGAGGGGCTTGTCGGAATCTCCTTTCTGCCGCGCTCCCGCAGGTATGTTGCGGGCGCAGAGTTCCAGGCGAGAAAGGATTTTTCTGCTTGTCACGAGCCACGTTCGCTTTCCCCTTTCCCCTTCCTCCTCAACCTCTCTTTCTTCTTCCTTTTTTCTGAAGTTTGTTAGCTGATGTGCTGCTGGAGCCTGCCGTCGGCGTCGACTCACTCCTCCTCTGTCATAGAGTCGAGGAGACCTTTTCAGACGGTTTGATTACTTCGTTTTTTCCTTCACCCCCCCTTTATTTTACCCCCCTTTTTTTGGTGACCTGTGGTGGAAGAGTCGACAGTTATCCTCGGCGCCGTCCTCGCGCCGAGATAGGACCGCGTGCTTGAGGCTTGCGATGCACAGGAACCGGGGATAATAGGAGACCCCTTTGGGAATCAGAGTCTATTCCCCTTCCTCCCCTTCCCCTTCCCCCCCTCCTCCTTTCCCTCTCTTCTTAACTCTAAGAGTTTCGGTTTTTTTTGTGACCGCGGCTCGCCGTTCTTTCTCGGCCGATGAGTAGGAAAGACCCGCCATAGACGCGTGCAGCGTTCTTCTTTCCCCGTTCCTATTTTTCCCTTAAAGTGACCAAATCCAGCCGTGTTTTGATTTAATGGCGGAATAATGAGGAGTTGGTTGCGTTGAGAGAGGGTCCGGATGCTTCTAAGTTCCTCGCACGTAGAAACGTTGACCGTTAAGAATGGACAGGCCCTCTTTCCCCCCCTCCTTTTCTCATCCCCCCCCCCCCCCCCCACCCAAAAACCCACCGGTTCTACACCTCTAACGCAGCAGTGGTGCTCGACGCTTCAATCCCTATGAAAGAGGCGTTTACAGAGACTGTTCAACGTCTCTTTCTCCCCCCCTCCCTTTTTGCTTTGCGAAACTCCCCCCCTCTGGGTGATGACCTACCTGGGGGTAGTCCTACGGTTGCTGCTGCGCGGGGTACAAAGTGGATGGACTAGTGCTCGGGGTGTCAGGAACCTTTCTTTTTCCGCGGTTTTGCCCCCTTCTCTGAGCGGCCAGCGGCGATCTCGAGATCGGCTGGTGCGGCTGGGCCCTTTGACACCGTTTCACACGTGAGCCTTTTTTCTTCCCTTCCCCCTCGGATAGTTCCTCAGGCCTTGTATACTCCCGCCGCGTGCTGGGGGATGACCGTTTCCTTCACCCGCCGTGGCCCCCGCCGCCCGACGTGGCGTCATGTCAACGTGCAGTTTTCCTCCCCCCGTCCCCCCCTTCCCCTTCCTCGCGACCTCCGCGATCGACCCGTTCTAGCATGTGATCATGCGCTGAGCCTCAAGATATCTTCGGTTACCCAGCGGATCCCCCCTCCCTTTTTTTTGGCTTTTTTTCTTTTTTCCTCTGTTGGTGAGCACTTTTTGATGAGACGGCAAGTCTTTTGTTCGACCCAGGGTGCCGCGGCGTCCCCGTGTGCCCCCGCCAAAAGAGTAACGGGTCCTTTGCTTCCGCGGGCCGCCGGTGTTTTTTCCTATCCTGCCTGGTGGCGAGAATGATCGAATGCATGCCTTCGACGCCACGGTCTGAATATATCGCGGGACGAGGAACCGATGATGACCTTTCTCCCCCTCTCCTATTCCTTCCTCCCGGTGTAGTTCTGGTTCTACTGAGTCTGCTTCTCCTTGATGACGAGGGCCTGAGGTTGACGGGTAGTCACTTAGGATACATTTGTCCCCCACCGGTTCCTTTTACCTTCCCTCGAAAGGTTATAGTGCAGGCGCTGGACCATAACCGGCGACACCCCTACATCCCGGACGCCTCACGGGATACTTCTTTCAGGATCCTACGACAATTCCTTCCCTTTCCTCCCCCGTTTTTTTTTTTCGAGAGATGGATTTGGCTTTGATCAGCCTGCTTGTACCAGGAAGTAGCGTCCGGTGCAGGATGTAGGTTTAGTTTTTTGTGTGCGAGCTTTATGTTTCCGTTTCGGGTGTCGGCCTCCCGGAGCAGGTAGGCCAATGGACCGCCAGTTAGGGCTAACCGAAAGACCTCTTGCCTCTTCCTCCATGCTTCGCCTCCCTTTCCCCCCGTCCCATGAAGTCAATGGACGGATCTCGGGTTGGAGATGAAGAGCAGTCTCGGTGCTGACGACCGTCTGGATATTAAATAATGTTTTCGTCTTCTAATCTGCACGGTCCCCCCTCTTCTTCCCATTTCCTCCCGGAAGTCTCCTTTCCCATGGAAGAAGCCTTCTTCGGACGAGTTGATGCCGTGATCGCCCGGTCGCATTGTGGGGTGTTTTGAAAGAAACCGCCTTCTGTTCCCTTCTTTCCTCTTTTTTTTTCTTCCCTCTGTCGAGGCCATTTTTAGGGGTTTCCTCTCCAGAGGGAACCCACCCCGCCGCCAGCCCTTGGTGAGGCGATTTCCCCGGTTCCTATATAGTCGCTAGTTTTTTTTTCCCCCATGCGAGAAAGTCTCGTCTTATGGTTGTGATGGTGAATTGGGGTAGTACGTTTCCGACTTTCCTCTCTCATCCTCCCCTTAGTTAGGAGGTTGGGGACACTCGGTGGTGAATCGGTGCCATTCCCCGCCAGAGGGCGTATAATACTTCGGCGGCTTCTTTGCTCCCTCTTCCCTTCCCCCTCCTCCTTCGCAGGAGAGTTAGGGTGTGTACACTTGTATCGAGGCCAGGCACCCGCGCGATATGAAGATTAGCTAGAGTGGCGTCTCCCCCTCTTTCTTCTAATTTTTCCATTTTCAAAAGAATCTTTTCAAAACATGGCCCCGCCGGGTTGTTCGGCCGCGTTCCAGATGGGAAGACTAAACACATGTTGGTTACACTGGTTGCTTTTTTCCTTTTTTTTTTAATATCCCCAAGGTTGTCCTGTTGATGACTTCCTGGAGCGGTCAGATTTCGAGGCAGCCTGCGTTGAGCGGTCGGTTTTCGCAGACAGGGGAGGGATGACGAGTGCCAGAGCCGGGCGGCAGTCTTTCCTTCTTCCCTTTGTGTTTCTGTCTTTCCCTTCCTCGATCTTCATCCGGAATCTCTCAAGACCGAACTCAGTATTCCGCCTCGACCGTAGTCAAAGAATGCAGCTTTTACCAGTTCGGAATGGGGCAAGAGAATCGGGAGGCTGTCCGACCCTTCCTCAATTCCCTTTTTTTTTTGAAGAAGTTCCTCTTCTCTTCCCCAGGCGATGAGAGCCATATGCGCTTCGTGCCGATTACGGCGGACGCGCGTAGGCCGGCGCGGGGAGAGGGGCATCGATGATACTTGACAAGAGATTTTTTCTCCTTTCTCCTTCCCCCCTCTTTTTTTCTCCCTTACAAGCCCGAGGGGTAATAGTTTCTGAGATTTTAGTTTCGGGGCTCTGTCCGCCGCGGCCAACCTACT
>Ga0179593_1811583_pt1 | contig 12584 bp, 17 predicted proteins | sample CZODoug2_1_08_16_FD_185931 | JGI IMG/M metagenome (GOLD analysis project Ga0179593, IMG submission 185931) | Vadose zone soil fungal communities from Angelo Coast Range Reserve, California, USA - CZODoug2_1_08_16fungal (PacBio error correction) | ecosystem: Environmental > Terrestrial > Soil >... | reverse complement strand
GCCAAACTGGGCTTTTTTCCCCTTTTCCCTTCCCAACTAAACAAACGACTGTCCTTTTTATTCAACCTGGAGAAAAATCATTCCGTTTCCTTCTGAAGGGGAAGGTTTCCCCGTCCAGTTTTGAAAATTGTCCTTTTTTTTCTCTTGGAGTGATGAAGTTTTCTTCGCCTGACTTCTTTCTTGACACTTTGACAGAGATTCTTTTGCACCTCCCCTCTTTTCTCCCCCGGCACATCAGATATATGGAGTCTTTTTTTAACATAATAGAAAGTGGCCCCTCTTTTTTTCCAGATGGAGGCGTTCCCTTTCCTTTTCCGCATTTTTACAATCTTTTCCCTCTGTGATGTTGGGTGTGAGTCCCTCTCTTCTTCTCTGATTGAGACATTTCCCTTTCCCCCGTCGCGCATAGTAGGGAACTTGATGAATTAGCCTTTTTTCTCTCCAATAGTTACTAGAGCTTGATTCCCTTCTCCCTTTAGCAATCTCCCCTTTTTTCCTAACCGTCAGGAAAATTTTTTTTCAGGTTTACCCCCCTTTTTCTTTTCTTTAAATAGGCCGATATGGGGATCCCTTTTCCGAGGAAGGTGGGGGTTTTCTTTCTTCTCCTTCTTCCCAAGTGGAGACGTCTTTTGAAACTTTTTCCCCCCCTTTTGCAACTGACTGAATGGTGGCAATTTTTCTTCTCTTCCCCCCAATGGTGGATTGAGAGTCCTCTCCTTTTGTCCTCCTGGATGGAAGCAAGTTTACCTCTCCCGAGGGGGCCAGTTTTTTTTTCGTGTCGGTGCGCGGGCCCCTTTTTTTTCATGTTTTTCAACGGTGGAAAGGTTATTCTTTCTTCCCCTTTCCTACCGAGACGTTGCCGATTTGAAACTCCTTTTTTCCCCTTTTTTTCCCTCTTTCCCCCTTCTATTGCGCACGAGGCAAATTCAGTCGTTCTTTTCCCCCCTTTCCCCCCTCACCTTCCCCTCGGATTTTTCCACGGAAGCAGGCCGGGATTTTCTTGGTCCCGTTTACTACCCCTCCCCCTCTTTTTTTTTTTTCCCCCCCCCCCCCGCTTGCTGATTTCAAGAAAATATCCGGACCGCCCCTTTTCCCCCTCTTCCAATGCAGTTTTAATTTTCCTTTTTTTTTCCCTTCCCTTTCCCCCCCCCCTCCCCCGATGCCTTGAACTGTTTTCTTTTCCAAACGATGCGAAGCTATTTATGCGCTCTCCCTCTCTTTCCCCTCCTGGCGCCGGTGCTGGACTTTTTCCTTTTTCTCCCTTTCCCCCTAATTAACATGAGGGGACCTTTGCCACCGCTTCTCCCCCCCACTTCAGCTGCCGTAGAGGATCCCCCTTTTTGGTAATTGAGTGGAGGAACCTCTCCCCCCTTTTCCCCCTTCTCCCAGGAGCAAGTCCCCTTTGTTGGGTTGACCGACAAGGGAGATGGTGACAGTTTTTTTTTCTTCCTTTTGGGGTAAGAAGTTTCCTCCCCTTTCCCCAGGGGCCAGTGAAAAAGGACCTTTGTTGTCCCCCCCTTCCCTCGCCCAGGTCCCTTGCAAAGGACTTACTTTTTCTTCCTTTCCCCCTTCCTCTGCCAGGGAAAGCATAGGCCTATCCTTCAGGATATAATATATTTTCATCTTCCTCCTTTTTTTTTTCCTTCCTAGAAAAAAGCATGAGATTGCCCTCCTCCCCTTTTTCATTTGGTCAGCGTAGTTGACGATTTTTTTTTGCGCCTCCCCCACTTTAAACTCCCCAGAATGGGAACCAAATTTTTCTTCCCCTTTCTTTTGGGAGAAGGCCCCCTTCCTCTTTCTTTTTACAAAAAAACCTTCGATTCTTTTTTCTGTAAACATCTCCCGGGGAGTCCCTCTTTTCCCGAGATAATAACCTTTTTCTCCTTTTTTTCCCTCGCACTTTGAGTTGAGTTATCCCCCCCCCAATTGACCAGAATATTCATGAGGGCTTTGCTTTCTCTCCCCCTCGTTGGGAAAAAATGAAATCTCCCTTTTCCCATTCCCACGAAGTTGAAGATTTCCCTTTCCTTCCTGTGTAGGACAAAAAGTTAAAGCACCTTTTCCCTTCGTTGAAGGACAGAAGAGACATGTCTTTTATTCCCTTTTCGCAGCTTTTGCATGAAAATCCCCTTTCCTCTTTTAATAGAATAGGGTGCTTTTTTCCTCCTCCTCCCTATAATTAAACCTTTCTTCCTTTCTTTCTGTGTCTGGATATTTGGATGAAAAATTTCCTTCTTTCTTCGGGTGTGAATCTTCCTTCCCCCCCTTTTTTTTTCCCCCTTCCTGCCCTGATTACCGTGACCCAACTATTTCCTTTTTCCTCTTTTCCCCGGATGGCAATGTAAGAAAACCTGCTCTCTTTTTCCCTTTGTTGAAAGTGAGAAAATAGATTTCCTTCTTCCTCCTCCCTCTCTTTTCAAAGAGGAAGAAGTATTTGTTTGTTTCTTTCCTTCTTCATGGCAAGATAAAATTTCCCCCTCCCCCTCTGAAATATTGCCAGCTCAACCGCCCCCCCCCTGACTTCAAAATAGGGCGTCTTCCTTTCGGCCCCTCTTTTTTTTTTTTTCGGAAATTTAGATTTCTCCTTCACTGAAAACACATTGGTAAATGGAAACCCATTCCTTTCCTCAGCAGTTAAAAAAGTGGTTTTTACCCCCCCCCCTCTTCGCCAGATTGTTAGTAGGATCCCTATTCTCTCCCACACCGTATAGGAAAAAAGTTCCCTTTTTCCCCTGATAAAAATAACTCCTCCCCCCAAACCGAGGCTTTGGACCCCCCCAAAGCCAGAAGTTAGGAACCTTCGGTAATGGTAGATGCTCCCTTCCCTTTTTCAAAGAGATATGTGGCTTACCTTCTCCCGCGCCGAGTCGAGGAATGCCCGTCCCCCCGCCGAAGATTTCTTTCTTCCAGGTGTCCTCAAATCCTGCGCCCCGCCCCCCCTCGGAATCACACAAAAAGAACCTTTTTCTTCCCCCCTTTCCATGCGGAAGGCCTTTCCCCTCCCCAGATGCGCACAGGAGCTCGGTCCCCCCTCTTTCCTTCCGCTTGGAAAGCTCCTCTTTTTTTTCGTGCGGCGGAAAGCCGCCCCCTTTCCCCTCCTTCTGCCTCGAAGGGAAAACCCTTTTCTCCCCTCTCTCCTGCGATGAGCTTATTCTCCACCCCTCCCCCCTGTCCCGCAATGATGGACACATGTTTCTTTTTCCTGACTGCAAATCACCCCCTTCCTTCTGGTTTGCGCAAGGTGTTATCCCCCCTTTCTGCCGATTGACAATGGTAGTTGTGATTTTGCATTTTCTCCCCCCCCAGCAAGAAAAGTTTTTTTTCCCTTTTCCTCCTCTTGGTGTTTAAATGATTTCGTCTGCTGTCTACCCCTTATGCCGCGCCCTCGATAGGACCCTCTCTTTCCCCCTTCCAGATCTGATTCCTCTCCCTCCCCGCTCCCAGCCAGACCCCTTTCCGTCTTCCCAGCTGCTGGCCTACGCTAACCCCCTCAAACTCAAGAGTCTTTTTTTCCCTCGTGGTCGGCATCTGGTCCCCTTTGCTTTTTTTCTTCTTCGCTACTCTTATTTCGCGCGGGGTCTTTTTCCGCGCTCTTAACATTTCGGATGGCCCTCTCTTCTCCCTTCCGGTCGGACGCGTCGGGTTTTTATCTCTCCCTTCTGCTCCTCCGGTGCAGGACGGTTGGGTTCTTCATGGCCACCAAACTCCCCCCTCCCCCTCCCATCAAGAAGATGAGCTCTTAACTTCCCCCCCTTTAAGGTTTCAAGAAAGTTTTCAGAAGCCGTGGTTTTCCTTCTCTCTCTTTCCTCCTATCCGTTTTTTTCTTCTTTCTTTCTTCCTCTCTTCCACGGCTTAGGCCACACTTTTTTCCTTTAGGAGCGCACTTATGGATGGATGTTCCCGGTCGACCAACTGCAGGTGAGACCCCCTTTTTTTTTTTCTTCTTCCTCCTTTATTCTCCCACCCAAGAGACACCATCGTAGTTCCTTTTTCTTTTTCTCCTGAGCTTCCCTCAGAAGGTAAGAGAGAGGACCTCTCCCTTTTTTTCCTTCTCCCTCTCGAAATAAAGGTATCCCTCAAGCCCCTCGAGGGCAAGATTCATTTTGTTCTCCCTCCTTTTTTTCCCCTCTTGGCTGAGGAAGATATGAATTCTTTTCTTGTTACTTGGTAGGACCGAAGATGTATAAGGATGTATTTTTTTTTGGCGCGTGAGCTATGAGGAAGGCAACTTCCCCCTTCCTTTTCCCTTCCCTGATAGGGACCAGCTCTCCTAGGCCGATAGGGTGTTCCCCCCTCAGGTAAAAAACCTCTCCTTTTTTTTTTTCATTGGGCCCCCTCCACTTTGCTGTTTCAAGAAATGCAAAATCACCTTTTTTTTTTTTCCCCCCCCATGGTAATATAGGATTTTCTTTTCCCCCCCTTCCCCCTCATTCCGTAGATGTTTGCTTTTCCAGCTGATTCTTTCCATCATTTTCGGTGGACCGAATCGCTTTGCTTCTCCCTTTTTCCCCTTGCATGCTCGATGGTTTTTTTTCTTTTTTTTCTTCCCCTTCCAGCCTTCGGATTTTTTAGGTTTCTCTTCTTTTTCATTTACAAGCCCAGTTCCACTTTCCCTAGCTCTTTGCGCAGATGGATAATTCCTTTTTTTTTCCCCCTCCTTCCTTCTTCATTTTACATATGCCATCCCTCCCCCTTTGTTTCTTCCCCGCTGTTGCTGGCGGGAGAAGGATTGACTCTTTTCTCTTCCCTAGTCGTGGAAAAGCCCCTTCTGTCCCTTCTCCCCCGGCGAGGGCTTTTCATCGTTTTTCTGGTACTAACAGAGAGACTTGAGTTCCTTTCCTCTCTTTAGCAAGAAAATCTCTTCCCCTTTTTCCCTTTCCCCTAATTTTTTCCCCTCTCTTTTTGGCGATGGGAATGGCCGTTCCTCTTAAATTAATTTTTTTTTTTACTTGGGGGTTGGCACAATGTTTCTCCGCTGGCGCGCTTCGGTTTTTTTTTGCAAAAACTTTTTTTCCACGATATGACTCTTCTCCCCAATGTTTTCTTTAGAAAGGCGTCCTCTCCCAACAAGAAGCTGGATTTTCCCTCGCCCGATTTGCTCGCTTTTTTTTGTGGGGGGAGTGTGAGTGTCCCCCCTTTCGAGGGAGAAGCGGTTTTCCCTTTCTTTACGGTAGCTCCTTTAAATGTCTAGAAAGGTTAAATTTTCCCTCTTCCCCTCCCGAGTTGAAAATCTTTTTTTTCCCCTCTTTAAAGATGTTTTCCATTTTTTTTCCCCCCGGGCCAAATGTCGGAAAAGGCAGTTCTTCCCCACTTTTTTTTTTCGCAAAGGGAAAACCTATGTTTCCACCTTTTTCCAATTTCCTTCTTCTCCTTCGCGATTGGTCTTTACCCCCTCCTAAGGATCGTGATGAGCTTTCCCCCCCCCTCCCTCCTATGAAATTGGCCCCCTTTTTTGCCTCATTTAATTAGAGGGAATGCTTCTCCCTTTTTTCAGAGCCCTTCTCCCCTTGTGTGTGTGTTTTTTTTTCTTTTTTTCTTTTTCCTCTTTTTTTTTTGAGGTCTTTCCCTTTTCCCTGAGAAGCATCCTTATTCTCCCAGGTAGAGGGCGCCTTTCTTCCTGGCACGGTGTTTCCCCTTTTTTCCCGATAATCAGGTCACCGCTGTGACTTGGGGGCAAGGCGCCTGGCTTTTCCCAACGAAGATGACGTCGAGGATCAAGAGCCCCCTTTTTTCCTTTCCTTTCCGCACTTCAAATTGGAGCAGAAACGGTCTCCAGGCGCAGGTTATGATATAGGGACATCCCCCCCTTTCTTTTCCCTTGAGATGGTGAAAGGGGTTTTTCTTTTTACCTCCAACGAAGGTTTTTTTGCTTTTTGGGGTAGATAGGCTACCTTTTTTCTCCCCAGGAAATATTTTTTCCTCCTCCCTTTTGGCCCAGGTGGTGGGAGTTTACCCTTTTTTCCCCCTCCCTTCGGTCGCCAGTAAAAAACGTACCCCCTTTTCCTCCCCTCTTAGGCAGTGATGATTCCTCTTTTTTCCTTTTTCTCGTATTATCTAGAGAGGGTAAGAATACTCCTTTTTTGTGATTTCTTTTTTCCCCCCCACAGCATGCGATTGAAAGCATAACTGCACCTTTTTTTTTCTGGCAGCGTTTCTTCTTTCCTTTTTCTTTCTCACCGAAGGAATTTGTTTCCATTGATCCCTCCTGGGCCCAAATGGATAGGTTCGGCCACCCCTTTTTTCTGACGGGGAAAAGGGTAGCCTCCTTTCCCCCTCCCCCCCCCCCCTGCTGTGAGGCACCCCTCTCCGGTGGCGTAAGAGATCCCTTCCACCTTGCGCCTGGGATGCCTTTTTCCCCTTTTCCTTGCGTTCCTTCCCCTGACCAGAATCTTCATGTCCCTCGGGGAAGGATCTTTTTCTCCCCCCCCCTCCGTTGCCCTTTCTCCCCCGCAGGGTTAATTTCCTTGAAAATGTAGAGACGGGCTTCCTCCCAAATTTAATGCCCTCCTTCGTTTCCAGGCCGCTCTAAATGGTAGGCTTCTTTTTCTTTCCCCTCGTTTTGCAAACACTTTTCGTTTCATAGGCAGCGGTTATTTTTCCCTCCTTCCCGATAATTAAAATGCATTTGCACTTTTTTTCTTTCTCGGTCAGGGATATTTGGATTGCCCTTCTTTTTTTTGGAAGAGGAAGGACCCGTCCATCCCGGACTGCTTCCTCTTTTTCCCTGGGAACGTTGAGGCCCCTTTCCTTTTCCCTGCAACTGAAGGGGCAGTCCCTTCCCCTTTTCACGGGCCCATATTGAAAGGACAGTCTTTCCTCCTTTTCCAGCGGCATAAGTCTACGTCTTTCCCCTTTCGAGCAATGGGGGCATGGAGACCCCCTTCTTTTCCCTCCGATTGATACCGCGGCCCTTTTCCCCGCGCACCCCTCCCCCCCCCCCCCTCGAATGGACAAAATCTTTTAATGTTATCCCCCATCCCAGATCGTGTTGGAACTTTTTCGCCTCGAAAGAACCCCTTTTTTCCCCCCAGGATGACCGTTCCCCCCCTTTCCCCATGTCCCGAAGAGAGCAAAGCTTTTTTTTCCCCCCTATGGCCAAAAACTTTTCTTTCCACCGATCCACCTCACCTCGACCTTTTCCCCTCGGCTTGGCAAACAGGAAAAGCCACGCCCTTTCTTCCCTTTTAATGGTCGAGGAGAAAGTCTCCCTCTCTCTTGAGTAACTTCTCCCGCGAAGATTCTCATTCTAATGAAAGATGTTTTCTTTCAAAGAAGATTTCATCTCTGTACCGGTAATGGTCAACCTTTTTCCCTCGAGTTTTTCCCCCTTTCCCCGGGAGGGATGGCCCATGGAAATTCCTTCCCCCTTTTTCCCCACTCTTATAAAGCTGAGAACAGCTCTCGTTTTCTTTTTTTCCTTTGCGATGGAAATATAAATCCCTCCTTTTGCGGAAGGAAGTAGTCCCCTTTCCTCGACGGGCAAAAGGTTTTTTTTTTCCTCCCCTTTCTTCCTTCCGCTTGAGCAAGAGATTCCCCCCTCCCCCTCCCCCTCCCTGATGGAAACTGGCGGTTTTTTCTTTCCCCCATCACACCGCGTGACGGAATGCTTTTTTCCCTTCCTGCACATCCGAGATGACATGGTTTTTTTTCGTTCTTTTCCCCCTCACCGACAGTTTCTTTTTCCCCACGCTTTATAGGGTGTTTACCTGATGTAATCTGTGGGGTCCCCCCTCTTCTTCTTTTTCCCCTCGCTAGGACATATCGTGACTTTTTTCTTTTTTCTTCTTTTCCCCTTAGCTCCGCGCCCAGAAAGGTCTTCTCTCCCCCCCTTTTTTTCTCCGCTAATGTACATGAAAGTGAAAAACTCCCCTTTTTTTTCCCCGCGCCGTCTAGAAGAAAATGAGTTCGGCATCTCCTTCCCCCCTTTTTTCGTATTCGCTACTCAGTATTAGAGCGGTGTTTCCTTCCTTCTTTCCGTAGAGAGTATCTTTCTTTCTTTTTTTGGTCACCCCGGATAAAGAAGCCGTTTTTTCCCCCCCGTGCTGTGGTGGTCGTCATAATTCTGAAGAAGCCTTTGAAGGTTGGGTGATAACAGGCATTCTTTTTCCCCCCCCCCTCCAATCCCCCCACATCCATCAGAAGCTGCGCTCTTCAAATACTTCTCCTTTTTTAGGAAGTTCAAGATCTTTGCCTTTTTTTAAGAACCTCCCTCTCTTACTCAGAAGCCGTTTTTTTCTTTTCTTCTCCACGGCTCGGAAAACTTCTTGAACTTACAGACCCTTCCCCTTAGCGGCAGCTTCTGATGGAGGTTTTTCCCTTTTCTTTCTCCCCCCTGCCGGGGAGAACCCAAAAGGCCTCAGCGTTTTTTTTTTTCCGACACCCAGAGCACAGCACCGGACGCTCCGCTCCCTTTTCCTTTTTTTCCCCCCCGCGGGGCCAGCAGAAAGGTTCCTCCTTTTTTCCTTTTCTCCCCCTCCGGCATGAGAATCTACCCGAGCGAAATCCCTGAGTTTTCTTCTTCCCCCCCCGCGAGTTGCAAGATTCCAGATGGCTCCTTCTTTTTTTCTATCCGCGTGCTGACTATTGAGTTTTTTTTTCCCCCTTCGGATGCCCAGCAGCTGTAGCCGGATTCTATATTTGTGGAGCCTCTGTAGACGAAGATCCTCGGGACCATGTAAAGATCTTTTTTTTTCTTTCTTTTGCGTTCCTCTCGGGTGGTTAAAAAACAGAATCTCATGTTTTGCGGCGGCAATTGGGCCTAAATGGGCCTTTTCCTCCCCTTCAACCCCCTTCCCCCCCGAAAAGTGTAATCTTCGTAGTTTTTTCTCCTCCTTGCAAACTCATCAGTAGCATGTTTGATTGGGCTCTCTTTTCCTTTCTCCCCCTCAAGTTTGACATTAATTGCGGTTTTTTTTCCTTTTTTCTTCAGGAATGAGAAAGAGACTGGCTTATGTGTTTTCTTCTAGGCCCAAGTGAAGCTTCGGCTGTACTCTCCTTCATCAGATATAGGGAGGGCTTTTCCCCTTCCCCTCTCGCAATGGAAGAGAAGTTTGCTGTTTCTTTTTTTTTCTTGCACCAAGCTGGATAAGGATTTTCCCCTCAAGGAATACGCATTTTCCCCCCCCCCCCCGCCGGTTATTTTGGGTGTGATTAAGATCTTGTTTTTTCTTCTTTTCATGATTTGAGGAAGGACCGGTCCTGGAGAGAATAGTAGTGTCCCCCCCCCCTCTTTCATGAATTAGAATCTTTTTTTCACGTTCTCACAGAGAGATTGAGGTAATTCCTTCTTTCCTCCCATTACATGAGGAAATTCCCCCCCCCCCCCCCTACCTTTTCCGTCTTTCCCAGGTTGAAAATCAGATTTTCGCCCTTTTTTATGTGGATAAGGGACATTTCTTCCTGTGGGGGTTGGACATTTTTTCTAAAAGATGGAGAGATTCTTCAATTTTTTCCCCCTGTTGCAATGCCTCTGCTGTTTCCCTTTTCCCTGGTTCTTTCGAGGCGGTCCTTTTCCTTCCCAATCATCTGGATGTACGACCGACCTCCCCGTCGCGTTGGGTGAGTGTGAGCTTGGCAATATGGAAGAGTTCACTTTTCAACGGGTTGAAAGGTATCGCCCTTTCAGCTTTCCTACCGAGACTTATGCCGCTGGAAATCTTCGTCCTTTTTCCCCCTTCTCTTTGGCAAAGATGTGAACTTCTTTTTTTTTCAAATGTCTGCCCAGGCCGTTTCGGGACATTGCCTTTCCCCGTGCCCATCAGATTTTTCCCCCCCTTTTTTCCCTCCTTTACTGGGAATCAGTCTCTTTGTTCCCTTCCAGCGATCGTGATGAGATTTCAAGCCCTTTTCCTCTTTTTTCTTCCCCCCCCATTGAGGCACCGTGCAAAATTCTTTCCTTTCATCTTCGCGAGGAATCCCGATCTCCCTTGTCTTGGGATGGATGCAAACTCCTTTTTTCCTTCTCTTTATGAGCGAAGACCTTCCTGGCCTGACCTGCCGGTGCTGGAAATGGTTTTTCCCCTTCTCGAAATTGACCCTTTTCTCCCCCCTTCCCCCTTGGGGGCCCAAGGAGGACTGGACTTCTTTGGTTCCCCATGCCGTCTCTTCTTCCCTCCATGAAGATTATGGTAATCTTCTTAGTAACGGCACGGAAAAGTTCTTTTTTTTTTCCCAGGCGCCCTCCTCCTCTCGGGGAAATCCCTCTTCTCCCGGGAGATGGTGAGTGTTGCCCCTCAACCGCGGTTTGGTCTTTTTGGGTCGACTTCTTAGGCCCGTGCTCCGGTTCCCTCACCGCGCCATTTTGGGCCCAGGCTTTTTTTCTTCCAATTTTGCAAAGGAATTCGGTTTCCCCCCCCACTCTTCACCGCGCTGAAATGAAAGCGTGCCCCGCGCGCATGCGGTTTCTCTCCCCTCTCTTTTACTCTAATACGTTGTTGTTTTCTTTCTTTGATACTTCCCCTAGACAAAGAATTGACCCGCATTCCTTACGGTGGAATGGCAGATTTCCCCTCTTTATTTTGAAGGGGTTGCTAACGAAGGAATTTGACCCCCCCAATTGCCCTCACACCAGAATGGGTCCCCCCTTCTCGGTTTCCCTGTCCGTGGGAGAATGTTCTCTCTCTGAAAAAACGTCTTCCCCCTCGGTGAGGTTCTCCATCACCCCATCTAAAGATGTTTTCTTCCAGCGATGGAACAGTTCCCCCAAAGGGAGCTTTTCTGCCCGTTCTCTTTCGTTCGCCCAAATTCATGACCAGAACCTTTCCCTTTTCTTATTCCTCGGGAAGGAAGCTTTTCTCTTTCCAAACCTTACAGGCCGCTGCCCCTTAATTAGGTAAATGTCGAGACGGATGTTTCCTTTTTTCCCCCTTTCCAAGAACAGGAGAAAGGGCTTTTTCCTTCCTCTACATGGTAGGCACGTCACTCTTTTTCCCTCCCATCCCACAGCATCCTTTTTTTTTATCGGGTTGATGGACGCTTCCTCCTTCCTTTACACTGCATTTGAAAAGGGGCTCCATTGCCTTTTTCCTTGCTATTTGGTTGCAATCTTTTTCCTTTTCTTTGAATAGTAAGGACCACTCCTTCTCTCCTTCCCCTTTTCAAAATCTGATGGGGCACTGCGAAACCTTCCTTTTCCGAAACCTGCCTGGCCTCCCCCTTCGTGCGAAATAGACTTCCTTTCCCCCTCCTGGCCAGGTATCGAAGAAGGGTAACTCCCGGTGGATTGCCCTTTTTCCATTTTATTCTGGGCTCTCCCTCCCCCTCCCTCCTATTATCCGCGGAATATTGAATCGCCCGTTCTTTTTCAAAATCGGGCTCTTTCCCTTCCCTGGAGGACATACGGATTATTGTTGTCTCCCCTCTCCAATCACCCCCCCTTGGTTCATGGCACAAAAGGAAAGAGTCCCCTTCCCCGTGGTTTTGCAAAAATGTCCTTTCCCCCCTCTCCTCCCTGCTGTTAGTAGTAGCGCCTATGGTCCCCTTCTCGGCCACCGTAATGGTCACCTTCTCCTTTCCCCTAGTCCAGATAGGAGAAACCTTTTTTTTCCTCTCCCGCCAGCCTTTCTGGAAGGTTTACTTTTTATTTCTGCGCAAGATCTGCCTTTCCCTTTTTTTTTTTTCTAACAGATTGGCTCCGCCCCTCCTTCCCCTGCCCGCTGGGCTTTAAAAGGAGCTCGCCCTGGTCCTGGAATCAATCCGTCCTTTTCTCCATTAGAGGCCCCCCACCCCGTCGGGATGGACACTTTTTTTCAACCGCCCTTTCCTCTCCACTCCTTATCCAGCTGAGCCACAGCTCTCTTTCTTTCTTTTCTTCCTTTTTTTTTGCTGGAAATATCCCATCTTATTTTCATGGAGAAAGCCTCCCGTCCTTTCAAGTTTTCCCCCCAAGGTCCGAAACCATCGAGATCCTCCCTGAAGAAGCGATTCATCATCAACTCCTTCCCCTCTTTTCAAACTGGCGGGAATCTCCTTCTCCTTCCTCAACACGCGGAATGAGTTTGCGCAAGGTTCCCCCCCTTTCCCCCCTCCTATAGATGGACCATTTTTTTTCCTTCGCTTGACACAGAACGCCCCCTCTCGGCTCTCGACTATAGGGTGTTACCTGCTCCCTTTTTTTCCCCCCCCTATAGGCAAGAGAATCGTTTCCCCCTTTCTTTTTGGGCCCTACCATAGTGACCGATCTTTCTTTCCGACAGACTAAAAGAGACCCTTTCCCTTCAATCCGGAGAAAGATGATGGGTTCTCCCCTTCCCAAAACTCAAGAGCAAGCCTCTTCCCTCCCCCCCCCCCCTTCCTCTTGGTAGGCATCTTCCTTTCCCCCCCTCGGTTTTTCGTGGTAGGCTTCGCTCTCTCGCTTCCCCCTCTGGCTCTGTCCGCAGTATTACCTTTCTGCTGGCCCTTTCCTCCTCCTCCCTTCTCGGGGAGCGGAGGGGATTTTCTTTTTTTTTTTTTGTCGTCCTAATCTGACGAAGACGGTTTTTTTTCCTTAGTGTCGCCATGGCCACAAAACTCCCCGCTACACCGAACCCCTTTCCCCTTTTTTTCGTCTCCGTCAACTCCCCTTTTCAGTTCAAGAAGTGTTAAGA
>Ga0179593_1635945_pt1 | contig 12584 bp, 11 predicted proteins | sample CZODoug2_1_08_16_FD_185931 | JGI IMG/M metagenome (GOLD analysis project Ga0179593, IMG submission 185931) | Vadose zone soil fungal communities from Angelo Coast Range Reserve, California, USA - CZODoug2_1_08_16fungal (PacBio error correction) | ecosystem: Environmental > Terrestrial > Soil >... | reverse complement strand
TTGGATGGATGATGGACCCCGTGAGTTGGAAAAGTAGACCTTCTCCCCCCCTGGGTTTCAATTTTTAGGTAAGGTTCCCCCCATTGTACCATCTTCCAGCATCTGGTTGGTTCCTTCCTTTTTTTCTGATCTCCACCTTCGCACAACAATTTTTAGGTTACCTTGGACATTCAACCAATTCTTTTTTGTACCTTGGCCATTTTCTATTTCGCAACCGTGATCAGGGCTTTCTTTTTGTTTTTTACATTAACCCTTTAGATTTACCTTTCTCTGATACCATCTTTAATCGCTAATGTCGATAAGGATACCTGTTTTTCCCCCCGGCCCCGTTTTTCATACCCAGGACGTCCCCCCCCTCCGCTCTTGGGTCCCCTTCGCCCAACCCAGGTAGGTCCCCCGTTTCAGATGCCAACAACTCTCGGTAAGGCCGTTCGCCGGCCTTGATTGTCAGCCTTGTTTCTCCCCTGATCCGTCCCATATTCCAATCCCCGGACCGCTTCTTTTCGGTAAGATCTTTTGTCCGTACCTGCCTCGTGTCAGCGGTGGTTCTCCGTGCCATCCCCGTCTTTGGACCGGTTTCCCCTCCACCGACCCACCGAGGGCTCTCCAGTTTTTTTGTTTTTTTTTTTTTTTTGCCGATGCGCGGCTGTTTTTCGGCTGTTCACCTCTCGTTTTACAAGCAGGAATGTGCTTCACATAGACTTCCCATCTTTCCCCTATTCTGCCCCACCCCAAGTTTCATTGTTTTGGTTGGGAGATGGCCATGAGGCAGATCTCTCATTTGTTCCGGGTACTCATTTTTTCTTCGGGCCCTTATTTTCTCTAAGGGACAATTCTCTTTCCAGTCGCATTTTTTTTACACCAGGAGAAGCTCTCTCCCATGTTGCGCCTTCCACAATTGGCCTTCCTTCGAGTATGCATTCGGGGACACACGCAGTTCTTTCACTGTATTCATCTGCCGGTTAAGAGGGGCCTTGAGCCCCCCCTGCCCCCTCCCCCCCCCTCGACCTTCTACTTCCCCGGGTTCACCCTGCGCCCCCCTCATCCTGACCTTCCGTTCCCCCTCCTTTTGCCCTCCTCCACAGTGCCCCCCCCCTTCTTTCGCTTTTCTTCCTAGCCTTCACTCGGGGTCTAGCCCGGTTTGTGGCTCTCCTTGGCCCAGTTTTCTTTTTTTTGGCCTCTATTTTTTTCCTGCCTGCCTAGTGTGTGTCTCTCGTAGTCTTTACCTTACGGCGTGCATCGAGTCGATTGTCTCTCTTTTTCACTTCTTTGGCAGGACTAGCGTTTCCCCCCGTCGATTCGCCTTTATTGTCAACCCCTTGAAATATGCCATTTCGCTGTATAATAAGCGTGGCTTTCGTCCCCGTGCGCCCCAAGCTCTGTCCTTGTCCTTTCTGGATCTTTCCGACATTTTGAATGACTCGAGCCGCTTGTTTCTTTCCTTGGACCCCCCCGAGCCCAGGATCCGACCGGATTTTTCCTCGACCACTTTCGGTTTCTCTCTTTTCCCATCCTCCTTTTTTTCCTTCCATCATGTGGAAAAGGTATCTTGGCCTTTTTCGGAGTTTCTGATCTCTTGCCTTGCCGAGCGGCCCCCTTCGTGTTCTTGAAGTCGGCAGCCCAAACACCAAAACTTTCTTTGGCTTCGCCCTCAGCTACCCTCCCCGACTTACCGGTCTTGGCCGGACCACTGCCCTTTTTCTTTGACCTTTTGTCGGGAAGATCTTCCCCGCTTCTTCGACCCTCTCTCCTGCCGTTCCGACATACCCCTTGTGTTCCTCTGTGGATTGTCGTCTCCTTGGAGGGCCCGCCCTTTTTTTTTTTTACTGACTTGACCCGTCAGACGTTTTTCGCTTCCCCGCTTTTCGCAAGGAACCGTTTCCTTTCACTTCGCGCCTTAGCCCGCTCCTGAGATGCCCCCTTTTGGAGGGTAGCTCCCCCCCAAGGAAGTGTCTTTTTTTGCCGGGTTTCCTGATCTGACGGAGGGTTCGTAGGCATTCCAGACTCCTCCCCCGATTCCTTGACCTGGAGTTCCGCGACTCGCCTGAACAACTCGCTCTTTGGTGTTAAAGATCCCCCCCGTTCCTGGCCGCTTCGTTGGGGTTCTTTGTTGTAGCTTCTTTTTTGGCCTCTAAGTTTCGTTTACCAGTCTTTCCGGATCCACCATCCCTCGAGTTATTTCCCCTATCGTTCCAGTGGACTTTTCCCCTAGCCTCTTGAGGTCCTTTGCTGTTAAGGGTTACCCTGTCTGGAACAAACTCTCCCTGCCCCCGATCGTATCGTCCCTGGGAACCTTTTTTCCTTCTTTGTTCGAATCTGCGTTTCCGGTCCGTCGGGCATCATTCGTCTTTTGCCTCTAGGGGGTCCTACCCCCGGTTATTTGTCCAGGGGGGGTTACAGATCACCCAAGACTCTGGCGGCGTCCTGTCACCTGAGTTTGAGAACCATTCCTTTATCCCACTGCTCTATTTTAACGTGATCTTCCCAAACGGTTTTCCTGCCCCCCCTCCTTCGGTTTTCTCCGACTGCCAGGTATGTCAAGTGAGTCTTGGGAGGACTTTTCCCCCCCCCCCCCGTTACATTGAGGCCGCCCCCCCCCCCGCCCTTTTTTCTGTTTCGACCTGTCGTAGAGAAGGCTCTTTTACCCGTCTCTTCCCCCCCCCTGGATTTGCCTTTGGTTTCCTTTGTCAGAAGGGCCTTTCTTCCTTTCCCCGCGGTTTAAGGACAGTCTCATTCCTAAACACCGGTCCCTCATTTTTTCCCTGACCCAAACATTTGGGGTTTTTTTTTTCCCTATCGGGGATCTTCGTTTTACGGTTCCGTGCCGCTCCCCTCTTAACCGCTCTCCGAGGCTCGTGGGACGGCCTCTAGACCCTTACCCTAGTTAATAAAAACTTTTTTTTTCTTTTTGCCCATCTGTGGTTTACTGGCTACCTTCCCGGGGGTGTTTAGACCCTTTTCGCCTCCCTCCCTATGATGGAAGACATTAGTTTACTTTGGATAAGCGTTTTTTTTTGCCTCTCCCAGTCCTTGTATCTCATAACCATAAGTTGTTGCTCCTCGACCCCCATCCCCTCCTTACCTCTGCCGAGCCTTCACTTTTCGCCATCCCCCCTTAGGGTCTACTCTTTTTCGATATAATACTGGGGCGTTTCTACCCCAGAACCTTTGTGAGTCTGGTTAATTATTTCAAACTTTCTCGGAAAAGTTTGGGTCGCATTTTTTCAGGCTCCCTAAGTTAAAGCCTCGCTTCGGAGTACGCTCCGTCCCTTCGTTTGCTTCTGGGCATTACACTGACGGTCCTGCCGACCCTCTTTGCTCCCTTTTTGATGAGGACCCGTTTTTTTTTTTCCTTGCCAACTTCTCACCTTTTACCCTTTAAGGTTTAACTGTCGTCCGGCCATATTAGTTTTTTCTGTAACTTATCTTTTAATCCGTTTAAGTGCCTCCCATAGTCCCCCACACGCCCTTCCTTCTTGACTGAACCGCACCAAGAATCTTTTTTTTCAAATTTGTTTTCCCCGTACTCGTATCCTCATAAGGGTTCTTCTACAGAATCCCATGATCTTTCACCTTCCCCTTTCACAACGGTACTTTTTATCTGTCGACTTCAAGTATAATCCTCCCCCCTCGGTTTTTCTTCTCCACTTGCTCGAAGCCTCCCTTGCAAAGATTTCTTTCTTGCCATTGTTCCCAGGAACCTCTTTTTGACGTTCTGTAACGTGTCCCTCAGCAGGATTGTTCCTTTTCTTCCCCGGGAAAACTTGATCTGCCTGTGTGAATTTGTGCTGAGATCCGGGTGCTCCTTCGCGTGGATAGTGTCCTGAATCTTGAACATTTTTTCCCCAGACTTCGGGAGTTGCGACCGGATCCCCGTCCCACCAGGGGGAAAAAGAGTCACCGTCGCTGTCCCCAATCCCCAGGAGGTATCCTTTTTTGTTTGCCCCCCCCTCTGTCCATCCGCTACCCTTCCATCCCCCCCCACGGGGGCCGCTTTTTCTTAGTTTTGCTTTTTTTTCGTTTTTTTTGTTTTTTTGGAACTTCCGAAGAGCCCCGCGCCCTTGTTGGTCTTCCCGTCCGATTCCCGGGGCCTGCTCCCCCCCCCCTGGTTTTCCGGCACTTTTTTTTCGGGCCGTTCCCTTTTTTCGATTCCGACCCTAAGCGCCTGCACACGTTTGTCTTCAGGCGTCCTTTTTCGCCCCCATGTTTTCGGGAGGTCGGTCCCTTCTGGCCTTCCCCTCCGCAATGTCGGCACCCAGACTTTTCTTGCGCAGTTTTTCCTGTCTCGTCCACTCTGATCCCCCTTCCGGCCGCCTTTCTTTTTGTCGCCTCTAATTGGACCCCACGCTTGTCACCCCGCTTTTCTCCACCCTCTCAAACACGGGTGTTTTTTTTTTTTTTTGTGAACTTTTTTTTCGAAGTTAGTCTTTTGAGCTTCTCTGCCCAGGATCCCTGCTTTTTTTTTTCCCTCGTAGTCCCTGGTCGCTCCCCCGGCAGGGTCCAAAACCGGTCGGTTTTTGTTCCCTACTACGCTTTGTCTACGTAACATCCGGCTCCCACCTTTATCCCCGTTGTCGTTTCTCAATGAGACACCTGTCCTCCTTTTTTAGGCCCTCTTCGTCCCTCCCTGAGAGATTCCCCTTTTTACCTTAGGGGCTGCTCACCCCCTCTTCTTTTTCCTCCTTTTTCCTTTTTAGAGTTTAGAGGTGGCCGTTTTCCGTTTTTCTTCCTCCGCGATCCTGGTCTCGAGCGTGTTTGTCCTTTTTCTCCGCTTTCCTCCTGACCCAAACGCTCTGGTTCGCCGCGGTGTTCCGATCAGGCCTTTTTCATACTCAGGAAACTCCTTTTCCTCACCCAGCCTTTCTACTGCTGGACTTTCTTGATTTGATCTTTTTTTTTTTTCCTCTTCTACATTCCGTCGAAATCGTTCCTCCCCCACGGGCCGGGTGATGCGTTGTTCCGGGTGGGGTGGGGCTTCTCGTTTGTCTCGTTCCCCGTTTCACTTTCTACGACACGGTTCTTCTTCTGTCCCACCGGACTTTTTTTTTTCTGTACTGTTCTGAGCCCCCCCCCCCCCCCCCCAGGGCCCCTATTTTTTGCGTTCGCCAAGTGGTGCTTTCCAGGAGATGCTTTTTTCCTTTGGAAGTCCTATTGCTACGATCACTTTCGGGCTGCCCCGTACGAGTTTTGTCTTGTTGTCGATTACTTCGACAATTCCCCAGGCTTGACAAGACGCTCTACCAGATCCCTCTCCTCGTAGGCTTTTGATGGTGGTTTTTCAAGTTGTTGCATGCTGTTTGAAGGAAGTGCGTGGGAAAACACCTCCTTTTTCCCTCCTTTTATGGCCTTGTTTTCCAGCCAGATTTCCTCTCTATCTTCATTTGTGGTGGATTCCCGTTGTTCAGTCCCTCCCTTTCCATTTTTTTACGGTTCTTTACTTCCTACGGTGGCCCTGATATGTCTTTTTGCATCTTGCTTTTCTTTTTCCTTTTATGATGTCGTCCCGTTTGTTGGTTATCTTCTCCAGATGGAGGAACCCCCCCAGGTGAACTTGTTCCCTTAAAGTACGAAGTTCCTTAGTGGTTTCATCTCATCTTGTACACCTTGGCTCGGTCCGTTTTGACAAGTAGTTGCACTTCCGATGTTTTTTGTTTGACAGTCCTTGAACCGATGCTCGAGCACTGCGTCTTTTAAACTTGATTACACGGTCACTCCTTCTGGGTCGTCCTCGTTCCGTTTTTTTGGTTTTCGCGGAGTTTAGTTCCACTAATTTTTCCCAAGCAGTATTCTGTGTTCTTTTCTCCGCGGTTTTGTTGCGGAAGATTGTGAAGGCTCCTTTTGTCGCACCCGGCGTCTTTCCAACCGATGTTGGTTTTTCCTGGGAAACCGGCCTTCTCGCCACTCCATTTTAACCAAAACTTCGAACCCCCTTCCCCGAAACACTTTTTTCCGACCTCAAAAATAGTGTCTTTTCCCTCCCAGTGGGGGACCTTCCTTTCAGGCCCCAGCCTCGTCCAGAGATGAACACTTACATAGCTTGGCGTCTTAGCGTGGAAATTTGTACAGATATTTTGCGAACCACTTCCGGAAAGATACCCCCTTAGCAGGCGGTTTCCAATTATGTTCAACGAGTGGATACCCAGGGTCCGAGATAGATGCTTTAATTTCTTCCCCTCTCCCCCTTATGGCCCCCTTACATTGAGGTTCTTACCATTCTATGGCGCTTTGATTTGAGATTGACTTATTTTCCCCTTCTTTTTTCCACCCACTTTTTTTTTACTAATTTTCCTAGTTGTTTCTTTTGATCGAATCCAGTCTTTTCTTTGACTATAGAAGAAGTCTGGAACTTGACCGCCTTTTAGGAGGTAATCCCACCCTTTTAGACCCCGATTAGCATTGTTTTTTTTTCTCGGCATTATTTACAAGACATACAGAGGTACCTTTCTTTTCAAGTCTGTCCACCTCGGGCATTCCGTTGTTGCATTAGGACTTCCGAATTAGATTCTCTCCTCGTAAGGTACTTTCTGCCCTTTTCTTAGCGTAAGTGGCCCTGTTTTTTTCCCCCCGCCCGGTGGTTCTGCTCCCCTTTCTTGGTTTTAGTTTTGCTGATGAAATGGTGGTATCGGAAAGTCAGACCTTTGGTTTGTGTGTTGTTTGTACAATTCAGCCCTTGTAAAGATTTTCGGAGTACCATTTTTTCCTGCAGTCTTTTTCTTCCCCCGAAGCCCGGTTGAGCTCTCCAACTCTCTCACCCCAAAGCTGCCTTTCCGCCCGCCACCTTAGTTGTTATTGGCCTCATCCGTAGACCTCTCGGTAGGACTCTCCCTTTCCTGACCGGGATTTTTGGGAAGTTTCTCTATTTAAACCGTCGATCAGGATCATGTTTTTTTTCCAGGTCGTGAACCCCTGGCCAAGTCTTTTCCTTAGGCCAGTCCGTTCCACCGGAGGTCCCTTGGACGGGAATATTCCCCCCCCCCCCCCGCTGGTTCGGAAGTCTTTTAGGTTCCCCTTGCCGAGGGAAAAATTGATTACTCATAGGTTGGAACCCTATTTTACCTTCCTGTAAATTGTCTAGTATTAGTAATGATCTTCCCTCAGTGGTGAGTGACCCTTCCAAAATACGTGACCCAGTGGATTTTCTTTTTTTGTCCGGTTCCCCCTTGTCCACCCGTTTATCTCTTCTAATAGTAGCTTGTTCCCCCCCCTGCAAAAGTTCTCCAGACGCCCACAATTCTTTTTTCTCCGAAGATAATACTCCCACGGCAGAAGATCCATATTAGTTCAAACCCCAACCTTTTTTTTTTTCTCTGAATTCCTCCGATTGGGGAGGTCGTACCATTCGCATGGATATGCCCGTTCAGTATAGCGTCTGCCTTCTACGGAAGTAGAAGAAGGTTCCAGCGATTCTTCCCTGGGGACGAGCAGTCCCGCAAAAAGGTCCCCCCAGTAAGTCAGGGTTTGGATTCCTCTCTTTACCATGTCAATTACCATGTGTTCTTAGACCCCATTTCAGCTTTCATTTTTTACCGCGACGGTCTGAAAGTCTTCCTTTTGAGACGGCCGTCTTAATCCGTGTCCTGGTCTAGGACCTGCGGGGTCATACGGGGTGTTGAGTGGGATTTGTTTTCTGTTCCCTTTCAAGAAGTCCTCTCCTCCCCAGGAATACCCAAGAGGGCGTGATCGCTCTCTGTTTTTGGCCCTTCATTCTAGTCCTTTTTCCGTTTCATTAGCGTTTCTTGCTTTTTCCCTTCAGCCTTTTCCGTAGTTGGAAACACTGTTTCCCTCTTCCTCGGTGGATTTAGTCTGCTGACCATCGCGTTTCGAAGGATCTTTCCCCGTCTTTTTTTTCGGACCTCGAGCCTTTTCTTCACATGGTCAGTTTTCTATTTCTCCCAGGCGTAATAGCATTCTTCCCCCCTTATATCCTTTCCTCATAATCCTTGGTTGTTTTCCTCGAGATTTTGGTCCAGATTTGCGTTCCGTCTGAGTTTGACCCCGCCTTTCCTATTCTGCTGGATGCTCTTTTTCCCCGGCGTGCAGATCGCAGGTAAGTGCCGGCGGTTTTTCCGATCCTAACCCTCTACTTTCTCCTCAAGTTTCGGGCATACCTTTTTCTGTCGACGGAGTTTTCCTTGTTGACCCTTTCGCTGCCTCTTTCCCTCCGCCTCACTCGTGTCCAGTTCGAATTGTGGATTTTCGGTTCTTTCGATCGATGATCCCCCGATGGCCCCCACCTTCGAACTCTTTTTTACAACCCCCCGCGAGACCAGGCCTCCGTGGCCATCGCCCCTGGAACTTGGACGGACCCCCTGTCTCCCCCACCGTCCTGAAGCTTACTTTCCCTCCCTTGGGGAGGCGAGTAAGTTCTTGGTTTGCCTTTGCGCTGGAGGAGGGCTTTTCTTTTTCTCCCAGCGGGCCCTTTCCTCCCCTCTCTCCCAGTTTGCCCCTACGGCCTGACCCCAAGGTTCTGCTGCGGCGGGTCCAGACCCCCTTCCTCGGCCTGTGGGGCGTGTCTTTTTTTGCGCTTCTTATTTTGTTGCCGAGGATCTCACCCATGGGCTTTTTCTAGTGCCGTGATCCCTCCCGAGATCGTTCGCTCTTTACAGTTGTTCTTTTTTTTTTTCTCACTGTTACCGACTTGTGGTTTTTGGTTCTGAAGGTCTCCACCCCCCGTTTCCCTCCGGCTTCATGCTCCTGCCCCCACCCTCTTGTTCTTTTCTTTCCCAAAGGGGAAGAAGGCTGTCTTTGGTTCCGTAGCCCTTATACCTCCTTGGCCGTTCTTTCATCAATTCCCCACCCCCTCCTCTTTGCAGTTCGTTTTCATATCCCTAGGACTACCTCTTTGTGTTTCAGGCTCACAGACTCTTGTCGGCTGTTGTTCCACCGAGGAGAACTTTTCTTCTTCTTCGACTGAGCGTAGTCCCTTCTTCCCCACCCCCGGTACGCCTTCCCCCCCATTTTTTTTGGCTGCTGGACTTTTCGTGTGGCTTTTCCGATGGATTTGCCTTTCCTGCTCACGAGGTTTGTTTTTTTTTCAGCGTCACTAGGTTTGGTTCTTTCCCATATGTTCGGGATCCTTCTTCACACCCACCCTTTGTCCCTTTCCCTCCAGCCGGCTGACCGTCGCCAGGTTTTTTCCCCAACACCGTAGACCGCCACACGTGGGATCATCCTCCACTCCACCCCCCTAGTTATTGTAACTTCTCCTTTTGGGACCCAGCAGTTAGGTTTTTACCCCCGGTGCTACTAACTTTTCCCCCCCGTTCATCTTGTCACTCGAGATCTACTTTTCGAGAAACAACCAATCGCCTCTTCCTCCCCCCAAGGATTCTCAGCCTCTTTGTTTAAAGAAGCTCAAAGTAGTGAGCTCTCAATAGGAGACACTTCCGATTTGGGCATTGAGAGCTTTCGGTTATCGTCCCTCTTTGAACTCTTCATCCGAAGAAGTGTTTTTTTTTTCTCGGAGGCACAGTCTCTTTTTTTTAGAGAATCTGGGGCTCCTGGATCCACCTTGTAGCCGGTAGAAGTCTTCTCTCGTCTCCGTGCCCCTTTTTTCGCTCCCTTTTTTTTTCTTGAACAGCCCTTTTCTTCGTCGTTTAGACCCTTCCTGCTCCGAGTTCGAAGCTCTACTCCCCCCTTCCTAGGCCGAGACATATTTTGCCGTGAGTCTCCGATTTTCAAAGTGTGCACTTGGGCCGTCCTTTTTTAATGCGTCCATTTTTTTCGTTAATGATGTCTCTTTTTTTAATCAAGCACTTTGGTTCCCATGTTGGTGAATTCTGAAGTCCCCACCACTTTTTTCCTTTGCATAGTTCGTGAAGAAGTCTGGTGGACCTCTCATCCGTCAATCCACCCCCCCCTCAGGCTTTTTGTCCCCGTCCCCTTCAACGAACCTCTGTGTCTTCCATGGGACAGGCTATAGTAGTCCATTCTTGTCGGCAGAGACTACCCCCTTTTGTGGAGGAATTTTACCTTGCCGTCCGGTACTTCCTTTTATAGTCTCATGGTCTTCCTTTTTCCCTGCCCTCTCCGTCCGCAAGGTTTTTTCTCGGTCTTGCCACAACCCCTTTATCCTCAAGCCTGCCCCCTGCTCTTTGGTTAGCCGGGTCCTTTATTTCCTTTTTACCTGGTGCGATTCTTTCCTCGTTCGCCCCCCCCCCCCTCACCCCTCGTCTGGGTCCGACCCTTCCATCCTTCTTCCTTGTGATTTTTCCAGCGTTCTGCTTTTTTTCTTCCCAGTGATCCCGACGTGACCGGGCTTTCCCGGTCCTGGACAACCTCCCCCTTTTTTTTGTTTTGGTTTCTTTTTTAGGTTCCGATCTCGGGAGACTGGGTTATTGATACCCTACCTCCTTGAGTTGAGTTTCCCCTTTGGCTCCGACTCCCCTCCTACAGCCGCCCTCCTTCCACAAGTCCCTTTTCTTTTCTTGATTCGGGTGGTTTTTTTATTTTCCCCAAGGCCAGTCTCCGCTTTTCCAGGGTGCTTTCAATCCTGTCTTCCCGCGCTCGGCCTGATTTACTTTCTTCCTGTCCCCCAAGGAGAGATATGGCCCAAATCGAAAGGAGAATGAAACCACGTTTCAACCTATGGATCCCCCTTCCCTTTTGCTAAAGCCCCTTGCATTAGGAATGCTTCGTGGTCGTCCTAAAGTTCCCTTTTCTCTTTTTTCTGAGTCGAAGGGTCACCCCCTTGCCGTTCCCTTCCCCTCGTCCTTGACTTCTTTTATTCCCTTCCCAATTTCCCCCCTTGTGTTGTGAGATTTAGAGTTTCGGGCATTTCAACTCACTATCCCGATCTTTGTTAAATACCTTTTTTTTTTCTCGCGTTTTAAGTCCTGGTAAGGACTGTTCCCTGAAAACCGTCTTCCCTTATGCGTTTTATCCTTTTTTTTTAAACGAGGGCGATACCCCCGTTTGTTTCATTTTTCTTCCACGCGGTTTTGAATTTCGCCAATATCCTTCGTTAGACCGCCCCCCCTGCCCTGATAGAGGACCTTGCTCTCCACGGCACACCCCCTCTCTTTTTAATACTCCAGTCTTTCGTGAGCGATGTGGGTTTCCCGGTTTTGGGACGCCCGTCCGCGCCCCCGTCCGGTTCTTTTTTTTCCACTTCCTTTGAAATCCTCTGACCACCTTTTTTTCTACCGGTGGGCCCTCTCACCGGCAACGAATATCTAAGACCCCCTTTGGTCCCCCGGCTATACCTTCCCCTTTTCGGGCTTCCCGTCTTTCGCCTTCTTCCTTCTCGATGCATTTCGACGGACCAGGAGATCAACCGTTCTTCTGTACCTTTCTCAGGGAGTCGCGACGGACCCGTTGCGCGCGAAATTCCCGCCCGGAAAAGGATTTCCGCATTTGAAAAGTACTCCAATTTATTCCCTTCCTACAGCTCCGTAGAACCAGTGGGGCTAGATAAGGAGTCTGGTTCTGTGGTGTCACTTTTTGCGGTCTTGAGATGCCTTTTCTCGAGCGGTCCTTGCATCTTTTTCCCGCCGAGGGGTGCACCGCGTTTCCCCTACTCCAAATGAAACCCCCTTTTTTCTGCGAGATGCTCCCTGTGCCAATCTTCACGATCTTCTCGGCGGCGTGTTTCTTTGCTAGTATTCTGCGGCTCTTTTTTTCCATCAGAATTTAGCTACGGTGATAGCTCTTCCGACGTATCACTCACCCTATCGTTGTAAATTTCGGACTTTTTTCTCCGAAGACTTGCAGTGACAAGTTTCCCCCCTCCCCCCCCCCGCTGGGAAGGTACTCCCCGCCCCAGATACTGCAAATGATAGATCTTGCCCCCCAGTTTTTGTTTTCCCCCCCCCTACCTTCTTCCCTGGTAAGTCTCTTGTTCAAGACACCCCTTATTAATAAGGGAAAAGGCCCTTAGGAGTTTCCCAATTTTAAATCCCTACGTGGTTTTTGTTTTTTTTTTGTGTTTTTTATATTCTCTTTTTCCCGGGTGGTGGCAAAAGGTTCAACCCCCTGTTACCACTCTTTACCTCAGTCGGGCTTTCTCCACTTTGGTAGAAACTTTCCGGTCGACTTGTGCGTCTCTTTTTTTAGTTTTTTGGCGGAAACCTACCTCCTTTCTGGGTAGGGATCTTTTCCCGAAGTGGGTTTTTGTTTTTTTTGGTTTTTTTTTTTTTTTTTTGGTTTTGTGGTTGGGAAAAGTTTGGTTCTGAGGGGCGGTCGCCCTCTCACAGCTTGGCGTTCCTACCGTTGTGTGATCCTTCCGTTTTTTTAAAGGGCGCACCCCCTTTTTTTCAAAAAAGCTTTCCTTTTTTAATGGATTCGGTTTTTTACAACAAGATCATTTGACCCTCCTTCCGCCCGTCCAATAATGACCCCCCCCCCGGGTTTCGCGTACTCGTCTTTTTTTTTCCCAGCATGTCCTCAACCTTCCTCCTACGACAGTTTTACGCGTTCGGCCTTCCCGGCGTAGTTGCCTTCCCACCTTCCAGTCCCTTCCAACCTTCTCTTCCTTTTGATGTTCAAATGCCCCCGCTGCCGGGTCGTCTGTGTACTATTGGGCTTTCCCTCGGGCCCAGGCTCGTGCGCGTTTTTTTTTTTCCTGATTGAAGTGTTTGGTCTTT
>Ga0179593_1493734_pt1 | contig 12584 bp, 8 predicted proteins | sample CZODoug2_1_08_16_FD_185931 | JGI IMG/M metagenome (GOLD analysis project Ga0179593, IMG submission 185931) | Vadose zone soil fungal communities from Angelo Coast Range Reserve, California, USA - CZODoug2_1_08_16fungal (PacBio error correction) | ecosystem: Environmental > Terrestrial > Soil >... | reverse complement strand
CCGACCTTTCGGTTTAAAAACGACAATATCGTTCTTTCCCCCTGCTTCTTTGCTCCCTGTTATTCACCCCAGATTTGATTCCCCGAGGCCAATTCCACAATCATAGCTAGTTCCTCTTTTTCACTCTCAAGATCTTGTTAACATTCCTCCCTTGATCCCAGCCTTTCCCGTAAATCCTATCAATTTTTCCACTCCTCTGTTCGACGGTCTGCCTAGCGTTCCCTTTTTCTTCGTGGCTGTTCCATTTGATTTTCCCATCCCTTCTTCCCGTTTTTTTCGACTCGAAGTTCGGGTTTTTCGGTTTTTTTCTCTCCCCTCAATAACGAATTTCTTCTAGCCCCGCAGGACTGCGATGTGCCCGCGGCGATTTCCTTTTACTGGCGGGATTTCTACCGAGTAGTCCGATGAACCTTCCAGGCAAGAATCACTTTTTCCTCCAGTACTCCGTCTCAGCCACTCATTCTCACGTATCGCTTTCCCCCTTTTTTTGTCTATATCTCGGCATTCAGTCGGCTTGCCATCGACGGGGTTTTTGGTTCCCTACCTCCAACCGACGACCCTTGAGCCGGCCCGTGCCCCCCCCCGTCCCCCCCCCGCAAGGGTTTCTCTAATTTTTTCTGTCTGCGTGTTATATGACCGCGAAAACAGCATGTCGTTGTACCGGTCGTCCGGGACATTTTGCCTGAAGATCAAACACTTCGTGGTCTTGTGATTTATACCCTCTTTCCCCAGGTGTTAAAATGATTCTCCTTTTCGACCAAGACTTACTTTTCCAGCACATCCTCCTGGTTTTGTTGACGAACCTCCGAATTCTTAGTTCCAAACCGAGGTTATTGAGCGTTCAGGCTTCACCCGTGCTCATAACTTCGCCGTTTGTGTGGTCGAATATCTCGTTTTCTTTCCCCATGAGCCCCCTCTATGAGCCTTTCTCCCAATGTTTACCCACCCCCCTTTTCTATGCTCCCCAGTTCCGGATTTTCAATCCTCTCGTTCCCCCGCTCGCGACTCACCTGCCACTTGCCCGGTATTGACTTTGGAGCCGATGTCCCGAAAAGAGGCCCCTAATTAGGTGTCTTGTAGGCCCGTGGGGCCGTTGCCACCCCGCTTTTTTCGCGCTATACAAAACACGATTAAAAGAAAGCCCCCACCCCTTCTATTTCACCCCCACAATTCCAGTATTCCCCCGGTCCCTCCACACTTAGCCTAGTAGTTTTTTCCACCCTTTGAGTCGATTTTATCAAAGTACTCCAAAGTAGTTCCGCTAAGCATTGTTAAAGCCCGCCTACCATAGATGTCTGTCCTCTGTCAACCACCTGTCAACATCGCATTCTTTTTCCCGTACCAGTCGTCGACAAAGTTAAGAGGCTTATTCCCAGCTTGATTTCCGTTTCTACCCTGGTTTTGTAAGTAGTTTTATCCTATAGATTGCTTGGTTTCTCGAGTTCCCTCTTCCCAATAGCCTTGGTAATTAGTCCTGATGATCTCCCCTTCTTTCTTTTACTGCCAGATCGATTTCCCCCCCGGATTTCCCTCCTCTTAACCTCACCCAACTGCCTCCGATGAAGTAATTCAAATGATTTCATTCCCTATGGTGGCGCCTTCTTGTTTGATTGTTCTTTATCAGTCAGCCGTTACTTGACCCTCACCACCTCCTTGATTTTTACTTTCTGTATTTTTTTTTGTCCCAATGAGCTGCGATCCTCATCCCTTTCCCTTTCTTTGACGCCGTCGGTTGGTCAGCATGTTAATTTGTATTTCCACCCTTCACCGATGGGCGCATCCGGTGAGCCCAGGTGGTCTAGATAATCTCACTTTTTTTCACTACAATGTCTTTTGACTTGTATGCAGCTGCTGAGAGGTTAGGACTTTTCCTTTTTGCCCCATCCATAATTAGGTCAGATGTGCTGGGCACTCTTTTTTGTTTTTCCAACCCCCCCCCCTCTCCTGTGAGATCCGCTATATATTGTTTCTTTTCCATCTACGTTTGTTGAGAGCCATATATATCCCCGGTATAATAAAAAGCCGCTTTTTTTGTCTAGTGTTCTTTTTCCCCCCCCCCCGAGTTCGTGCACAGGCAAAGCATTCCGAAGCCGAGCATTTCAATGACGGGTTTTCCACCAGCAAGGGTTTACCCTCCCGACATGAGTACTCCCCCTTTTAGAACTTTTTCACGACACCGGGTTTTCACGTTGATTAATTTACCGGGACAGCCAAATTACATTGTCCAACCGGAGCACGGTCTCGGCTTTCCCTAGCGTCGTCTCCACCCTTGGCACAGGCGACTGGAAGTCAAAAAAAGCTTTTTTTAAGGATTTGGCAGGAAGTAGACTGTTTGACTACATTTATACAGGCGACCATTCATTTCACACCTTCAGGTTTCGCTTTTCTTTAAGAGGATTATGGTCAGCTCGATCATTTTGCGATCCTTTCCTCAGAAAGTTTAAGGTGACGATCCGCGGCTTCAGTGGAGGGTACCCCCATAAAAATGTATTTGCCCCCGAGAGAGTTTCTTTCACCCTCAATTCTATGGGGGGAACACTTCCTTTTCCCTTCTTTACCCCACCCAGGTGGAACCTTTCCCCCTCAAGCCCTTTGCCTACGCAGCTCATTGGGTCGAGTTCGCGCCCTTTACGGACCACGCGATCGTTTTTGAATTTTTCCCCGATACGGACCCCCCACCCCTCCTTTATCTTGGCAAAACGGCAGGTGCTCGAGTTCCCCTTTACATTCAACTGTTCCGATACCCTTTGAGAGCGTTTTTTCCCACAGTGTATCTGCTCCCAGTGTCCTGTACATTCCTGGTCCTTTTATTCAAGTTTGTGAGTGGTTTAGGTCTGTAATGCGTGCCATTGCTGATTCTCGTCTCCAAACCGGTTTTTTTTTCCCAGCGCCTCCCAGCACGAAGCCCTACGGAGAGGCGGTCCTGATAGGTCCCTTCCCTCGGTTTCAACTGCCGGGATATTTCCGGAACTTCTTTTGAGGTTTGAGCCTGTCCCGCATTAGATGATGCTGCCCCCTTCGAGTACACACATGAAGGGTACTTTTTCTTTTCAATATTCTAGAAGGAAGTAGGATCACCCCTTCCCATTTCTTTCTTCTCGCAGCGCAGCCGCCTCCCGACACAGTCGCGTCGTGTTGCGCTCAAATTCTTGAGAGTATAGACATCAACTCCCTTCCATTGCTTTCCTTTCATTGATTCCTTTTTCTTTAGTCCATGAAAATTTCGCCACCTTCCTCCTGTCTTGAGCGGCCGACATCCGTTGTTTTTTTAGATTCCGGCATGTCCCGGGTCTTTGACCGTCGGGGTCGTCGACCTTTCTGGTGTTCTGTTTTTCCTTCCATTTCAGCTCGGATGCCAGGTTTCCCCAAGACTTCTTTGTCGGGGTTTCTCCCTCCGGGGCCCGAGAGACGCCCGGCTCTTAGGTTCTCTAAGTGGTAGCCCTCAGTCCACAAGCCGTCGACTGCCTCTTCCACAACGGAGAGACATTACCTGTTTTGTAAGATTTGATCCGCAGTGACTTTATTTTGCGCGCGTACGAGTCTGCCCCTAAAAATTCCTCTTTTTCTTTTCATATGTGATCCACGCTTGTCATGGTAATCCTCCAGGTCGACCGACAAATCGGCCTTTTCGGTCGGTCCTGAGTCAAGTGCTCGTTCGAAGTTACGCCTGCGTTTGAGGAGGGTGTAGATACTCCGCCCCCTTCCCCCTTTCTTCTCTAAAGATTTTCTTCCCTCCTGTCGCCCCTCCCCAATGCAAACCGGCGAATGCCCGGTACTCTTTGGACTCTCGGCCCCCTCGCAGTGCTCCTCTGATTTTAGAGGTTTCTGGCTGATCATCCATTTCAGGTTCCATCGACTTCCTGAGGAGGCAACGTCTAGCTCTGTGGGCCCGTCCGACCCGATGCCTTGGGCCTTCTTTTCTTTCCCCCCCAGCAGCGTTGAATTTGCCTTTCACGAGATAGTTTCTGGACCGATGAGTTCCTACTCTTCCTTTTTCTTCCCGACTGTGGTTTGTAGCCGCGACCTGACGTGCGGTTCCCACACCCCAATTCCCTTTATCCCCGTCGTGTCTTTTCCCGCCTTTCACGGCTTTTTTGGCATCCGTTTCCCGATTCTCGACGGATTTCTTTTGGACTTTTCCCCACCAATTAGCTAGCACTTTTCCGCTCTCACGTTAGCCCCGTGACGTCTATGCGACCTATTCCAATTTGATGATAGCCGTTCATCTGAGCACCTTCCTGTCTTTCTTTCGGAACTTATAAATGCATTCCATTCTTTCGTCTTCCTGGTTGCAGCTGGCCAGAATAGGTTTTTCCCACGTTATTCTTGCGCAGCGTCCCCGATCGACCCGGTTCTTCGGGCGTTTTCCACGACCCCCTCCCAACGACAGACTCTTCTCGTCCTATTAACGTCGACCTTCACCCGATTAAGTTTCCCTTTTCGGCTTCGACCTGGCGGATTTTTTCTGAGCAGACATATGATGAGTCACAGGAAACTCTTCCTCCTTGGTCGGGGCCCCAAGAATTTAAATTCCCCCCCATTATCTTTCTCATCCCCTCCCCTTGGTATTTTCCCTTTTGTTCCGGCTGCTGATTTGCAACGTCGGGGCTCTTTTCTTCCAACCCCTCTGCCTAGATTCCGTGTTCGTACTTTTCCTTCCTCTCCCCCCACTCCCAAAGCCCCGGGGTTTATTTTTTTAGCCGAGCAGGATCTTGCCGAGATTCCTCAGGACACCCCCTTTTCGGCCACGGGACCCCTTTTAGACCTCCGGGGACATTTGCAGGTAAGATCTTCCAACCCCCTTATGATTCGAGACTCACGACTTTTTTATTTCCGACGGAACCTGTTTGCATGGAAAACACCACTCACGTCCGGTCCATAAAGCTCGGATTGGTATTCCTCGATCCTCCTCTTTTCCCTCTCACGTTCACGCCGATGGGTCAGTTTTTGGCCGCTGGCCGTGCGTCTTCCTTTCTCCCCGCGAATGATGGCTGTTGTTTGGGTCCTCCCGTCGAGAACTTTGCCCTCGATGCGACCTGATACCTTCGTTTCCTTTTTTGCCTTCAACAAGGGCCAGGCGGCAATCCTTCATTTCGTACTGCTCCGAGCCACTCCCTCTGAAGAGAGCCAGGCCCTCACTTTCTGACGATAAGACCCGCAACAGAGCGCCTCTGGTAGATGTCCCCATGGAGGGGATTTCCCTTCCTTTATCGCAGATCAAAAACACAGCCTCCACCCGACATTCCGCCTCAACTGTCACTTCTGAACTTTAAGCCCGTATTTCATCCCGTCTTGTCCCCTTTGCGGATAGCAACCGTCTCCCCGCTTATCTAAGTTAAATTGTGAGCCCTCTCTTTCTATCGAAGTACCTTCGTTGCAATAATTACCCATTTTCTCTTTTGTTTCCGAGATGTCCCCCCCTTCACACCCCACAACATACCTCATTCGTTCAATCACTCGACAACTTACGGCGTGTGCCCATCGCTTGTCCGTGCAAGTTTTTCACATTTTTTTTCCCTTTCCGGCTTTCTTTTCCCCAAGCTCGAATTTTGATTGGTGGTCAGTTTTCCCCCCCCCCCCCAATGTTACAGCATGGTACTACCCGATACTGAACTACTGAGTCACCTCTTGCGGGAAGGAAAGCTCTGAACCACATCTCGGACTGAAATAACTCTCTCTCTTTGATTCACCAATGACTCGTTGAAATGACTTTTTTTCCCCTTTTAGCCTCGTCTCCAGTTTGCAGGAGCTGCACCCTTTTATCAAACAAATACTGATTGATGCCCCCCCTGGATGTTCCCCCGGACTGCTGGGCGATCTTAAGCATTCCCTTCCTTTTGATTTTTTTTTTTTTCCTGGTGTCTCTTTCCCTGTCTGCGACCAGGTAACCGCTTGCGCCCCGTGGTCCACTGTATTGCCTATCGACATGTTTGGCAGGTCTTCCAATTTCCTTCCCTTTTTCTGTTCCTCTTCAGCGTTTAGATGTTAAGAGGACCCACACCCTGCTTTTTTTCACTCCTTATTCTCTGTGCTGTGATCGGTTGTTTTTCCCTAAACTACATAGCCTTGGATTTTGTACTATATTTGCTTCTCTCTATTTTCTTTTGAAGTTCTGATACAGCACCGATTAAGCGCACCAGCCGAGTGTCTATTTTATTGAGAACACTACCCGAATCCCTCGACCAAGTATGTATTTTCCCCCTAGAGCAGTACTCCCTTTTCCCTCCCCCCTTGAGCCTTTGCCTAGAACACGTCAAACGCCTGACTTTCTGTGATAACTTTTTTCATTTTATAGCTCTTCACGACACCGCTCACCCTTCTGCGCTTCTTTACGGCGCAAGTCCCCAGCGTTTCCACCCGGTCTCCAGATCCCCTTCATTCCTTTAGTCTCCAGCAAGCTTGGTTGACCCCCAGGCCTCCCGTTTGAAGCCCCTCAGGCGGTGAGTTCTAAACCGGGCTTCCTCCACGGTGATCAAATATTCCCCATCTTTCACTTCCCTGTAAGGGGTGAATCTTCCCTTGGCAAGTTTCTTTTATCTTAGGGTATGGTCGTCGACCTTGGTTCCGACGCTTAGTCCAACTCATGATCAGGGAGTTTTGGAGTGTCGATGAACTTTTGAGAGAGTAGTTTCGTCTCCCCCCCTCCTTTTTTTTTTTGGGAACCCCCCCCCCCCCCCAAACCTCATTTATTCCCCAAGGTGGAGATGCAATTTATTCCAAAGCGATTCCCCCGCTTAATTTTGTGTCTCTTTGGTACGGCGCGAGAATAGTTTCGTGTTCTTTGTTCGACGATAAGGACCAACAAACATCTATGTTTTACTGGAAACCTTCTCTTCTCCCCTCTCAGTCCTGGCCCTCCCAACCACATTTCCTTTGTAGATAAACCTTTGCTCTTTGTTTCTCCTCTTCCCTCCCCCTGTGGAACTATCTGCTCAAATTGCTCCTACGGGCTACCTTCAGTTCTCGTGTTGATCAGTTTTTCTTCCTTATTTTTCCAATGAGTGCGTTCGTCCCTCCAAAAGGCGGGTTTCCTTCCTGACCCCTCCTTCCAACTGATTCCGTAATGCCATAGGAAGCTGTGCTTCTAGGGCCATAAGTCGGGACAATGCCGCCCATCGGAGGTCTCTTAGTTTTCTCTGACCTGGCACTTACAGTCAGTCCTTTCGATTTTCTGTTTATCTTTCCCCCTCCCTACCACATGAATTTTAGGGAGCATCTGAGGTTTTTTCATTTCTTCACGAGTAGTGCCACCCAAAGAAGACAGCCCGTTTGCTCTCTCCCCCCGGCCCCGGAAACGCGGAAAGAGCCGATTTTTTTCTGAACTGAGAGGCGCTTCTCATAAATGCGCGTTTTCTTTCCCTTTCTGAGTTATTGTGGGTCAAATCGGTGTCCCCCTTTGAAGCCCGGCCTACCTAAGGTAGTGGGTTGTCTCCTTCTCCTTCCCTCCTGTCTCTTAAGGCGAGGGGCTTTACCGTCGCTTCTGGTTTTGTGGCGTCATATGCTCACGCTCCTGTGCGCAGGGAGAACCTTGCCCCGGCGGGGTGGTTTGGTTTCGCCGAGCGACTCCAGGCCCCTAGGGAGCGTTCCATCTCCCCTTCCGTCGTTTCAAAGAAGGCCTGACTCGAGAACAACTCTCATACTTCCTGTCGTGTCGTAGAAGTTCTCCTTTTGTGGCGGTCTCCTTTTTTTTAGGAGTTCCCCTACCAAGGGGTTGATTTTTTTTTTCCTCAGTCCTGGGACTCTCAGCGGGTCGACGCCGCCATCTCCCCGTCATGGCATCGCTTCTGTTTTTCAAGTGGCTTTTTCGTCCGTAAGATCTCCCTCTTCGAGGGTTTTTACGCCCGAAAAAGCTCAGGATTCGGCGCTTCCTTTGCTCGGCGTCCCTCCGTTCAGCGATGTCGCCAGTCCCCAACCTCCTTCTAAGATTCCTTGTTGTCGCTATGGAACAGTTTAACCCTCCTGAGGTTATATGTCCTTCGTGGATCTGTATGTCCAATTAGATCGTAAAGTTTCACTTGCGCGGACCCCCTTCCTTGCTTTTCCTTATTGCCCTCGTCCTTCCTAGCTCAAGCACAGGATTTTCCAAGAACTCAAAGCCTGTGCCCATAACGCCCTTTGTTTGCTTTTCGGACCGATCGTCGAGGATTTTGCTTTTCCTCCCTAAGTTGGTGTTTCTCTTGAATCGCGAAACCGACGCTTTTCCCACAACCCCTCCGGTCGGATGCAAGATGCTTTTTTGCATTCCTTAGGAAAAAGCCTCTCTCTTCTTTTTTCCTAGAGGACATATTAAACCCAACCCTCCTAGCCCCCTTGTGTTTTTTAATTTTTTCGCTCTCACCTAGCCGTGACCCTCCGGATGAGACCTTTCCCTACCTTCTGTAGACCTGACGTTTCACCTACTATACAACCTCAGTCTGGCCCCTCCTCCTGCTAATCCGCCAACGGATAATGAAGTTTTAGACGGCTCTTTGCTGTGCCGAAGGAGCGAGCTTTTCTCCCCTCGAATGTGCGGTTCCGCGTCCCCCCCGTCCCTTTTCTTAGTCGAGAAGCACCCCTCCAGGCCCCTCTGATTAAGCCTTGCGATTTTAGTTTTCCTTTGTGGATTCTTCACATGGAGCCTTCGTGATCACTTTCTAAGAACGACCCCCCGTGACACGACTTCGGGTTTTCCTCCTCGTACATTCTCATACCTATTCTAACGTTCCTCACTGGAACTGGGAAGGTATGTTCGATATTTTCCGGCTCTCAGTTCGGCTTTCCCCGTCGACGTTTCTTTCTCTTAACCGCGCGGTGGTGATACCCCCCCACCAGAACCCGCAGGGGCCCCCTTTTTCTTTCCTGGTTCCCCTTTTATCTAGGTCCGGCGAAACCAGCCAGGGCTTCTTGCTTCTGTAGAATCGGGAACCCTTTTTTTTTTTTTTTTTTTGTTTGGGCCCTTCCCAACCACTACCGGCATCGGCCCCTTTTTGGAAACGCCTTCGGACCTCCTTCGGTTCCCTGGAAGAACCCCAGTTTAACTCCTTTGTCATCCCCCTCGCATGGAAGGTTTGCGAGACTCCCCTTTTACATCTCTCCACGGTCCAAGCCGAGCGTCTTTTCCCCCTAGGGTAAGTCTCTTGCGATTCATATAAGATAGCTTCTTCTGTTTGTGCGTTGCGCCTACGTTCCTGATCCATATTCCAGCCGACGCAATTCCCATGTTTAATCGTACTTCTAAAAACATTTCCATTACCATCTATTAGTAAGTGAGATATTTTATTCTTCTTGCTACGGAATTTCAACGCTTTATGTTATCCCTATACCCGAACCAGCACCCGCCTCACTGAGTGTGCCATGGACGTCTCTGTTCCTTTTCCGGGTCCCCCCGAAAGAAGTTTTTTTTTTAGAAGCCCCCCCTCTCCTGATGAAGCCCCCCCGATTACCGAATCCCCCAGCCCTCCCCATCACTGAAGTTTACCGCCCGTAATTTACACCCTTTTTTGCTCTCTCTTTTCCCCCATTTTGTTTGAATCTAAACAGCTATTCACCTTATCTTCCCCCCTTCGGTGTTGAAGCAACTTTCTTTCCGGCGTTCGAAAGCACCGACCAGTCCACCCCCCTTGTCTTTGTTGTTGCCGCTTTCGTTTCACCCTTCCCAATAAAACCCAATCCATATCTTGAGCTCTGCTCCTCGAACCAAAAGTAAGCGGAAGTCTTTTTTTTTTCTTTCTTTCAGGTTCCAATTGGTTTTGAGAATTTTTGGTCCCTCTCAGCCCAAGCATTCCATTGCTTGGTGCTTTTTTGTAGTCGCGACCCTATCCCTTTCCAATCATTTGAGAACCCTTATACTTTTCCCTGGCGGTCACGGCCTTCGAAGATTCCGATCGAGAGCCCTACCATTTACCTCCACCGACTCAGCTTAAATGAACTTACCCCCCCTTTTTTTGTTGTGTCCTAATGGTCGCATTACTCCCACATGCTTTTTATAACCCACAGTTGGAGGACCCTAAGGCCACATAATAACCTCTTTTGATGGCTTCCGGCTCACTGTGAATGCCCACCTTTTCTTGGCCTCCGAGGCAGAAATTTTTATCTCCCCATCCCCCTTTTTCCCCCCTCGGCGCCGGCTCACCCACCCGTCATGAAGGGCAAGCACTGGTTGGAAGCCCCCCCACCAGTCCACTGTGTTCAGGTCCGACCCCCAAACCCCCGTTACAAAACGCTTGGAGCAGCTCTCTTTATGAACCCCCCGGTAGCGTGAGTAACATTTTGTTGTTAACTACCCATGCGCCACGGGCCTTGGTGTCAAGGAACCCCCACCGATCCCCGACGATGTTCAGCACCCGTCAGTGAGGTAAGTTTCCCATTAAATACATTGTCGATGGGTTCACAAAGGCGGTGGTTTTTTCCCTAAACTACCATCTCCTTTCGGACGAATAGGATTCTTTTATCTCTTCTTGTTTCCTCATCCTCCTTTTTTCGAGCTCTCCCCCAGCCTATTCGTCTTGTATTATCACCCAAGCCGATGGGTATTTCTGCTAGACCACGTCAGATTGCCCCATTCCAAATGACCTACTTTATTTTCCCTTCTCATAATGCCGGTTGAAAATTTTCTCTTCTTCAGGTTCCCCCCAAGTCACACTCTCCCCTTTTCTACGCACAACATTCGATAGCATCATTCGCTTTCAAAGGATGTCGCTCCTCTTTTCAAGTTTTTTCCTCCTCAAAATTAAATGTTTTCCCCCGTTTTTTCCCCCGGCTTCCCTAAGCGGCTTGCTGCCTGCGGATCTTGCCCAGCTTCGCCCCCTTCCAAGTCATCAAAAATGGAGGTTCTTTTTCCTTTGGCAGCCTTTACTGGGCAACATGTGTCTTATCCCCCACTTTACAATTGCGACTTCATTTCAACCCTCATGGGGTGAATTCCGAGCTTTCCCTTTATCTTCTTGGGTATGTAAGATCGATCCTTGGTCACGACCCTTAGGCTGTCAGATTACCGCCCCGTTATCCTCCTTAGTTCCTTTCTCGTTCCTCTAACCCATGCTCTTTTGAAAATTGTTTTTTTTTCTTTCTGCTCTGCGGCTCTTCGAGCACCATGCCATTCTCAAGCTTTTTAACAGAATGAGCCCCCACCGTTTTCCCTTTCATTTCAAGAGATTACTAAGCCGCCCTTTTCTTTTTCGAACGGTACGGTCCGACGAATGGCGTCTTTTGGGAATGTACCTTTGGTGACTCTCTCGGACAAACCTCTATGTGTATGGAAAAGGCTGGTTTCTTTCTCCTTTCTCCCCCTTCCCTTTTTCGATCAACTTTGATCTCTTTCTCTCCGCACCGTGGTCCCACTTCTGCTCAACGGGCTGTCCGTTTGTCTTAAAGTTAGGTGAGTGCCCTCGATTAGTAAGAGGGTTCACATTGCTTGCTCCTTTGGTGAGAGCTCGCCACCAAGTGCTTGTTCTTGCTGAAAAGCCCTCCTGCTAAATTTCATGCAATAGGAAGGGTTTCTTTTGGTCAAGATTTTCAGCCCCCCATTCTTTCCCCTGCAGGAATCGGCCAGATTGCCGAGGTCGCCGTAATTTTTCCTAATGCCGCTGTCGTTGGTGATAGAGTAAGCATTTCCCCATCTTCTCCCCTTTACCTCCTTTTCCTCTCCCTGACGTAGGAGTCCACAAAAGCTTTCCCTGCTCTTTATTCTTCAGAGACTTGCCTGACAAGAGGCCTCTCCCTCTTTTTTGTTTTTTCTGGCATATGGCCCAACCCAATGAGCGGTTTGATGTTTGCAATTTTACCTCCTTGTTTCCCTTCCTCGGGTAGCCTCATCCTTTTTTTGGTCCGTTTTCCTCCGGTAGTGGTGTGCCGTTTTTTCCAATCCCGCGGTTTTTGAACGGAAGAGGGTGTTTGTCCCCTTCTCCTTTTTTGTGTCGACGGTAATATAGAGAAAGCTCTTTTTTCCCTTTTTTATCAAATCAGGTGCCGTGCGTGGGATGGTGGTATCGCGGGGACCGTTCCGGTCCTCTAGTCTATTTAAGAGGTTTCCAAGAAAAAGGCTAGTTTTTTTTGCCCGGCTCTCTCTCAACTTCCAACTCCCCTTAGAGAGTTTTTCCATTTCTTTGTTCTCTGATTTTTCCTTTACGGATGCCATGAGTGCCACTCCCCTGTCTGATATTTTCAGTTTAACCAGCTTCCTTCCTTTTCGCTCCCTCCGCAGCCGACACTCGCAGAGTCCCGACTCCTCCCTTTCAGGGCCCGTAGACGACGTGCCTGCGTTCGAGGGTGTCGATACGCGCCCCACGCCTTCGGAGGCCCCTGCTCGGCCCTCCTTCAGCATGTAGAAAAAAGCCCGAACCCCTCCTTTCCTCTCCTAGCCTTATTTTTCCTCATAGAGAATCCTTGCACTTCCCCCCCTCTTCTGAGTTTAGGATTAACTTCGTGCCTGACCCCCCATTTTTTTTCCATCCGACGTCCCCGTCTCCGTGAGAGCGGCAAAAAATATCGTTCTCCTTCTGTGGCCATTGGAATAGTCAAACCGGGCCTGATCTTTTTCGAAACATTCTGAACACCAGTCAGTGCTGAACTCCTGATAGTTATTTCGACCAGTCCTTTTCGAGGTT
>Ga0179593_1485426_pt1 | contig 12584 bp, 18 predicted proteins | sample CZODoug2_1_08_16_FD_185931 | JGI IMG/M metagenome (GOLD analysis project Ga0179593, IMG submission 185931) | Vadose zone soil fungal communities from Angelo Coast Range Reserve, California, USA - CZODoug2_1_08_16fungal (PacBio error correction) | ecosystem: Environmental > Terrestrial > Soil >... | reverse complement strand
TTCGTTACATCCACAATAGCCCAGCCTTCCCCCCCCCCCCGGCAAGCTCTCCAAGGTTCCCCCCCTTTTTCCCCGACATCGTTCCGATTGTCCACCCGGTCTTTTCCCCCTTTCGCAATTCCCGTTGTCCGTCCGAGGAAGACCTTGAGTTACCTGGCATACGTTTTCCCTTTCTTTAGATTCCGAAGGCCAATAGGAAGCCCCAGTTAGCACTGGTCTTTCTGATTCCCCCCGTCTTTCTTGTGTTTTTCTCCCTCGTCGGCCGTTTTTTCGGAAACGACGCCCCCCCCTGCTAATACCCCCACAACGCCGGCGGCCCACTTTTTCATCGCGAGTCCCGGTGCTGTCGTATCTGGTTTCACCCCCCCGATTCCTTCCCTTGAGCCAGGACGCAAATTCCCCCTTTATTACTTTTCTCCATTAGCTAGTGCAGACCCAAGGATCATTTAAGTTCAACAATTCTTACGAATGAACCCCCTAGTTCTTTGGATCCTTTTTGACAGACGCATGTCCTTGTAGTTTTGATTATGGTAAACGAAGACAGGCTTCACCTTTACTCCCTCTTTTTCTATATCATACGTAGGTATGAGACGCTTTTTAGTGGAAATTTCCAGTTTGTTGGTTTTTTTCAACCGGTCTTTTGATTCCTCTGTTAATTCCCTTTTGCATTTTGTGATCTTCTGCGGAAAAAATCGTCCGTTCCTCAGACGTCCCCCCTGTTTTCGGCGTGACAGTCTTCCCTTTTTGGTCTTCTTAAAACTGTCTTTTCTTGCCGATCTTCTAGTTTTTTTCCTGCATGTTAGGGCCCTGCTCATTTAAGGTACCCTGAGCAGCCTCGCTGTTTTTCTTCCTTTTTGACTTTTTTCCCCGACTTGCTCGAGTTGCCCCCAACCTTAATTGTACACTGCTGGCTTTTCCCCTTCTGGTGTCGATTCCCCAGATGGTCCCTGCTGGTTTTTTCCCCGAAACTTTTTTTGCTCGCGCTGACGCGCGCTTTTTCGTTCTCGACCTTCTTTTTTTTTTTTTTGTTTCAGAGCTATACGCTCGACGATCGATTGCTCCCCCTCTGATCCCCATACCCTCTCCTTCTCTCGTCAGTTCGCGATGTGATTCTGATGTCTCGTCCCGACGACTTTCTTCCAGTTTCCGTCGGCTGCCTTTTCCTCTTCTGTGGCGAGCTGGTGCCGTATCCCTGTGGCGCCCCCCCTAGGACTTCCTCTCTCCCTTTGTTAGGTTGGGTATCTCTTTTCTTATCCTGCTTTGAAGGGTTGAGAGACATTTTTCTTTCGTTTTTTTTCTTAGTTCCGCCCACTTTTTCCGGTTTTCTGTCCTTTTTTTTCGCGGCCCGGAAACCCTTCTTTTTTTGTATGTTAATGATAGAAAGCTCTCGTTCCTGTTCAGAGGTGATGGATCCTCCGCCCCCCCCCGACTTTTTGGGGTTAGACACCCCATCATACACGCTCCCTCTTGCCTTTTTTGTTTCGATCTTCTCCCTTCGCTTTTGATTGATTCCGATGATACGGTTCCCCATGCAAGCCTTGGTTTCATAGTTGCAGCTTCCCTCCCGTCACTTTCCTGTCTCTGCAGTGCCTACACAACCAGAAGCCTTTCGGACGGTGAAACAAAAATCCGCTATCAACCGTTGTTGCGTTCTTTCAGACCCGGTTCGCCCTCTTTCTCTCCCTTCACGCCGCAAGGCGCGGATAATTCCCATCTACTGAGAAAGTCCTGTTCCTGCCCTTTTCTCCTTGAGTATCTGGTCGCCGCTCTTTTTCCTCCGAGCCCCCCGGACACGCCACCCCCTCCCTTTGTTCCGGTTGTCTTCTCCCTGAACATCTTTGGCCAGCAGCAGCAACCCTTCCGCTAAGTATTATGCTTTCCAGGCTTTGCATAATCGATCGCGTGAGCTCCTGCTGCCAACCAACCATCCCTTTCCACAAGTCCCGTATTTCCCAAGCTCGTCAAGATCTCCTCTTCAATTTTTAACGGTCCCAGCCATTCGAACGAACTATGGCAGGCGGACACCCATCTTTTTAGGTCCTCCAACGAATCAGTGTCCTAAATATGACCCCAGGCGGTCCCCATCCCCCCCCCCCTTCACTCCCCCCCAAACGTTTTTTTCTTAGCATCCCCTCTGACAAAGACTTTCTGAGCGTCCTCTTCAGTCTACCGGAGTTTTAATCCCCCGGCAAGTCCCCCCCTCCCTGATTTTTTTGAAAGAGCGCAATGATCACAAACCTGGGCCCCTGCCCCTGTACCATTGGACGGAGGGTCTTTTCGACGTCTTTTTTTTTTGCTAAAAATTTCGGTCAAAACCTGTTCCTCCTCTTGCTTTGGTCCCCTCACTCCTTTCCTCCACTCCACCTTTTTAGATTCTAAGAATCAGGAAAAGCCAACTTTCTCCCTCAATAGACTTGTTTCCCTCCACCAAAGCATTTCCGCATTAACCTGCTGGTCCCCATTCAAGCATTCTCAGGGGCTTCCCCTCCACTCCAACGTTTCGAGTCGTTTGGGTCCTCAAGCCCTTTCCTAGGTTGTTTCCTGCAGTTTTTTTTCTAACCCCGAAAAACGCTCTTGTATTTTTTTCCTGGCCTCTTTCTCCTCTTGAATGTCAATCGACTTGCGGACTTTCTCTTAGATTGCTTGTCGGACCAGCGCAAACGTTTTCGCCGGCAACTTTTTAGGTTTGTCCCCATTTGATCCCCCGATCCATGGCGATGCTTCTTTTATCCCCCCGTCCTAGTTCTTTCCTTCCCCATCTCTTGATTCAAATAACGTCGTTCGGACTGGTTGAGCCTTTCACGTTTTTTTTTCTCCAACGATTTTTTCTTAAAAATCCACTTCGGCATATCCCCCTCTCTTCTTTCGCTTGGCCCGCGTTTGAGACAGGAATGACGTTCGCCGCCTCTTTGTTCAATCGCCCTGACTCCCCCTAGTTCACCTTTCTCTTGGCGACTCTCCTTTCGCGGCCTCTTTGGTACCATGTACAGAACGTTTCATTTCCATCTGTCTTGGCCCCCCTTATCCATCCTTTTTCGAGAGATTTTTGGGTCAACATCCAGTGAAGTTTCCCCACCTTTTTCCACACTTTTCTTGACTTCGCCTTTTTTGCCCTGTGCTTCACGACTCTCGCAGTCATTTTGTCAAAAACTGCCTGCGTTTTTCCTCCTCCCCCTCAAACGCGGCTGCGCCTTCGCGTTCTAATTTTCTTTTTTAGCGCGTTCAATCTTTTGTCATTTGCCGCCTTCCTCCTCCGTCGCAGACCCTTGCACACGTTATTTGATCATTCCCAATTCGTTTTTTTTAGTCCGACCGAGGCTTCTCGGTACCCCCTCCCGATAGCCCTCACGCTTCTCCTCTGGGCCCCCCCCCTATTGAAAAAAAAGTTTCGCCGGTTTTGCTTTTGATTAGCAAATTCCTTGACATTCAATCCAGTCCCAGCGACCCAAACCTCCTTGCTCTTCCTGGATGTGCCCCAACTCGCCTTTTCCTTCCGCTGCGACGTGTTCAATTTACTAACCGATACTCAAGCCACCAAAACGATCTTTTGTCCCCCTCGTTTTTCGTCCCTTTCCCGAATGAGCGTTTTTTGCTATTATCCCATCTCCCTTCCAGTTCGTCATCTCTTGGACCCCATCCCCTTTTCACTCCTGTTGTTGGTGATCTCCCCGTGGTTGCTTGTCTTTTTTTTTCCACACCCGATTGAAACACTGCTTTCAGCGCTTTTGGTCCGTGAGTGCTGTGACACGCTTGATCCTCTCGACGGCCGTGGTTTTTTCCTCGCCCCCAGCCTGCCGCCGCCACAAGAGTCCCGCCCGCCTAAAATCCCCAGCCTATCCCTTCCCACCGCTGTTATCTTGGTTTTTATAATGTCCCGCCTTATTTTCATTTCCTTCTGCTTTCGGCTTGTTGCTTCCGCTGGAACCCGGAGAAGACCCTTTGATAATGTCGGACACTTTTCCTGCCAGGAGATCGCCCTTGTCCTACCTACTTTCTATCTACCCGCGAGTTCGGTTCTTACCCAAGGTTGAGTCGTGAGAGTTTAATATTTTTCTTTTTCTTTTCCCTTCCATTAGAACTTTTTTGTTCCTCGGCTTTTACCCTGGAACTGTTCTCCTGGTTCTTCCCCTTTCCGGTTTCTTTTTGCCCTCGATGGTTGCAACTTCCCGTCTGTATTCCCCTTTTTTACTTTCTCCCACACGGATCTTGCTGCCTCCTCCCCGGATTTGCACACATTTCTGTAGTGACGTTTTTTTTTGTCCCTTTTCGCAGATTAACATAAGAGTAATCACGAGCCCCATCCTTAAGCACTTTCTATGCACGAGAGGTTCCTTTCCCATACGACTCAAGCAGCGCTATACTAAACACGAAGCGTTACTTCTTCTTGCCCAGTGATCCCTCATTTTAACACTATGCTCTCTACTCGGTTTAGCACCCGGGTCCCTTCGTTTATGACCGTTTTTGATATCTTTTTTTGCCTTTTACTTTCCTAGGTTCACACTCTTCTCCTCATCCCCCCCATATGCCTGTCTCGCCCTTTGATGGCCTTGGGTTTATCCGGCGCCGTTTTTCAGAGCACCTCTTGCCGACTGTTTGCTCGTTTCTTCTCCTTGTCTCATTTTTCTTTCTCAGTTTTTTATGGGTTTTCGCTTCCTCCCCTCAGCGGAGCCCCCCTTTCTTTTCGTGCGTCAGCTCGAAAGCCAACATGGGTACTTGAGTCTTTTTTTTTTTAGTTTTATGGACCGATAACCCGTTTTTTTTCTGTCCTCCTCTGACTGAGTTAGTTGGATAGCCCCTTCTATTCGATCTCCGACTTTAGCCGGCTCTACCCATAACGTGGTCTCACCTGAGAGACGCTTTATTCTTCTGTCATTGAGGGACTTATGTACTTATATCTCCAAGCAGCGTCCGGCACCCCATGCCCTTGGTGCAATTCAAAGCAAGCCCCACCGTAGTGTGCCATATCCCGAGGACCCGCGCAACCACCAAGGGCCCAGCATTGCATTCGGACGGCCGCCAAAAAACTAGCCCAGTTTGGTTGTGTCTGTTTTTTTCCCCCCCCCCAGAGATCGAGAACTGCATGATCAGATCCACCCACCTTAGCATGGCGTTCTCTCCACCCCCCCCCGCCGTGTCCCCCCGCGCCGGCCCATCGCTTTTCCGCGTTGTTTCCGTCAACCGGCCGAAATTGCCGCCTGACGCCCTCTAAAAAGTTTCTGAACATGACATTTGAGTTCCCTTGTTCTGTCTCCCATCAAGAGAGGCGCCTATCAGGATAGAGAGCCTCGAGGCTAAAGACCCCTTTTAGGAGTAGCAGATTGGACGCTGTAGTTCTCAGTTTTATTGTTGAAGACCCGGGGCTTCACAGTTTTCCGAACAGGAAGTTGCCCCATTCCCCTTTCCTCAAGATACCTTTGAACTTCCCCTTCTTCTTCACTTCCCGGGGGCAATCTGTACCATCCCTTTTTCCATGATTTCCCCTACGGTTTCTCCCTACCTTTTCAGAGCACCCATCTCTTTCTATTCTTAATCACCCTCTTTTTATACCTTGCACCAAATCTGCTATTTCCCACTCCTGTTTACTTTTAGACTTTACTCCCAGGTATCCCCACTCCTTCCCCCCCCCGATTATATCTTTCTCACCTGCTGAATCCGTCACGACACTCCCACCATCCTTCCCCCTCCCTAAATTTTCTAGCGAATTTGCCCTCGCCTTCCCCGCTCTTCCCATCCTTTCCTTTCCCGTGCCCACCCCCCTCAGGCGCCGTGTCTTCACGCGTCCTACCTTCTTTACTTGTTTCTTTTACTGTTCTTTATTTACTCTTCTCGCCTTTTACCCCCCCCCTCTCCAGCATCTTCCCCTTATCCTCCCCAAAACCAACTCTACTTTTTACCTTACTTCCGTTTTTCATTTCCCATTGCCAACTGATTTTCTGTACTTTATCCTCCCTGTCTTACATCCATCCTCTCTCTTCTTCTTCCTGGTTACCCCTTCTCTTCCGTCACGTGTACTCCTTCCACTTTATTAACGTCCCTCGCCCTTGTGAATAACCTCGGTACCATTCGTCCCTGCGCGACGTTCCTTGTCTTCCTTCGCGTTGGGAATGTCAACCTATTCCTACCGGCGTAAGGACGACTCTGCCGAACAACGCACCCCCTCATCCCCTTTCCTCCTCCCATCGCTCCCCCCCTTTCCTTCCCCTCCCGGTATCGCGTTTTTTTTATGACCCCCCTTCCCCCCCCCGCCAATCCTGATTGCTCAGTTTGCTTCCCACCGACTACTTTTTTTCCTCCCTGCACTTTTCCCTACTTCCACCATCGTCCACCTTTCCGAACCCCCCCCCGCACCTAAACCCTCCCCTCGTATCCTCCCATGTTTCTGGATCCCCCCAGACCCCTCAATACGTTGGTTCAGGATTACACCCGTCATCGGACACCCGCTTCCCCTTGCCACCCCTCACTTTGTTTTTGACCCTCTCCTCCCACTCTCCTAGAGCTCTTTAGCTGCTTGCAGCTATTTTTTTTCTCACGCCTCCTCCTTCCACCACTGCCAACACACGGGGCAATCCCCCCATCCCCCTCGACTTCATCCCAAATCCACCGCTTCACCCCCCCCCATTTCTTCTCGGAACCCCCATTGCACATTCCCCTCGCTCCCTCCCGTTCTCCTGCTGTCCCGTCCGGTTTTTTTTCCTTTCCACCTTTCCCCCCTCCCCACTAACCCATTCCCGCACACTTACCCATTTTACGAAAACACCCCCTCTTGCACCGCTCTGAGCATTCCCCCTTTCCCCACCTTATTTTCCCCTTTCTCCGAGAGACCACATTCCCTAACCCCCTTTTATCTTTCCGCCCTCCCCTTTTTTGAGCTCTCCCCTTCTTTATCCCTCTTCATTCCTCACGCCTTTTGTTCCCTTCTCTTTTTCCTTTCTTTTCAAGTTTCTTTTCGAGGTTTTACTATCTTTTCCCTCCAAGTCATGTATTTTCCCTAAATACCCGGTTGATCTTTCCTAGTGAATCTCTCATTCCCCTCCCCTAGCCCCTCTGCACTCGTTCTCCTCATTTCCCAGCGCATGGTGGTATCTCACTTGCTTCCTCCCCCGCAACTTTCTTAGTTTGGCCTCCCCTCCTTCCCATATGTCATTCCCTCAATTATTTTTTTCTTTTGCTCTTTCCCTTCACTTAAAGTTCGGGTTTCAATCTTTCTCCTCTCATCATGTCGACTCCCCACTCACATTTGTACACTTACCACCACTTTCGTCCTCTTTGGCCCCCAAAGGCCCCCCCCCCCCACCCCGACCGCCCCCCCCCCCCCCCCCCCCCTCCCCCCCCCGCCCCCCCCCCCCCCCCCCCGGTTTGTGCTCGAAGACGTTTTCACTCTTTTGACTCCTCCTCCCCCTTCCTATTTCTCCCCGCGCTAGTTTTCTCTCTTTCCCCCCTCTCCCGTTCTTTCCCCCCCAGGCGATTCAAAATTCCCTCCCCCTTGCATCTCCCCTCTTTACTTTCCCAGCTAGCAACACGCTTTCGCCCCTCTTGCCTTCCCCCCGTTTTTTTCATCCCATTCTTGTACCCCTCTATAATTGATCCTTTCCTCCTGTATTTTCGCAAGTTACTCTCAAATCCTCTGTGTTTCCAAAGCCTCTTAGCCACTCGCTCCTTATCCGCCTCTTACTTTGGTTTCTTGGGCTCTCTCGGTCAACCCCCCATTTATAAGTTTCTTCTCACTAGTTTTTTCTTTGGAAACTTCACGTCTACTTTCCTACCACTATCTGAATTTTTTCCCCTCCCCCCCTATGGAGTTAAACCTTCTTTTTTGCTGCTTCATTTTCGACCTTCAATCCAGATCCCCCCCATAGTTTTCATACCTTACTTCCTCGTTTCACGCGCGTCCTACCAGAGGCTCTTACGAGAGAATCTTCATTTCCCCACTTGTTCCTCGGTTCGTAGCCGCCGCCCCTTGTCCTGTCCCTCTCTTCCTCCCCCTTTCTTCCTCTTCCTGCCCTTTTTTTTTCCCCCTCTTTTTTCGTGTTGCCTCTTGAGTCTTTAAACGTGCTTCGACGACTTCCTCTTTCTGCGTTTTATTTTCCCTTCTCTCTTTGCCACTGCCTCCTTTAGCATATGTTTCCCGTCGCTTCCTCTCCCCCTTTTACGCAATCTTTCCACGAGTGTCCTGACCACCGCCCTCAACCCTTTCTCTACCCTTTGACTTTCTTTTTCCTTCTCTCATGCTCTCCTCCTCAGCTGTACGGAGATATACAGCCCCCCTCCCATGACTGCCCCAGGTTCCCCCTCCCAGACATTCCCCCTTTCCCGTCTTCGGTCTAATCGACTTTCTCTTTCTCTTTTGGTTTTTAACCCATGCAGCGGTTTCACATCCCCTGTTTCTGACTCTTTCTTTTTTCACCTTCCCCCCCTAACAACGATTCGTACTCCACCTTTACCTATGGCCAGGCCCTGATTCTTTTCCCGCAGTACGGAGTAGACGTTTTCTCTTGTACTAGGCACGTATTCCAATCCCCTTCCCTTCACAATTCCTTCTGTTTTGTTCCCTCTCTTCCAGTCTCCCCCCCTGACAATTGCGAGGGGGATAAATGGTTTTAGCCCACGGTCCGACTTGGCCCTACCGTGCCTCATATTCATATCATCTCCTTGGGGTGCGACATAGCCTCGTTTTACCCCATTGCATCCCCAGCTTTTTTTTTTATTCATTTTTCTCTACTCTTGTTCTTTTTTCCTTTTTGATTTTGCTTCCCCCGCATTTCGTCAAGCACATTTCTTTCTTTCGTTTTTACCCTACCATTTCCTTTCCCCCTTCCCCCGTTTTTGGATAAGCTTTTTCCAAACCTTTGGTATTACCTTATGCCCCCTTTTCTTCCCTCCTTCCCCCCCCCGATTCCATCGATAGCACTCTTGGCGCTTCTGTTCCCCCCCCCCCCCCCCCTTTCTTCCTCTCTCCCCCCCCCTCGCTTTTTTCCCCCGATTCCCCCCCTGCCGTGTGACGCTGCCCCCACCATGATCCTCCGCTTCTCCCCCGTTTACCTGCCTTTTCACCGGCCGATCCCTATTTACCCCGCGTTTCTTACTTCGTCCCCTTTTATGTTTCACCCACATTCCCCCCCCTTTTTTTGCCCACAACTGACCCCTTCCCCTCTGTTTTCCTTTAATTATTTCTGAAGGGTGCGTGAGTGTTTTGCCGGGAAGCTTCTTTTTTTCCCCTTTCTTCTCCCTACCCTCTCCCTTTCCCTTACCTACATCCCCGTTTAGTGTTTTTCCTCCTCCTTTTTTTTCCCCCCCCCCCCCCGATTTTGCCCCCCGGAGGCAAGAACATCCTTCCCCCCTTCCTTTCTGTGGATTTTCGCGCACTCTCTTCCCCCCCTTCCCCCCCCTTCTTTCATTTTTTCATTGGTGCCCTTTCTCTTTTCCCCTTTCCCTTTTTTTTTTTTCCATTTTATTTTTTTTCCCCTTTTTAGGCCATCTTCCTAACCCTATTGATACGTTGACCACTTTTTCTCCCTCATGACTGCTGATTTATTGTACCTCCTCTCGGCTCCCTCCCCCGCCCCTTGAATGGACCCTTCTAACCCCACTCTTTTTTTCTCTATACTTCACTTCTTGTCGGCTTTACCCCATTTTTTTTTCCCCTTCCAGTGCCCCCCTTTTTTTTTTTCTTTTCCCCCCCCCTCCCGGCAGGACCCCTTTCATCGTCTTCCTTTCTTTCCCGAATTTTTTCTCTACCCTCCTTTATTCCGTCTAGCCGCACTTTGGAATTCCGTACCTCACCTTTTTCCCCCCCTGCACCCCCATATCCTCATATTGTACATCCTTCACATTACTTTTAGCCTTTGTTCTCTTTTTCAACTTTCCCCTTGATTTGACGTTCCACTACTGCTTGCCCACTCGTTGGTTCTCCCATCTCAATCCTCTTCCTCTTTTTCCCCTATGACATCACCCTGCTCGGTACAACCCATTCTTTTTCACTTTCTTTGTCACAACAGCGGAGAACAGTTGTTCTTACCTCGACTCATTATTGAAGCTTCCCCTATCTACTACCCCAGGCTGCCTCTCCTCCGACACGTGAGTTCCGTTTTCCCCCCCCTTTCACCCCCTATCTCTCCTTCTTTTTCCCCCCTAATGCACCCGCGGTGACTTCTTTGCTTTTCCCCCTCTTCTACTTATTCGCACCTGTCTTACTTATTCCCCCCACATTCTTTTTCGCAAATACTCTCGAGTCTTAGTCCATCCTTCCTTTTTCGTTTTTTTTACCTTTTCTTCCTCACTTCTTCTCTTCGCGTTTAACATGTTTCTCTTAGGTCGTCCTCTTCCCCTCATTATAGGACCCACACTACCATTTCCAGCGCCATCGCCTCCCTATTTATGCTTCCGTTCGCCACGCAAAGCGCTTCAGTCCCTACTACATACATCTCTTCTACTATTCCCCCCCAGTGACTTTCCCTTCTTTCTTGTGTTTCTTACACTAAATCTTAGTGTCCCTCCCCCTCTTTACTTTTAAAATCTTTTATAGGTTCTTCATTTACCAGCTCCCTCGTTCGTTTTCCTCTATTTTGAATGTTTCCTATCCGCCACTCATCAGCACCACCCCCCAGACTTCCCTCGCACCCCTGAAGAGGCTTACCCGTCTATCCCATGTTCGTCTTCCTTTTACTTGCCTTCTCGGCCTTTGCAAGCGCTCCGCCTGTTATTGCCCACGTGATCGCATTCCTTTTTTTTCACTTTTTTTTTCTTTGTTGCCGTGGTGCCCCTTTCTCTCTCCCTTGCCTTCCCCTCTTCTGTCATCGCCCCCGTTTCCTTTCTTTTTTTAACCCCCTTGACTTTTTCTTGGAACACGTACCCACCTTTACTTTCCCTTTCGACCCTGTCCCTCCCCTCTTGCGACAATGCGCCTCTTTCCGTTGACCAGTCGATAGTCCCCCTTCTCCTCCCTCCCCCTGCATATGTTTTGGCGGGTGCCGCGCCAAACCCGCCTATACTAGCCCTTCCCCTGTACTCCCTTTGTCTTCTATCCCCTCCCCGTCTCCTCCTCCCTTGCATCCCCCCTGTTCTTCCCCCCATCTTCCAACCCCTTTCCCTGGGAACTGTAATGCAGACAATTGCCCTCCCCCTGCTTTTCCCCCCCTACCCTTTCACGCCACCCCATCTCTTTTGGACGAAGGTCGAGCGATTCAATCTCTCTTTTCCCAGACTTCTTCTGTGAAGGAAGATTGTCTTTTCCACATCCTTAATGTTTTTGATCTTCCCTAGTTTCGCCCCGCTCTTGTTGATTTTTCCCTTCATCAAGAATCCTTTTTCCCATGCTTGACTCCTTTTCTACTGTGCGGGGGTTGGTGTTTTGTTGACTAACGCCGAGGTTTCTGCGCGACCTAGTATATATGACACGCCCTTTTTTCCGATTTATTTTTTTGTCCTGCTTTTTTCACAAGACGTTCAAAAGAAGACCACTCCAGTCTGATCCGTCTGTCTATGGATAGGGATCAACTAGGTCCCCAGTTTATGGAAGAGCTTGTTGTGATCTTACTTTTCTGCTCTACCTATTCTCTGCATTGGTGTCGATGATATGTTCGGTTTGATTCACGGTTTGGCTTTCTCCGCCGACTTGCCCACGTCGCGATTGGGTGGTCGGCCTTCAATCGTAGAGCCCCTTTATTTTTATTGCAAAAATGATTGTTCTGCCCTTTTCCCTCCCGTCTGCTTTCACTCGTTTTCGTCGACCTTTTTTCAATTATGGTTTTTCGGTTTCTTTTTTTTTTTTGGGCTCACGCGTAACGGTCCTTCTAGGCGTATGAGTGGAAAATCTACCCCCTTCCCCTGTCAGTCCCTTTTGCTTTTGTACTCGTGCTTGTCCGGAAGCGTATGGATTCATTTCGATTTTGATTTTTTGAGTCCATTCCCCTCGATTGTACCATAATTACTGTTCCTTTTACCTTCGCATGTGGGTTATATATGGTTTTATGCTACCTCGGCCGGTCTGACTTCTTACGCGACTAATGCTGGACAGTTTGGATTAGGGGCGCAAAATGGGAGTGTGATTATAGTTTTTCTCGGCCGATTTTGCCTGTGGTTCCTTTTGGGTTGGCTGCGAAATGATAAGAGAAATGACGTTCTTTCCTGAGTATATTACCATTTCTGAGCGCAGTATCACAAGATGGGTTTAGCCTTTTTTTTTCACCCCAATCTTTTTCTCGCCTAGCTCTATTGCTTCTGTGAGTGAGGGAGATGTGTTACTACGGTTTTTTCTTTTCGTGATAAGGAGGAGAAAGCATGCATTCCATTTTTTCCTCGCCGTTTGACCATCTCCCCTTTGAGTTTTCCTACCCATCCCCAATCCCCGAACACCCCAGAAGAGTGGCGCCTTTATGCGCCTGCGAAACCCCCCCCATAGACGATCTCACGCCTCCCTCCCCCCCTCCTTCCCCCCCCCGGAGTCCCCTCTGGACCTTTGTACCCCCCCTATTTCCTTCGTGTTACCTTCTCCCCCCAACGACTCTTCACGCCTGATATTCCTTCACGTTTAAGCCCTTAGCTTCTACACCAAATTCCCCCCCTCCCCCGCCTTCATCTTTTTGCCC
>Ga0179593_1477785_pt1 | contig 12584 bp, 15 predicted proteins | sample CZODoug2_1_08_16_FD_185931 | JGI IMG/M metagenome (GOLD analysis project Ga0179593, IMG submission 185931) | Vadose zone soil fungal communities from Angelo Coast Range Reserve, California, USA - CZODoug2_1_08_16fungal (PacBio error correction) | ecosystem: Environmental > Terrestrial > Soil >... | reverse complement strand
CCCGTTGAGTCCTTGCCCGATCGGGGCCGTGCAGTGGGTTTTTGTTTTTCTTTCCACGGCACCGGTCCTGTTTTTTCCTTCCCCTTCCCCCTTCCCGCCCGGCTTTACCCCTTCCTCCTACCAATGCATGGCCAGACGTCCCCATGCTGATCTTGGTCTCGTTTTCGACACGGGCAATCTGTTGCCAATTCTCCCTACTCGATATTTCCTGTGAACTATCTGTCTTGCTTGTCCCCCCGTAGCAAGAACCTCTTTGTCAGACGGTACTCCTCTCTTTCATTCCCCATTCCGGATCCTCGACGTGGCCCTCCGCTTATTTTGTGCTTACCCATACCGACTGTGACTCTTTATTTCTTAATCCCTCGAGGTCCTACCCTGCAAGTCGGTCTTCTTCGCCCCGACTACGCTGAAAACCCTCATCCGCGCTGCTCCCCTCTAACTTAATGCTTTTCCTTGTCCTACCTAGACCCCCAGCCTCCTTCGATCCCGCAACCGCCCCCCCCCCGAGGTGCTGAACCTTAGTACATCGAACGCTTTTTTCTTTCGTGGAGACAAGACACTTTGGACATCAATCCGTTCCTGTCTCGCCGGAACCCCCCAGCCTTCCGGACCCATTCTTATTGTGGCCTCGTAAGCTTCCGCGGATTGTATTACTTCTCCCCCTATAGATGCCAATACTAGCGACTCTTCCCGCCTCCTTGCCTAAGTTTTTACGCTTCGCACCGCTCCTCACGGTTCTCGCGCGTTATTCAAAGAGACCGTACTCTACACGGTCCCCCCCCGTTCCCTCCGCCGTCCTTTTTTTTTTCTCATCTGACCCTTTCTCCGCATTTTCATCGATCACGATGCCGGGATTGTGTCAAATGCTGCTCATCAGAGCGTTGGGGGTCCGTTTCTGAATCCATGTTCATCCGGCCCCACGTCTTTTAGTCCCCCTGGGCTGAGCTCTTGTGGTACCAAATCTGCAGAGGCTTTGTATATTTTCTTTCCGACCCGGATTTTCTTCCTTCCTCTGCGGCGCTCAACCTACTTTGATGACGAGCGGCACCTTGCCACCGAAGCTTTAGAATGCATCCTTGATGGCGACTGATTGCGCCCCATCCCCTTTTTTCCGCATATGTATGATGATGGCGACGCCCGTCGTATGAGTTTTTGCTCTGTCCGGCCTTTCCAAGCAGAGTTTGAGGGTCTCCCCTCTGCTTTAGACGATTTGGCTTTTGCTGACGGTTTTGCGAAACCGGCTCTATTTTCAGCTCTGTTTCTTCAACTTCAGTCCTTCCCTTTCTCATATATTCTGACCTTTGTTTTCGAGAGATGAGCCAATCCTTCTTGTCCAGTGATTCCCCAGTCGTCCTTGTCGCTGAATTAGCTCCTCTCTTCTCAACTCCGAAATAGACACCCAGTTTTGACTGGTCTCCGGAATAAAGAGAGTTCAGCCTTCTTTCCACGGATTTGAAAAGTCCCCTTGACGACAGTTTCCCGGCTATAGCCTCCCATCCCCGGTGCGGAAACCCGGTGTTGGATCCCTTGCGCCAAACGATGAGCCACCTTTTCTTTCTCCTTTTTTTCTTCTTTTTTGCCATTTTTGTTGCTCCTCGGAGGCAAGAATCACTCTCCCCCGATCGGAACTTTTATCTTGGTAGGACCGAGCTTCCCCCGGACTATCCATTTTTTTTTCAAGAGCTTTCCTCCTTTGTTGCTCAGTTGCTTCTTATGAACCTGTTTCCATGGATAAGGCCGCCTCTATTGGATGTTGTCAGCCCAACCCTCAATTCCGCATCGGAATCGTCCCTTCCTATCCCGATTTCTGTATATATCCTCGGCGGCCGTCAGACCTCATGTAAAAGTGTACCTTCCCTGGCTCTTTTACAAGTCCCTATCACTCTCTTTCACCTTTTTTCGGCCCAGGAGAGATTATACTTCTCTTTTTCATCGTTTTTAATCGCGGATATGTTGCACGGTCGACTCTCCCCTATGCTTCATTCCCCCCATAGAGTACTCAAGCCGCTCTTCAGAACCTTTTTTTTTTTTGAATTGTCTCAGAGCAACGAGCAGGTCCCCTTTTTTTAAGAGGTTCGCCTGTATAATGAGAGCGCCTTCCCGCTTTTCTATTCGGAAAGTCAATGGCACGAGTATCTTTTTTTCTCTGAGCCTCTTCCCTTCGGACTCCGTTCTTTGAGATTCTATTCGAGACAGACCTTCAAGCTTGCAAGGTTTATCAGCTTCAGTCTCCTAGTGATAGTGACAGACGATGCGGTGGTTTCTATTTCCGTCCGAGCTTTTTCCTACTTTCCCCCCCCCCCGGCAGAGGATTTGGTAAGTCCCCTCGGCAAACTCCAGTCCAGATGTAGGAAGCCCCCACGTCTGTCTTCTAAGTTCCTTTTTCTAGTAAGACCCTTCGGAAACCGAGCGGCGTCCTCCTTGTTTTTTTCCTCAGCAGACAGATAGCTGAACCCCCTTCTTTTTCCCAATAAGCGGGATACCACGCTCCATGATCGGCTCTCTTTCCAATCCTCATAATTCTTTTTTTGTCGCCTGCTAATTTCCAGAAAGTAGTTCCCCCCCCCCCCGTTTCTGGCTCTTGAAGTTTATTTGTCCTTTTCGTCATCAAGACCTTTCCCCCCCTTTAAAGAGGCTCCAAATTCCCCTTTCCCCCGGAGATTCCTTTTTTCGCTTCCTTATCCTCTATCTTTCCCTACGTGTTTTTTTATCCCAGATAAGATCCCCAAGACTTCTCGAACCCGACTTGTTGCCCTCGATGGGCCCGGGGGATGTTTGTCCTTTCCCCCCCCGGAAGCCGTTTTTTCAAGTCACCGTCGCACCGGACGTCCTGGCCCTTCCCCTTCTTCCCCCAAGCGGAAAATGCTTAGGTTTGTGGGATCTATTCCTTCCACCCCTTCATTGCGGCTTGATTCCATGGACTCGTGCACATTTTCCTGGTTGCTCTTCCTCCGGATTCATCCCGCTTTGAAGGTCCGACTTCTGTTTGAGCGGCTCTGCCTTTCTTCCTCTACGTGAGCCTCTGTGCTAAGAGGTTTGAAGTTTCCAATTCCTCAGTTGACTTTATTTTCTCTCGACGACACCGGACTATCCTACGGAATATTTCCCCCTAGTTCTCCGCGCTTTCCTGCTCTCATCCGCTCCATCCTGCGCTCTTTCTTCACGACACGACGCGTTTTCCGCCTCGACACTCCCGAACGCGGTCTTTGAGCCCCCGAGAACATCTGACAGCCAACCTTCTTCGGGCCTTCGGCCGTTTCTGACCCGAGTGGTTGCTTTCCCTCAGTCAAGTTGCGCTTATTGCCTTTCCGATCGTAAGTGAAACATTTCCTCCCTCCACTCCCGTCAGTTCTCTTACTTGCGCCTATAATAACTCCGGGCCTTCCCTAAAGGCTTTTATAGTCGGTCACCTTTCCCGCGATTTGTCGCCCCCTTTCTCCGCCTGTTGGAAGAATACTTCTGTCTGTCGCGAGCCATTGCTCATGCACTCTATTGGTTTGATGTGGTGGTGTGCCCCCCCGGCACCCCCCAATTTTTTCCCGGTTTGTTAGTTCCCGTTATCCATTCAAGCCCTTCGCCTTCAATAAAAGATGACTCCTTTCCGCTTTTCCCTTAGATGTAAGAGCGTAGTGTAGGAGAGGATATTAACTCCCCCTTTCAGGTGCTGGATCTGCGTTTTTTTTCACCGTGCTTGGTTCCTCGTGAGGATGACCGAGCGGCAACCACCCTCCTTTTCGTTTGTTAGACACTTCTCTCCGGCTCTTCTCTTCGAGTTAGAGTAGAAACCAGGTTTAAGAAATTGCTGTTTCTTGGTCCCAGGTTCTTTGCCGGCCTTTCCGGTACTTGCGAGAGGCGGATTTCGCTCTCAGGCGCTATGCTTTTTCCTTCTCTAGGAAGAACTTCCCCTAGACGTGGTTTTTCGTTGCCCTGTTTTTTTCCAAATCGTCGGCAGGGCGCATCTTTAGAGACATTTCGCCCTTGACGACTTTAAAGTGTGAGTCTCCACGAGAGCCCACTAGATTCAGGTTTATCTCCTCTAGCATGTCAAATTCCCACTCGTTCGACTGATGTTCTTTAGAGGTCCCCTCCAGAATACGCAGTAAGAACGCCTTCCTCCAAATCCCTCTAACTTCCATAATCATCGGTATCTGATTTTTCCTGCGGTTCACCGAGCATAAATCTGCGCCTTTCTCCCATGATTTTTTTTTTGGCCCCGTATCGGCATCCTAGGAGGAACTACCCCCCGCTAAGGCTTCCCGCCTCATCCCCCTTTCGTAGAACGCTCCTATTCTCGAAGAGTTTTACAGGCTCGCGATCCGTGCTTCTCCCCCCCTTCGGTCCCCGCAAAACCTTTTTCGTGGAAGTTCCAGTCCCCAACGCTCTGTCTTTTCGACAAAAAAGATCACAAATAAGAATAGTTTCCTTTTACACAGTATCTTTTCTTTCAGCGTCCTATCAGACTTCAAGAACCTGCCCGACCCTTTAATCGTCTTTTTGAGGCTGGCATACAATAGCCAACGAGCGAATTTCCGGTCTGCTTTCATTTCTTTTTGTTCGCTGATTGTCTCTTTATCATGTTTGCACCTTTTCGAATCTTCCAAATTAATCTTGACCGATTTCCCGCTTAGTTTCTCCAAGGCAGTCCATTGTCGGCTTTGAGATACAAGCTTGGTATTGTTAAGAGTTTTTTTTCCTCTTCTCCCGTATGAGAAAATGTCTCCTCAGCCGTCGGTGGACTTGCCGAAGGTTTCTCTCCCCCCCCAGTCTAGATTCGCGGCGGACGCCGGATTGCTCCTGGAGCCGATGGCTCCCGCTCCTTTTTTTCCCCCTCTTTTTCCCGCCTTAGTCGAGACGATTCGAGACCCCCCCCCTCGTAGGTGTCGTTTTTTCCCCTCGAGGCTTCGCCCCCCCTTCCCCCAATCGGATTTGGTACCCCCAACAGCCGCCCCGGTTCCCGAAGTATTCGTAAGAATCAACTTCTACTTCATCGAAGCCAAAGAGCACTCTCCCTTAGGTTAAGGTAAGGATGATTTCTCACCCGACGGCCTCCAGATATTTTCCCTAGAACCCTCGAGTAACCAACTCATTCTTACTTAAGTGATGAATGGTAATACCTCCGATCCAAGCACTTAGCCGGCTGCTGTAGTTTTTCGAGGTTCGGAACAGGTGACCCTCAGGTCGGTTAAGACTTCACGTGATTTTCCTTTGCTGCCGTCAGTTCACCTTGCCTTTTAACTTGAACTGACCCCCTCTCCTGCTGACTTACTCGCCTCTCCCCCTGTTCAATACCCTTTTTTGGTGAGAGGAGATCCCTCACTCCATTCCATTTTCCGTTCGGTCAGTTCCATTTTGGCTTGGGTAACGTCTGCGTAAAGTTTTCGGTTTCCCATACAGTTGACCCCCGTCCTACCAGTTGGCCCGTCTTTACTTCCCATTTCAATTCCAACTGCCCGGTTACGACACACACTGGATGAGGGCTGGTATTTCTCGACCATTTAAGCGTGAAAGGATTAACCCCCTTTTTATCCAGCAGCCTCGCTTTCTGGACTGGTCCGAATATTGCTTTTCCCTTCCCCAAAAGTAGCGCTCTGTTAAATTGGTAATGTCTCGCCTCTGTATCTCTTTTTCCTGTATGAAGTCCCATACCTATGATGAACATACATCTACTGATTTTCTCTGTGCTTTGGTGGGGGGGGCGGGGGGGGGGGGTTTGGGGGTGGGGTGTTTGGGGCGGGGTTTGGTCGGTGGGGGGGGGGGTGGTTGTTGTGTTTTTTTTGGGGTGGGGGGGGGGGTGTGGTGTTTTGGGGGTTTGGGGGGGGGGGGGTTGGGGTGTGTGGGGTTGGGGGGGGGGTTGGCGGGTTGTTTTTGGCGTTTCCCCCATTTCCGTGCCGTCCTATGTTGAACCGCGCGAGGCATTACCGATCGTCGGTCAGTGAACCTCCTTACTCCGCCCGTTCACTCAGTTATTTTGAGTCTTTCTTTCCCCGCTCCATCTGCGTCTCCGGCCTCCGCCGGTTCTGCCCTACTCGTTCTCGGTCGCCCCCTCGCCACTTCTTCCCGGATTGTTGATCTCCTTGACTTTTACTTTCACCGTTTAACAGCAACCTTCTGTCTCGTGGCTCGATCAATAAGGAATTGTTGAAAACTCTCGCTGTTGCCCTATTACCATGCTGTCTTTAATTTTGAAGAATTCGCCCCCCCTTCCCGAGCCCTTCCCTCTCGGCATCCGTCCCCGAACCTACTACAGCCTATACCGCTCCACTATCCCTTTTTGCATCGCTTTTTCGATTATCGAGTGTTTACCGTCGAGATTTATTTTTCATCCAGAAGACACAGGTTTTCCCCTTTTTTGTTCTTCTCCCCCGCTTTCTCTCTCCTTGGCAGCGTCACGTTGCTGATGGCTTGTTGACCCCCCGTTCGACAGCTAACCCCCTTTTATTTCCATTGTCTGAAACCACACTGTTTTGTTCCTTCCCCTTCTCGACTACTTCTCTACTGGCTGGAAAACTCCTGAGGTTTTATTCTCGTTCTACGACGGATGGCCTCTGCCTCTTCTTCCCGGGATGCTGCCATGAGGATCGAGCGGCACTTCACTTTTGGCAACCGTTTGCCCTTGCGATTTCCTAATTCTTTCTTCTCTCTTCTAAAGACTCGCCGCCTTAAGCGCTTTCCTGATTCTGAGGGATCTGTAGTTTTCTTTTTTTTCCTTGTGAAGGAGCTGAATTTCTTTTGAGGCCTGCAGTCCCTCTTTTAGAGCTTTTTCTCTGTAGTCACTTGACGGAGGTTTTCCCCGCCCCCCCTGGATCGAAGTGTCTTTTACCGCGCGGCCGAGGCTACTAATCATCCCACTAAGTTGTTGTTGTTTTCCAGGACGCCGCGTTTTTATTAAATTGATCCCCGACTCTCTCCCCCCCCTCCCCCCCTCTGTGTTCTTCCCCGCCTGAGCCCCCCACAATAGAAAAGGCGTTTTCTTTTTCGTGCCATCCATGCTGAAAGCCGCCGACCCTCCCGTCCAGCAGACCAACTAGCTTCCCGTCCTATGAAATCTGGCTTTGCGTCAAAAAGGTGGGCGCGTTTTTGGATTTCTCCCGTCCTGCCACTCTTGACCATCGGGCGTAGAACATCATGTGTGATTTTAGTTTTTTTTTTCAGCTAGTTTTTTCATAATAGGGCTTGATCCCACAAGGTTCTCCATTTTCTCCCCCGAAATCGGGTTTTTAGACCCTCTCCTAGAAGGTCCCCTGAGTTAAATTAGCCGCGCCATCGCGACCCTGGAGTCCCTTGTCTTATTCCCCCTGTCTTTTGGTCGTTTCCCCCCATCCTTCTAGCCCCCTTAAGAAAAAAAAGCTCCCCCCTTACGATGTTCCCTGCCTGCGTGAGCAGATCTCTCTTACAGAGGCTCCTTTTTTTTCATGATTACCCCGAAATCGCTTGGTACCGGTCACTCAGCACCTGGCCTTTGGCGGACATAGAACGCCCCGATGATTTTTCTGAGTCGTCTGATTCTATATCGATGGTTCCCTTTTTTCCGATGTGCACCGTCTCCCCGGTCTCCCTTCTTACCCAATTCCTTCTCACTTCCAGATGTAAGATTTTCTCTCCTCCAGACTCGGCGAGAGCCCTAGCAGGTCGACCGTTCCTTTCTTTTGATTTTCCTCGTCTCGTCGATTGTTCACTGCGTTTTTTCAGACGCCTTGATTTCGCGTGTCCTCACTCGCATTTTTATCGCCGGCGGGTGAGGCTTTGCGATTGTTTTCTTTGATTTGTTTTTTTTTTTAGTCAGAGCTCCAGCGTATGTCCCTTATTTCCTCTAGTTCGTCTGCTCTCTTCAGATCCCTCCCGGTCGGGCGTCGCCTTCCCAGGTCGCATCAGACCGGACTTTCTGATTGGCCCCCACTAGACTTGTCTCTCTTTTTATTTCATCAAAGTATCACTCATAGAAGGCCCGATCCTCCCCCTCTCGGTCCCTGTACTTCTCGGTTTGAAGCCCCGTTCATTTAGTTTAGTACCAGGGAGTCCCCCTTTGGCCTTCTTTTCCCCCTGACAATCCTTTAAGACATCTCTTTCCTAGCCCAATCCTCGCCCATTTTAAGACTGAGGAAACTTGGGCAGTCACGTTTTACCTCTGGTAGGGAAAGTTTTCCTGCCCGGGGACCTTTCCTCCCTATCCCCCCCCCTCGGCAGCCCTGACTTTTTTTTCCGGCTCAGTTGACTAGTCTTCCCTCTATATTCCGTTTGTTTTGAGAGAGTCTGTTTTTTCACCGTCTCCCAGTCGCTGGGGCAGGGGGCGTTTTCGCGTGGTTTTTTTTTTTGGGGGGGGACAGGAGCTCCCTTCCGTTCCTTCATCGGAATGTCCCCCGCCAACGGATTGGGTTTCCTTCCCCCGACAAGGAGGACCTGACCACTGGCGATTTTTTTGTTATTCTTATCAAACTTCCCCCAAGCTTCTTCTAATTCTCTTTCAGAGGTTTCTCTTTGTCCGATTTTGGCGGCCCCTGGATTCTAAGTCGACCGAATTTTTCCGGTTCCGAATTGTCTTCCTCTTTCGAGCTGGTCCCTTAGAAGTATTTTCTTCCCTACTCTTTTGCGTTGGTTTTCAGGCTGTTGCGCCCACCGTTACGTGCTATTTGAAAATCTGACGAAAACCCTGCCCCTCTAGTCCCCGGCCGTCCTCTTCTAAGACTCCTTATAAACCTTTCCCAATTAGATATGTCTTCCGCCCCTCTTTTTTTTTATAGTCCGCGTTTAGCTCTCTGGACACCTCTTCCGCTCTGCCGCCTTTAACCTTTTCATTCCTTTGCGCTGGTGACTCTTTGTGTTTCGAGTTCATACAGCCACAAAATCCCCCTTTCCTGAGACAGGCCATCTGATTGCCCTGAACCGGAGCGTGTGAACTAGTCCTTCGATCTCTCGACCCTTTCTCCTCCGTTCACATTCTCTCTCCCGGCGAAGCCGCTTCCATCGCGCTCCGGTGAGCAGTTTTTTTTTTTCGCCCCCTTTCTTCTACGTTTGAGTGGGGCCCGCTGATTTCTGCGGCGAATTCTCCTCTGGTAGCCGCTCTATACTCTAGCGACTCTTCTATTTTACTATTTTTTTGGTGCTTCTTGGCTCAGATCTCATTATCCCCCTTTTTGTGGAAGTTACTCTGGACAGTTAATGCAGGTTAACGCCCTTTTCGACGTCCTATTTTTTTATACGCCGTAAGCAAACCTTTTTTTTCGGCGTAGGCCGGTTAGAGACCCTTCGGCTGCTTTCTCTCGCTGTAGAAACGGTGTTTTAGGTCCGAGCGCACGGCCACTTTCACCCCACACGCACCCCTTTTTTTATTCCCTGCCATGGTTCATCGTTTTCTTCCCCGAGTCTGCGAGCCCGACTTTCCCTCCCACCCTTCGTTTCCGAATCCTGATTTTTTTTCGGCGATAGTAGACGCGGTTTGGTTTTTGCCTTCTGTTGACGGCTTTTGACAGGAGGATGGGAGGTGATAAGCGTCTTCCATTTTTTTTCCGTGCTATTTCCGGCTGATTTTTTAGAGAACCCTCCTCTGCCAGCATGGCCTTGTTTGACCCCCCCCTTAACAGAGTTTTCCGCGCTCTCTCTATTTCCACTTTTGATGAGAGTCTTTTGGCCGCCGAGTGGAAAGTTTTTTTGACGCAACTTCTCTTTCCGACTGGGTTCTCTTCTCGTCCCCTCAAGCTCCGCCCGACGGAGAAGCCCCGGAGCTTGACGCCATCGTAACCGACGTCCCACGCGTTTTTCTTCGAAGCAGGCGCGATCCGCACAGAATTCATTTGCTTTTCCCCCACAGGTTTTCGCGTTTCGCTTGCCTCCCTTTTTCCCCCGATGAGCAGGTTTGTTTGAACAACATGATGCTTGAGTGGCCGTTGCCTTGTCGTTCATTTCTGTCAGACATCACTGTGCCGTACCCGGACGCCCCCCTTCACCTCCTTGGCTTAGTCATTTGACCCTCTTCCCCTCAGAAACGGCTCGCGAGTTAGACCCCGCTCTCGCCTTAGCTTTTGGCGGCGTTGAGTACCCCTCTTACCCCCCTTTCGTGTACCTTTTTTTCCTTCACTAACTTCCTTTTGCGGTCAGCAACCCCCATCCAGTGCATCGTGCCAGAGCCCTTTCCGCGAGCAGGCTTCAGATACTATCTTTGGTCTTTGATCACTTTTCCATCCCCCCACCTCCTCGGTACCATTATCTTTTCCTGAGAAGCCACCCCGCTGCCCCACGTGATTTTTTTCTTGATGTTTTTTCTTCTCTTGGTCTGAGATGTGCACGTGATTCCCCCCCCTGATTTCTTTCTATCTTAACATCCTCCCTTTTCCCCTCTTTTCTGAACGCTCGCGGTTCATCGGCTGCCTTGTGGCGAGCAATGAGCAGGTAGTTCTTTTTTTCGGGTCAGAGGTTCCCGTGCTTTTTTATGAGAAACCCCTGCTTCTAGCGGGTTATTTAGAGGAGTCCCCCACGAGTTACACTACGCCTGCACGTATCAGGTTAGAGAGGACCACCCCCCTTTTTTTTTTTTTTGTTTTTTTGGTGTGTGTTTTTTTTTTTTTTTTTTTTCTTTTTTTTCGTTCTTGATGTTCTCTTGTTTGTTTTCTTTTTTTATTTTTCCATTTTCTCTTTTTTTTTGTTTTTTTTTTTTTTTGGAATTCGCGCTCCGCATTTCTGAAGACAACGACTGCTTCGGATTGAAACTGTTTTAGGCAGATAGTGTCGCATCTCCCCCCCCCTCCAGAGCGGTCTTCCGTCGAACTCTTTTCCCTTTTCCGAATCCTCCTTCCCCTTCTTCTTTGGTCATTAACTCTCCTGCCGCGTCGATTGTCGGCAGAATCACGCGATTTTTATACTCCCCCCTTCCCCAGGCTCTCGTTACCTCAGTTTTCGGTCCCGGTGAGTTGCGGTTAGTCCCCCCTTTTAAGACCCGGAATAATCTTCCCCTCTTAGGAAAGCCAGCGCTCCGTACTTGTTCAGCCTATTTCCCTGATGCCCGTAGCCCCTCCCTACCCCCCCTCCTAGACAATTTCGCTTTCTTTCCCCTTTTGTATGTCCAGGACCCCCTGTTAGGTAGGGCCGCATTATTTTTTTTTTGGGCCCGTCCGCCAGCCGTCCTTTTGGAGCACCCTTTTCCTTTCCCATTTATCGCTTGTAATCGCGGCTCGGTCCTTATTCCTCCTTTTGTGATGAGAGATCCGAGCAAGCGCTTTCCCCGCTCGCCGATCTTTTAATTTTTTTTTGGCGGGGGTTTTTTACGGATGTTGGCGTCCTTCCTTAAATTGGGTTCCCCGACAAGTTCTTTCCCTTGCCTTCCTGGTCCTCCCCCCTTTCCAGGCAGACACCATTCCCCCTTTCTTGGCATTAGGATGGAATAATTTTGTCCCCTTGTTCTCGTTGCGAAGCAAGTCGTTTCCCAGACCATGGTGTCCGACCTCTCGGCGGCCTTTTCACTTACTTTTTCCCCCCTCTGCTTTTTCCGCAAGGTTTCAGTTTGCCTTCTATCCCCAGTGATCCCCTCCCTTGAGTTTTCCTCCTAGAGGTTTGCCTCTTTGGCCCCCCCCCCCCCATCCGATTTCTGCTGATGGAACTCCTTTACACGAACCTTCCCTTTTCTCCTCCCTCTGTCTCACTGAGATTCTTCCTTCCCCCCCCTTTGTAAATTCCGCGTTTTTTTCTATCTCGCATCGCGCCCTCCTGCGTCTCCCGCGCCTCGATCTTTACTTTTTTTTTTTCAGGATTTCTTCCCCCTTTCCATCGACTCGTCCCCCCCTCCCTTGATAGCTGATTTGTTTCTTTTTTTCCTTTCCGAAAACTGACAGCCCCCACTCACCCCCTTCCCTCGGCTCCCGCCGACCCATTTTTGGTGTTGAACCGAGTTTATTTTAAGGGCGAGTCTTTTAATCCTCTCAAGTCTTCTGCAATACCCCCCCTCGGCCACCTCTCCGACGATTACTTCTCTTCGGCCGCCCCCTCACGGTGCTTTTTTCATTTTCTGACGCTAGATAGCGAGTGGAAAAGGGCCAGTTCCCTTTTATTTCTGTCGACAGCCGCTGCCTGTTAGGTAAATATCTCTTCTAGACGGCCGACCTGCATTTCCCCCTTGCGATGTTGGTATGACCGGCACCCCTGTCTCCCCTGAGCGTTTTTCTTTCAGTATATGCCGCCATTTCTTCCGGACTCAACGCGCCGCCTTTAGCTTGCGCGGCTTTGAACCCTCCCGGAATTCCTTCCATGGTATTTCCCTATCGGCTCCTACGCCCTTTTTTTTTTCTTTTTCTATCGCGCGGTCCCCGGTGATGCCTGATGATGCTTCCCCCTTCCATGGCCCCCACCCGAATCATGGGGGGGGGTTCCTTTTCCTATTGAGCGTGATGGCGCGTTTTCGCCCCCCCGCCACCGGTGTCATCCTTTCTGTTGGCGTTAGTAGACGGGGGTCTTGGTTCGGACCCTCCGCGGCTGACGCGGCTTTTAGGGAATCGCGCTCTTTTTTCTCCCCATGAGGCGAGGGCTTTGCTTTTGACTTTATTTTCTCCCGAAACCCGGCAGCGTTCCAGTTTTTTCTTCTTTCGCATTTACCAAATCGT
>Ga0179593_1403968_pt1 | contig 12584 bp, 14 predicted proteins | sample CZODoug2_1_08_16_FD_185931 | JGI IMG/M metagenome (GOLD analysis project Ga0179593, IMG submission 185931) | Vadose zone soil fungal communities from Angelo Coast Range Reserve, California, USA - CZODoug2_1_08_16fungal (PacBio error correction) | ecosystem: Environmental > Terrestrial > Soil >... | reverse complement strand
CTCCCGACGGTATCGGTGCGCCTTGGTCAGCTTCCACAATCCCCTTGATCAAGTCTTGAAGGCTATTCAAGTCCGGCTTGAGCCCTTTTTTACGTAGCACGACCCGTTTCTTTTTTTTTCAAAACTGCTTTCTGAAGAAGAACTCGCCCCCGGCCTCGAGTCGCCGGATCCGTACCCTTGTTTGTCGTCTGCAGTTGTTCATCCTCCTTCCCCTTTCCCCGACGACCATGTCACTTTCTGAATGCGTTTGGATACCGTGATTCTTGTTGCCGCTGGTCCTCCAGGTAATCAGTGTTGATTTGTTTCTTGTTTACGCACCCCATCTTTTTTCTCCCGTTCCCTTGCTAGGAACCTCAGCCTCATTCCCACAAGCACTCCCTCCTGCCTTTAACCGCGTTTTTACCACAACGATGCCTCCCCTCCCTGACCCGCTTGACAGGTTTTGCCAACTACGGTGGCGGGGTTGAACCGGTGCCGAAAAGGTTTTTATTGTCCCCTTTCCTCTTTGTGAAGGTGATTCCCTGTTTTTGCGCGTTAGAAAAATCCTCTTTTTTTTGAGCAGGTCGCCGTCTGCTGTCTTTCCTCGCCTGGCCTTTTTTTGACGAGAGCCACCCTACTGGCTCGGCTTCGTCATTCGATCCGGTGCGGTTTTTAACCCCCCCCTCGATCCTCGGCACTCCCGCTTTTTAGTTCCTTTTAGGAGTCTTCTCTTGAATAAGTGAAACACTGACCAAGCCCCAGTTTTTTTTCCATCCTTTTCGCCTAGCTAAACATGGCACCAAGCTGGTCGGTGCCTGTGCTTCCCTTGCTTTGGTGCCGCATTTTTGAGAAGGCCCCGGTCCAGGTGGGTAAAAGAGTCAGCGGCCTTTTTTGTTGTGGCGTATCTGATGGCATGCGGCCCGCAGCCCCTTGCAGCCCCGTCCTATAGGCGGCGGATAAGTCCCCACGTGCTTCGACTTCTTTTGTTTGGCCTCCGTCTTCTTCGTGGATGGAACGTGCCCACCAGGTTACGAGACCCCCTGAACCGGGTTGCGGGGTTTTCGTTCTGAAATGACAGTCCGATGCCGGTCCCCGGTTCCACGCGGTGGACTCTTCAAGGATTGGCGACGCCGCACCTTCCTCTTGTGCTAGACTTTCGTTTCCCCGGTGAGGCTCTGGGTTCCCCCAAGACTCAGCTGGCGTGAGTAACTCTTCCCATGGATGTATCGGAATGTTGATCTTTTCACTTCCGACCCTGCCCGTCCCCCACCGCTCCATGCGCCCCAGCTCCCTCGGACCCGCCCGCATCTCTCCTGATCAACGGTTCGTCTGTAATCAGAGGAGGACAGGGCGCAAAGGAATACAATGCACCTCAAGGTTCCAGGGGGAGCTTATCTCGGTCCGCTGTGTCCTTTTAGAATGGCGCGGTGCAGTGTTCTCACTTGTTTGCACGCCCAGCCTGACACCCCCCCGCTGAACGCACACCGAACCCTTTTGCGCATTCCGGCCGGGCTCTTCGTCCCGTGTTCTGTTTTCTTAGTGAAGACAGAAGGTTGCCCTTTTTCGTATTGCCCGCACTCCCCTGTCCGACGAGAACATTCGTCCTTCGTTTTTGTCTCCGCGATGCATGACGCAATCGGGATTACGTATGATGAGTGCCCATCTTGATAGCGGAAGGCCCCTCCTATGCTTTTAGGTTCGGTATTGGTGATAGAACTCTCTCCGCTTTCGAGACGCAGTCGTCGGGCGTGTTCTTTCTTGCGATTCCCCGCGATTTCCCTCTGCCGCCTTCCTAGTACCTTCTATTCTTGGCTGGTGATGTGTTGGTCTTGTCCCTTCTGGGGTGTCTGAGGCTGTTCATGCGATACTGTACGATCCTCCTGTTTTTTCGATGGCTGACGGAGTTATAGAGTGTCGCCCTCTTTTCGTGATAAGATCAAAGGGGACGATTTTGAGTCTTTCGGTCCCCAGAGCCTGTGGTCAGTAGCAGGTGGCGGCTTGGTTCCGGGACCGTGGTTTCTCTACCCCTTACTCAGATTCGTGAGGGTGGGGCGTTTTGTTACTCTGGGTACGATAATCTGGCGGGAACACTTTTCCTGAGGCAGGCGGGCATCGCTAGCATCCCATAGAGGCCGTTACGGTGTCAGCTCCGCGAGCTCACTCGGCCGGGATTGAGAGCGTCCTGGCGTACTTTATGGAAGAGTATTTCAATTTTTGGTTTTTGTGACAGCTCCGATCTTCCTGCCCAATAGCTCTTTTTTTTTCTAGAGTGAACCCTCTTCGTGTTATTGTTGAGTTTAACCCGTTCTTACGGGAAGGTTTCAGGAGGTTCCTCGTCCTCGGCCTAGGCCTTGAGTAAGCAGATCACTCGCTGAGAGATGCGAGAATTATGACTTTTTTGTACCACTCGTGTGACAGATGGTGTGGCAGAGTAAGCTACTTGGATGGTGAACTGCGCTCACCTATGGTCGTGCGATCTCCAAGTTGCTCGAATCCGAACGCAGCGACGGAATCCACTCAGCGTCTCCAGTTCCCCAGTGATCGTGTTCTGAACTTCCCAGTTTGGTTCGTCCCAACCCTCCCACCAGGACATTACTCCTCCTCCTTTTTTCGCTACCAAGGGTTTTAATGTTTCCTCCCCCCCGGTTTCCACACTCACTCCCTTCACAACAAATGTTCGGGAGAGTACCCGCGTTCCATTTTCAAGGATTATCTTAGCGTCGCCTCTTTGATTGCCCGGTCCCTTTTTAGACCAGGTTGAATGCCCTCCACTCGTCTGGCCGTTGCCAAGGCCAATGGGTAGTGCGGTTCTCGTTACCGTAGAGTACCGTGACTGTGAGCAAACTTGCTGGGTCCCGTTCTCAGTGTTTCGTGATTTATGCTTTCGAGCCTGTTTTCCGCTGCCTGGGAATCGTCGTCCCCTCTCCCATGCACAGGTTACTCGCGGGTGAAGAGTTTCCGACTATCCTGCGGATCTTTACTCGTCAGTGTTGGCTCCCTTCCTCTCATCCAGAGTCTGGAAGCGGCTGGAGTGGTTTTCCAACTGGTTGTTGGTTAGGCTGTTTTTTGCCTGGTTTTCTGGTCCTAACGCCGTTTTTCCGCTTCCTTATGGCTTTTTTTTTTGAGTAGAACGCTACCGTCTCCCTTGGCCTCCTCATACCTTTTGTTTTTTTTCTGAGCTCATTTTTTTTCTTCGTGTAAAAAACCTCCCCCCGCTGGGACCCTTATCAGACTCCCTTTCGTCCCCGTCCCAAGGGTCCAAACCCTTTTCCCAGACCCCAACCCCGTTTGTTACACCACGTGGTCACAGGAAGCTTACCCTCGCGTGGTTCAGTTTCTCGTCACCCCCCCTTCAGTCTCTCCTCGAGTTGATCGCAGCCCGCTCAACTTTCTTCCCTTGTTAATTGGGCTTGGGAGCTGCTCTCACAGCGCTCGCGTTTTAGTAGAGCCTTTTCTTAACTGGAGAGGAATGCCTTTCGTCTTCGTACGTTCTCGTTTTAGTTGCCCAGACGACTCACACACTTAGTCTGCCAGAGAGTTTTTTCCCCCTTTCCTCCTGGTTTTTTTTCTTCTGCAGCCCTCCCCCAGGTTCCGCCTCTTTTAAATGGAGGAGCTGTTTTTTTAGATTCCTTCCCTTGTTTCGTGGCCTTTGACCATCTTTACGAACATTGTTTCAGATGTACGGTTTGGTGCTGGCGAGCCACATTTTCCGGTTCGCCGTAAACGTTACCCCCCGTACGAAGGGGTCAAATCCGGGTGCAGCGGATTCTTGGTTTGACCAGAGTGCTGCTGCTCCTGCAGTCGAGGGGTTTCCCACGTATTTCATGCAGTGTGGTGTGCAACTCGGCGCTTTCCCCCCAAAACTTCCACTCCTCTGGCCATCCTTATGTGCCCCCTCTTTTAGATAAGAACCTCCAACGGACTACGTTTTCTGATCTTTTTTTGTTATATTGTTTCGCCAGCCAAACCACGAATATTTTCTTTTCAAGCCCGGGACCTTGATTTCCCCACCTTTTTAGTCAAGCCGCACCCTAGTAGAACCGAGTTTACTGCGCCCCCTTGTGCTGCTGCGCCTTCACTGTGTTGTGCTGTATCCACATGCTGTCTGTCGCGCTGGTCCCCCACAATACCCGCTCAATAACCCGACCTTCTCTGTCGATATAAGTTTATTCCCCCCTGGCGTTCATTTTTCGCGCTTTTCGTCTTTTTCCCTCCCTTGTGCCATGACCCCCGGGCACATTGTCCTGCGGTTTAGAGTCCAACTGGCGATGATTCTCTGATTTACCGGCGCCAGGACAACCATTTAATCCTGACGTTGTGGTCTCCCTGTTTCTTTTGGTTTCTTTTTTTCTCCCTTTCTGCCCTGGTAGCGTGACAATTGGGACACCGTTTGAACCGCATTTCCCCCGATTTGGTTTTGTCTCGATACGTCATCCATCTTCTCTTCCTTTATCCTGCCTTTGATGTTTGCGCGCTTCGTCTGCCACACCCCAGAATAAGTTTAGAGCTACAATATTCCCGGATGCCTCAGGCAAGTTAAGATCCAGGCCCCCGCTTTCGCCAACTGGTCGAGTACAGTTGCTTTTGGCTTCGGATTGATCTTGCTTCGTGACTCCCCCCCAGTTGTATTTCATGCTGGTTGGCAGTTTTTTAATTACCCCCTTTCTTTCGCCCCACCTCGTCTTTTTTCAGCCTTGAGCGTCTTTTCCGACGGGTATTCATCGTTTAGATGTCTTCTTTGCGCCTTTTTCCTGGGTCTGCCGAAAGTCCCAAAATTTGTGGATCCGTGACCACCCCTGGCCGCAGTTATTATCAATTTCCCTCACTTTTCTCGGAACCCCTCCTGTCTTTTCCTATTTTTTGAGTAGGAATTGATATCACCACGTTTCTTTTGTCCTTTGACAATTCATTTTTGGTGACCTCGAAAGGGCCAACGCCAGAGCGTAATTTGTTCGTGATCGATTTTTTTTTCCACGGTTCCGTGCAAGTTTAGACCCTGCCTTTTCCAGTAGTCCGGTAATTTTTTTCTCTTCCTCTTGAACTTCCACAGAGATTAGGATCTTTGAGGATAGATTTGTGCGCTTGCGACCCTATTTTTCGGTAGACCGATTTTTCGAAAAAAGGTTGATCACCCCCTTTTCCCAAGGTTCGTGGACCCCTCACCCATTTTTCGGCCCCGAAAGTTTCCGAAATTTGTGAAGACGTGCCCCCCTGTTTTTGTAGTTCCCCCCATCTTCCTTCATGGTGTTTTTTGTTCCGACCTTTCCCTTCGGCTTTGGTGTAGGGTTTTTTTCGGTTTTTTTTCCCTGTCCTCTCCCTTTCGTATTTTTTTCTTGTCATCCACCACAATATCGGCTTGATCCCAGCACGGCCCCCCTACTCGCGGGTATCCCGAGTTCTCTCCTCTTCAATTTTCGGGGTGGGACCTTTTGGTTATGATGAATGGAGACGCACCTCCTTCTATTCTTTTCTCGCTTTCCTTGCACTTAGGTCGCTGGATTTGCCTAAAGTTTGATCTCCTGTATCTTTCGTGCACCGTGACCCCACCCTTTTTTTTTCCGTCCCAGTAATGGAACTTTCCTTTCTGTCGTGTTTATTCTGAATCTCCTCCCCCCCGTCGCCGGCGGGTATCTAATATCTGCCCGATCCGTGGGTTGTTGTTGTAGAGAGCCAATTGTCTCGTGCGAGGATAAGCCACCCACTCCTCTTGGCTCCCTTCTCTTCCATTCTTCTGATCCTCCCTACTGACTCCCCCACCTACTTTTTGTGCAGTCTCGCCCCCCTCGCGCAGTCCTTTTGAGATCATCCTCCTTTTCATGGTCGTCTTTCCTTTTAGACGAAAGTTCCACATCTTCCCCCGGTCCCCTGTCGTGACTCTTGCTTACCCCGAGGGAATTTTTTGCGATTCCCATTCTTCATGCTATATGGTGGTGTGAGGTCCCCTCCCCCCTCCGCACTGTCTCCTCCCCAGTTCGCGGGAACCCCCAGTCTCACACCTCCCCGGCACGCCGAGTACGGTCTGACCCCCCCAAAATTTTTGAGTTCCATTAAACGAACGTTTTCACCCTTTAAGTATACTTTTTGTTTTGTGTGTGTCGTTTGTTCTTTTGGTGTATGTTGCGATAGCCTGGTTTGATTGTTTCCTCACCTATGTGTTCTGTTTGTCAAAGCGGGTAGGCGCTTCTGAAGAGATGGGGAGTCCCAGTTCTCTCTATGTCCTTGATTACTTCCTGTGTTCGGTCTTTTCGCCGTACCCCGACAACCCCTTACGGCGTCGTTTATTTCCCACGTCCCTTCTTGTTCAGTCCTTTTGGCAACCTCGCCTTCCTCTCCCCCTGATTACGCGCTGTCTTCCGTTCGGCGAGGTAGCTTCGTTTTTCACCAAGGACAAAGCCCTTTTTTCGGATAATCCCGCCCCTTAGCTTCCCCCCCAGGTCCCGCGGTATTTTTTCCCTGGATAGAACGGCCACTTGAGAGAACGTCCGGTGGTCCCCCCCCCTTCTGTTTTTGTTGCGATCTTCCCAGCGGCCACAGCGCCTTTCTATCGCGATTAGTCTTCTGCCCCCCGCCCTTTCGGTACCCCCCTGCAGGTGAGATAGTTTCTATGCTCCCCCGTGCCCAAAGGAAATGAACCCCCCATAGGGTCGACGCAGTCAGATGGAAGGCCTTTAAACGGTAACGCCCTGTTTTTCTCTTTTTCCTTCTCTCTCCGCCTTAAGTCATCAGAGGTGACTCGAAGGAATTGAGGTGGGGCCAGTACCCTGCTCTCCCCCTCCCCCGTCTTTTGTTCCCAGATAGCAGGAATCTTTTCCCCAGCCCTCTTCCCCGGCCCCCCCCCCGTTCCTTTTCGATCCGGTGACCTAATTCATCGACTCCCGCCAGAGAACCGTTGACCCGAAACAACTGTCCATTTTCCGAAATTCTTTATCAGCTCCTTTTTCCCTACGCACCCTTTTTCCCCCATTTTGTTGGATTGGCTTTTGTTAACGGACTCATTCCCATCCTACGCAGATGACTACCTTCTCAACGTCATCGACACTACGGTTTTTGTGTTTTCTCGGCCTTTTTTGCCCCTCCCCCCTGACTTCTGCTTCGTACGAACCGACGGAGGAGCAGATTTCTTTTTCTCAGTACCTCTGTCCCTTTGGTATTGACCCACGACTTGGTGTCCCAAGTCTTTTCAGGTTGTTGAATTCGCCAGATATTCGTGGTTTTTTGGGGCTCAACCCCTTCTTCGTTCGTTCGTTAATCCGTTAGACTTTGCGGTTTAGTTACCGGCCAGCTCGGCCCTTTCGGGAATTTTGTTGAGCTGCTTTTTCACTCCCCCCCCCTCGTGACCCTTTCTCCTCGAAAGCTTTTGACTTTTTTTCGCTTTTTCGCGACCAGGACTTATCACTTCTTGCCTCCTGTTTTTTCCCCTTTTTCGCCGGGTTTTTTTTTTTTCCTTGTCCGGATGTGTTCCCCCCCCCCCCCTATCACTCTTAGCCCATTGTTTCCCCCGATTTTCCCTTGTTGTCAAGCGTCACTCCCCTTGAACCCTTGGTCGAGTCGATCATCAATTTCCTCGAGTGAAAAGGGGGTTTTTCCCTACCCTTTTCTTCTCCCCCCTTCTTGCCTGCAGAATGGCTTTGATTTGCTTTTCGACTCAGTATGAAGTTCAAGCGGATCCTCGCATTTCCGTCCGAGGTGTGTTTGTTTGCTCTCCGCGAGGCTCTATGAAGAGCTCCCATAAGTCCGGGTCCTTCGCGTTTTCCTCTTTTTCCTCCTCCGTCACTCGGAGCTGGGCATACGGATTTTTTCGCGACCCGTCCTTTTCTCTCCGTTTACTCTGTATGTGCACGTGGTGTACCCACCCTTGTTTTTTATGTTACGAAGTTTTGTCGCATCCGCTCATTCCTTCTCGTTTTTTTCTTTCTAATACGTCCATTATTTTTTTTCCTTCCTTTTGTTTTTTGATGAGATTTTATTTCTTTTCTTCGTCCACAAAAGATCCGCTTCCGTGCCTCTCGCCCAGATCTTATTCTCCCGACCACGTTTTGCTCCACTTCCCGCACCCCCCCCCCCTTTTAAACCACGTACACCTGCTTTCAAACGTGGTCGCTTAGCGCGCACCTCCTTCGTCCCCAAGTCTTCGACTCGTCTCCATCCTCCGCCCTTGCGTTAAAATTTGTGTTCGTGCTGTCCCTCGCTCTTCTCCCCCCTGCTTAGTATCCCCGGTCATGTAACTCAGTTGTCTTCTTTCCTCTCGAGTCTACCCTCTTCCCATAGCCCATTCTGGTATTGCCCCGCATTTTGGGAATAACCCGTTTTGCCGCAATCCCTTTGTCTTTATAGCTTGAACCCTGAATTGAGAGGGGCCGTTTCTCTCCCTTTTTATTTTTTCCGTTTCGTTTCCCACCCCGTACCGACCAAATGTTCGACATAGTGTTCTGCATTTTTGCGAAAATGCTTTCCTCATTCCCCCTGGCCAACCTGTACTGACCCTTTCCGGGTCCGTCTCCCATTTTCTGCAGTCCTGCCTTTTCCTTCCCCGATTGTGAGAGAGACAGAACCTTTTTCCTAGGTTCTCAAATTAACATGTTGCCTTGTGAAACATCTTTTCTACCCAAAAAACATTAACGCCGCCTTGGCAGCCTCTATGCGTTTTTCCGTTCTCAAGGTAAAAGGATTCGTGCTGCCTGGACCCGTTGCAAGCTATTGTTCGCCCTAACCTCCCCCGAATATAGGAAACCCTTGGCGAAAGACTTGGACAGACCCCAATCTTTTATGACCCCCTTTCTCGATTGTGTTTTGACTTGAGCTCGCGATCTTCTTTTCATTTCCCCTTAGTTAGGCCTGACTTGTTTTAAAAAAAATCCCCCCAGATACCTACCATCGTCCCGGGTAGTTTCGATCCTGTCTTGATGAAGGGTTAGTTCACTTGAGCTATTGTCCTCGTAGGGAAGCCCCGATTCCCATTTCATGCACCCCATGGACCCTTCTCGTATTTTATCCCTGCCTTTTCTCCTCCCCTGTCGTATGCAACAGTTTTTGGGGTCGGTAGCGGTTGTTCGAGGTCGGCCTGCTCCACTGCCACCGGGCCTGCTCCCCGGTTTTTCCCCCCTCAGCCTAAGGATCTTATTCCTTGATAGAACGAGCCTTTCTCCTGTCATTGTTTTTATGTTTTCGACCGTTGCTGCCACACCCCAACGTGACTCCCCCTTCCGATCACCTTCTCCGGGCTTAGCCCTTGATCTTTCGTGGCGATCTTGTGCCTTTTTTCCAGTGTTAGGATTGCATTTTGATTTCTTTCTACCCTCTTGGGTTTGTCCTGGTTTTTTAAAGTTAGTCCACCGAGACTCCCGTGTTTGCCACTACCGCCTACTTGTACCGCGCCGTTGGGGCTTTCCTCCTGCCTCTTTTTCGTAGATGTGCGGCGTTCTCTCGGCTTTGGATGATATAACAACCCCCTGATGATCTTTTACCCCCTGTCCTTTTTTCTCTTCCCCTTTCCAAGTCAGTCGAGCAGGACCCCCCTAATTAAATCGCGCTGTTTTGATCTTGGCGGGGCCCCTTATCCCCCCCGTGCTGTCAGTTGAAAATGCTCCCCCTTTCTTACGCCTCATAGGCCTGCGCAAGTTGGCGTCCTTCGTTTTTTTCGGCTGTCCGAGGTGTTGCCCTGATGACCAGGTTTCGACTTGGTCCGCCACGAAGCGTCGGGTTGTCCCCGCGTTGTTCTCGAACAAGTACTTCGTCTTTCTTACTATGATCGGAGCATTTTTCCCCTCTTGGTTTTTTCGCCTCTCTCGGGGATCACAGGTAACCCTCTGTCTGGTCACCCCACCCCATTCTCGCACCTTTGACCCCCGAAAACTTATTTTTAAGGTCGTTTCACCCTTTTCGCGGGTCTTGTCGATTCAGTCAGTTTGTTTTTGTCTCCCGGTTCTCTCCTTCCGTTAGGGTTTCCTTTTTTCGTTTTTCCGAGAAAAGGATGAGACCTTCTTAGTGGTGTTAGTGTGCTCCCACCACCCTATCCCCTTCTGATTGTTATAGAGATGGTCCAAAACCTCGCGGATCCCGATGTCAGCTCCGTTGGCCTTTTCCGTCGGTGGTAGGGGTTTCTGAAGTGAAAGATCCGCCAGCGTCTCTCTTGCTTTCTCGCGGCCGTTAGTCTGCTGTGCAGCCCTCTCTTTTTGCTCTTTTTCAGGAAGTAGTCGTTCCGTCCCCTTTGCCCGCCTTTTCTGGTAGGCCGTCGTCTGAGATCGACCGAGCCTTCGGTATCTATATATTTTATCTTCCTCAGTCTTTTTTTTTTTTTGTCCGCTTTCGATTACGTGCTCGGTGTCGATTCTTTTTCAGACTCCCAACGACGAGTTCCTCCATTTTCCGGCGGCACCATTTTCCTTCCCCCCTCCTCCTTGCGAGTCCCCCAGACTTTCTGGATGAAAGAAGATCGTTACGAGAGTATAGATCCGACTCGACTTCTTTTTTCTTTTTTTCCCTTTCTGCCGCCCTTTTTCCCCCCCCGCTGTACCGGCCAAAGAGATGACTTGATAAGAGTTCATTTTTTGTTTTGCCCCCCCCCCCCCCCCCCCCCCCCCTCGTTGACCAGTAATGTTCGATTTTTGCCTTCCCCAGCCCCCACGTACGACCCCCCCCCCTTTCTTTTTTTCACCGTGCGCTTGCCCTCAAACACCGACACCTCAAAGAGCAAGGTCGACACCCCCCTGACTTAATCTCCCCCTTTTCCAGCCCCTTTCCTTTGCCGCTCAGGTGGAGGTTTCCTTATTTTTTTTGCCGACCGAATGGTTGTCTTTCCCCTCCCCCCTTTTTGCGGTTTTTCCCCTTGGTCCCAGGAGCGAGACAATTCAGAGGGGCGCAATTCGCAGATTCCTCCTCGAGGCATTCCCCGTTCTGAGCTATCAAGAGGCACCCTAACGGAATTCTTGCCTGACTGTCCTCTCTTTCCCATCTTGTTTTCCCCCACCCTCTCTCATCGCCCTTGAATTACCTCTCGCTGAGAGTGTGTCCTTTATTCAGGTCGCCTTCTTGGTTCAGTTCCCCCCCATTTCCAACTCCCCCCCCTTGTCTTCAGCCCAGACCCAAGAGGAAGCTTTTCCGTTTTTCCTCCCTCCCCCCCCGTGTTCTTGCATTCTGAGAGGACGGTGTTTCAATATCCTCACTTTTTTGTGCGATCATCCCCCCCCTGCCTTCCTCCGCAGCCATCTCTATTCTCCGCGGTCCCTTTTTGAAGCCCTGTCTGTTCCCCCTCTTCCAGGGCTCCTCTCTTTCTTCCTAATGAAAAAAAGGCCCGCAACAGCCTGGGTTTACCCTTGACGCGATGCAGGTCATCCCCCGTTTCACTTTTTGTCCCGCTCGGAAGCTTTTGTTGATCAGAAAGTACCCAGTTTCTCGGCCTTTCGTTCCGTTTAGGTTCCCAAGAGCTCAAAACATTCACCTTGAAGTAAATTCCCACTTCGTCCCCTTCTCTAGTTATCCCTTTCCCCCCCCAGCCTCGCCCTTTAGGAGTATCCCTTTTAGACGTCCCGTTCGCCCTTTCCGCCTTCGCCTGCACGCAGAGACCCCTCAATGCCCCCTTCACCTTGTTGCGCCGCTCTTCTTCTAGCGAGTATATACTTGGTGAACTTTGTCAGTGGTTGGCTCCCTTCCCCCTTGGCCACTCTGCACGATTGAATCAAGGGCATAAAGTTTCTTCTCGAAGACCTCGGCGCTCTGTTTTTTTAGTTTTTTTTCCTGGTGACACAGCCTTGTCCCGGCTTCTAGACCTCCATCCCGTGCTTAGATAGCGAGCCATTTACCTCGCTCACCGTTTTTTTTTTTCTTGACTCCTTGTTTTCTCCGGGGTGAAGACAGTATCTTTGTGGTTTCTCCCCCCTCTTCAGGCTTTCTAGCAGCCACTTGTAGCTCGTTGCCCGTTCTGACCGCCTTCCGCTTTCCTCCCGTCGGAATTGGTTTAGCCGAGTTTTTTCACTCCCCTCTTCCCAGGTGATCCCCCCTTTTTTTCTGCTTTGCGCTGAACGATTCTGACCCCCACTTAGACCGTCTGCAGTCCCCTGGTTGCCCCGTCGTCTCCTGGTTTCCCGTTTCCCTCGACTACTTTTGTTCGAACGAGTAAATCTATTTTTTTACCCCCCCGCCTGTCTTCTACTATGTGTTTCCCAGCCCGGTGAACAGACGAAAGTGGATGGAAGCTTCCCGACTCCTTCCATTTTTTTTTTCCCTCTCTGAGGCTTTTCTTGCGGTCCCCATCCACGGGTGCCTTTCTGCCACAATTCTTCCGGGACCCGCCTTGGGGATTGCGTTTTTCTCACGGCTCCGAAGTCCCCTCAGGCCCCTAGCACGTCAGGGTTACGTGCACTTTCTTCTTCCTCTCGGCCCCCTTATTTCCTGTTTGAGAGACTCTACACGGAAAGTGCTGCTTCTTTACTCTGGGAGCGATCCCCCCATCCTAGAGTGGTCTTCCCTTGAGTTTAGCGAAGGACAGATATTTGAAGCGGTCTTTTTCTTTTTGTCCCCGGTTTTTAGTGAATCGTTGTTCTTCCCTTAGGGAGACGCTTATATCCTTCCTTCTTTCTTTTTTGACCGTATCTGTTACATAAATATAT
>Ga0179593_1467094_pt1 | contig 12585 bp, 15 predicted proteins | sample CZODoug2_1_08_16_FD_185931 | JGI IMG/M metagenome (GOLD analysis project Ga0179593, IMG submission 185931) | Vadose zone soil fungal communities from Angelo Coast Range Reserve, California, USA - CZODoug2_1_08_16fungal (PacBio error correction) | ecosystem: Environmental > Terrestrial > Soil >... | reverse complement strand
TATCCCCCGTTTGTTTTTGACATATAGATTGAAGTGTGGTCCCTTTGTTTCGTCTCGGCGAATAGCCCCGTTTTTCTCCTCCCCCCTCTCCAATCGTTGCGGTCGTTCTGCGCACGCCCATCTGGTTTAACGGAGTGTCTATATGAGAAGTTCTGGGTCCTTTTTTCAACCCCATTCCGTTTCCGCCATTATCCCCCCTGAGCTTCAGCCCACTATTTGTTATTGACCACGCCATGTCTCCTTTCACGGAGAATACCCTTTTTCCCCCCCGGTCTTTTCTCATGACGGTTCTGCACTGTAAACTTTGCGTCATGTAGCACTCGTTTTTCTGTGCTGCATGATCCTCCCCTGTGGTTTACCCCTGCCCGTTTCCCCCACCTGGTCACTGTCCCCCCCTGATCGGCTGCTGCATTGCCGTTTGTTTCCGTTTTCGCAATTTTCCCCATATGCCAGTGTCGCCCTTTCCCGCCCCCCGACCTATTTCGCTTGAAAATCCCTTAAAGCACCCTTTGAACACATAAGGGTTTTGATTTTTCCTTTCAAAATGGTGACATATCTGCCTCTTCCTTCTGCCTCCCCCCTTTTTCGATCGTTCGATGCTGTGTGCTGTGCAACTCTTCCATTGCCCGGAATTGGCAGACTCTGTTGCAGACCTCTTCCGTCTAAGCCCCCGAAAGAGAATCCTCTATTCGGTCTTCCTGCAATTCAGTTTTCACTTCCAAAGGTTCCCACTTCTTACTGGCAAGATGATCTCCGCCACTCCTAGGAGGCTCGCGCTTTTTAACGGGAAGTTTTACCATTCCGCATTTTGCGTCCCCCCCTACCGACTGAAAATTCTCTCCCCCCTGCGGTCCCATTTTTGTCCTTTTTTAATTAGGCCCGCCCCAAAAAAGCCGCCAAATACCCTTACTACACCCGCGGATCGGAAGGTGCGCCGATGACCCAGGAAGACCTTTCCCCCAAGTGGCATTTCCCGGCTTTCATTTTACAACAAGACAGTCGTCCCAAGGGCCCACCCGACTTAAAATGCCATCCCCGTCCCCCTCTCACTGACTCTTTTTGTGGGCTGACAGTTGCTCTGCCTCTTCCTTACTCCCTATTCTCTTCCCCTCATTTCATGATAGAACCCATCCAACCATGCAGCAGCCCCGAATTCTTTCACTGACTGGTTGACCCCACTTTTCCCCCCCCTCTCCGAATTCGCCCCAGTGTTCCTTTTTATTCCCTATCGGCCCCTTTATACTTAGTTCAAAACGCCTTCGACGTATTTGTCCTCCCCTTCATGCGCTCATAGCCCTCGATTTTTCCCCACGCTACATCCGCCATCCTTTTGTAAAGCCATCTTTTCCCTCCAATACCTGTTTTAAGTACTCTCCTCTCGACAAGTAGTCCCCCCCATACCAGTCCGTCATGTCCCACATCTCCACCGACTTCCCACCTTTTCCGTTTTTCTTGCCCAACAACTCTCCACCCTCCTCCTCCAGCGACATACTTTCCTGGTGTGGTTTTTCCTTTTCGACTCTAAACTGAAGCATCCTCCCCCAATTCTTCTTTCCATTCCCCTTTTCACTTCTCTCGCCGACTTGACCGATACTGATTTTGCCACGACTCCCCGCGTCCGACGGACCCTTAGAACCCGGTCCCTAGTAGGATAGAGTTTATGTTTCCGTCCTCACACAAACCTTCTAGACATCCGGCCATTGTTTCAGCGACCGGATCCCACAGTCGTTTCTGTCTCCTGTATTTGGAGGGATTGATTTCCCTGAGTCTCCCGTTTTTTTTGCCATAGCGAGTTCCCTCATCGGGTTTGCAAGTCAACGGATTCCCACCATGCCCTATTTTTTCTATTTCTTTTCCCCCTCTCTCGCTTCCGCTTGGGAAACCGCACCCGCCGGATTTGACTGTTCTTTCCTTTCGACACCCTCTTTCCCCCTTCATCAGCTGCCCTTGAAAAGCCCTTTTCCTTTTCATCCCCCCCACCCAAAGTAATTTCCCATCAAGAAACTCCCCCGCCGGTCTTTGCGGTGCCTCCCTCACATTGCATCCCCCCCTGGCGCTTTCGGACCTTTCCTGCCCCTTGCCTTTTCCTCCCAGAAGGCGGAAAAGTCCCCCTCCCTCCCCTTCCTTCCATGCCTCCTGACGGAATGACCCGGGTTCTATTGCCTTCTCTTCCCTCTGGAAAACGTGTCACGTCTGTTACCACCTCCCCACTGCTGGTCTTTGACCCGGATAAAAACCAGCCGCCAGACTCTTACACCCGACGGCCCCCGCCTTTCCTGTCCCGGAGGGCCTTAGTTCCCTGAGCCCTTCTTCCTGTTTTATCCTCTTTATTGTTTTCCGACGAGGACTGCTCCCGGCAATTTTCTCTTTTGGATGTCGAGACCCTTTTTCTTGAAGAGCCCACCCTCCCCCCTTTTTTTTTCCCCGTCGTTTTTTGTCACCTCCACGCCTTACCGGCACAAACCCCCTAAAGGCTTCCACCTGTCGGTCTACCTGGTCCAATTTTCCCAAGAATTTTTAGTACTCACTACCCACACCCCGACAACGATGGCTTCCCCTCCTCACATGTTTCCTTGTCCCACCATGAGTCTGTTTGCGTCATCGCAGAAATACGTTTTGTTTTTAGCGTCGATTCCCAGAAGGCCCAACTCTCAATATATTTCGGACTTATATAACCTTGGCGAAGCTCACGTCCCCCCCCCCGCGTACAGAAATGACCTTTCCCCCTCCTGGACCCCATCGCGCCCTCCCTTTCAACTTCGAAGACCCCCCGAGAAGGCGGAGCCTTAACATTTCCTCACTGTCTGGTGCCATGAGATCTTTTCCTTTCCTTTTTTACATGTGTGCGGTAGCCGCCCTTTCCCGCCCTTTTCCCTACCCTCCCTTCCCCCACCCCGGGCACTTGACTTTTGCCTTTTTGAAACGCACTTGAGGCATTCCCATGAGGAAATTTTGTGTCTCTCTTGCCCTGCGTCATGTTGCGCTTTGTTTGCGTCCCCTCTGCCGTTCAAACTCGTCCCCGTCCTTTGAAATCTCCCCCAATGTCGACGTGCGGCGGTCAAAGCAGTTCCCGTGACCGCCTTTTTTCAACTTATTCTCCGAAACCCCCTTTCCCAACCTCTGTTCGTTGGGCTTTTCTGTGTCCGTTTTCTGTGTGGTCCTTGGGGAAGCGTTTGTTTTCTTCCACTCGTAGGTCCCCCCCCTCTCAATGTTGCCCCCCCATCCCCTGTCCCACCGTCGATCATTCTGGTCCCTTTTTCCCCTCCCCCCTCCAAGCAAATTTTCCTCCCCGCCCTACCCGACCACATCTCTCATCTCTTGGTTTTCTGATCTATGTCGGATGTAGTGCTTGATGGCCTTTTTTTTTTCGAGTTCTCCCGGCCCCGAACTGATTTCGTCCGTTCCCTTGTTTCTCCTTGGTCGATCTGGGTGAGGAGCGCGTCGTCAGATTCTCTCAGCCCTTTTGCCCCGAAGCTTCCCTGGCCCCTTCTTTCCCCGTTTTTTTTGATGCAGCGATTCGCCAAGACCGGCCCTCCGTCCACAGCGTTGCTTTTTCTTCCTTCCTCCGACTTTCCTCTGTCGAGCGTCCTTTGCTTTTTTCGCCTCGCGGGTCCAGCCCCGAAATATACTTAGAAGGACGTTTTCCACAACAGTCAGCTGAATTGCCCCCCTTTTTTTCCCGTCTTGCCCCCCCTCTCCCGTGCCTTTGGCAGTGATGTATCCCGCGCAAATGCTCCGCCACCCTGAAAAATGTCCCCTTTAGAGAGATCGTCTGAAGGAAGCGTCTCGGTTCCTCTGGTTTAATTCCGCCTTTCTTTCTTGCGTGCACAGTTCTTGTCGTTCTTTCATTCTTTCTTTGCGGAGCTTACTTCGGAGCTGCGAATTTCGATCTTTCGTTCCCGCTGATATTTTTATTAGGTTTTCCCCGGGTTGTTTTCCCCCCCTCCAAAAATGCGTCTTTCTTTTTAGAATCTCGATGTTCAACAACAAAGGGGAGAGTGAGAGAGGTGTCAGTGTTTTGGATGTGACCTATCTCTTACCTGTGTCCCCTGCCTGTTGTAGATTCTCTTCCTTGAGCACGTTTTCTTTTTCGTTGCCCCGGGTTCCCCCCGTTGTTCCGTATGAGATTTTTTCCCCCCTCCCCCAGAGCCCTTGTCTCTCACCCCCTCTTTTCACTTCACCTTTCCGTCTCCGCTCGTATTTCCCCAATTCCCTATAGAATACATTTTCTTGACTGGCTTCAACTGTCCAATTCGGGTTCCTCTTTCTGGGGCCTAGTTGCCGCTTCGTTTTTTCGCCTGGTTTGATTTCTTTCCAAGATGTATTTGGTATCTCCGTGAACCCCCGTAGTTCACATCTTTTTTCCTCTCCCCATCCTCACCGCGTGCATTCTCCTGTTCGCATTTTCTTTCCGGTTCAGGGTCCCGGCCTTTTTATCCGTTATATCTTCCCTGCCCAGGTTCCCACGCCGTTTCTCTTCCCCTTTTTTTGTTCAGCGCCCGGCCCCTTTTTAGAAGAGGGGTGCGTTTCTTTTTCTTCCCTTCGTGGAGGTGCCCCCCCAGTTACCTTTCGCCCCCGGGGATTTTTTCTCGTAGGATCCTCGCTCGGTCGTATGTGAGGTTGGCCCTTCCCGCCAGCGGCGCTCTCGATCGCGCAACTCTGAAGACGATATTTTTTCTTTTTTTCTCCGTGTTTTTCTGAATTTCTCTATCTACCCCCCCATTAGTGACCCTTTGGGATTCCTCCCCCCTAGTCCCCTCAATCGCAGTTTCTCCCCTTCCCCCGCTTTGGTCATTTCGATGACAACCCTGGACGTTTTTTGCGGGCAGTCCCTTTTGTGGAGTCCCTAAGTCCATTTTTCCCCCGCGTCACTTTCCTTGAATTGACGACCTTTTCGGTTTCTCTTTTCCCTTTGGGCAGGCAGGAGCTCTTCCCTGCTTGTATGTAAAACATGGGAGTCGTGTCTGTATTTTGTTTCCCCGCCCTCCCAACCGGATCTTATCTCGGGATGTAGCGCTTTTTGGTTTAGGGCCAAGGAATCGTGTTCTTTTTTTTTGACTATGTCGTCCGATTTCCGTTATTTTTTTTTTTATCCTGATTGTCTTTTTCTCTATGCCCCCACCACCCCCTGTCTTGCCCAGACTTTCCTTTAAACGTTTTGCCGCCGCTGGAGTCTAATCGTTTCGTCTTATTGTTCGGAGCTTATCTCCCCTCGCCCGGTCGTAATTGGCCCCGTCGTTCCCTCCTTCCAGCCTGCTTCGAATAACCCGACCCTCCCCTGTGCTGTCCTTCGAGTAGGGGGGTTGCTTCCCCAGCCTTTTCCGATGTCCTTCGCTGCATTTTGGGAGGGATTCGATCATTGATATGGTACTTCTTGATTTAGAATGAATCTTTGGCCTACCGTTTTCTCTTCTTCCGACTCCTCCTTTTTTTAGGTCTTTTTGGGAGTTTTCTTTCCCCGCCCCTTTTGTTTTCTTTCCCTGCCGTCGGCTGACAATGTCTCTTAGATTTCAGCGGCGGAACCCCGGTTTCCTTGTTGTTGTCCCCGCCCCCGTGTTCTTTTCGGTGTCATTTTTTTCCGCTGTGAGGTCCGTTCCCAATGTTCCGCCCCCTGATTGCGGTCTTGCGCGTTCGGCCGGCTGGTCCTTGTTTCAACAGCGCAGTTTTTATGTTAGGCGCGCTCGATCTCTGGCTCCTTCGGGAGATCATGCCTTTGTTTTAGGGCCCAGGATTGAGCCCGCGAGGAAGGGACTGGCAGACTCAGCGGATTTTATTGGTCCGGCCTTCTGAATTCCTGGACCGGTCGGGCACTGGGATTTTCTACCCCACAAACAAACACCCACCCATTCACACAACCCCCCCCCCCCCCCACCCATAAACCCCCCCCCCCCCCCCCCCCCCCCCCCCACCCCCCCCCCAACCCCAACCACCCCAACCCCCCACAAGCCCTTCCCCACTCTTTTTTCCCCGTTGGGCAAGCCGTCTCCCCCCCGGACTAGACTGCACACAATGGAAAATGAACCCCCACCTTTTTTTTCTCCCCCCTATTTGCCTCCCCTTTCCTGAACGGCTCCCTCCACTGCGAGGTAAGTGTTCCCCTTAGAATATGGATTGGCGAAGGGAACGCGGAACCTTTCTCCCTTCCTTGATCAGTGCCCCTTTCATTCCGGTACCCCCGCCTGAGCATTTCATCTCTCCCTCGTTTTTTCCTGAACTCCGGCGTTTCCCCCCCCTTAACCCGGAGGCCTTTTTTTCACCCTCCGAACCTGGGATTTTTAATTTGACGAGAATTTCTCTCACATCTGGCCCAGTTTTAGCCTGGCCGATCGTAGGCGCCTGGCCCATGGTATTTTTTTTGTCGCACGGTTCCCTGCCCCAATTCTGCCTCAGAATCATCACTACCCCTTTGCCATCCCCCTATTTAATGCGAAATAGAAGGCAGATATTGCTCCTTGGATTTCCCCTACCAAATTGTCTTTTTTTTTTTTTTCCTCCTCTGAGTATATCCATACTGACCCCTCCCTCTCTTACCTCTCTTTTTTTGAGATAGATTGACGTTGTCCCCTATTTTTGATCTGATCGATCGGCGACGCCCAGCCGTTGTAGTTTTTTCTCGCAAAACACAGACCGAGCTTTTCGCGCGGACTTCTTGCAGATGCTGGCCTTTTACCTTGCTTTCTATTTTCTTGAGCAGATTGGCCGCTCTGCGACCTGCCGGTACATCTAGGCATGATTTTACGGCCTGCTCCAAGCCTCCCGATTTGCGACCCCCGCCCTCTCTCCTTTAGACTCAAATTTCGTGTCTCAGACCGAGTTTTCTGAAATTTTTAAACGTGCCATTCCTTCCCTTTTCTTTTTTCCCCTCCCTTTTTATGTGACGCTATGAATCCAGTGTATTCCCCTTCCCCCCTTTCCCAAGCCGCCATTTCTCGTCTGATGACGAGTTTTTAACGTTTTCTCAATTCCCTGCCGGTTGACCTGTACTTGAGAAGAGGCCTCTTGCCACGCGTAAGCGGCCCCCAATCCGGTTTTTCTTTTGCAGTTTTTCCTGTCCCTGAACCTAGTCCCTCGGTAGGACCCCCCCTTGCTCTTGACGAAATCGTTTCGCCGGCGTGCTTTTTAGTGTTCCCGATCAAATTGGCCCACTCCCTTTTCCTTTTGGACTCTGCCCTCCGGGCTGACCACCGCCACGCTAATAGTCAGGTATCTCCCTGCAGTTGCTTTCCACTTTCCCTACCTTTCAACACACGGAGGGAACTGACCTCTTTACGCCAGGTACAATAGTTTTTTTTGAGATCCGTCTCCCCCCTTGCTATTTTTCCCCCACCTGACCCTCATGTTGTTCCCGACTCCCCCCAAAAATCCCTGATTAGGAGGAAAGCCTGGCCTTGATTTCATCCCCCCCCCCTTCCAGCCAAAACCTCCGACCTCCGTACTGCCTCAGCTTCTCCTCCCGTTGCCGCCGTTTGTTACAATTTTTGAAATCCCCCATTTCTCAAGTTTTCCTCCGTCTTGACGGACCAGAAACTACGGCATTCCTTGCACCCCCTCCCCCTTTTCCCCTTCTCTTATTTTCCTCGCTTCCCCCGATGAACCGTTCATTACGAGTGAGGTATCCTCAGGGTTTAGATTCCCCCCCTTATCGAACTTCCCCCCCTTCACGTCCAGCTTCTTCACAGCCTGGTCCGCCCTTCCCCCCCAGACGACGACCTTCTAAAACCCGTGTTCAGGTTCGTTCCCCTTACGCGAGTCAAAACTACGGCAATCCTGCGGGTCCTCTGCTATTTTCCTCGACGATTACCCTCCTTTTAGTTTCCCCCTCGTTGTCAATTTAATTTTTCTGGCACTTCCCCCATACCTTGGTGAAGGTAAGTAGATTCTCGACAAAGCAGTACCCCATAAACCCCCCTTTCCCGACCCCCCCTACCCTAGCTCCACGCGTCCCTTTTCCTACCAAACCCTGCCTCCCTCCGCGAAAGCTCCTAGGTGTTGGTCTTTCGTCTATCTGCCCTTAAGGCCCTCCCATCTAACCTTCATCGTCCGCCCAGGTTTCTTCCCCCCTTTCCTCTTTGCTGCAGCTCTTTCCTGCCCCACAGTTCAATTGAAAGAGTCTCCTGCTTTTTCTCCCCCTTTCCACTCCGGTAGGCCTCCCTTTTTTTTACCGTAATCGTTGCCTCCCCCCCTTTTCCGCGCCGGTAAGCAGCCATGTTGTTTTTCATCTCAACGCCCCCTTTCCCTTTCTGTTATCCTTTGCTATTTTGTCGGGATTGTCCTCCTATTGTCTGTCAATCCTCGCAATCTGGGGATCCTCTCCTCGTTTTTAAAGTCAAACACCACGGCTTTGACTGCAAAAAACCCGGAATATCGCTTATCTTGGCGTGCTCCGTCCCGCTTTTACTTGCGATGGCCCCCCGCAAGCCTTGGCGCTCCGGCTCCGAATGAGAACCAAAAACCATATACCGTCCTCTTTTTACTTGCCCACTCCCGAACTTGCCCCGCCCCCAACCCGCCACGACCATAGCCAGAAAACTTCTTTATTATTGCAGTGGCAGACCCGCTGCACCCAATTCATATAAAATGCTTTTCCGCCGGACTTCCGGATAAGACCTTTCAAGGAGCAGGTTTCAAACCCTCAACTTCCCTTAGAAGCCTAACCTGAAGGCATGACGATCGGGTTCTGGGGTGCGAATTGGGCTGCATTTCCTTGTTTTCTGAATTTTGGCACCGATAATCCACACCTCCCTCGGGGGACTAAATCCCCCCAATGTTCCGCGCACCGCCTACTCCCCTCGGCCCGAGCCTTCTAATGAGGCCTCGTTTCGAGACCTCATTTTCATGGGTCACATAGTTCCCAAGGGTTTTGGTCTTACTTTGTAAGGATACTGGCCTTAGACCTTGCTTGCTCGTATACCGTTTATTTCATTTTCCCCGCTGCTCAGCACCCCCGTCTCGGTTTTCCCCGACGAAGGCCCAAGACCTTCTAACTTTTTGGCATCCGCCGGTTGCCTTCCCTTTCGCACGACTCCACACCCCTCACACCAGATCACGCTCTGTGGTGGTCACCAAATGTGCCGCTGAGCAGAAGATCCCTTTGGTCGCGGCGATCCAATGACTTCAACCCATCTCAAAGATATTTACTGATCTAAAGGATTACAGACAGCCAGGCCCTCTCTTCCACGACTTTCCGGCAGAAGACCTTTCGTCACATTCCTTTTTCGAGCCGGCGTCTCATTACGTCCCCAAAAAGATACCTCGTTTTTTTAAGGATGTGGCTCTCGCCGGGCCATTGTTTCCCTTGTTGGTATCCTGACATTGGCTTTTTTTGACATAATTCCCCCTCCCCTTTTGATCGGGCCCCCACGGGCCAACAGGTAGGACAAGATGCGGAACTCCGGTTTTCGGCCGGATTTCCGTCCTTGGCGTTTTTTTGGATGGAACCTGGCGGCGCCAACTCTACACTACTTCTCCCTCTCCACTTTTCGAATGGACTGACGGGCAAACGATGTTCTTCCTCCCTTTTCGTCCCCTCTTGCTCATCTACAACCGGCAACACTCCGATCTTCGTTTTTCTCTGCCACGCCTGGCGGATCATTTTACCGGTACTGAAGCCTCTCCTCACCCGTTTCCCCCCGTGATATCACGCACTGGCTTACTCATTCTTTTCCTTGCGGAAATAGCACGCCAACTTTCCTTCCAATCCTGACCCCAACATCACGCGATTTTACCCATAATAAGTTTTTGTTTGCGTCCGATGATGTTTTTTTTTTGTTTTTTCCCTATTCTTGTTGATCGGAATTGCTTTGTCGGGAGCGTTTTCCTGAACACGGAACTCCGAGTGCCTTACTTTTGATAACGTGGTTCCCCGCTTTCTTTTGAGAGATTCCGCCGCTTTTGAGCCGCCGGCCTGTCTGCTCAACGAAGCTCGGCCACTAGGTCGATGAGCCGAGATTCCAGACCTGAGTTAAGAAAGCTGTTTTTTTTTCTGCCTTCCCTTTCGACTCTTTATGTTTTCAGCTGTCTCTGCTCGTTGCTTCATTAGCTTTGGTCCGCCAGGCCTCTAAAGCCCCATGAAGACTGAGAGTTTCAAGATTGATATGACTTTCCTTCCCCAGTTTTCCAGATGTGCCCCCCGCCATGCAGGGTTTTTCGTGATGTAGCAAAAAGGCTTAATGTCTGTACCCGCCCCATGAAACAGTCGCGACGCTGAACTGCTATGTCCCCAGAATTGAAGGATTTTTCCATTATCCGCCTTCTCGGTTTTCCCATTTGCGAAAGGTTCTTGGGAGATGACCTTCTGTTTTTTTTTTTGTGTCTGTTTCTTCTGTCCTGATCTCTTCCTCGCTCTTGATCAGGGGTTGCCGGGGCTTCAGCCCTCTAAACAACAGGCGTATTTTATCTCGCACCATATTTTTGTTGTCCCCAAATTTTCTCGTGACGCTCCGGCTTTTTTTTTTTTTATGTCTTCTTTACTTGGATCTTCTTGTCAAGGGGTATCCTGCGCTAATTCAAGGTCTTGCCGCTGTGTGTTTCCTGGACCCCCGATAGTGTCTTCGGTAGCAGAGGTTCTGCAAGGAATGGGTCTCGACCAAGCAAGCGCCTTGCCCCTGCCCCCTTTTCAGTATTCATCCGATCGTCCCTCCATGACTTCCTTCTCCTAAATCTTACCTTTCTGCGACGCGGAGTCGGTGCGCTTTAGATGCTGGGTTTCTGTATTTTCCAGCATGTAGGTTCTTATCTGTGACCACGAGTTCCCTTTTGAATCTCAAAATTTCATTCCCTTCTTTGGTGCAGTTCTTTCGTTTCTTTTCCTTTCCCCGTTCTGAGCGTTACGTTATTCCGTTTTTTTAGTTGATAGTAATTTTTTTAAGTTTCCTCTCTCATATTGGGGTTTTATGCGTTTCGTGGCGATGCCTGAGGTTTTAAACTTCCGTGAGTCGTGATATTTTTTCTCTCTTAGAATGAGCGTCCCGCTTTTCTGTCCGCCGGCGAGTCGAGTCGCCAATCGATTATATTTGGCCTGTGTTTCCTAGGGTTGTTTACTCTTTATAGCCCCGATGAGCCTTTTTTTCGCATCAATAGACCTCGCCGTAGACACCTGACACGCGTGTTTACCAGTCCCTCCCCCAACTGGCCGTCTTGCGTACTTACCTGTGGGTTTAACGAAGCCTTTCCAATCGAGACTCGTTTAGCTCCTGTAGCTTCCGCTTTCCCCCTCTTTTTTCAGGCAGTTGGCGCTTCTTTCCCTCTGCGCATGTAAAAAGTCTTCTCTTTTAGTAGGTCCTAGGGGTTCAGCTCGCTCCCCACACCGGAGTATTTTCGTTCGATCGGTTTTGGTTTAGGTCCAATGAAGCGAGAGAGTCTTAGGTGACTTTTTTCTTACCTGGAAGTTTTTCCTGCCTCAGCTCTTCTCTTGTTCCCTTCCCAAAGGTTCTTTACTAAGGAACCTTTAAGCGATGGTTCGTAGTCCCTTTTAGTATTTCCTTCTCGAGTCCGACCTTCTTGAGCACGAGTAATTGCCTGTCGTGTACCTTCTCCCTTCCTCTCCACCATGCCTCCATCTGTCATCGTCTATTTGGGAATGGTCGAAGTCGAAGATGACTTCGCTTGAAGGTTTTATTCGATCTGAGATGGTATTCCCCTCTTTGTCTTTTGTCTGACCCTCCTATTTGCCATCCCCTTCCTCGCCTCGGTTTGAAAGTAACGGGATTGGCCTTTTCTTACCCAGTAAGGTCTTTTTCCCAATTTCGTTTTTTCCTGCGGAAGGCCCCCTGCTGCTGAATTTTCCAGTATCTCTTCAAATGGCCGACCGTGAGGCAGGTGTTGTCTTTTGTGTTGGCGATGCTCCGACTTTCCCTGCCGCCCGACTCCTGATACTTTGCTGGAGTTGCTCCCGGGGCAGTTTTGGTCCCAAAGTTCTAGATTTGCCTCGCGCGCTTTACTTGCTGTAGCTCCAATTTCCTTACGTGTACCACGGATTAGAAGAATCCTTTCCGGCCTTCCCCCCCCTACTTATCTTGGAGGTTCTGCGCCGGAATGCGAGTCATTTCTGTTGCAGTCTATCTTTTCACCAATTTCTCCAAGCAAACGTCTTTGCTTTCACGAGCTGTGCAAGAATTTCAAACCATCTTCTTTCCCCTTTAAACATGAAAACCTGGCCCCAACTGATTGGTTAAGATGTTGCTTGGGCAAGGGCTGCCTTCTTGTCCTTGGAACCTCTTCCATCTTGAATTGAGCACGCCCCCGGGCATGGCAGGGAAGACCTCATTAAACGTAAACCACCCCGTATTCTCCATGCCTCGAGAACTATTTCAAATGCGCCGCGGGAACTGCTTTTAACCGTTCTGCTTTTTCCAGCCTTTCGTGCTCGTGAAGCTCCAGTGCTTTTCTCCCCTTTCCCATCTTTGCTCCTGACGTTGAATGCGTGACAACTTGAAGGGTCGCGAGGCGAATTAACAATGTAAGACCTCCTCTTTTTTTATCCCAGCGCTGCGCACCCATGAGAACGGCAAGCGCTTGGGAGGTGCGGTTCGTACCTAAAATCTGGCGGCTCTTTCGATCCCTCGATTTATACCATAGGAACCCACC
>Ga0179593_1434037_pt1 | contig 12585 bp, 15 predicted proteins | sample CZODoug2_1_08_16_FD_185931 | JGI IMG/M metagenome (GOLD analysis project Ga0179593, IMG submission 185931) | Vadose zone soil fungal communities from Angelo Coast Range Reserve, California, USA - CZODoug2_1_08_16fungal (PacBio error correction) | ecosystem: Environmental > Terrestrial > Soil >... | reverse complement strand
CTTGTCTTTTAACAGTACTTCTTCTCCCTTAGGGAGACTCGAGGGAAAGTTTCCCCTTCCTGTTTACCCCCCTTTTGGGAGTTATGTCTTGTCCGTCCCAGCCTTTCCGACTATCTAGTCCTAGAATGGCCACCTCAGGCGGATTGCTATGTCCTACGGTATGGAGCGCTTTTCCCTTTACCCCTCCGCCTATATTTGGAAGACGCCTTTGTCCTTTTAATATGTGGTATGGTAGAGATCGTCGAGATGATGTGCGTCCCTTTCCCGACATTCCCAAGCCGTTTTTCTTCGGAAAAGAAGACGACTTTCCTTTTTGGGATTTTCACTTTTTTTGAGCTTTATTCTATCCTCCCCCCGTCCAAGTGACAACCCCCAGCATCAGCCGCTAATAGTTAAAGGTAGAGCCTTGCTGACCACCGTCATGTAATCGAGATGTGTTCACGCAAACCCAACGATACTCCTCATTTCTTGGCCGCTGATGTCGAAGATGACGTTGGGAACGCTCCTGTCTTGTTCTTGCATGCGGCACTCCCATGGACACGTCGATCGGTTAGCGGCGTTTGCCTTTTACTTCTTTCTGAATAAATCGCTTTGATCGCGTCTCCTAGGCCTGTCGGAGAATAGGTAGCAATCTCTGAAGCCTTCGTTGGTTCAGATCCCCGATCCCAAGTTTCTTTTCTCTCCGTCAACGCGAAGAGAACCATCACACATGATTACTGAGTATAAAAGTAGGTTCTTTGCTAAGTTTTTACCAAGATCGGACTGCCTTTTTTTTAGGAGTGCATTCTACTCTTGTTTACTCTGACCCCGGAAGACCACTATGAATAGAGTTGGGGAGTAACGCCCTTTCCACTCTCCCTTCTATCGAGAAGGTTTCTCTTCTTCTTCCTTGGCCCATCTCAGCTCCTAGAGATGCCCCGCCCCTTGACCAATTTTTCCTTTATAGAGGACCTTAGAGTTGAATATTCCGGATAAGCGCCCAGTTTCATTCTGGTCTATTTTCTATTCTCTTCCCTTTTTTCCCCTCAGTAGTGTCGGTGGTTCTTTTCGGGCGAATTGTCGCGTTATCCTCTCCAATTCAGCCTGTGTAGCCCTCTTCCTAATGTTTTTTTTTTTTGATAGGATGGAGCCGATGATTGTCGATTCTAAAGCGACACGTTGCCTTCTAGTTCTCTTCGTTTCTATTTCCACGCATAAGAGGATCGTCCTCAGCTCTAAAAGTAGACTTTTTCCATGCCCAACTTTTCTCAGTCTTCCCCTCTCCATTCCATCCCGAGAAGTCCTTTTTCCGTGGTGAGTGTCCTCCTATTGACTCTTTTCGCCGGAACTGGCATAAAAGTCCCGACTATAATTGGGCTACGGATTCAGAGTTCTGGGACGCCATCTGTTAGTGCCCTCCGTGCTCGTGTTGTCCCCCTTCAGTAGTAATGTACCCCCTCTTGCGCACCCCCTCTCTCGGAAGCATAGTTTTCTCCCACCCTAGCCACACATAAGGTGTTTCATTTTTTAAGTATTAGGTGGGGGGGAATTTTTTGGAGCGTAGGCGTGTCCCTCGTCCCTGAGCTTTTCTATGATACACGTATTTCGGACCACCCCGGATTTTCGAATTCCCTTCTTGATGCGCATCCTTCCCTTTCAGATTAAGGCAGGGCAGAGAATTTCCTCATGGCGTCGGATCCTCCAAGAATTCAGAGCTGTAGCGACTTAATTCGACCTGTAATCGTCTTTCATTAGGATGGAATGTCTTCTCGCTTAAGTTAGTCCGGTGAAAAAGGTTTCCTTAGGCTAACTTTCTTTGCCGAACCCCCATCCTTAAGAGTATATTCTTTTTTCCTGTTGCCACTTTTCTCGATTGTGGTTACTTCGTTTCAGGCTGACCGTGTCGCTCTGTAGTAGGTGCAGTGGTGTTCTTTCCTGCTTTATAATGACTAGTTTTCCCATCTCCCCTCGCACCTCACAGTTACTAGTCTTCTCGAAACGACTCAAAGGAGGACGTGGTTAGTCCTGGGGTTCTCGACGACCAGAATCGAGCCGAGTCTCCTTTTTTATCTTGGTACTTCTTGACAACGAGTCTTACCCCTCTTTTTTTTGCCCTTTCCTTCTACTCTCAGAGCCCACTTCTTCCTTAAATTTCACGATACTCGGCTATGGTTCGCTTTCCTGATTTCGTCGCCGGAGGGAAGAGAGAAATCAATCCCCAGGGTAATTCCCCCTTCCGTACTTTCCCTCGATTGCTTTTTATTCAGACCTTTTTAATTGAATGATTCCCCCCCTTGAGGACACTTTACCAAGTAGAAGGTAGAAGTACCTCAGCGTCTCCTTTTCTCTTAGGTCTCTTATTTTAAGCAGCGGTTGGGCAATCCTTTTTTCTTCTCTGGTTCTCGGGTTTTTTTGGGGTTTATTTTATATTCTGGTCTGGTATCTTTTTTCTCATGGAAGACAGTTTTCCCCGATACTTCGTACGTGGGAACTGCTCGATCTTAACAGAGACCATTACAATTGTCCCTGTCTTTTCTTTTTCTCATGAGGACAGCCACTGTAGTTTAGAGCTGACAGTTGAGGTACGATTGCTACTAAAGTTTCAAATTTTTCCGAAGTGAACCCAGGGTTTTTATTCCCCCTTTTACCAGCACTGCGTTTTAAGTATGCAGGCTCTTCCTCGATTTTCGCCTCTGGAGACCCTCCGCCGATTCAGTTTCCTGAAATCATTTCTGATAGGTGCCAGCAGCCGGGGTCCTCTCACCGAGTAAATAAGTCGATCTCTCCCCGGCCTCGAGGACAACCCTTTCCATGCCCCTTTCTCTTTCACGCTGTTTCTGCTTCATTAAACACCTTTCCTGTCATTCCTTTTAACTAGGACGTTCACCGATAAGAGACTTTCTGCCCCCTGGGAGTTGCGCTACTTTTTCAGTTCAGAACCTCGCGAGCCACTCGAGCACCTCTGACCACCTGTATCTGATCCAAAATGAGTTTTTTATCCTCTCCTTTCCTCTCGTGTGGTTGTCGTTTCTCTTCTACTTTTTCCTGTTTGGGATTCTCCCTTGGCTCGGGGCTTTTTTCTTCGCCTTTTAAACTGCCCTCTATCGCCTTGGTTTTCCTTGCCCCTTTCCTCCTTGATCTTTACACGTGTTTTACCTTCCCCGACGAAGGCTTTTCCCTGCAATAAAATAGTGACAGTATATAGGGAAAGTGACGATGGGCAGGCGGAGCATGCGTCTTTCTTTTGCTCTTTCTCCAGGAGTTTACTCGGGAGTTCCTTTCCTTGACCTTTCTTAATGCTATTTGGACTCTACTTTCGCGACCCTGAGGTCTTAAATAAAGGAGAAATCGCGGAATCTTTCCTGCTGCAGTAAACAAGCGTTTCTTAGATAGGCCCCCATGTGAGAATAAGTCTAATGGGTTTTCCCAACCTGGCTCACTTAACGTTGGCCAAAGTCTCCCAGAAGTCTGGGGATCATGAAAGAGAGACCCCTTTACTCCCCCTTTATGTCCCCTTCTAGAGAACTCTTTCCCTTATGAATGAGTCCTGCCATTCGCTAGAGGCCGCCTGAGAGTATCTTGTTCGCTCATTCTTCATAATCCCAGACTCCACGGAACCTCTCCCCCTAGCCCCTTCTTCCCTCTCCTGACTCTTATTTCCCCCCATATCCCTCGACATTTTTCAACCCTTCTGCGGAACTAATCCCTACGTACGACCCTAACCTCCTCTTTCTCAAGAGGTAGAAAACTAGAGATTTTCTCCTCTTTTCAAGGGGTGTCCTTTTTTATCAGGACCCTTTGCTCTTTCCGTCGAATCAGCGGTTAAGGCTGTCCCTTCTGCAACGATTGCGTCTATGTCGGGCGCCTTCGCCTCCTTCTACAGCTATAGGAAGAGGACAGCTTTTCTTATTCGCGTTTCTATGTTTCTTGTAAAAGTCTTGGCTCTTTCCCTCGCCTTAACCCTCCCCGAGAGGTTAAGGCCCTTTTCTAGTTCCGCTTCTCCAGAAAGTTGTCCTGCTATCTAGTCAGACTATGCTGGTAGACGCCCCTTCATTCCCCACCCGGCCGCCTTTTATCGTTCGTCCTTTCTACGCGCATTCCTTTTTTTTTCGACTAATGTATGTCCCCTCTTCTGATGAATATCCTAAAAAGACCACAACGCACTCCGCCACCTTAGGTAGAGAAGGCATTTTTCTTCCCCCGCCTATCTTCCCTCTGATCCCCCACCGTCCCGGTGCTTTCAGGATGTAAGAGGATTTCGGGATTTCACCGGCCTGAACTCCCCCGTCCGTCTCTGCCTTCTCGTACATCCCTTTCTCCCCGATTCGTGTCTTTGGTCCTGCTCCGCTGAATGATTTCATTCAATTCTTACCGCGGAACGCAAGTCAATTGCGAGGCCTTTCTCATATGTACTCCCTCCGGTATGAGGAGGAAGCTCTTTTTCTTTCTTTCGTCGAGTAGGATTTCGCATTCCCCCCGTTCGAGCTGAGAAATCGACGAGTCATTCACAACACTGAATGTTAAGGTCTCAAGACGTATTTTTACTTACCCCCAGATGATGGCAGCTTCTTTCGGTGTTCTCCTTTCCTCCCTCATTGAGTTACCTTTTTTTTGGGCATCTCTGGCGTTTGGGTTCCCGTCAGCTGCTAATATGCCAAGTCTAAGACGTATGCCTTCGGGCTTTTTCCTAGCTATCTCTTCAATAACCCAATTTTCATGAATTTCTTCGCTTCCTTTTCCGATTGAAATTTTCGCGTTTTTCATCTCGTGTTCCCCATTTTCCTTGTAGAGCTGACTTCGCTCGGCTTTTCCCTCCATCTATGGAGGTGAGCACCCTGAGAGCCGGTCCTGCTTTCCTTCTCAGCCAATCAGAAGTGTCGACATCTCTGTCTTTTCCTATCCTTCCTTTTTTTTCCCTTTAGATTCCTCCACTCTTTTCGATGATACAGCTTAAAAGTTCTATGAGCGTTTTCTGTCCCCGACACTTCCGGCAACTTAATTCCTCTTCTCTTCTTCCGATCGCAGGACGATTTGAATTGGCGATCGCCGAGACCGTTTCGGCCCGAGACCTCTCCTTTGCCCAAGTGGGATGCGTTTCCTTTAGCTCTGAGCTCATCCGTTCACGTGCATACAGGAGCCCGAACTGGGTATATTGCCTCGTGACTCTCTGGATAGAGGAACTTGCTAGTGGTGTCAATCATTAGAGGACAACGAGATGAACTTTCCCTTTCGGCTGTGTTTCTCACCTTCGGCCTACACGACCTTTTTTTCGTTTATGTTTTTTTTTTTTTCCTTCATGTATTTTGCAATGTTTTTGATTCGGCTCCCACTGGTGTTTGCGCTTTTTACCTAATATACGATCGCCCTTTTCCGGCCTATACCTGAGTGATTAAATATGCTCCTTCTTTTTTTTTTCTGTGGCCGCTCTACCTCCTTTTGGTATTTCCGCCTCAGCGATTTAGCTTCCTCCCCAGTGAAAGAATCGGCTTTTTCCTTTTCGGATTTACGCTCATCGAGCCGTGTGTCTGTGGAGTCGGCCCAACCCGGCGCAACCTATTCCGCGAAAAGAAGGACGAGATTTTTGGGGTTTTTTGATGGTCTCTTGTTACTTCCGGTGCAGGCATTAGACCTCCTATCTTAGGCGCGTTGGTTCTTTTGATGTTCTGCTCCTTAGACGCCTTTCAACATGAGAACCTCTCTGCGCGCTTTTTGGACGAACGTTCAGACAAAACTCGGGCGGCCCTTTACTTATCTTATCGTGTCCCTACTCTCTCCTCTCTCTCCAGACAGTTCTTGCTTTTTTTTCCAGGACACATCTTTTAGGTCGCTCGGTAGTCGGGTTTGTAAGGGAGGCGACTCTCTTTTTCACGTTTCCCATATATACCCGCTAATCTGCGTTTTTTTTCTTTTTTTTTTTTTTTTTTTTTTTTTCTTTTTTTTTTTTTTTTGTTTTTTTTTTTTTTTTTTTTTCTTTTTTTTTTTTCTCAGCTTTCTTGATTGTCTCCCTGAGGGGGGAAGGAGACGAACATCTCCGCTGCGGGACCGGAACCCATTCGGTCACTCCCTAATGTCTGCGCCAGTACTTCCTACACCCCCCCACAAGGCGTGACACAATGGAACACTCCTCTCCACCTGGCGATGCGATCCGTTCGATGTTCTCTTATTGACTCCCTTGTACAGAGGAATTTGACCTCAGCTTCTGGGGCATTGCTTGTTGCAGTTTTCGGTTCCGCGCCGGGGCTTCTGGCTCTAGAGGGCCCCTGCGTTTGATAGCGGTTATAGGTTCTGGTTTTTAGGGGCTTCTTGACATCCCGCTACACTCTACTCGAACTGGAATGACTTCTGCTCTCCCGTCCCTTACGAAATGTCAATTTTCCTCGACCAGTGGACGCTACTTGTTCGTTAAGTTTTTAGAGCATCTTCCCATCATGATTGCTCTTTCGAAGACAGTTTACAATTCAGCCTTTTTTCCTTGTTTACCCACATGTGACATACGCTTTCTGTAAGTCGGGGTCTCCGTTCGACGGGATATTTCCCGTTGATTAGCTTTTCGCCTTCCGTAGAAGAGTTAGGGGCCGGGAAGCGCCTTTTTTCAGTCACCTCCGTGAGCGATCTCCCACCCTTTTTTCACCGTTCTCCCAACTCGTAAATTTCCCCCTTATTTACCGATGGGAATGCATATTGTCATCGCCCACCCTTCTCCATCCTTTGTTAAAGCTCCGTTACCCAGATTCTTGGATTTTTTTCCTTCAAGCCCACTTCCCGTTTTACGGTGCAATATATGCCCTTTCAACCTTACTACGTAGTCCGTCCCCCCCGTCTGACAAGGTATCCACCTTTTCCCCCAAATTAGTGCATCCCCCCCGGTTTTCTGAGTTCTTGATGCCCTCCTTTGTTAGTACTATACCTGCTATTTGCTGTGGCTCGATGGTTCGGCGTTCTTCCCTCTCTCTGCCCCCGCCGGTGTCGTTATGGATTGACGTATATGCATTTCCCACCCGTGTTTTACCATAAAATGTGTACTTGCCCTTTGTGACTCCATATTGAACTGCCCTTTTTCAAATTCGTGGACCTGGACGATGGAAGCCCTTCTTATTGGGCGCTGGTGGAAGATTTACTCCCCTTAGTTTACTCGCCCTGTCTTTTTTTTCCTCTACACTCAACTCTTCTTCCTAGTGTCCCAGGCTACGTCGACCCTCTGGGTTCCATCCTGTCGACACCTCGAGTGGGCGACTGCAGAGTCCGCGTTTTAGTCAACCCTTTCTGGTCATCAGCCCTTTGTCCCTTTTTTTCCTTTTGTAAAAGTGTCGAAATCACCCTCTTGTTCTCTTTTTTATCCCCTAATAGTAGGCCCGAGACGAAACCTTTTTTCTCCGTCGAGCGCACTGGAACAATTTTCCATTTCTCTTGAGATCGCCCTGCCTTTTTCCCTTTATTTTTAGTGTCTTCTCGAACCAGAGAAACCGTAAGTCATCCCCCTCTTTGGTCGCAACGAGAACCGAGAAAACGAGCTTGCCTAGACCCGACCCCATCCCAACCATCAGTGTTTCCAACTCCGAGACAAAGTAAGCCACCCTCTCTCGCATCATTTCGCCCCCTTATGCAATGTCCTGTACTGAGACCTGATTAAGGGTGCTTTACTCCCCTGGTTTTTTTTCCATGGGAAGATTCGCTCAATTTCGACCCGCTTTTTCAGTCCTTCCTGGTCCTTTCCAGCAAGATTGTTTTTCTCCTGCTTCCGTTTCTAGAAGCTTTTTTGTTTTTTTTCAGAGTCCTAGAGCGTTGGCTCTGGCTGTCACTTCTTTGTTTTTTGTCGAATAACGAAACCCTCTTCCCCCTAGGTTTGAGCCTACGTTCTTCAATTCATCCATTTTTTTTTCCTAGCTCGGCCGATGCTTGGTTAGAGATAAGAAAGGGCCCCCCCCTTCCCATTTCTTCTTTCTTCCCCCAGAGTGCTATTCTTGTGATCTGTTTCGCATTTTAGGATTTATGGAACTCAGATCCCTCCCTTCCCCCCAAAGCATTCCTCGCCATCGTAGGTAGTGCCGGGCAACGCCGTTTTCCCACGCCCTCTTCTTTGCCGCTAACCCAACAAACCGAATCTCGTCCTTTTCTTTCTTTGACTCCTTCTTCTTTTAAGTTTGGCAGAACCCTTCGTCTCCAGGCGGAAATTTCATTTCCTCACTGACAAATGAAATACGATTATTTTCCTCTCTTACGGTCTCTAATGAGTATGCCTTGCGGCGGTTATCTCTTCTGCGCGGACCATGCCGCGGCAAGTAGGGCTCCCCGGTTTTAAGCCCCTCCGTATTGGCCTCAGCAGGGCCAGTTGGGTCCTGACCTTTTTCCCTTATTTTCTCATTCGCCACCGACGAGTGGGCGCCGAAAGCGCCTCGCCCCATGATCGAACTTTCTCCCAACGTCGGAGTTAGGAGAAGTTTCCCTTTTTTTTCTTGCAGCTCGCTTGGATGCTGTGACTTTCTTCCTCTAATTTGTACACCTCTCAGAGGAATACACCGATGCCGTTGGCTTTTTTTTCCCCCTCTTGCCTCTCTCCAATTATCTCGCCTTATTTCCCTTTAGGCTGGAAAATTCTAAGCGCTCTCCGTCCTTGCCCTTAATTTCGGGATGGTTGAATCTTTTTTTTCCGAGGCTTCTCTTTCATCCGTCCTCCTTCCAGGCAATTCGCATTGTCTCTTAGCCGCTTGTTTTCTTTCGGTGAGTACCCCCGCCTTCTCGGCTCCCTGGGTCGAGTTTTTCGTCTGTCGCCTCGACAATACAGCAAGTTGTCTCTCTCTTTCTTTTTTCTCTGATGGCGACACGGCTTCTTGCGAGTCTACCCCAGGCGACCCTTTTTTTTCTTTGCTCACCTCCCCTCTACGGAAAAAAACCTAGAGATCTCATCCTCTACCAGGCGAGTGCCTTGGCGCTTTGAGATGACAACGCTCCCGTCATCGGTGAACGTACCATAAAAGACCGTCTCCCCCGGGTGCGCTTTCTCGTGCTGAGATTGGTCCGGCCTTCAGGCCTACCCGTTTGCCTCCTGTTCTTCGTCTCGGGACGCACGCGAGGGCATCGTTTGGGCCTTTTCTTTCCCTTCCCTGCGAGGAAATAGAATGAGGAAAACGCGCCAAAAACGCGAGACGTTGCCGCTCTCTTGTTCAATTCTTCGTCCACTCCCTCCGGTGAGACAGTACGATAATTTGGAATGGCGCTTCTTTCTTCCCCGGCGGGTTTCGATGCTCATTAGACACAACCCTTCTTTGCTTAAGATAAAGGCTTTGCTACATATGAGCACGCCCGTGCCTCCTTTCGCCTCGTTCAGTCAGCAGGATGTGACCTCCTTTCGTGGCTCTTCCCCTCCCCTCGTACGGTGCATAGTCTTAATTTGCCTGATGAAGTCGATGCTGATCCCCGCTTTTGGATATCGGCACCAGTCATCAGGATAACTCGCGGTTCCTCCAACCGCCCTGACTTCTAGTGGTTCTGTCTTTTCCAATCTCTCTTTCTTGGAATCCCGGTTTCCCTTCCTCTCCCGTCATATTTCGGCGGTGATGAGTGGTGGTCGGGGGTCCCCCCTCTTGGATAATGACTTTTTTTGAATTCTCCACATTGCTCCTCTCCACGTACACCTTGGAGAGTATGTATTTTGTACTTTCCGACTTTTCCATTTTTTTCAGTGCGTCTGGAGTATCTTTCCCTCCTGCTCCCACGAGCCTCCAGACACTTCCTTTTTTTAATCTTCCCCCTCCGTTTCTATTCTCTTCGGGTTTTCCGGATGCGACTCCGAGCGACATTTTTTTACAGCCATCTTTTCCTTCTACGAGGCGGAATGGAATTTCCTCCCGATTGTCGCAGTTGGACTGCTCCGAAATTCCTTCTCCCCTGATGGCGTTAATCTTCACCATTCCTTGACGGGCAATAGCATGGCTACTTTTTCGCCTATCCTGTTTCTAACCACCCCCAGGCGGACCCCACCTTTACCCGGCTCTCGTAGACATGGCTGAAGTGAGCTTGCGTATGACGGTGATGGATTAACTTGGAGCTGATTTTCCCTTTTTTTTATGACTGTTACGTGGCTCTGGGCCGGGGTCTTTTGCTACTGGCATAGTTGTTTTTTGTGCTAGGGTGCTTTTTATAGGGGTCTCGGACAAAACCGCTACACCTCTCTAAGGGACTGCATAGTCAGACTGTCTCCCCAGATCCTTCAGAACTTTTTCCGTGCGTACTTGAACTCCCCATGTTAGTTATAGTAGAGCTGAAGGCTCCCCAAGACTGATGTTTTTCTTTCGAAGTTTCCCTCAGCAGGTGACAAAAGTCGATTCCCCTTGTGACCACTCCCTGCATTTTGTAAGTTTTTTTTCAGCGCATTACCCCTCTCTCCTTGCCTGCAGAACGCCGTACGCGAAGTAGCTGCTCCCCTCATTTGCTCCTTTTTTTCGCCTGCCCCTTTCGCCGCTTCCCCCCCTTTCTCCCATTTTTTAACAGTTGTCAGTGTTATAATTAACGATTGTGAATTTGAATTATGGTCATTGCCCACTTTCCTCTCCCCCCCCTCCCCCCCATTACGTCCTCTTCCAGCTAAGAGAGGAAACTTCCTCCCCTTTGGCGATATTGCGTTACGAAATCTGAGAGCCCTGAAGCCCAGTTCCCCTAGACCCCACGGTACTTCCCCCCCCCCCCAATGAGTGGCTCCCTCTCTTTTTCTTTTCCTCCCTCATCAGTTCTTTTTGTTTTGCTCTCTCTTCTCCACTCCTTTTTGTCTTCCTTTTCGCTTTCTTCCCTCTGTTTTCGTTAGTTACAACTGCAAGATCCTACCGACGGGGAGCTGACCTTGTCATTTCTTTCCTTGTACATCCCCCTTTCCCTTCCAATGCAGACGTCCCTCCCTTGTTTGGCCTGACAATATGTCAACTGCAAATCGTTGAAAATATATCGGGGAAGGTGACCCTTTTTCCGCGGCGTGGCTGCTTTTGTAAGCCTACGGAGTTAATCGTTTCTTCCTCCCACGCCTGACTGAGTGCGCAGATAGCCTCCTTCTGTCTTTTCCCCAATTAGTCGCTGAAGGACAAACGAGTGCAGTATGTAAAAACCGTGAGACCATCTCTTCCCCCTCTTTCTGAAACTTTCTTCGCCATGCCCCCCTCCCAGTCGGTCTTCAATAGCGCGAACCGATTCCTTTCCCCACGCGCGTTCCCTCAGTCTTCCTCGCACTTTTTCAATTGCTGTATTCATGACTTGGCTTCCTCTCTCGTCTGCCCAGTCCCCTTCCCCCTTATCTATTTTTTTTCTTCCTTGCCCCTCGCCCAGAGTCACTCTTCCGAGCCCGCTGCCTCTCCTCGCAAAGAGGCCAAGAGACCCCAGATCCCGACCCCCTCCCTTTGCCCCCAGCTCTGCGGCAAATACGCGCCATCCCCTCCCAACTCCCCCGAGATACGCCGGGCGGCGCCCTTGCCATGTAGACTGTCCCTATTTTGTCCATGTTTTCCTACCCTGTGTTTTTTTTTTATCCCGTCCGCCTGCCTGATCCTGTTCGACCCCTTGAGTTATCCCTTTTCTTTCCTTCACGTCACTATTGGTGATGTTGTCCTCTTGCCTTTTTTCCTCTCTCGGAAGCGGCAAGGCCCTAATTCTTCTTTCTATTTGTCGGTTTTCTGAGCGCTACGGTCTGACTCCAGTCCGCAAGCTAGATGCCTGTGACGACGAAGTTGTACGCTCCCAATCATCAGGCCTTTTTGGCTTGCCTTGCGATGCTGGTCTCGACCTCCCATTCCTCCCCTTCCTCTTTTCTTTTTAGGAACACAAGACGACGCGCCCCGGTGTCTTCGCCTTTCATGACCCTCAGGCCTCAAACGAACCCAAGCAATCAGCACATAGTCAGGTCCCCGCGCCGGACCTTTTTGTTTTGAACTATCAGGATTTACGAATCACCCACCTCTCCTTTTTTCTGTCTTTTCGAGTACCGCGGTTTTGAAGCCTTGTTCCCCCTTACTTATCTTTGTCATGCGTATGAAATCCGCAAATGAAAGACTCCTTTCTTTTCTTTGGTCGACCTGAGATGAATTCGGTTCAGGCATTCCCTTTCTGCTTTCTCGTCCCTTCCGTCTTTCATGAGATTCAAATAGTTTTCATTTTGATGATTCCTTTCTGGCCCGTTTGGTCCGATGATAGGATGTAGAACGCCCTCTTTTTCTCTTGCCGTAGACGCGCCCATTAAAAATATCCTTTCCTTTTTCCTTTCTTCGTGTAGGCGACGCTCACCTTTTTTCCAGCTCTCCGTTTTGCGTTGTGCATTGAGGTCCTCGAGGAGTGGAACCAGCGACTAGCCTCTCTTCCCTTGCTTTTTTTCCGATCTGCCTACGAGCCGCAATGATCTCGAGTTTTCTTGGCCCTGCTGTTGACCCCCTCCGCCTTCTCTGCCACGCACCCACATTGTGCACCTCTTTTTATTCGTTCTCTCTTCCCCGTAGAGTTCCGGTTGTTTCAGCTAGGAGAGCTCCCAGTTTCCTGTCCCTGAGCTGATCTGCTAAGATGAGTCGGGTTCTGATTTTGTTGTCGGTTGTGAAAGATCCAGCAGCACGGCTGTAGGCCTCTTTCTTTTTTTTT
>Ga0179593_1422901_pt1 | contig 12585 bp, 24 predicted proteins | sample CZODoug2_1_08_16_FD_185931 | JGI IMG/M metagenome (GOLD analysis project Ga0179593, IMG submission 185931) | Vadose zone soil fungal communities from Angelo Coast Range Reserve, California, USA - CZODoug2_1_08_16fungal (PacBio error correction) | ecosystem: Environmental > Terrestrial > Soil >... | reverse complement strand
CTCGGGCGACGCGGCTATTGTTTCCCTTTATCTTGTGTCTTTTTTTTAGGGCATGGGTTTTTTCTTTTACTCAAAGTCTCGAGACCTATAGACTTTGTTGTCTTTTTAGGGTTTTTCTGGGAATCTGGTTCTGATTTCCCTTCTCGACACTGTCATTTGATTTCCTCTTCACTCCCTCGTTTGTCGCTTCGTTTTCTGTCGTGAGCAACCTTTTCCCTGTGGATCAGGGTGCATACCCGTTTAAGGTTGATTTTGCCGATGTTCCACCCCTGTTTTTTCCTTTTCTATTGGGGCTTTTTTTTTTTCTGTCCCATTTTTCTCCTTTTTCACGTGATTCTTTTTTGGCTTAGCATTCCTTAAAGTACAGTACAAGCTAAACTTCCAAGCGTGCCTCTCTTTATGAAGATTGACTGATTCTTCCTTCCTTATCCGTTTTATTTTTTGCACCACGTAGGCCCCGTCTGAGAAACCTGATTTTGCTAGCATGTTCCCATGAGAATTGATGGACGATTCTGCTGGATTACGCTGTTGGGCGGAGGCCCCTCTTTCAGTCCTTGGTCTCCATCTGTCCCCCTGCGACCTCGAGTGTAATCGTCCATGTTGGACTTATGAATTATTGACAGAAATTCTCTTGATTGGTGTCCTTTTTGGCCAGCTCCAAGTCTTTTTTCGTGTCCTTGAACAAATTTGCTCGGACTTTGTTATGAATTAATATCTGACCATCCGTTGCAATTTCTCGTTGTTCTTCAACGGCCGTTAGCCGCTTGATTGCTGTGCTTTCAGTCCAAACGGTGTGAAGTCGATCTTGTTGTCAGCTTGATCCCTCTTTTCGCGACCTTTAAGCCTTGAGCCTTTATCTATGAATGCACGAGCAGTATTTAAGCCTTTAATTGTTGGCTTGTGTGTCTCGTATTTCTTTTTGCCCACTCTTTTTTTTTAGTCTTTGTTGATGGACCTTTCCCCCAACACACTGTGTGTTTTAGGCGTGCTTGGAATTTTTTTCGGCACCCCTTTGCCCGGTCCGGAATCCCTCCCGGAAGAGTTCCTTCCTGCTTTTCCCCCTTCTGGGAAATTTGCCCCCCCAACCCCTGGTTATCTTGATAGTTGTTCCCCTTTGAGTTAGAAACGGCAAGTGAAGAGTCGTTCGAAAATTACCGGCAGGTTTTCCCCCTCTTTCTTGCACTTCAATTCGGTCTCCTGCCGTCAAGCTCCATTTCATGTCACAATGCGTTCCTTGTTTTGCCCCGTTCTCGGTCGTCCTTCTCTTCTTTTCCTGCTTTGGCCCCCCCCCCCACTAGTATGAGCCAATCCCAATTCCCAACCACCATTGCTGATATAATTAAGCGCCTGTGGCTTGTGCTCATGGTCCCCTTCCAGAAGCGTTCCCCCACATTTTTGAACTGACCTTATGGAAGGTCTTGGATTATCTGTTATCGCCAGTTTTCTGCTCTTTAATCCGTGATTTCTCCCCAATTACATTCCATATTTAGGTTTTACTTTGTCATTTTTAGACTCCCCCCCCGCTTCTCATTCGCTTTCATTTCTCCCCCGCGAACTGGTTCGCCTTTTCTGCCCCACTCTAATTTTTTCTCTCAGTCCTCCCGAGCTTGGAGAGGTGATCCCCGCTTTCCTTTTCAGCCATAGCATGAGCCCCCTAATTCGCAAGACTCATACTATACCGCTAGACAGACCCGAGCTCAGATCCTTTGTTTTAAACCTCCATTCTTCATCCCCTTTTTCCTTTCCCCCCCTCTCCTTTCTTTCCCCCCCTGCCCTCCTTAGCCTCCTGAACAACCAACAGGGAAAAATTATCAACTTTCCCGCGCCGTTTCTATATGCTGCTTCAATCAATGCGTCTACATTTTCTGAGTACTTCCCCGCGTTTCTGTTCGCGTTCCTCCCCCATGTTGCTATATCTTTCATAATACTAAGTGTTTTGAGTGAGGAGATGCAGAGTTTTTATCGGATCCCTCTTTTCCTTCCCTTCCTTTCCCCTTTCTTTCTTCCGCAGTTCTGTGGCCCTGCAGCCTTTTTTTTCCACCAACCCACTGCTCCCTCCTTGATGTTTACGTGTGTTGTGATAGTGCGTCTTATTCGTTCGCCTTCAAACCATTGGGTTACGTCTCGGTTGAATATTAGGTGTATACAACCACTTCTCCTTTTCTTTCCGTTCGGGGCAGCTTTTTTCTTAGCTTGATTTCACGTACAGATATCTTCTTGTTTCGGTCCCCTCTTTCCTTTTTGACTCTCCCCCTTCCCCCAATCTTTTATTTTTTTTTTTTTTTTTTCCGCTATATATTGTCGGACGTCCTTCGACCCCTTTTTTCCTTTCTCCTCGCTTGAATTTTTCTCCTTAAGTTAGAAGGCCTTGCTTGTAGCCACACCCCGTCAGAACAGGCTATACGCCACTGACTCCTCCTTTTCTCTCTTCTTTTTTCTCCCCTCCTCGACTAGACCATGAAGCTATTTCTTAGGAGATGGGTTTCTCCCCTCATACGTGCCCCGTGAAAGGCCGGCCCCTCCTTCCCCCCTTTTTTTTTCCCTTTTTCCACTTGCAGTGCAAAAAGTCCGGGTCAAGCGAGTTGATTACTTAGCATTTAAGTGCCAATTTGTTTTCTTGTTCCTTTTCTTTCCCTCTTTTCCGTGTGTTTTTGCACGGAATGCCGTTCCTTACAGCTTAGTTCCGAAACTTTGCCACTGACTCCTCATTTACCATTCCCCTTCATTTTTTCGCTACTCAGATTTTTCTGTATTGCCTATTGTGTCCCACTGCGCGTGGTAATTTTCGCCCTCCTCTAGCTTCAGAGTTTTGTCGTTTTTTTTCCCTAACCCCACCCCCTTTTTTCCTCCCCCCCCTTCAACCGTTTTCTCCTCGTTTGGCTCTTCCTGTTACTCTCCTTTCTTTGCGACGTGGCAGAGTTCAGTAAGATCCAAAATTTACACGTCCCCTTCCCCTTTGACAACACACTGTGAATTTTTTTCTAAGAAAAACCCCCTTGAAGTCCATCCTCCGAATCGTTAAGCCACACTCCTCCTTTCTTGGCTTTTCTGCTCGGGTCCGATTTGCCCCTGGAAAGTTTCCCGGCCAATGCGCTTTGCCGTAACTACGAAAATTTACGGCTAAAAACTCTCTATGCTAACACCCCTTTTTTCTATCTCGATTCTTCAAGACGCTGTGCTACGCTTTCCCCCCCCCTGTTCCCTGCATTTCTATGCGGCCACCTCATACCCCAAATCGGAAGTTCAAGCCAGAAGAATTTTGGAATCCTGCTTTCACCCCCCCCAAGTTTTTCCTTTGCCCCCCCACCCATCTTTGCTCGTATTGCAGTACCCTTTCAACCGAATCCAATCTCCCCCTCCTTCCTTCCCCCTTTTCCGGATCTCCTTGGACAATTTGCCGTGCCAGTACTCCCCAAGCATGGAGCAATTTTCACCTCGCACATCTCTCTGTTGTTTCTGTTTTGCAAACTTCTGCGTCCTCTCTTTCCTGCTTTTCCCCTTCACTTTCACTCGTTTTTACGTCGTGAGTGTACTTTATTTTGTCTGATACACCATTCTTCAACTCGTTTTTCACCCCCCAGTCCCCTACGCTCCCCCCTCGCCCCTCTTGCACTGGCAACACTTTTCGAATTTTCCACTCCCCCCCCTTTCTGCAAATGACTCCCCCCAACGGGTTCCGCTAGCGCCTTCGCGACAAACTCTGTTTCGCTTTCCTCGCACCCTCTTAGTCTCTTCCGCATCCCCCTCAACTCAGTTTTTCCTTCCTTTCCTCAGCAGTCAATAAAAAGCTTTTTTCTCCCTTAGCGTCCCCTGGCCGGTCGCTCCCACGCTGTTAGAATTTACCCCTTTTTTCCCCTTCCCGATTTTTTTTGCGTGTTCCTTGGGTGTTGTATGAGCCCCTCGCCCTCCCCCACGCCCCCTGCCCCCAGCTAAAGTCTGCAATTTTCCTCATCCGGTCTAGATTAGTGGGAAGCGTCATCTTTATTTTTTTTTTTCTTTCATTTTTTCTTCGAGATTTTTCTTCTGGGCAGGGTTCCTTCCCATTCCGTGACCGGAGACATTCCCCTCTCTAAGTTTCCTACGCTGCTTTTGACGCGCGAAAGAATGGGGAAGGCGTTTTTTTCTTTTCTTCTGTTCTCCTGACAGCGCCCTGTCCGTTTGATGGCGTCCCTAATCCCAAGTGATTTCATGCGCTCGAGTTTTTCGGTAGCTAGTCCCCACGGATTGTTCTCCAGTTGGTGATTAAGTGTGTCCCCTTTCCAGTCTTTCTTTTTTTTTAAGTTTTTTTCCCCCGCTGTCCCCCCTTTTCCCGATGGGATGTTCAACGGCGGGTACTGTGTGCACATGAGTCTGAGGAATGGTTTTTGCTCTCCTTATCTTAAAGCCCTCTTTTGAAAACGCAACTCCCTCCTTGACTAGCGGTCCACTCTTTTCCCTGCCTCTAGTCTTAACTGGTTGTCCCCAGCGGCACCCCCCTTCTTCCTCCTTCTCGGACTGAATTCCCATGCAGGCATGGAAGTCTTTAAGCTTGAGGCGCTGTTGTGTTGTGCGGACAATTTCCGGACATATGTCCAATTGTGTGGACTTCAAGACTCTTTGATCTTTCGATTTTTTTTTTGTGACGCTTTTTTCTCCGACATCGCATGACCTCTGATTCTGTGGAACGACTTCTTACCCGTGTGGTATCCTGTCTTTTTACGGTTGCGTACCTCTTTTTCGGCCCCTTTCTTTTTTTGTCCCCCTTTCCTCACGCGCCGTTGTACACCCCCCAATTCCCCCGTATGCATGCTGCTTGAGCGTACCCGGGTTAGCGAGATCCTTTGTCCCTCCCCTTGACCCTTCATTTTTCTTTTATTTTCCCAAAGATTTCGCCTGCCAGGTTTTCCCGACGCACATAAGAGCCGCTGCACCTGTCCCTCTTTAACTGTTTCTTTTTCTTCGTTCGTGTTCAACCCTTCTGGCGGTATTGTTGCTGTGCACCAATGCATGGGTGTTTTCCTCTTTTCCCGGCTTCTTTTCCTTTTTTTTTTTGTGACCCTCTTCCGTCTTCTTCCCCCCCCTAAGCAATCCCCTGCCTGCATTGAACGGCCCCTGGGAAAAGCCTTGATAAGTGATTAGCCGGAGTTTTATCAACCGGCAAACCGAGGATGTTCCTCTTCTTTCTCCCCTTTCCCCCCGGATTTTTTTTCCCAAATGGGCCCCCTGCTGTTTCCCACCTTCCCTTGACCTCGGTCCCCGGGCACTCTTTGCGCGGGTAGAGGATTTGTCGACTGTTTGCCTTGAAGCTGGCTCTTCCCCTTGCGGCATTGCCGGTTGCCACCGCCCCCGGCTTTGGAAAATCTCCCTGCCAACCACCCCCTTGGAATTTGATTAATTATTACAGCGACAGGTGTTGTCCTTCTGTTCCAGGCCCTTCCAGCATTTTTTTTCAAACTTTCTTCCCGGCCTTTCGTTTCCTCCGGTTTGTGAGATCCCGATATACGCTTGCTTTGTTTAAAGCGCGGGGCCGTCCCCCAACGGACCTTTCGCTAAGCCTGTCGTCTCCTTTTCGTAGCTTTTCTCCGGTTTTCCCTCCCCCCCACCGCTCCCCTTTCCTTGTCTTCGCTTCAGGTTTTGAAAAGGTGTCCCTAATCGAATTCGAGCTTAACTCGAGAGGAGAGCGAAGGATTTCCTATCGTGCCCGCCTCCCCACCTCCAGAACGTCGCAAGCGGATAATTTTTTTTTTGGGGTTTTTTTTTTTTTTTTTTTTTTTTTTTTTTTTTTTTTTTTTTTTTTTTTTTTTTTTTTTTTTTTTTTTTTTTTTTTTTTTTTTTTTTTTTTTTTTTTTTTTTTTTTTTTTTTTTTTTTTTTTTTTTTTTACGTAATATCCTTTCGCTATACCTGCCCGTTCCTCTGAAGCGACAGGAGTGTCTGTGTTCCCTACCCCCCATCCCTGATAGTGCCCCTGACCCCGGTTTTCCAGAACAGACTGTCCTCACCTCTTCTCTCACCCCACATTGTGCACTCTACGTCCCTCAGTGGAGTTGGGTTTTCTATGATGTCTTTTTCACGCCCCCGACTGAGCAAGACTCTGAACTTTTCTAAGACCAACCCCCCCCCCCCCCCCCCCCCACAACACCACCCACACCCAAACACAAAAACAAAACAAAACACAAAACCCCCCAAAACCCACACCCACCCCCCCCAACACCTTCCCCCTTCCAAAGGGATCGTCCCCCAGCCTACCCAAGTTTTATAGAATATTCTTTGACCCGTTTTTGTGGTTGAGAGAGGCTCTTTTTTTTCCCTCCTTTTGTTTCCCTCGCACCGTTTTAGACGACGTCTCCCCCGCTTCCACTCTCCAAATGTGTTCGGCTGCAGTTTCCGCGTTGCTGTCCCGCATATGAAACCCCCCACCCTCCCCCCGGTCCCTCTCCTTTGCTGTTTTCCGAGACTTTCCTTAGTTATATCGAGTGAGTCTTGAGTTTTGTTCAGATTGGTCCCGGCCGGTTCTTTCTGAGGGTTAACACACTTCCCCCCTCCCGTTTATTGGTCCTGTTTCTATATATCCCCATATTGTTCTTTCGCTTCCTCCGGGCTTTTTGTTCCGGCCCTTTTCCCCCTTTTTTCCCGCGCCTCACCTCAATATCCCCCCCGGCCTGACTTTGGAAAGGAGTCCCCCCGTTCGTTCGCTTCGCGTGAGGACGGCGAGCGAATTCTAAACGTTTCTTCTTTTGAGTCGTCCCCCCCTTCCGACACAGCTCCTCAACTTCCCCTACCCATGCTCAGTTTATTCGTCCCTGATTTCTTCCTCCTCTCCCCCCTCCCCCTTCTCGCTTTCTCTTATGGTTTCCCACCCCAGTCCCTTAATGTTTGCTTGTTTTCCCGCATGCCGGGGCCCCTTGCCCCCTTCCTTTTCTTTTCGACTTATTCCTTCATCAAGATCCCAGGTGTTGTTTATTTATAGTTACGAAGAGGTTTGTTTGTTCCCCTTTTCCCCTGAAGCTCCCTTTCAGTCGCCCGGGGCGCCCCCCTTTATCTACTTTCCATTCCATCCCCATCTTGGACTCTTCCCCAAAGATTATTCAGTCCTTGGCACTGCGCCTTTCCCCATTTTTGGCCCCCCCCCCCTCTGATTAACATCCGCCCCGGTTACATCCTTACAACTTTCCTTCCAACCCCCCCTTCCCCCCCTCCCAATTTTCCCCATTTCTTTTCCTTTCTTCGGTTTTCTGGATTATGCCTGTATCCTGCAGCATTACTTAACAACAGCTTCCCTGATTGAACCCACCATGGGTTGATTTCTTTGGGCTCATTGCCCCCCCTTTCCCCAGATTTTCGTTTTCCAGCACATCCTTCCCTCCACCACCTCCCACAGTCTCTGCTGTACTCTTCCCGGGGTTGGATTTTCCCTTTTAAACTTCCCGTGCGCCCCATCCTATTTTCGTCAGTTCCCTCCATCAACCTTTTCCTGGTCCACAAAGATCTCTGATACACCTGTCTCTGGTCGTTCCCTGCCTCTCCCCCCCCCCCCATCCCTTTTCTTCCTCATTTTCCCCCTTCGAAGGATCTTTACCTTCTTTGCCTCACTTCAGCCCACATAGGACTGCCACCCTAAGAGACCTTTGCGCCGTATTACCCACCCGCCTTTCTCGGCCCCATGGCCCTTCCCCTATCCGTCACGAGACCCCATGGCTCATTCATTCCCTGTCCCAGCCGTCCCCCCCCCTCCTCCAAATCTCCCCCCTCTTCTCCCCCCCTTTGTTACAGGATCTCCCCAGTCCTTCAATTCCGCCTCCAAAACAGGCCTCTCCTCCTCCAGCCACTTCATTTCCACATTAGCCCCCTGTACCAACTTTCTTTCCCCCCTCCCACATCATTTCGCTGGCAGGTTTCATAAGAGTCAGACTTCCGTTTTTCCATTTTCCTTTCCGTCATAGGCCGCTTTCTTTTTTTTCTTTGGTTTCTCTCCTGCCTCCCCCCCCCACTCCTAATACCTAGTTTATTGCCACACCCAGTACTGTCCCTTTGACGCTTGCGACAACGTCCCCTTGCAAAAATTGTATCCCTTTCCCCCCCCCCCCCCACCCGCCTTCTCCTTTTATTCCCCCTGATCCCCCTTGTTCGACCCATCCGTTTTTTTATAGCCTAACTGCGCGGACACCACCCGAGCCCCGCATAAGCTCCCTTAGGCTCTTTTCCGTCCCCCCCCCAGTCCCCCCCCTCCATTTGTTCACTTTCACTCTACCCCACACAACCACCAGATTCCTTTTTTTTCCTTTCCGACGTTCGCTCACATTTTCTTATCCCTCTTCCTCCCTTTTCTTCCATGTCCTCCCCTTCCCGAGAATCTTTCCGACCAAGTACCCCTTCCACAATTAGTCGTTCATTCCCTCATATCTACTCAAGGTTTTGTTTTTTCTCTAGATTCTTGAGATTTCGTCGCGGATCTTCTTCTCTTGTCTTTTCTTTCCCCTGGCTGTCTTTCCCCCATTTTTCCTTAAACGCTGAGAAATTCTCTAGCTGTTCTTGTCGTTCTGTCAAGCATAGGGGATGCTCTTTGTTCTTGCTTTTCGTCTTCCCAGTCCCACTTTTTTTTTCCTATTTAAGCTCTTTTTTTTCGTGTGCCCTTCTCTCTGTTTTATTCCGGGAGAGAGAAACGCTTTCTCACCTCGTGCCTTGAATACTCCTTTGCTTTTGTGCCCCCTCTTGTCTCCCCGTTTTGCCATTGTGTCCCCCCCTCCTTTGGCTCTTTCTCTTCCCGTCCTGTTCCTGTTTGTGCCTTCAACATAGATATTGGGGTTGTTTGAGCTTAATCCCCGCCGAGACCCAGAAACTCGTGCCCTTCCCTCTTTTTTTGAAGATTGACTCTCTTCGAGTTCTCCCTTTTTCCTCACCCTGATTCAAATCTCTCCTGCTTGGGTATCCCTATGTTCATTTTGAACTGTACTGATGGATCTGAGTTGCATGTTGGGATCTTCACACCCGTCCTTTTCTATCCCTCCACCTTTCCCCGAAGAGATTGATATTTTATTCGTTTGGAAGGAGTGACTTTCGGAATCGTTACACTCTCTGTGCTCTTATCTGTTGATTTTCCTCGCTCCTTTTTTTTTTTTTAGGTAGTTTTTTTGTGTTGTTTTCTGTTGGTGACCGACGCTATGGAGTAGTTCTTTTCCCGATTTACTACTTTCCGTCCCTCTTTTTCCCCCGGCGTTCTCCCTCTTCTTGATTGCTATTCTAACTGCTCTTTTGAGTCAGAGTTGTTGTCCGAAGTCCTCTTCTTCTGCGCTCCCCCCTCTTTTCTCCTTCCAAAGGTTTTTTTTCCTATTTGCACCATCCTTCGAGCCTTCCAGGCTTAACTTTTTCTTTTTGTGTAGGAGTAGTTGCCCACTAATCTGTTTCCCGTACTTTTTTTTCCCCCCCCCTCAAAACTGCCCCTTGTTTTCCTTTTTCCCTTGCTTGGGAATTTTTTTACTGTCATCCGATGGCCCTTTCCGTCTTCGAGTAAAGTTTTTAAGGAGATCAACCGGCTTAGAGTTTTTTGAACTTTTTACCTATTAGTTTCTTGCAGCAATGCCACACCCCCCCCTTGCTGTTTAGAGGTCTTGCCCCCAATTATTGTTTCACTGGGTTTTTATCCCACCCTCCTTGACTCCTTTTCCTTTCAACGTACTCTTCCCCTGCATTTTCCACATGAGGGGTCAGTTTTTCGACCTTCCTGGTAAGCTGTTTCGTGAGGAGCCTTTTAACACCTCTTAATGGTTTTGAAACGAGCCTCCCCCCCCCACCCCCCTTTTTTTTCAATTCTCTAATCTTCCGAGTAACGTCCCCGGGCTTTTCAGGTCTTAAGAGTTAACCCCACTTTTTGTGCCCCCCTCGCCCATTATTGTTTCCTGGCTGTGCGTCTCCCCCCCCTCGTGACTCTCTTTCTTTTTTTCTTGCTTGTATAATCGAAACACAAAGGAATGCGATAGCATGAGTTTACCAGAGTAATGCTTTTTTGGACGGGGTTTTTTCCCCCCCGCTTCATTCTCTTTTCGGCTTCTCTCTCTCCTCGACTTTCGATTGCTCCCAACTAATTTAGACGCTTAGATTTTTTTGCGCGAAGTCTCCCCGGCAATACATAGACTTGAAAGCAGTAGCCCTTATGTCCTTTTCTCTCCTTTCCAAGTTACCTCCCCCTCACGAGCGACCGGCGGGCTTGTGTTCAATTTCCGCCAGTTTTTTGAATAGAAATTTATTCCTCCCCAGTTCAAGTAAGGGATGAGACTCCCCCCCACGTGGCCTTTCCCGTCACCAGTCAACTTCTCTCTTTCTTGGTTTTCTATGCTTCTTTCCCCTACCGAACCAGCCGGACATTGGATCAATTTAGTTCTCAGGCCCACTTATAGACGAAACCCTTTCTCGAATGTTCCCCTCCAGACTCAGGTGTGGGTGTTGATATCGAATATGACGCTAGCAGCCGGCTTACGAGAGGTCACGGATTACTCCACTTATAAAATGTTCTTGCTTGCAGCTCGTGTTATCCCCCCTCTCATATAAACCCCAATCCGTAATTGTGTAATCCATTTTTCTTTTTGATTAATCGATTCGTCTTTTTGCGTTTGTGCTCCCCTTAAATAAATTATTCTGGTCCACTTCGTTTTGTTCTTCTCCGAGGAGTTTAGAACAACACCGGCTTTCTCCATCTCTTGTCGGGTGTGTGATATTTTTTATAGTATATCAGTAACCGGCTACTTTTCTCTCCCCTCTGTCCTCGGCTCTTCTTTCCCCCTCTTCCCCGCCTCTGCATCGCAAGCTCCCTGCTTCTTCCGAATGACTTTTTAGCCCCACTTTTGCAGTAGCTCGCGGAAGTGAGAGAAGGTCGGGGTGGGGGTGATTCGCCAACCCGTTCAGAACCCCTCGCTTTTGTTTTTTTTTTTTACTGGTTGTGTTGGCTTTTTGGTTTTTGTGTGGGGTTGGGAGTTCACATTCCCCCCCCTGTAATTGGTTTCTCCCTCCGCTCTTATCCCCTCTTCCGAAAACCTCCTTGCCGTCCGGTTTTTTTCGCCCCTCCACGTCTCTTTTTCTCGGGCGCTTTCAATGTTGGAAGATTCTTGCGGTCCTAGAAATTTTGGCGTTCTTTCCTTCCTTTCACTGCGCATTTTTCCCCCCCCAGTTGTTTTTTTCCTTTCAGTTTTAAGCAGATTACGGGTGTTTGGCCCGGCATTGCATACCTGGAAGCTACATTTTTCCAAACTTGTCGAAACCACCCCATGCCCTCCTTCCCCCTCCGAACTCTTTTTCCCCCCCTTTCACCTTCGCGTTCCAGTTAGTGGAAGCGCCTGCCCTTTGTGGGACCCTTAAGTTTATCTTTCAAATTTTTTTTGCCTTTTCTAACCATCCACACCCCCCCCTTCCCCCCCTGCTTTCCTCAATCCCCCCGGTTGGCCCTCCTTTTTTGCCCTTACTCTCCGGGTTGCTCCTGGGCACATATGCCAGTCTTCTTTTCCCCCCCCCACAGCAGCCCTGCAAGATTTTTGACAAACACACCTGTTTCCTTTTGGTCTTTTCCCAAGCCCCTCCTCTTCCCCAGCCGTCCCCTTCACTTACCCGTTCCACAAAAGTTACCCCCCCCTTTCCGAAGGGTTAAGATGAACAGTTTGCCTTTTATTTGCCCTCGGTCCCCCCTTCCCCTTTTCGCAAAGCACATTCTCGTAAATACACCCCCTTCCGGGCCAAACACCTGCACACCCATGTCACTGCAAGCCTAGCCCTTTTCCCTCTCTCTGCTCCCCCCCCTCCCTTCCACAAAACCTTTCTTTTTTGACAATCTTTCCCCACCTCACGGCCCGCACCCCCCCATCGTGATTAGACACCTTAAAGAAGACTTAGTTTTTTTTTGACCCCCCACCAGCGGTCGCGTCCCAGGAACATAATATCGCCATGCTTTTCGTTTTGGCACAGTCCACCTAATCAATATACACGTCCTCCCCCGGACACAGTTTGCCTTCCGTCCTTCCATTCGCCGCCCCACAGGATACTCCTCACGCCTTCCAGAATTAGAATGACCCCCCCTTCGACAATGTGAGCCTCACTGTCTCTGTTGTCACTCTCCTCTTTTCCCCTCCCTTTGACGCCTCATTTTCATCTTTCATTCAGATGCTGCACGCTTGTTTATTTCTTTGGATGTCTTCCGTCAGGATTCCCCAATTACTTCAAATAGTTTCTTACCCCAGTACCTCTTTTTTCTTGCTCTCCCCGCCCTTCCCCCCCCCTTCTCCCCCCCCAATTGCCCCACGTTGGAGAACCTTTTGGCAAATGTCTACTTGTTTCGACGAAAACGTGGTCCAGCGTGAGCCCCGGGACTGGTCTTTCTTTCCGCACACAGTCGGAGCTTTTTCCTTTTCCCACACCCCGACTTTCGCTGTTTTTCTGCTACAGCAGGACATAACCAATTCCTCCCTCTGCCCTTGCTCAATTGACAGTCTGCGAGTTAGCTCACCCTTCTTCCCTTTCTCGCTTTTCCTCCCACGTTCCCGGCCCTTTTCCTCCCTCCCCTTTCACGCCTCTCCTTCGAAGGACAGATTACTCACCCCCTTTCACTCGCAGATCCTAAAGAATTT
>Ga0179593_1393196_pt1 | contig 12585 bp, 17 predicted proteins | sample CZODoug2_1_08_16_FD_185931 | JGI IMG/M metagenome (GOLD analysis project Ga0179593, IMG submission 185931) | Vadose zone soil fungal communities from Angelo Coast Range Reserve, California, USA - CZODoug2_1_08_16fungal (PacBio error correction) | ecosystem: Environmental > Terrestrial > Soil >... | reverse complement strand
TTCCGGAGCTTTTGGGTGCCTTAGAGATGCTTTGGCGGGCTTGGAAAGCTGCCAAAAGGCTTTGGTCTAATGGCCGGGTTTCTCCAGCCTTTTTTTCTCCGATTTCTTTTCCTCTGGTACGCACTCTTTTCTCTTCGAATCTCACTTTCCGTTTTAACCTACAGCGCTTAGATTGTAAGCTTTTCGTGGGTTTTTTTTTAGTCCCCCGCCTTCTGTTTTGCCAGTTGATAGAGTAGCCGGGACTCGGGGTGTTCCCAACCATTTCATTTTTTCCTTGCTCCATTTTTCCTCCCCCGAGTCTGTTAGAGATTCACCGGCCCCCGCAGTTGACCTTTCCCCTTGATTTGTTAATAGATGGTATTCCTTCCATGTTCACTCCTGGCCTCCTCGAGGCGGCGTTTTTTTTGCGACCTTCCCTGCCTCCGCCCGACCTCCGGGGAACTTGTCCTGGAAAATGGTGGCTTCAAGGGTAACCTTGTAAGAGAGTCGCGGCGGGCCATTTTCTTTTCAATAAATGAAAGAGGCCTCCCGCGAGTAAGAAATTCCCCGCTGCGCTTCCCCTCCGGCCCCCCCCCTTCCCTCCGATGACCTAGATGTTCCCCTCTTTCTTGATGACGATGCGCCGATTTCCTAGGCCCCGGTTTGGAGGATGGTTTCCCCAAGCGTGGAGCGTGAAACGCCCACCTTCTGCTTGCTCCGAGCCGTTTTCATTTTCCTTTTCTGTCCCCGTCGTTTTGTAAGGGGCGAAGTTAGTGATTGCGCCTGGGAGGACAGCGGCTCTGTGCCGTCCTTTTATCTTTTCTACCCAAGCGCTCCCGCCGATGTTGGTGATCATGATACTAACCCTGACCGGTCTGCCCGGGCCTCTCCTTTTCCCGATTTACCCTGTACTGCCATTCCCTTTCGTCTGAATCGCCTACGAGACGCGGCGACGCTGGTGATCGTGCCAGACGTCCTGCGTTTTGCGAAAGCACCCCCTCCCTTGCCACGAGCTGGTTTCGCCCTAACTTCCCGGATAGGCCTGATATCGAACCTACAGGTTCTTCGCGTCATAGAGGACCAACGCCCTCTCTTAACCACCCTCCCGAACGGACTCGGTCTTGCTCCTCTTGTTTGCAAACAGCCTTTTCAGCCGCATAACGGTCAGTTTTGACCTATATTCAGTTCCTCGATGAAGATAGATTTGACCCCCGGTGGAACGATGCCCCCCTGCCCCTTCCTCCCCCTTTCCCTTTTTCCTGCAGCACCGTTTCCCTCCTAAAACTCCAAAAGTTCTCAGAGTAGCTTTCCCCTTTCAACTCCCGAGGCTTTTTCTCTTAGGGAAAGGTTTCGTGCGCCATGTGCCGTAATTATCGGGTCCCCTCCCTTGATCCCACTATAGCGTTCTAGTTTTTTCCTTCTGTTGTCGTTTCAAAGGAATTGTGAGCTGTGGTTGGTTGTTGTACAGTCCAGTTGACTTTAGTGCTGATTTAATTTTTCGTCGCCGGTCTCCTTCCCTTTTCCCCGCCCTCCCCCTTTTTCTTTGATTCCCTTCCTTTCATTTGAGGAGAGGGAGCTGAGTAAGGTTCTCGCTGAAGGTGGGCATTTAGAGATCCCCCCTGTCACGTTTTGCAATTGGCTCCTCCACGATCGTATCCCTTCCCCCCCTCCTCTGACTAGCCCCCCATCAGCCATGAACCTGTCATTACCGCTGGGTTATGTAAAACCCCGTCTTCTTTCGCTCTGGAAAGAGCAACTTTTCCTTTTTCCAGTGCTCGACGGGAACATTCGCCCGCTAGTCTTTTCAAGACGTCGGTACACGGCTGGTCCTGAGTTCGACAACCCCCTCCCCCCTTCTTTTTTTTTCACAAAGCCTTCCCCCTTCTGCGTCTCCTCTGAGCGCCCGTCGACATGAGGTACACCCCTTACTTTCCGGTACGAATTGTTTTTGCCTGCTTTTTGCCTTTTTTCCCCGCTGAGCCTTCCTTCCTTTTCACGAGCCTTTCCCTCCTTTCCTTACGGCATTTTTCCCCCCCCCCCGGTTTAATTAGAACAAAAGCATGAGATCGGGATCAGCTTCCTTCGTCATTGAAAGGGCACGGGTCCCTTTTATGAATCGCGCCGCGTCCTTTTTTTCCCCTCCTTTGGCCGGATGCCTCTTCCCTTGGAATTCACTCGACGAGAGAGGCATATCTCATCTACGTTGTTTTTTGTTTTTATAGCTGTGGAAGAGATAGTATGTTCCCCTTCGGGACCCATGACTTCCCCCTCGCCACACCCCTTCCGTTCCCGATTCCCCTTCTGAAACGTGGCGGCTTTTCCTGACCTAGGATAAACTTTCTCAAGTTTCTGTTGGTCAGGGGGGACTTGGGTAATGCGGGTACTCCCTGCAGGATAGTAAAGGAGGATTCTAGCTTACTCATCCTCGTCAATGAGGCGCGGCCCCATTTTAGTCGCTTCCCCTTAAGTGTGTTCCAAACCCTCTTCGAAATGCACGTCCGAGACGCCCTTCCTCCCCGAGACAGCCCGGTTAGAGTTTGGGTTCCCATCATTTTCGGTTTTAATTTTCTAAGATGTGGAATCCGGGCTTGCTTTCCCCCCCCCCTCTTTCTCTCCCACTTTTACCGGATCCTTTCCTCTAGCCTCCCCCTTTTGCTGAACCGTGGTGATAACTGTAAAACGACACGTACAGCCGAGTTACAATCATAGGGCTTGATTCAGTATATGTGGTCTTACACTTCTTTAGGGCACTAGAAGTCTTCTGTCTCTACTATGGATCGGTGGCACCCGGACTCGTTCCTTCTCTCCCCCAGGAGTACAGCGCGTTTCCCCCTGCCAACTTTTACTGCCGCTCATTCCTTCCTTTGCATACCGACACCGCTGCTTTACCATGTACAGGCGACCCGACAACTTTTTTATCACTCCCTCCCCCTCACTTCCTTTAAAAAGAGAGCTCCTTTTTCCTCACCAGCGCAACTACCCCTCACGCCCCTGCCCCCTCTTTTCCCCATCGAGGGTAAGGGACTTACTCCCCTTCGGGCCCTTTTCTCCAGAAGAAAGGCCTCCAGGACTAATAGCTGGATTCTGATTCCGGAGGTCCCCAAGAACGTTTGTGCTTCCTTTTATCCCCTCTTGAGTGGGCACCCTTGCCTCTCCGTTCTTTTCCGAGGCCTTCTCCTCCTTTGTTCGCCTATCTTTGTACAAGAGCGTACGCACCAATTGGCCCTTCGTACTCTTCCCCCCCTCCCTTCGACCATTTTTATGTTTTCCCTCATTAGAAGCGTGAGTAGTTGCACCCCCCTTTAGGTTTTCCCCTTGCGTCTTCGCCGTCTTCCTCCCGCACACTCCCATTTTGGTCCATCGATGTCACCAGACTAGTCCTTTTTTCATATGAGAGAATTTGCTATTCAAGGTCGGGGGTGTTCGCGCCCCGGAAACTTCCTCCAGCAGATAACCCCCCTTTCCCCTTTCGTCCACACAAGCGCAGATAGTTTGCTTGACGTTTTCACTTCTTAGTACCACTGGTAGTTTTCTCGTCGGCAGCCGGGCGCCCTTTTTCTTCGAGAGGGAGAAAAGGAGAAGGGTTGTTTGGGTTTTTTTTGGGGGTGGGTGGTGGTGGTGGTTTTCTTTGTTGGGGGGGGTTTTTGGGTTTTTGGGGGTTTGTTTTTTTTTTTTTTTTCTTTTATTTTCTTTGGGTTTTGGGGGTTTTGGATTTGTTTGTGTTGTTGTTTGGTGTGTTTTTTTTTGGTTTTTTTGTTTTTTTTTTTTGGGGGTGGTTTTTTTCTTTTTTTTTTTGGGGTTTTTTGTTTTTTTTTTTCTTTCTTTTTTTTTTTTTTTTTGGTTTTTTCTTTTTTTTTTTGTTGGTTTTTTTTTTTTTTTTTTTTTCTTCCTTTTTTTTTTTTTTTTTTTTTTTTTTTTTCCCCTCTCGCGCTTCTCCCTCTCGTTTATCACCCAAGAGGTCCCTTTTCCCTAGACCCAATAAGGACCGAAACCACACGCTAGCCCTTCCCCACTTCCACTCCGCGGCGAAGAAGTAGAGTTGCATTTTTTTACCCACCTGTGCTTACGCCACCGCGACCTCCTTTTCGGCGTTTTTTTTTCCCGCTAACCGGTCGTTCCCCCCGGTCTTCCCCTCTCGATTCTCTATAAGTGAAGTCAGACGCGGAGAGGCCAGGTTTTCTCTCTTTTCTTTTCCTCCAGGTTCCCCTTAAACGCCCCCCCCCTTTTCCCCGTTTAAACCTGCTCCTTATATCTGCAGTCAGGTATCCAAAAGGTCAAACTCTTTTTCCTGTTGTGTAGGAATTATTTCCGCCCTCTCCGCCGAACCTTCCCGGTCCCTCACGCCTCCTCCCACCGGAATCACAGAGAGCTTCAAACCTTCTTCCCCTCTAGGTGAGAGCGTCCTGTACTCCTCTTGTTCTTTCCCTAGGAAGGAAGACCCACCCTCAGTTCTTAATCCCGGCGAGAATAGGAAACCGGCTTTCTTTTTTCCCGCCCTTCCACTCCAGTGACCGGAGTACCCCTCCGTTTTGGTTACTTGAAAGTGAGGTATTCTTAAGGGGGAGTTTGCAGAGTAGCGGCACCGGATACCCATGTTTTTCGTAAAAGGAGATCCCTTTTTTTTTTCCACTTTTTGAAGATTCCCTGCACCCTTCCCCTCCCCCCCCCCGCGCTTTCTCTCCCCCGGCGGTCTCTCGCCTTTCCCCTCCTTCCCATGGTCCTGAGTCCGGGCATCGGACTCTCTCCTTTTCTCTCTTGATGATAAAAGAGAGTTTTGCCTCTCGTTCTTTACTCCGAGAAAGTTCCCCCTTTCCTACCCTGATCCGTAATCCCCTTTGGAGTTTTCTCCCCCCCAGTGACGTACGAGCACCCTCAGTTCTATCACCCCGCTGCCCCCTTTCTCCTGTGACGGTAATTTCTCCTACCTCTTCTTTAGAGAGCGCGGATGGGCGACCTTTCCTGACTTTTATTCCAGGTCTGTACTTCTTTCTGGACCTCAATGGTCCTTGCTTCCTTCAATCAGCCAGTCCTGGACTGTGTTTTGTTGCCCGCCTCAGCACCCGGGATTTGTGACATTCCTCCAAACATTTCCAAGAGACGAGTGGAAAACATGTTCTTCTGCGGCAAAGGTTCCTTTACACCATCTCTCTTTAATACTCAATAAGTTTGTTTAGAGACATCAGGAGGAAATTGATTTGCCCTTCCCTCAGAAAATTTACCTCTAGGGCTTCTTTTTTTTTCCTGTGGTTCTCCTCCCACTTGGGTTGAAGTGTGGGCCACACTTCTCACTTCCGTCCCTTCTTCTTAGTCCGCCACCCCCATTTGTGATGACTTCAGCCATCCTTCCTTTCTCCCCCCTTTCTCTCCCGCCATTCTTTTGCTTCCCTCCATCAGATCGCCTTCCTTCCAGGGTGAATGATGATCAGTACACCGAGCCCGCCCCGTTTTCTCTGAAGTAAAGGGGGAGGTCACCCCGGAGTAGCCTTGATGAGCCGGGTCCCCCCGCTTCCCTTTTCTCCCTTCTGCTCGACATCTCTATTTTATTTTTTTCCCTTAGAGATGAATGTCTTTCTTTCGGGCCCAGACTTTTCGTTACCCTGCGCCAGTTCTTGGAATTTATGGATACCCGCCGTTCCCGCCGTCCGTGGCGTGCTCCTTTGGCAAGCTGCACACGGTTTTTTTCCAAGTGGCTGGTACGTCGTCCCTCTTTCCCCGTTCCTCTTTTCCCTGTCAGATGAGAAAGAGGGACCTCCCACTTTTGTAAGCTTTTACCTTCCTTTACCATTTAAACCTAGGGGTCCTGGTGTCGGTGTTTTTTTTCTTATCCCGTCCTCCAGGGCCCTCCTTCATCAGTGATTCTACGTACCACATTTTGAAGGTTTTTCGTGCTGCCGCTTTTCCCCCTTTATTTTTAGATCCCTCCCCCTTCTCCTGCTGGGAGTTGAAAGGAGCCGAGGGAACTATTTTTAATGTTTCTTTCCCGTTTCCCATCGTCACTGCCGGAAGAGGCCTCCCTTCTGGCGGGTCTCTAGACTTAACTTCGACCTTCCTCCCCCTCTTTCCGTCTGTCCCCCTTTTTTTCTCCCCTGGTGTCGGTTCCCCTTCTCCTTTTCAAGAGGAGTAAGACGGATGCGGTGGAATGGAGGTCTTTTCCTTTCTTCCTCCCAGTCGTGAAAAGATTTTGTTTATGGTCTCTGACGTCACCGGATATCTACTACGAATCCCTTCAGCTCTTTTTTTCGATCCCGCCCCTTCGCTATGTACGAGGTGGCTGTATGGGGACGTTTTTTCGCACCCCTGCAAGAGAGGCTTTTTTGCCGTCTTTATCCTGGAGGAGTATCGTTTTTCCTGGTAGAAGTTTTCTTGCCGTTTGACTCGGTTGGAAACTCACTCTCGTGCTGAAGGAAGATTTTTTCATACACCACTTCTATGCTGCGCCGGGCGGTCCCTTTTTTACCTGGTTACAAAGACCCCTTTCACGTCCTTTGAGCGACTAATCTTTCGAGCAGCGCTTGTATTTTCCCTCCTACGTTGATAGGAAGATTTCTGTTCCTTGTCTCTGAACATCCACACCTGATCCTCCCCTCTTTTGCCTCTCCCCCCGGCCGGTCCTGAGTGTCCCCAGACCCTGACAGGATTTTCGAGGACTGCGCCCGTCCGACACGCGGCCCCTCCCCCTTCACCCCTCCCCTTTCTTATAATGAGTGAAAACATTCCTTTAGATTCTTTGCCCCTGCATTTACTTCCCAAGTACGATTTTCCTAGGCTTTGTAAGTTTTCCCCTCTCGCAGTAACCGGGGATTGCGCGCTGGAAATCCGTCAACTCTTTACTCCACTGTTTGGGACTTTTCCCAAAGTCCAGATCCAACTTTCCCACCCCCCCCGTTTTTCTCCCCCTACGGAATTCTCGGTTCCCAGGAACTCCCATCCGAGGAGTGTCGGAGGATGGTCCCCAAGGGGGGAGCCCCTTCATCCGGATTTCCCCGATATCGGGTTCCCCTGGGGCCCCCTTTGCAGGCTTTCAGTAAGGTTTTTTTCCCTTTAAATTCGGTTCCAGCGGATAGGTTACAACGTAGGTCTTTTCCTTTCCCTTCGCCCCGGGCGTTTCTTGGAGTCGCCGGGAATTTAAGGACCCCTATTGGTTTTTTTCCCTTGCTTCTTTTCGCTCAGGCAGCGTCTCCCTTTTTTGGGCTTTCTCGAGGCGTGTGGATTGCAACCCCGTATCAGTCGTCACCGCCCTTCCTTCCCCCATAATCCCCCCCTGCCTCCCCCTCCCTAAGGACTTCCTCCCCTATTAAGTTAAGGGTGATTCCCTCAATTCACTTTTCTCTGTGGGCAGATAACCCAAATTTTTGCCGTTTGGGAGGAGTCCGAGACCCATGACTTCCTTTTTTCCGCTTTTCTCTTACCCTTAAAGAATGCCCGGAAAATTAACACCAGTCCTCCCCCCTGCCTTTCTTTTCTCCCCCCCCGCCCTTTCCCCTTTTTCAACGAGAAACGGTAAACTTGGTTCTCAGAGCGAGAGAGAGACGGACGGGTTTCGAGCGGAACCACCTACGCCTCTCCTTTGGTCCTCCTTTCAATACGCTTTTCTCTTACCTCTTTTTCTGAGAACCGGAGGACTCTCCCCCCCTCTTACGTATTCATGACCATAGGGGGGAACCTCCTGACCCCCGAAACTCTCCCTCTTCCGTCCTCCCAGGAGAAAGGCCCGTCTTACTTAGAATTCGCCTCAATCCCGGCCGGGTTTTTCCTACGTTGAGCCGGATGAAACCCCTTTCTCTGGGCATTAATGAAGTAACTCAGAGCGGCTACTCCTCCTCGTGTTGTTGTTGTGATCCCTCCTCTTTTTCTCTTGTGAATTTAGATGTCCCTTCCTCTTCCTGCCCCTTTTTTTCCAACCTTTTTTTCCTCCCCCCCCAGGCAGGCAGATTCTTTCCTTCCTGGGCCTCTTCCTTGCTGAAGAAGGACGCTGATCCGCGCCGTTCGGTCAGGTCTCCTTTTCCCCCGTCTTCCTGACGGTACGGATTTTGATTCTTCGTCGCAGGATTTCGAGAAGATGTACCTTTTCCCCCTCCCTCCTGCTCTCTTCCCCCGAGTCGTTACGGTCCTTTCCTTTTTCACCACATTTCCCCCCCTCCTTCCTTTTTTCTTCGTACTCTCAGAAGAAGAGTAGAGGCTGCATTCCGGTTTTTTTTCTAATCTGAACCGACTGTTGTTTCTTCCGCCTTCCTTTTCCCTTCCCTCGACGGAAAGTACCGGCTCTTTTCGCGCCCTCTCTTCCCCCCCCGAAGGGCGATCCGGGCAAAGGATAAAGAAAGTTCCTTCATCGTAGGGAAAGAAACCCCTGTTGGATCACTTTTTCATCTGGCGTTTTCCTAGTCCGTTTTTTGCTTCCCTCTCCCCCTCAGCGGGAACTCCCCTGGCGTCCTCCTTTGGAACTTGCTCGTAAGGTAGTCGTTTACGCCCTCTTTCCGTCTTAGAGCAGCACTTACGTTCCGATTTCCTCCCTCGCGTTTACCCCCAGGTCCCGTCCTCCCCTTCAGCACGATCCTTCTCCGTTTATTTCCTAAATTCAGTACCACTTAAGCGCGCTGCCTTCCCCTCGCCGTTTGAAGATCGTACCTTTAAGCCCTTTACTTCCCCCGGACCCCCCCCCTCTGAGTACCTGGGCAGTACTTTCCTGACCTTCTGCACAATGGTCGCCCGAACCAGGATCGTCTCTTTGACTTTCGGAGAAGAGCGAATAGGCCTTGGGTTCCCCTCAGCGCCCCCCGCGTTTTTTTTTTTGCATTTTTGAAAGGATTTTTTTTTCCTTTTTTTGTCTCTCCTCAAGCCCGAATTGCATCGTTACTCTCCGTTCCCCCTTTGCGCTTACCGTGGACTTCTCCCTTAACCGCTCCTTCCTTTTGGCCACGCTTTTTTCTCGAAAGATGTCTGGCCAACCGGGCTTTTCGTCCCCCCCATGTTTCTTTTTTCTCTTAATTCTCAGCCGGTAGAGATATTCAAACAGGACCTTAGCCGGGGTGACAGTATGACCCTGTGAGCTCAGGAGAGATTCTCGTTTATTCATTGATTCCTACCTTTCTCACCTTTGGCTTCCCCTTCTAAAGGTCGAGAAGCTTCCCCCCCCCTTAGGTAACAAAACTTTTCCCCCCTTAGTCTTTCGGGACGTTGCGTCCACATTATAATTCTTCTTTTTCCTCACGTGAAGACCAAGGCGCTTCTGTAGTAGCCCACCTTTCTGCTTCCCTAAGAGCTTTCCCCCCCCTCCCCTCCCCTCCAGACTTTCCCCTTCTAGATCAATAAGAACTTCGCACACTTACTCTCCCTGAGAAAGGAGCTTTCCTCCTTCCCCCCGCATTTGTGGCTCAAAACTGGGTCGTCCCATTCCTCCCCCCCCCCCCCTCTACCTCGGGACCCCCCCTTGCTGCTAGGTCAGAGACCCGGTAGTGCCTTTCTCTTCTTCTTCGAAGTGAGCCCCCCCCTCTCGACTGCGACCCCTGTGAACTCTTATGGGATTCCCTCCCGTGCAGAGGTCCTCCCTTTGCCTCCTCATCCTTTCTTAGGGAGAAGTCCCTCTATCACAAGTTCTCCCTTTCCCATTTTTTCCTTTTCGTCGGAGGAGGTTATCGGCGCCCTCCTCGCTCTTCCTTTTTCTTCCAGTCCCCTTCCCCCCCCAGCACCATCCTTCCCCCCCGCTCCCTTTCCCTCTTTTCGCTCCGTGCACGCCCATTTTTTTGATGCATGAACTCCCTTCTCCACTCCCCTTCATGTGTTCACAATAGTCCGGGGCTTCCCCTGCGGAAGTTCAGCCAAGAACCCCCCCCCCTCACGTCCCTCTTCCCTTCCTAGTCGTCGGTTAAATTGAAAGTGGACTTTATCCACCCCCCCCCCAATGGACAAGCATCTCAAGAGACCCCCTCCTTTCTTGACGTACGGCCCCAGTTATCCCTTAAAGTCCACTTTGCCCAGCGCCCCCCTCCCCCGCGTTCTCTCTTCCCCCAGGACTACCCCTTTCCACTCTTCTTTTTCGTTTTCTTTGTAACGGAGTCCACGCGATTCCCTCCTCCTTCGTCCGGTGATGAGAAAAGGCGAGGTTTCGTTCTCTTTCTTGCAGTCCCGAGTCTTCACTTCCCCTTTCCCTGTCCCGACGCCGCGCCCCCCCTTTTCCTCCCCCCACAAATTCCGTTCTCCTCCATCCCGGAGGGGACCTCCCACAGCTGCCTTGGGAACCGGGTGCCGTTTCTTTTTTTCTACCGGTAATGATAGACCCCCCTTTCGACTAGGCACAGAGCCTCTTTCTTTGTACCCCCCCTTTCCCCCCTCTCCTGAGGGCTGTACTTGCATCACCCCCCCTTTGAGTTCCCCTTCCATGCAGCCTCATGCTATTTTTGCCGATTCCGCCTTAAAGGGGAGATCCTTTTCCCATCACTCCTAGAGTTAACCCTCTTCTCTGTCCTGCCCCTTTCCCTCACCTGCTCGAACCCCTCCTTCTCCTAATCTCCCTTTTTTTTGTTGAGAGTCAGTTGTTCCTTCATGAAGAATGGTTTAATATCTTTCGGGTCTTCTCTCCTTAACCCGGGGAGGATGGAACGGTTTTCCCCCCCCCATTCGAACGGCGCACTTCCCTTCCCTGGGATTCCTCCCCCCCAAGTCCAAGGTGGTGATCCATCCCAGTTCTCTCTTCCCTCTCACTCTAGGGAGACAGTTTCCCATACTCCTACTCTCTGACTGGTCTCTGTCCTTCCCCTCTCACCCTCCCCTTCCTCTGTGGGAAGCAAAGCTTTTTGCGTGACCTAAGTGGGGTGGCCCTCTCCCCGGACAAACGCCCGGAGTTGGACTTAGTCGCTTTTCTTCCTGTCCAGTAATTTCCTTCCCTCCTTGCTACCTCTCCGGGATCAATCACCGAGAGACTCCGGTTATCTTTCCAGCCAGTGAGGACGGCATGGCCGGCTCTTTATTCCCCGCCTTGTTGAAGATAGCTTTATCCTTTTCTCTCCTTTTGCATACTGCCAAAACCCACCCCTTTTTTTTTTGCTTTCCCTTTCTCCTGGTCGCGTCGCCAGCTTGTTTTCAGCTGATCCGGGCAGATGACGGCAGAGGGATGCCGCCATCTTCCCCCACCCAGGTAATACGATTTCTACCTTTCTTAGTTTTTTTTTTTTCCTTTTTTTTCCCCCCCCTTGAGCCCCCGAAGACCGTGGGCCGTAGCTCCTGAAGGTATGGGGGACAACCCAAGGTCCTGCTTGGTATACCACCTATGTTTCGGTAGACATTCCTTTGGCTCATTCCAGAGAGGGAAAGAGGTGTCATCCCTCTTCCTTTTTACTTTTCGGGTTCTTTCACGTGCGCTCTCCCCCTCCCCCGTTTTCCGTTTTCGACCTGAAGACGGCCGTCCGGGGAACTGGAGTTTCCTCCCCATCCGGCTCGAGTAGTCAGAGTTCTTGAGGAGGCCCCCTTTTGCTTTTTCACAATACCCTTCCCTTGGCGGAATCACGCTTACGGTGATGACTGGCGCTTCCCGGACCTTAGCACTTACGGACTTTCATTAGAATTACGCCTCCCCCTTATCTCCTCCGATTGATTTTTTTTGGCTGATGGAGAAAAAGGTTTTGCACCCGTGAAACTCCCCCTGTTCAGGTTCCCCCCCCTCCGCGATGAATCCGGGGAGGCGATATTACGGTTCTCATGTTTAGTGATACCCCAGGCGCATTTTTTCCCCTTTTATTGTCCCCTCCGGTTCCCCTCATGAGAGGCCTGTCGAGGTGCCATATGCTCGACTTGAAACTAACCCCCTGTGCCTTCTCCCTTATATACAATTCCTACCCCCCCCTGGTAGCGACGAAGAGACTCCTCTCCCCGCGGTTTTTCCGACTCTGTCTTTCTCGGATTACTTGTGCCGTTTCTGCCCTCACCACCTTGATCATCATTCGTTTCTCGAAGTCTGAAACCGCTACGTATTGGCCTTCTCATCAAAAGGGCGGCTCTCTTTCAGGTTCGGCCCAAGACTCCCCGGTCCCCCCCCAACCTAACCCCGGTTTTCCCGCCCTCTTTCTGCGTTGCCAAAAAATTGGTGTTTTTCCACGCAGAGCGCCACCCCCTTTTTAACTCGAGGAAGTTTAGAGAAATTGGTCCTCTTCCCCTCACGCAACTCCCTCAAATGCCAATTGGACAAACGAGGCTTTTCCCCTCCCCCGGTAGAAGAGTTATTCATCCAGGTTAATCCACACTCGAGGAGTTTGCTCCTTTCTTTATCTTTTTTTGGCGACCACGGTCCCTCAATTACTTCTGCGTGAGTGCCCGCTCTTCTTGTATAGGTGGGCACTCAAGAGGTCCCCGTACCCTTTTTTTGTCTTCTCCCCCGGTCTCACAGGGATTGAGAGTTTGAAGTTTTTTCTCTCCCTTGATAAAGTCGCCGTTGTTTGGATTTTCCTCCTTTTTCCCATTACTCGATGGTAGGAGCCCCTTTCGTTCTTAGAGGCAGGCAGCTGAGTCCGTTTTTCTTCCCTCTCCCCTTACGATTTTCTTCTCTCTCGCTCTCCTCCCGGTTGGCGGTGCCCTTTTCTCTGCCCCCCCCCTCGAACCGTCTAACCTCCGCTTGTG
>Ga0179593_1368214_pt1 | contig 12585 bp, 10 predicted proteins | sample CZODoug2_1_08_16_FD_185931 | JGI IMG/M metagenome (GOLD analysis project Ga0179593, IMG submission 185931) | Vadose zone soil fungal communities from Angelo Coast Range Reserve, California, USA - CZODoug2_1_08_16fungal (PacBio error correction) | ecosystem: Environmental > Terrestrial > Soil >... | reverse complement strand
TTTCTCGTCTCTTTCTCCCTTCCGACGCGTCGTTTTCGCCACTTTTTGAAGGTCGACGTTTTCCCAAAGTCTGCCTCCAACTTTCCCGAGCTTTCGCGCACCAGCTCGGCCCCCCCCCTTAACCCAATTAATTTTCCCGGGTGGAGCGGCAATTCCCCGGTCCTCGCGGTGCGAGAGAAGAGCCGCTTCAGTTTGAGATAAGGCAGTGAAATTAGCAGGGCCGGTGAGCTTTACGCGCACGGAACCGATTCGAGCTGATAATCGGGACGGAACTCCGGTCCCAAGCGCATGTCCCTCGACTATCCAGTACTTCCATTGTCCTTCCTCTGCCTCTCTCGAAAGGAGTGGCGCAGCTCCTTCCGAAGTCGGAGGTCTTCTCTAGCGCATTGTCTTTTTTCATCCCTTGATTTTCCTGGGACGTCCTTTGGTACCTTCTCCTTTTCTGTGTTCGACAGCTCGAGGAGCCCTATCTGGTTTGCCCTTTCGTTCTCGTGTTCAGACCTGGAGCGACTCTATCGACTTGACGTTCCGGTTTTGTGTTCTCTCCTAGTATAGGTGAGGTTGTTTTTTTTTCAAGCCCGAATGCCGCTCCGATGATTATGACGTTAGAACAGACCGATTATTTTTACTGTTTTAGGATCTGCTCTCTAGTTTGTGATCCATGTCGAGGCCCCGTCAAGGACGTTTTTTTCTTTGAGTGGTAGTTTACGTTTTGACATCCTATCCGAGTCGTTGCACTTTTCGTGTTCTACCTTGTGAATGAGTCCACCTCCTTTTAGTTTTTCTCTTTCAGAAGACCCATCAAGATCTTTCTTTTCACTTGGACTGCTCCCGCTGACTGTTTTCGCGCTTCTCTCGTCCGCCCTTCTTGCGTGTCGCCAGTCAATGTAGTAAAACCTGAAGCTCGTTTAAGAGTTACGTATATTCTATTCATGGGTCAAGGTGTCCCCCCCACACCTATCCAATACGACTCACACCCTTAGAGGGGTAGTCCGCGGACCCTTGCGATCGCAGCCCCTGACCCGCCCCGTTTTTTCGTTGCTGGAAGAGTTCTTAGTTCGCTCTTGATGCCTTTTCCGCAGTATTTGCCGGAGTATGTTGCCCCTACGCCCCGTTGGCCTTTACGACCGGCATGGCTTGATGTTATTTCCCATAGACAGATTGAGTTAGTTGGCAGGTAATGTTCCTTCTTCCCCTCCTTGTGTGCTCATTCGTCTAGCTTTCAGTACTCCGGGCCCTTAGATGCCTGGAACCTGCGGGCCCCTCGTCGACCTTTACCATGAATCTTTCTTGATTTTTTTTGTCTTAAGCATTTTTTAAGCAGCTACTTTATTCGTAGTCATTGAGCTTTTCTTTCATTTTTTTGGGTCCCCGATCTTTTTTTTGTTTTTTTGTGGTTGTCTGTTGGAATATAGACTGTAGCCAACGTGATGGTGGCGCCCTCTGTAGGTGCAGATCTTTCCTCCAGTAACGTCCGAAGCGGGTTTTTTGCAAGCGGCTTTAACGACCTTTTTTTGCCTGTTTGTTCACCGAAAAAAGTTAAGCACCTTTTCGAGCCCGTCTCCTGTCTTGACGTTCTTTGGTTGGAAACTTCGCGCCGAAGTCTGGTTTCTGTTTTCTTGTCGCCCGTCTTACTTCCCCGGAGGTCCTTTTAGCGATCGTTGGTTTTTTCCCCTTGCTTTTTCAAGCCCCCCCGCCTTGCCGCGTTTTAATTTTAGCAGATGAATCGTCCTTTTTTTTGCGCTCCCGCTGCTAAGGATTTTGGGTTTGGATTTGCGAACGCATCGTCACGGGATCCGGGATTCCCCCTCCGCTCTCTCTACCAGAACGGGCCCGGTTACCCGAGCTCCCCCTATTTTTTTGCCATTACCAGACAGCGCCAGTAAGGTTCCTTCCCTTCTAAGAAAAGTTGGGCGTGTTTTAATCCAATCCGGGCGCGACTGGCCCCCATTTGCGCGTGATCCTTTTCGAGGTCGTCCCGCCTTCCCCGTACTTCAACGCGTTATGCCCCTCCGGGTTTTGAGGGAAGTAGAAGTTCTGTAGAGAAGCAGTTCCCCAGGTTTCCTTCCGCGACTAATAGTCTTTGTGATAGATCAGGTTTCTTGTTTGTTCAAGTTTAGAATAAAGTTGAGAATTCGACTCTGCTCCGGTCCCCCTTCTCTTAGTTGTCAAGGATATCTGGTTTGTCTTCCTAGGTTTCCGACTGTTGATCGTGCCCGACCGTCTCTCCCCCTCTGCGTTGGAAGACTTAATAGTCTCTTCCCTTCCCTCCCTTCTACCGAGCCCTCCCCGATAACACCCTGCGGCACTTTGTTTAGAGGCCATTTTTTTTATCCTTGCTCACCCCATAAAAGTTTTTATCAATAGCCTTCTTTCGAGAAGATGTGTGATTGCGGTGGTTGTCGGCGCCCTGCGACGGTCCGGAGTACGACAACGTCCCATAAGTAGGTCCCCCGTTTATGACTTCTTGATCTCTCGAGAATTCCTTATTCCGACGAAGACCGTGAACATGCAATTTTTTTCTGGCGACATCCGTCCCCCGGAATTTCCTTTTACAAGGCTAGTTTCTAACTATAGCGAAAGAGACGTGACACCTAGCAGAATCCTGAAGCATTAGGTACCCCCGTTATAAGAAAAATCCTAAGAAATATGCCTTCGAGTTTGTCTTATAGGTGTAGCCGACTTATTTATTTTCTTTAATCATCAGAGAAGCAGATTCCCACCTCTTCCTCGTCGAGTGCCCTTTCGGCATGTCTTTCGTCAGGAGCGCCGATTACTCGTTTTCCTGGAGAAAATTGCGAAGGACCTTCCCCTTAACGCTGAGACTAGTTCTCTCCTTCCCCCGTCTTCTGAAGTTCTCCATAGTTTTTTCCCTTGTAGAGCGCCGTTTCACTTATATCCATCTTTTCCCCCCCGTTGTTTGATTTTTTTTTATAGAGAGCCGAACCCTGCTCGAGCTTGCTGGTCGAGAAGGCGAGGGCCAGACTCGCTAGATCGTCCTTTTGGTTTCTTGCGGTGTCCCCAGTTAGGGCCCCCTGGTCGTTCGAGAAATTTGAAGCTGATACTTTCCCCCTTGCCCCCTGCGCGATAGCAGCCTCCCGGCTTTTTTTCGCGTGGGAGCCGCAGACCCCGCTGAGGAGCACTTTTTTTTTAGATGTTGGAGAAGACCTTTATGTCTCTACCGTTCGCCGGCAAGTTCTCGGGCCCGACGCCCCTGCGGGATTTAGTTTTTCTTAGGCCTTGCGTCTGTGTCCGAAGGACCGTTGAGTCCCCCTTTTTTTTTTCCCCTGAAGCTTGCCTTTATGCTCAGTTGCTCGAATTCTCTCCTTCCACCCTCTCTAAACCGTATGACGACTCCCCAGGTTAGGTTCTGGACCGTGACGTTTGAGAAGCCCCTCCCTCGCCTTTTCAGGGTCTTGCAGAAGAGATCTTGTGTCCCAAATGAGGGTCTTTTGCACTGATGAGACGTCCATGAAATTCTCCGCTGGAAGAGTTTTTTTTAATTTTTGGAAGTTCGTGGACTTTGCCGCAGGAACGTACCGGGGCATTCGTCCATTCCTTCCTCTTGTTCCCCCAGATGACGTCGCTAAGCATTCCCCTAACTTCTGTTTCATACCTGCAGTTATCCACACCCACAACCCCAGAACGGGTGCCCTACAACAGCAGCGTTGGGGGTACCAGGCACTGGAATCCTTACCTCTCTCAATGTACGCATGAATGTAATAGTTTATACGTATCCTTAATCCCTCCATGAGTTTGCCCCCCTTCCTTAGTGCCGTTTAGACTTTAAGAAGTGCCCCTCTCGGACGGCATTTTTCGCTGCACGCCAACAGCTACTTTACTACGCTTTTACCCCCCCAGCTCCGGGCGTTTTACCTCTTTGCGTTTCACGAGGGCCCCGGCTCTAGGCAGACCCTTAGAAACGGAACTATTCTTCTCATTTTGCGTTAACTGAACGGAACAGAAATCTGAAGTTTAATTCCAAGGCAAGTTTTGGGGACCTCCGTCTGGTTACTTGCGAGGTCTCGATGGCCCCCCCAACCGAGACCGAGCGTTACCCCTGAACTGAATGGACAGTAGGAGTTATTTTCCGTGCAAGGATTTAACCTTTTTTTTACCGATTTGAGTTCCCCTCCCCTGAGGCAACTAACCGCAGCTCGAAACGGGCTCGACTTCATTCAGTTTTCTTTTAGTGCCCATAGGCATTTTCGATCTCGCGGATTATTCCGTTGCCTCTTTCACTGTCTCTCCTTCTTACTCCCTCTTCCCCTTTCAAACACCAGCCCCACAAATGCATACAAAGTTATTTCCATAGAATCTTTCTCATGCTAAGAAAGGCTACTGTTTACGGGACCTTGCCCAGCTTCTGTAGTAAGTGCCATCTACGCCCTTGTGATGCAGATTAGACGTTTTTCTCCCCGGTTCGGACAGGTGCGGTGACCCACTTACTAATTTGACCGCTTCGGACCCTCCCTTCCCGTTGGATGGCTTCTGGCGCCTCAACCCGCTCGGCTCCCTGGTAGAGCCGGAGTTGTCCCTGTTCAAAGTGGGTGCCATCTCGGATTTTTCCCACCAGTCCCCACCACCGCGACACGAGACGTCGTTCCCAGCCCTTTAGCCGCTAAAAGGAGAAGGCTTTACTTTTCCTTTTTCTCTGTTCTACCTGGACATTTTTGCCCTGCCCAGCCAATATTTCCTTTTCACCCCGGTCGAGAGGGTCTTCGTTTTTCTCTGCTTTCGGCCCGCCCGCAGGTGCGAAGTACTTTTTTGCACCCCAAATTTTTGAGACCTGACGCCTGCCTCCCAACGCCCCCTTTTTGATCTTCCACCTCAAAATCAATCCAGCCTTTTCTTTCCGCCGGTTTGTGTTCGTAGTGCCCACACCCTTGGCCACGGATTAAGTGAACTTTTCGGCCTCACAACCACTCCCCCCAAACATTGAGGCGCAACTTTGGCATTTTGTTCTTGATCGAGTAATGGCGCTTTCCCTCCTTGGTTTTTTTCTCTAGTTTGGACAGGGTGCGTAGACCCCGTCACCTTTTTTTACCTTTAGCCCCCACGGCGCCGCCGCTTTCAGCTGTTTTCCTCCCTTTTTACTCCATTCATCTGAGGAACACACAGTTATGCCCCCATGTCAGACTACCATCGCGGGAGCACGGGTCATCAGAGAGATCAGGTAATCCTTTTAGTGTTTTTTCTTTGTTCCCGGCACTTTTAGAATTTGTTTCCTCTCGTTTTCGTGGACCCCGAATTTGCGACCGCGATTTCTGTCCTTTCTTTGAGTCCAAAGTACGGCCTGACCCTCGGACTTTCGTCTGGGCTCGACAATCTGCGATCCCAACGATTTGATCTTTGCAAGCATGAGCTCGCCGTCTACCGATTACGGCCGTCGGGCAGTTTGACAATGTGAACCCTCACGTCTCTCTCAGTTATTTCCCAGATCGCCACCCTTGATCCCAAAATTAAGCGAGGTCTCCCCTATCTGACGGCCAAATTTAGTTTTCCGCTTGGCACTTTCATTCGGCTCGACGAGTTTTTTCCCCGCATTCAGCTAGGCCGCAACCCTGGATCGCTCAGTCGTTTTTGATCTACATTTTCCTTTTTTCTTTTTCGTCGTAGCCGCTCGACTTGGATTTCTGTTTGCCAATACTGCTCCCCTTCGGATCCCTCTCACTGGCTTGTTTTTTGAAGCTATGCCCGTACGTATGGACTACGCCGATGCATCCCGCGAGTCTTCCCTTTTATTCTTGGCTCGTGGTTGGCTAGAGTTGGTTCTTAGGTTTTCCCCACTTGTCCGGAGAGAAGTGACGGTCTCTTTGAACAGGCGTCTTCTCGGTCCATGCATCGGCCTTGCACCGAAGACTAATCCCCTTATCTTGAACTTTCCCAGCCCCTTAGCGGTCTGACGAGCAGGTGTGGATACAGGAGGTCTTACTTTGGTTTAAGTGGCGATTCCACTTTTTGTGGTCTTTCCCGCTTTGTCATGATGGCCTATGGACGCGCGGTTTCGTCCCCTTTCCGAAGGTCAGTTATCCCTCCTTCCCTCATTGTGTTGGTTGGAGAGTTAGAGATCAAGTTTTTGAGAATATTCCCTATAAGCGACTTTAATGAGTTTCCTGATCCAAAAGGACAACCACTTTTTGAGAACCGTGACCATCCCAAACGCTCGCCGCCCCCAACCGCGTTCGGTCCCATCGAGAAGTTCTTATTCGCTTGCGCGGCGGCCTGACCCCGAGGTTTTTTTTAGAAGACCAGCGACGGGTTTCTGCTCTTCGACGGCGTCTTTCGCCGGCCCAGTTGTTGCAGTTCCCCTCCCGTGCTTCACCCGCTCGAGAGCGATCATTAACCCAAGCTCCCCCTTATTTTTCTGCTTCGAGAGGTTTTTTCCACCCCTTGTAGAGCAGGAAAGCCATTAACTTTTTGGTTCGGTTTTTTCTGAAGTGGCTCGAGCTAGGCCCACCGTGCCCTCTCGCAGCTAAGTCGATGAGTCTACGAAGAGGCTTAGTCGCAGGGCTTTTGCCAAGGTTTTTCTGCGCCTGGATCCGTCCTTTGAGTACTGGCTTATTTTCTTTTTTCCAAGTGTTCGTCGATGGAGGTGCTTGCTTCTGGAAAGGCCGCTTTTTCCTGTGGCCGTTTTAAGAGGTGATTTGATCTCGCTCCCCGGGATCTTGTTTAGGTTTTTTTTGATTCGATCCTCGTAGAGTTCCCCAGGGGTCCCCCTTTTGCCCACCCCCTTCCGAATGGAGTAAGTGCTAGATACCAGCATGCTTCCTTATTGTTTTTCGCTTTGGGATTTGACTGCTTCGCTTCCACCTTATCTGGACTTAGTCTTTTCGCCGCTTTAGGACTCTCCCCCCAGCGAACAGTTTTTTCTGGTCAAGTTTGTGATCCCTCAACGGGACCCGCGTCCACCCTTGCGAGATTAGTTTCTGACCCGAAGCCCCTCCCCCCTTTCGTACCGATATTGGCGGATCACCTTTCTCCCCCTTGAAGTTTTTCCTTTCTTGGTTTTGCCGCACCCAGGGGTTGTTGCAGCATAAGTGTTGAAGTAGTCATTGGTATTAACGAAGCGGTCATAGGAGTCTGTTCTTCGATTTCTTCCCCCACTGTGCAGCGTGGCCCGTGACCGGGTGCCCATCGCATTAACCGGCGGCGGGTAGTAACGGTTTTAGAGTTTAGATTACTGGCGCCACATCGTTGCGGTCGCGTCGGTTTTTTTGTCCCGCGCGGTGTCCCGTTAGTAAGTGGCGAGTTCCCCCCCCCCCTGTTGAATAAACCGGTTTATCGGTTTTTTTTTCTTGATGTGATTCCCTTGCCGGAGATGGTTAGGGGAGGGGTCCTTTTTTTCGTCACCCCCCCTTCCTTTTTTGTGATAGTCAAGTCTTAGGGATCCTCCTTTGCAGATTTTCTACCTGTGACCATGAGGAGTTTTTTCCTCCCGTCTGCCTTCTTCCTTTTTGAAGAACAGCCGCAAGGTGTCGTCGTAGGCCTGAAGTGTCTGTTTGCCTTTCGGTGCGAACGAAGTGGGTAGTGGGTCGGGGGCATCCGAGGATGTAGAACCACTTACCGGGGGCCTCCTCCCCCCACTCTGCATCCTTTACGGAGCAGAGTTTTTCGAGTTCGCCCCTTTAGCGCCTGGATAAGGTCCTCGGTCCGACTGACTTCCTTTTCTTCCTTTGCTGCTTCACCTGCCCCCCTAATGACACAGTCGCGGGACCCCCCCCCCCTAACCCCACCTTGGCTCCCGCCCAGTCCCTTACCCCCTGCGAGCACGACGTACCAGCCTTCTCTGGTTGTGATCACCTTGCCTCGCTGAAAGGATTCAGGCCGGGGTTTGATCTACTTGAGAGACCCCCAGCAGATTATAAGATGGAGCCCTTTGTAGTACCGCCCGGTCCTAGTGGATTTTTGTAGGCCGCTCTTGGAGTTTCGTAGCGACTTTGCCCAGTCATCCAGCAGCAACGCATCCCTGGCATTCCGAGACCTCACTAAGTAGGTCAGCGCCTTGCGATTATTCTTCTTTCCCTACACGGGAGCACGCGGGGAGGAGTCCTCCTCCCCCGGAGCTGACATTAGAGGCGTGAGCCACCCTTGGATGTCCCGAAAAAAAGCCGACCCTTAAAAGCCCCCCGGGACTCATCAGGGCTGTAATGCGGCGAGCTTTCTATTTGGTGAAATATAGTGACGCGTAAGGAACCAAGAGAACGAGACCGTGTTAGTTCTGGTCGGTTGGCAACGGCAAAAACGACATTTTCTGTCCTTCCTTCTGTCGTTCCCCTTCCCGTTCGGGGGAGTCAATAGGTTTAAGTCGCTTCTAAAGATAGTTCAGTACCCTTGAACGCTTTTGAACGCACTTCTCTTTTTTTCCTTTTTACTGTCTCGTATGCTTTGCGCTTGCTCCCCCCTCCGGTTCCTGATAGAGGCCCGTCTTTCCGTCACCTCCAGGTTCGATCATTGTGGATCTTTGTCTTTGGAAAGCGTCCCCTTGTCGAACGCTTTTCCTTTTCGTCCTTTCTTTTCTTTCCTGCCCAGCCTCTGGGCACGTGATATTTTGTTGTTTATGCAGGTACTAAGCCATGATTGATCTTGATTAGGGGACCGTAACAACGACACTGCCTGCCCCTCCCCTCCCAGTGCAGCACAGCAGATCTCCCCCTTGTTTTTAATTACAATTCAGTCCTGGCTCTGACAAGAGCAAAAGTCCCTCGTTTTTCTATATTGTCAGTCCCTCCTTCTCTAAGTGTGATAAGAATTTGCCTTTTTTAAGTTCGCCTCCCTACCCTGTTTTGAGGCGGGTTTCGCTAAGGTTGATTTTCCCGTCAAGCAGCTTTCAGGTTTTTCTAGTCCTACTTTTTTTTAGCTTCTTCCGCTGATTTTTCTGAGCCTGCGCTCTGCTTGCTTGCCGCATGCCAAAGGGCCTTTCCTTGAAGGTGGTCGGACCGGGATTTCTGAGATGGTAGACCCACCACTCCCTGATCCCCTCTCGGTCATCGTCCCACCCTTTCCCCCCTGGCCCCCGCCCGGTCAGAAGCACACCGGCGACCTCGCCCGTCTGGTCGCTACGGCAGTTGTCAACATCTCTCACATTCCGAGGCAGCCTTTTCATTTTCGCGCCGTCGCAGGATTTTTTGTAGCGTACGCGATTTTTCCATGAGCCTCGACGACCCTGTTGCCGCGCCTCAATTGAAGAAATCCCTCGAACCCCGCGCTCTATCGAGCAGCTAGCCTCCCCTTCGGCGTTCCCCCTTATAGCCTCACGCGGGCAAGTTCTTCTCTATACTCTTTTGTGTGATGACCTGAAAACTCCCCGGGTTTGTATAGACCCCTGCCCCCCGATTCTCTATGGCGGTCTCGTCTTGGAGGAGATCGAACTTCCGTGACTTGAGGGCTTTGCAACGGCGACTCCAAGGTAGAGGCGGCTCTTTCCCCCTTTTTTTGCCCTCCCCTTGTCTTCCTGCCGCCCCGATGGTAGAGCTCCGGAATCCGCGTTTAAGTTTTTAGCGCTTTTGTTGTCTGCCTTCGCTCTGGAGAAGACACACGCTGAATGATAATCCCCCCCTTTAGGGAGTCCGGATGGTTTAGGAGTTCCGCGGCACTTTCTTCTGAGCTTATACAACCGCCTTTTCGTTTTTCACCCTTTCCTTCCGTCCCTCCCGACTGAACACTGTGAGTTCACATTAACTTCCTTGGCCCTTTTCGTTGCTTTTTTTCCTTCGCTGCACTAGGCCCTCCTGCTCTCCGTCATCCCCCCTTCAGCCCGATAAACTTATGAAGCTCCGGAGCTTTATACCCGGAATGTTTCCCCCTTCTCATTCGCAATTTTTCTGCGTTCGACGACGAGTCTCTTAGGGATCCCACCAGGGGGAGGGGTAGTGATCTGATCTATTCCAAGTGCACAATCGTCCGCGTTCGCGGTTTGGTAGTCCTCGTCAGGGCTTCTTCTGCCGAACTAGTACGGATTCTTCCTTCCCTTCTCCGAGCTTACTTTAGCCCAGCAATTCAGCCATTTCGGTCTTATACCTTCATTTCTCCACCACCCAACTACGACACTTTACCCGAGCATGCGGTTGGACGGTCTTTTTTTAGATGCGTTTTAAATTATGACTTTCGACTTTGGTCCCTTTTCCCTCAACGTAACCCCTCTCTATCTCTCACAACCGGTTCGGGATCTGTCGATAATACTTTTTTTATAGTCCTTCCCCTTCATGTTGTCTTTCATTCTCGCACAGATACTACTCTCCTCACACAGATACCCCTGGTCCTCACAAGTTTCCCTTTTGGTACCCCCCCCCTCTCTTGTTGGGCCCTGTACTTGACCTTACCGAGGTATACGAGTTCTTTTTCATGACCTGAAATAAGACTTTCATCAACGTATTCCCGTCCGTTTTCTTTTGCTTTAATAGCTTGTGACCTCGTCCTTTGATATCGTTTTTGGTCCCACCCCATTCCCGTGAGCCATACCCAAGTTTTTCCCCTGGCTATTTCGTGAGACATGTCGTAGGGTGAGGCGGTTATCTCCCCCCTAGTTTTAACCCCCTATTACCCCGTTGTTCGACAAATACCCCCTTATTGAACCTACGCTTTGGCTTCGACAACACCTCTTAAAGCTTAGTCCCCCCCTGCTAGGTTCCTGTTACCGTCGGCATGTTCTATGTCCACTCATTGAAAACGGAATCCGAAAGACCCTCCCCCGGACAGTATCTGTGGCAGGGCATACGGCTTCTCTCGATTGTCTGCTAACGCCATTTGGTCGCGCCCCCGTTTTTCTAATGACCTCTCAACCTCTAGTAAGTTTCAAACACCTTATCTTCCGGATCTATCATACCAGCTAGATCCACTCATGGTCCGGATGACTGAACTTGTTGTTGCATGTGCGCTGTACACTTCGTCTGACCGCGGTTTCAATCACTTTCTTCCCCAGACGTTTCCCCCCTTATTTCGGAAAGCCCCCGGTCTCCACGGCTTCTCCGTCGGGCAGCACCCCCCCTCTTCGTCTACATGCGAGCCTTCCGGCTTTGGCGTTTACTTTCAATTTTGGATACATTCTCAGGAGCCCCCCCCCACCCCCCCCCCCGACCAACCACAACCTCGTTCCACGTTAGGTCACTTTCCTTACTTTCAGAAACCCTTGCAACGTTCTTCACCACTTGCAACTTCATACGTTCAGGAGTTTCAACAGGATCCTTGACTCAGGACTTCGGAACATATACAGAGTTTAATGTCCCTGTCTCGAGTTGACTTTTCTTTTTTTCTCACGGCTCCCCCCCGTTTCCTCGGGGCGACCCTTCAATCTCTCATATTCGCAAATGCGTGTGACGATTACGCCTCCTGAACAAGACCCAGAATCCCCCCCCCTCCCATCCAGAAGTTCCGTTCTGCCGGCGAGCAATTTGCAGTTTTTTTCCCTTCTTCCCCTCGTCTAGGCCCAGAAGTTCGTGAACGGGAGAGTCCCCCCCCCTTCCTACGCTCCCTCCCCGGAGTTTCTCCCGTTTAGGGCCTTGTCTAAACGTATTTCAAATATTCCACGTGAGTCCGTTTTGCCCCTTTGGCTCATCTCCTTCTGGCCTCTCACTGGGAACCTGACCCCCTTCCCTTCCTCCCCCTCTTCCTTTTTTCAGTTTTTTCGAACACTTCAGGATAATTTTCCTTTTCCACCAAACTTTTACTTTTTCCGTAACCAAGTGATCTTTCTTACCCCACTTCGAGTGGATCCCCCCCGGTGGCCATCCATCCCTCTCTCGTCACTCCCCCCTTTTTCCCCCCGTCGTCGTTCGTCCCTCTCAGTTTGACCCTCCCCTTTCGTCTAAACGCCTGGCCGGTCAGATGTCGTCTTTGCGATATTCCTCCCTTCCTGACTTACCCCTCAACCAGCCTTTTACCTCTCTCGAGGTTCTCCTCCCTTGTAAATAGATCCCCCCGATCGCTTTGCCTCTTTTCGTCGAGCTGGGCTTCAGAGAGCTCCTTCTACCCCTGTTCTTTCCCTTTTCCCTTTGAAACTACCCGTCCCCATTATAGCTCCAGGCAGACTCCCTTTAAAAGTCGATCTCGATAGATTCATTATTCTTGACCCCAACGCCCTGGACGCGCTTTTTTTTCCAGATCAAGTAGGCTCCTGGCGCCGTCTTTTTTTCCTCCCCTGAACCTCGTAAAGGAGAAGTCAGAACATGAGATAACCCAGTAGAGTACTCGACCCTCCCGTGACCTCTTAGAGCTTCAGCTAGACTATCCGGCCTCTCTCTCCGCCACGTACTTTTTTTCTCATCTCCTTAGCGAGTAAGCCGTTAAAGTGTCTTAAGCTTCTCAGGTTGCCACCGTTAGACCTTCGCTTGCTGGACGGTAGTACCTCTTGATCTGTCATCTTTTTCCCCTTTCTCTCGGTCTGACAATCTGTAATTCCTCGAGTTTTACCCCCCCCTCAGTCGCGGTTACGAGCCAACTTCAGTTCTTTTCCGCCTCCATAAGAACAACAGAGTGAGTGATTCCCCCTTTCTGGTTTTATATGCCCCCCCCCGCTGAGCAGTTCTCACGTTTTGTCCCCTTTCCTCTCCTTCCTACGTTACTCTCTACGAGGAGAGAAAGCAGGTT
>Ga0179593_1676215_pt1 | contig 12586 bp, 13 predicted proteins | sample CZODoug2_1_08_16_FD_185931 | JGI IMG/M metagenome (GOLD analysis project Ga0179593, IMG submission 185931) | Vadose zone soil fungal communities from Angelo Coast Range Reserve, California, USA - CZODoug2_1_08_16fungal (PacBio error correction) | ecosystem: Environmental > Terrestrial > Soil >... | reverse complement strand
ACGGGTTCCCTCTCTTGAGCAGCTTTAAAGCAGCTACCCCTTTTCTCCTTCTCTCCCTGCTCCTTTCTTCCTTTCTTAGCAGTACATTCGCTTCCCCTGGATTCGCCCTTTCCTTGAATGAATAGTTTAGTAGAAGTTTCTGGCCTCCCTCAGATTTCTGCAGGCTCGGTCGATCTCGTACACCTGAAGAACTCTTCTGCTCCCAGGGAGAGACTTCCCTCCTCTTTTTCGTTCCACGGGCCGAGACACCACCCTTACTGTCTTCTCCGATTTTCTTCCTCCCGGAACCTGCCCACCTCTGCGAATTGCAGGAGGGTTGGGACCTTGGCTCTTTCAGAACTCGCTTCCTTCCTTTGTCGCGACCGCTTACTAACGGGCCTCGAAGCGTTTCTTTTACTCTCCCTGTCTACCCAGAACGCTTTCTCGTTCCCGTCTTGGTCCCAACTCAGCAGGCCTCCCACCCATTTGGAAGTAAGGTTCTTCTTTAGACTGCGGTCCAGAACGGCCCCCGCTTGCGCCCCCCCCTTTCTTTCGTCCCCGTCCATTCCTCGATGATTTGTTTCCTGTAGCAAAACTCTCCTTCCGAAGATATAATAGAGGTCCTCCTCTGTTTCCCGAAACCCGATTGTTTTTTTAGACCTTTGTTTTCTGGTTACTACCTCACATTACAAAGACCCCACTTGGTTTTTCCCTCATGTAATTAGGTGGGGTACGAGATTCCTGGCTCGGGTTACGGGTCCGGTTTTTGCGTTTTCCTATCTTCCCTTCTTATCCTCGGCAGCTGGTTGAAACTTTCTTTGTATAAACTTTCTGTACAAGCGGCCCCTTTTACCCATGAATTTAGGTAAGGGAGGTTTCAGAGGAAAATCCCGGGTCGGGTGTCTTCCCCTGTTGGAGAGAAGCAGAAAAAGCATTCCTCCTCCTTCCCTAAATTGAGTCAATGAGTTCGACCCCCAGTGTCTTTCTTTTCCCTTCATCTGACCTCCTCGCGAGAACATGGGAGCGGCGGACGTGATTTACTTTTCTCACTTGTAGAAAAGAGTTCCTTTTTCTCTCCTCGCTATTCCAGCAGGTCAAGCCCTGCTTCCTCCCTTCCTGCTTGAACTAACGATCCCGTAATTCCCCGTTTTCTCTCTTCATAAGGAGAAGACCCCTCTTTTCCCGTCGCTATTCCCCTGAATGGATTTCAGGTCCGCGCGCTCCCTCCTCCCCCTCCCCTGCAGAAAGGTATTGATGCACTGATAAGGATCTTCTTGACGAGCTGTGTCAGTAAAGGCAGGCGGTCCCCTTCTTCCTAGGAATGTGAGGAGAATTTTCCCCTCCCCCCCGTCCTGGCGGTTACACGCATTTCCTGGCGATTCTCTACTTCGTCCTTTTAGAATGAAGAATGCTTTCGTCCTGCATCACCAGGCTCAGCGGCGCGTCCGTATCGGAGACGGGGCTCGAAAGATTTTCTCACTCCGGAGTGGTGATTTCTTCTTCCTCCCCGCGTTGCTGGCAGCCCTCGTTCTCCCCTTCATCGCTTCGTCTGAGCTCCCTTTGTTTATCTCCCTTTGTTGTGTGGAGAGATAACCGGTCCTCCTTGTCCTCCTAAGCGACTGGGGTGAATCCGCGTTTTCTCCAGAAGAGTCTCCTTGAGATTGGGATTTGCGGAAAAGTAAAAAAGAAGGAGTTGCGAGATGCTTTTCCTTCTTTTAGAGAGAGAGGACCCCCTATACGAAAGCGAGCCGCGGTGATTCCCTCCCTAATTACTCCGGGTCCCTTCCGTAGAAGTAGGTTCCTCCTCATAGCATAGCTAATGTGCTCTCCTCCCCCCCGCCGTTGGATCAATCTCCCGTTAAAAAGACTCCCCTCTCCCCTTGGACTTGTTTCCGAGAACTCTTGTCCAGCGTCCCCTCGACTGCTCACGGATAATCTCCCCTTCCTCTTTCGGAAACCCCCCCCTTTTTCCAGACCGCTTTTTTGGAAAAAGACATGCCGTTGCGGCTCCGAACCTGCGGATGGCGTTCCTCTCCGCCGAGCCCTCTTGCTGTCCCCTTGATCTCGTTTATTTCCCGTTTTTTTGGTTTCAGTGATAGCGAAGCGTGGTCCCCTTTTCCCTAGCGCGGCGACGCCCCCCTCGGCCCTCTTTGGCTCCCTTGCTCAGGAGCCTCTTAGCGAGCTCAGCTCTCCAGCACGAGTTCCTCTCCCCTTCTGGAAAGGGGGAGAACTCCCTTTTTTCTCCCCCATTAGGACTTATATCTCTGTTTGTGCGAGGTCCTGCCAAACCTACAACTTTCGTTACGCTAAGTTCGCCCCAGGAAGGAGGGAGTGCATGGGGCCTTTGCTTGGTTCCTTTCTCTCCCAAAATGACAGGTACAGGTCTGCCGAACTTTTTCAAACGAAATTTTTTCCAGAAACAGAAAGTGATTCCCTTCCCCCCCGTATCCACCCCTAAGGACCATGTAGCCTTCCTTTTTCCGCCCCTCCATTCTGTGTAATTGGCGGTACTACCACGACCCCACTCCCCCCTGAATGACCTCTTTCTTTTTATCCTTGACGGGGAATTGCTACCTGCTCACTCCACTCCCTAAGATCGGCAACCTGGTGAGAATCGAAGATTGTTTGCGCACCTGGAAATGAAGTTTCTTCTCCCCCTCTCCTGAAGAAACGTGGTACATTGTCTCTGCTTTCGTTTTTTTTTTCCTTGAGATGGAGGACGAACTATGTTGCGTTCTGTGTAGACATCGTCACATGCAGGCGTTTTCGGAGTACGAGTAGAGCCCTCCCTCTCCTCGATAGGTTATGGGTGGGGAAGCTTACCACATACTTCTATCGCCCCCTCCTTTTGCGCAGTAGTGCGCAGGTAAGTATTTTCGGGTCCTCTAAGGAGTCTCTTATCCGATCGGTGGGCTTCCCCGAAGAGGGAGTATGTTTTCCTTCCCCCATTTTTTACGTTGCTCGCGAGACGTCTATGCCCGTATTCCCTTTTCCTTTTGCTCCTTTGCCCCTTCACCCCCCGGCGATCTCATTTCACTCGCCAAAAAGAACCTCTCAATCGAACTCAACTCCCTCCCCAAGAGGAAGCCGAATATAGAGCCCCCCTCCTTATCCAGGGCTCCGCGCTGAGGGACCCTTGCTACTTTTACGAGCGGGCCACCCCTCCTCAGAGTATCTGCAAATCCGTTTATTCTTTTCCCTCCTCCTTCCTTCTCCTACGGATTTTGCATATACTCCCTTTTATAAGGGGGCCCTCCAGTCCCCCCAGTGAGCACCGCCCAGTCCACGAGGCGGCCGTGATCCCTCGAGGAACTTGCTCTCGTTCTGCGGCATATTTAGAAGTACCTCTCTCGGGCATTTTCAAATGGTGGAAGGGTTTTCGCGTCGATTGCCTTTCTTTTTCTTGAGTAGCAGTTCACCAGGTCATTCAGGATGACTCGCCTGCTCGGCTTTGAGCTCCCCTTAACACTTTCCCGGATTCCCCAAGCATCTGTCGGGCTGTCTCCCTTCCGGATAGATAAGTAGATTCCCGACTTAGCAACAAGACGACTTCGCAGACGTACATGCCCCTCCGCGAAAGGAAGAGGGTCCCCCCCTCCATTATGGGTTGACAGGAGTCCACCCCTTTTCCTAACCTTCTCGAGGTACAGGATGGCCCTCCGTCCTCGAAGAAGCGTTTTTTCTTGATGTCTACCCCGGCCTTCGTCCTCCAGTCTCAACGGGGTCCCAAACCTAGCCTTTCACCATCGTACCACTGTCGGATTCGATAGTTCTCTTCGATTGGGCGCACCCCTCGGGCAAGAGTGCCGGCCTTTGCCATTTAGCGGTGATTGCCACCCTTCGTTTATTGCGCCGGGTCGCAAGGCCAGCAGATGATTATCCGCTTTCGCGAACGATGTCCTCCGGGGCGTTCTGGTTCCTGTACCGTCAATTACACGCCCTCAACTGGAGTAAGGCTTACGTTGGTGGATAAGGGCGTGTATCGGGGCCCTGTCTGGTTTAATTTTCTCATAGTTATTCTCCTTCCCCCGGCAAGCCTGTTTTCCCTCTGACAAACCCTTGCATTTTTGTATGAAACCCCTCTATTACCATTCACCCCCTGGAAGGGAGGGCAGGAGTGCCCCTCTCTCAATCCGGCTTGGAAGATCTTTCTTTTTTCCCTGCTCCCCCCCTCGCATTAGATATAGAATTTGAGAAAATTCCCCCCCCCGGGTCTGCATTCCCCTATGAAATCTGCTTCTTCCCCCTTCGAGACGCACGAACGTGACCAGGCTGTTTTCTCCCTGCGGCCTTTTGCCCACCGAGTTAAGAGGAGCTCTTTTACCTTCTTATGCTACTCCCTCTGGAAAGTAAACTCCCTTTCTAGGGCTGAAGAAGCAATGGTTTTCTCCTTTCCCCTCTCCGGCTGCCGAATGCACAGCGCCGTCCTCTAGCTTTACCGGCTCGCTTTCGAGAAATGGCCCAACCCCTGACGAATGATCCGTGGGTTCGATTTTCCTTCGGAACCATTTTTGAAGGAGGACTCTTTTTAGGAGCTTGCTCAGGCGCTCAAGTCCTGAACGGCGATGGGTCTCAGTAGAGTGGAGATTCTCTACTAGAATTTGGAGCTTTCGTCCTGTGGACATAGAGCTCCCCCTCACCAGATCAATGCGTATCCTTTTTTTCCTCCGAAAGATTCCTTCCTCTTGCAGCAATACTTAGTGTGTTTTTACGCTCCTCCCCCTCCCTCTTTGCTGGCCTCGGATGATTCCCGGTTAGTTCTACAGCCGGTTATATATATCTTCTTTTTGTTGAGAGTCGATAAACTGAGTGTTTTGCCTCCCTCCCCCGATGAGTTGGGCACGGAGGTCCAGCAACCGAGAGAGGCTTTTTAACTCACCCACTAGCTATTGATGAAGTTGACTTTTCTCATCTTTTCTCCTGGAAGATAAGAATTGAGTCGTATTGGTGAGTTTTTCCTTTTGCTGGCCCTCCCCCAGGCTCAGCAAGGAGAGTATTCCTTCATTAATAAGAACCGATAATGCGTGTCCCCTTCCACAGCGCCTGTTAAGGACTGGATCCCCCATTGCCTCCAGCGACCCCCCCAGAATCCCCATGAAGTGACTGTCTCCCTTTTTCCCGATCGTAAGTGAAGAGACCAGGATCATCCCGATCCTTTCGGGCAAGTTGGCGAGACTTTTCTTTTCTTCGAGAGAGCAGTTCCGCTGTTTTCTTCTCCCTTTCTTCGAGCGCGATTAAACCCTTAGCGGAATTTTGATAGTTTATTTCCCGCAGTCATTTTTTCTCTTCCTCCTCAGAAGGGGATACGCCGCGGCGCCCGAATCCCTTCCCCCCCAAACGCGCCTACGGGAACTCTCCCCTTCGCCGGTAAGACAGATTTTCGAATGTCCTCCCTCTCTCCCCTCCCCTTGGGTTTAACTAAGGGTCCTTCACGGATGCTCCCGGTTAGACCGGCGAGCCCACCCCTTTCAAAAAGACGGGAACACGTTTCAGCCTGCCCAAGGGAAGGAGGCGTGTTTTCTTGTTACTTTGCTGCGTTCACAATGCAGGGTTTCAATTTACAATCCTCCCCTAATTCGACTCCCCCCAAGCAATGACACCTTAACCAGGAGCCTCTCCCCTCGCCGTATCCCCCACCACCTGGAATTAGGAATGCCTGCCTAGGGGCATTTTCGGTTTACTCGGAAAAAGTTCCTGAGGACAGTGCCTGATAATCTCTGAGAATATGATTGCCCTATTTTGCTTCCCCAGATCTATAATAGAGAAGGGTGGCATCTTTTCCTCTTGAAGAAGAGGTCTCAATCTCCCTTTCTTTTTTTTTTTCAGTAATAGGGCAAAACCCGTAACCTTCTTTCTTCGATGCTGGGGTTTGGGGCCCTGAGAATGTGAGGACAGACCTCCTCTTCTTTTTAGACCCAAATAAGAAGCTGTCCTGAAGCGCTTTCCTTTGCGCCCGTCTTCTGCAGGATAACCCCCTCGAGGTATGAGTTTTTAAGATAATGTAACATACTTCTTCCTCCCCTTTAGAGAGTCGGTGAAGGTTCTTGCGGAGCAATTCTCCTTTTTTCCTGTATTGTGATCTTCTCCTCCTCTACAATTATCAGACCGACGAGGTTTCTATGGGAATTTCCTGCCGTTGCTGAGGCGACACGTCGCCCCCCTCTCCTTCTTCCCTCCTGGGAAATGATACCTTCCGACTTCCATTCAATCGGGGACGAGCCCTTTTGACCCTTCAAACGACTTACTGCTACTTCGAATATAGAGAAGTCCTTCTCCTTTCCTCCGGCTGTCCTGGGACGCTATTACGAGCGTTCCCCCCTTTCGCAAGCGTCTCTGCAAAATTCCGTAGTTCTCTTTCATCCTCTGAGAGATGCTACGGCGTTCGGGCCGCTGAGTAAGATATTCTTCTCAGTGACACGCGTTTTTCCCCCGGCGCGGCGCCCATGGACTCCGCTTCCGCGAGTCGCGGCCTCTTTTGCCTGAAGCGGTGAAGTTCCCCTATGTTCTCCAATGTTGCCATTTGCTGTGCGCGTCGCGATGGGAATTTGCTTAAAAGCAGCTCCGTTCCAAGGAGCATTTCAACGATTTCTAGTCTCTTTTTTCTTCGCCGCGAAACGGTCATACCGCTTCCCCTAGAAAGGGGAGCGCTTTAATGTAGATATCGGCCCCCCCTCCGAGCACAAGACGTGGAGACTTATATTTGCTTCCTCCCTCCGGATTTTTTTCCCCGACTGCGCGAAAGGAAGCTCCCTTATGGTTTTCCCTCAGAACCTCGCTTTGCTGGTAAGGGAGCTCTCCTTCATCCTCCGCCGCGATTTAATGGGACCCCGCGCTTCCTTGTTCTCCCCCCCCGATTATAGTTCGGTGTGTTCCCCCATTCACCTTCTAAACTGGCTTTCCCCCAATCCCCCTCTCCTTCCATCGTACCAAGTTTCGGCCGGTATTTTTTTGTGTCCCCCTTCAGACTGCAGCGTCCAGTCCCCACCCCACTCGCGGGCCACCCCTTGGAAGATATGCTTTTTCTTTTCTCTGTGCAAACTTCTCGGGCCTCCCGCTTTCCTCGGTCGATATCAGCAGGAGACTCTTTCTCACGGGAGCTTTAGTACCGAAATAACTGGCAAATGGATGAAGGCCCCTCATTTAAATCAGTGTGATCTCAGGCTATGTCCTTTTTTGGGTAGGAGTTTTTTCTTATTTAATTCCTTCGGGCGCATTTTCACCAGGAATTGTCCCTTTTTCCTCATTAAAAGTCCAAATGCACTACCCAGGAATGGTTTTTTAGGCGGGAGGGGAAATCCGGAGTTCTTGTTCGGTTTTGGCGCGAACCGAATGAGATATTTCTTCCTCCCTTCCCCCTGTCGGTAAGCAACCCGCATTACACCCTCCCTCCCCCCTCCCTTTCTCCGCTCCCACCCTCCCTCTCCCCCTCTTCACTCTTTCGTCTTGCTATCCCCCGAATTTTTCCACCCCTACCTGGCCATCTCCCACCCCTCCCACCCCCACTTTACTATTTATCATACCCCTGCCCCCTTCCCCCTGATTTTTCATCTTTCCCTCCATCCGCCCCTTCCCCCGTCATACTTTTATTACTCCTTCCAACTACTCCATTCTCCTACCTACTGACACACCTCTTTTCCGTCCCCCCCTCCCCACATCCAGTTTACACTCACACCCAACTGACCCGCCCTTATTCAGCACATGGTCATCCCGTTCTCCATCCCCTACCCTTCCCCCTCCTTCATTCGCTCTTTGCTCCCTCTACCCCATCCACTATCCCCAGCATCACTACCCCCCCCCACTCGCCCCCAATCAGACTCCACCTTCATACACCCACCCCCCTCCTCCAGCTCCGTCCCCTCAAATACTTCCGCTTCATGGCCATCCCTTAACGTCTTCCCCCCCCCCCCTCCCCCCCTTACTCACTTTCATACACCATCTTTCCACTCGCGCACGCCTCATATCACACCACACCCCACCCCCCCCCCCTTCTCCACCACTGCTTCCCCCAATCCATATCCCATCTCCATCCCCGGTTCCTTCCCCATCACTTCCCCACTACTACGTATAAACCTCCCGCTGCACCCCTCTACCCCTCCCCTCTATCCAACTTCCCCCGCTCCTACTAAATTCCCCACTTAACCCACGCACCCTCCACCCCCTCCCCTCCACACACTATTCTACTGCCCACCCACCACACCCCCCAACCCATCCCCCACCACTCCTACTTAGACCCCCCCCCTACACGTATGACAACGCCGCCCCCCCTCCTTTGCCCCCCCACTCACCCACTCCCCCACCTACTCCTTACACTTTTCTTCTCTGTCTTGTCTCATTTCCCCACCCTTCCTTCCCCCTCTCTTCTCATTCTCCCCCCCCTCCTCGCTTTGATTTTCGTCCCACTACCCCTCTTTCGTCCTCCGCCCGCCTACCACTCCCCCACCCCACCCTCTCCTCCTCTTCCCTCCCCCTCCCCCCCCTCCTTACTTCCCCCAATCTCTCCCCCTACCCCCCCCCACACATTCCATTGACTAGTCTACAACTCGCTCTTCCCTTGCGCCCCCTCTTTCCCCCCCCGGCCTACCCACCCTCTCTATCCCCCCGCCTCCCTCCCTCCCCACCTCCCCCACCCCAACTTCCCTCCCTCACCCCTCGGTCTGCGATTTCGGAACCTGCGAGCGCCCCTAAAGGGAAAGGATGATTCCTGTTCTTTTTCCTCCCCGCTTTCCGTAGAGGCGTTCCGCGTTTCACGTTTTCTTGCTGACGCAACTTTAATTACACTCCCCCAAGGAGGAGGATGCCTTTCTTTTCCCTGTTTTATCGAGCTAGCGCAAGGCTTCCTCATCCCTTTCTCCACGGCGATTCCTTCTTCTTTTTCACAGTTTTCTTTCCGCCCGCGACCGCAGGAGCGACCTTTATCCGGTAGCAGCTTTGCGTTGCACGAGCGGGCGCGACCTTCCTCTAGGACTTCTTTTTTCAGGCCTGTCTTGATAAAGTCGAACCATCCTTTTTTCTTCTAAACCCGAGGAGCGTTTTTTTCTCTTTCGCTACTCCCTGGCGGCTCTTTTTTTCGAGATAGGAAGAAATTTCTTCTTCCTCGCATGTCTTTCCCTATCGCTCAGAAAGTCTTTCTGCCTTTTCCTGTGATTTTTCCCCGCCCTCCAAAGAGTGCATGGCGCTCTCCTTCCTCGGACCTAATCGACCTTAGTTCTTCAGCCGGCGCGGTTATTTCTTTCCTCATCCTCGTGGTGTGTTCTCTCTCACCGTCGCGACTTGAGGGCCGGCTCTTTTCCCGCGCAACTAAAAGCTTTGTGCGTCTTCTTCACCTACCCCGGAATTGATGAAGCTTTTCTCATCTTTGCCTTGCGATACGCTGCGCGCAGACCCAGAGCTTTTGAGCCTCGCACGGCTTGCATCCGAGGATCAACATCCTTCTGCGCGTAGTCATTAGAGATAATGAGTGGTCCCCCACCGCGACCGGTTAAGGCTTTTTTATTATTTCTCCAGGCCCCTCCCCCTAATTACATGACTGTTCGCGACCCCCTCAAGAGAGAGATGTTCCCCCCTTGAATAGATACTTGTTCCATTCTCCTTATCTCTCAGGAATGGAACTGCAGACTTCCTGGATGGGCGGCCCAGCCATTATGAGAGGGATTAGAGAACCAGGTCTGAGATGCAACCGAAAGTTCGGGATAGTTTATGTCCTTGGACTCCCTATTTTGAAAGATGCGGCGACCTCCCTGAGAAAGAGGGAGACCCCCCTTCCTAGTTTCAAGCCTGTCACGTTTCGGCTAGAAAGGTTAAGACTCTACTTTCTCTTTTTCCCTATCGATCGAACAAAAGGGGGACTACCCCCAAGGGTCTCAATTCGGGCACTTGCGATATCTGCCTTTTGCGCGCCAAACCGACCATCTTCTTTTCCGCCGGATTTTTCCTCTAAGTTTTCTCCTGTCCGAACCTCTTCTCCTGGTACTTTCCTTTTCCGTTCTCTTTTTCATGGTTTCCATCCCAGGTGCCTACCCCCTTACATAAATAATGACCACCCGACAATCCCCCCGGAGACGATCCAAGGAAGTATTTCCCCCACCATATGAATGATTATGGCCTAGTGGCCAGGTATTTGTTATTAATCCTTTTCCGCACCTTCTTTCCCCCTTCCAGGTGATATGAGAACTTCCTTCGTAACCTTCGGAGTGAATTTTGCTCTCTCAATACACCCTCCCCTCTCGCTAATGGGGCGCCCTTTCCGCGAAAGCTTGACTTTTTTGGGCGCAATCGCCTTTATGGCCCTTCCTTTTTCAACACCTTACCTGCCTAACCCCTCTTGTCTGCTGTGAGTCGCCAGTGCTCTTTTCCGAACTAGAAGGTTTTTGTTGTAGACCTTTAGCTAGTCCCATGCCTTCTTCGATGTAGTAGCTTTTCCTAAATTAAAATAGCGCCTCCGTTTCTGAGTTTTCCGTCCCAAAGACTTCTATTCTCATTCTTCTTCGCGCAAGTTCCCCTTTTTTGCGGCAGCCATCGCTTCTAATAGTATTGGATCTTCTTTTTTTCCTCTCTCTCCCCCCCCCGATAGATCACTTTATTCCGAGTTCCTTCCTGGGAATCCAGTGAGTTACTTTTCTCCTCACGAGCTAGCCTTCCTCCTTCCAATATGGAAATTTATGAATCCTTCCTCTACTCCCGGAGATCCATTAAAGAAGAGTCACCCCTCCACATTGGACCTCCCCTCAAAGCTCTTTCGGCCTCCCCCTCAGCTCTCGGAGAAAGGTCGTTTTTTCCCCTTGCTCACTTGGAAGAGTTTTTTTTGACCCGTATATGACTCAGCTCTCGGAAAATCCGTAGGCATTCCCTCCCCCAGTTGGTCTTCCCTCTCTTATGCTACGATTTGCTCTTCTTTCAGATAAGGTGCACCTCCCTCCCGTGAGAAGCGTTCCCGCGCTTTTTCGCCACTGGATTCCGTCTCGCGAGAGGAGCGGGCCCCTTCTTTTATCCAGTAAAGTCTCCTGGTTGAAGGCTTTTTGCGTGACGAGTCTGATTTCTCTTTCCGGGAGTTTACCGCGGAAGAAAAGTCGATAGCGAAGGATAGGTTCCTCCCCTCGTTCTTCCCCCTTTCACAAATGAATTATTCCCCATGACTCCTCTCTTTCTTTTCGAGGGAAAGATGCGATAGGGTCCTGTTTTGCTCTCTGTCAACGAATATCACTTTCTTCTCTGGAAGCGATGGCTGCCGTTCTCCTCTTGCACCGACTTCTTTTCCAGAGGGTCGATATGACTTTCTGTGGGGGGGGGGGGGGGGGGTCCCCCCCCCATTGGCGGGCACATAAGCCCCCCGCTGGCTCTCTTACTTAGCCTCCCAGTCCTAACGGCATCTCCTCCCTCTGAATGGGAACTAGCTGCTTTCCCCCGAACGATTATAGTTTCAGTAATCCAGCTCACTGGCGTCCCATCCCCCCCTCGTACCACTTTCGTTTTGCCCGCTCTTTTTTCTGGGAAACGGAGATTCCCCCCCCCCTTTTCTTCTTCAAGCGTTCCGCGTGCCTCCCCCTAGCGCTGCTGCCGATCTGGCGTGTATCTGTCTTTTTTCAAGCTCTTCTCCTAGAGGTCACTGTTATAGCCTGTTCAGCGTAAGAAGGGGCTTCTTTAAGAATACAGCAATTTCCCCTCCCTGGCCCCCTTTTTTTTTTTTAGTACTCATGTCCTTCTTTTGGATGGAACGGCGATCTCTTCTTGGCGGCGGGTATTGCGTTTTTCTATTTATGTCGAATACTCTCTGGTATGGACTCGAACGGGACGCACAAAGGACCCTGCACGTTTTTTTTTCCGGCGGAGAACGAGAGGCCCTAGGCGTTTCCGCTATTGTTTTGTTTTTTTTTTTTTTTTTTTTTCCCGGTTTGGTTTTCACATTAGATATAGAAGTTCCCTTGACCCTGAGGTAAAGCCCCCCCCCTTTTCCCTTGCGATCGATCGAACTATCGTCCGTTGCTTAACCGCGTATTCCCTAAGAGTGACGCTGCTCCTTTCCCTGGCCCAGAGTTTTTTTTTCGCCGAGCTCCGAGATACCCCCCCCTTGGCTGAGTAGCGACACCCTGCGCGGAAAGAAAAGATTTCTTTGCATCTTCCCATAGCGATCGCTCCTTCCTCTGCAGAAAGAAAGCGGGTCCCTTCCTTCGGAATGTTAGGCCTTATTCGCCCCAAGCGACTCCCCCTCCTGGAGAGATATCCCTCTGACATAGCGCGCTTTGCAGAGGAGTCTTCTCCCCCTTCACTGCAGGATTGAAGTGGGAGGCTGGCCTTTAGTCTCTTCCCCCCTGAAACCAGGCGTTATTAAAAAGAAGAGCATGCCTTTTTTTTCTACTTCGAAGGGGAGCCTTCGGAAACGGGCGCCGGCCTCACAAGGAGATTCCCCTGCGTATAGTCTCCGAGGGAGAGGAATTGCCTTTTAAGGAGTGGGGATCCTTTCCCCCCCCCCCCCCCCCCACCCCCCCCCATCCCCCCCCCCCCCCCCCCCCCCCCCCCCCCCCCCCCCCCCCCCCCCCCCCCCCCCACCCCCCCCCCCCCCCCCCCCCCCCCCCCCCCCCCTTTTTCTGTCTTTCGGCCCCTCATCGCTTCG
>Ga0179593_1581493_pt1 | contig 12586 bp, 19 predicted proteins | sample CZODoug2_1_08_16_FD_185931 | JGI IMG/M metagenome (GOLD analysis project Ga0179593, IMG submission 185931) | Vadose zone soil fungal communities from Angelo Coast Range Reserve, California, USA - CZODoug2_1_08_16fungal (PacBio error correction) | ecosystem: Environmental > Terrestrial > Soil >... | reverse complement strand
AGGTGTGACAGAAGAATAGAAACTTTTCCACTCCCTTTTTTCCTATAGTGTCCTTACCTCTTCCTCCTCTTTTTTTTACTTTGCTCCACCTCTTCGTGTTTCTCCCTCTTTCCCCCCAACAGTATAGGAAACTTCGCGGTCTTTCCTCCTCCCTTCTTCCGGGAGTGAAGGAAGGACGACCTCTCTCTTTCTCTTTTTTTTTCCCCCCTTTCAGCTATTTTAGTGCCTCTTCCCCCTTCCCGGAAGAGTAGAGTCCGGGAAACATTACAACCCTCCCTCTCCCCCTTTCCCCCTTTTTTCATCGTAGCTTTTTTTTCTCTTCCTCTTTTTTTTTTTTTCCCTTTTCTTTCCCCTCCACCCCCGGAGAGAAAGGGAATGTTGAAGCGGCATTTTCCCCCCCCCTCCTTTTTTTTTTTTCTGCAACTTCTCTTTTTTTTTTTCTCCTTTTTTTCCCTTCCCTTTTTTTCTGACCCGGATTCGGGGAGAGCAGGTGAAGTCAACGAACCTTTTTTTTCCCTTTTCCCTTTTTCCCTAGTACTTTCCCCTACCCTTTCTTCCCTCTTCCTCTCTTTCCTCGAGCATCTCGAAGCGATTCGCCGGTGGAGGGGAAACCTTTCCCTTTTTCCCCCTTTACCCTACTCCCTTTTTTCCTTTCTCCCTATTCTCTAAAAAGAGTAAAAGAGCTCATTTGAGTGTCCTTTTTCCTCCCTTTTTCCTGTTCCCTCTCTTTCCTCTCCCCCCCTCCCCCTTCTTCAAGAGCGTCAGAGGAAACGATGCGTTAGGTCTTTCTCTTCTGATAGCCTCTCTTTTTCCCCCCCTGTTGAAGAGAGATATGACAACTCGCTTCTCTCCCCTCCCCCCTTCGGATTTTCTTTTTCACTCTCGTGACCTAAGGTGAAAGTTTCACGCTGCACCTTTCCCCGCTCGTTCTTCCCATTTCTTTTTCCCCCTCCCTGAGGAGAGGGACAGAGTAGGAGATAGGGCTCTCTCCCTTTCTTCTCCATCCCCGCCCTCTTCCCTATTTCCCTGTTTTTCCATAAAAAGGCGAATTAGATTCGAACTATTTTCTCTTCTCCTCCTTTCTCGATAATTCCCCTTCTTTTTTCCCTTTTTCCCCCTTTTTTTTCTTTCCCCAAGGGTTAGTAGAATAACCTGGCTTCCCCCTCCCTCTTTTGACTCCCTTTCTTTTTACCTATCTCAAGAAAAGATAGAGGGGTTCTTCTTTCCCCCTTTTCTTCCTTTGTCGTAATAAAAGAGAGGGTTGAGATAATGTTAAGAGTTCCTCCATTCTCCTCCCTCGATAGTTTTAGTACTCTACCTTTTTCTCTCCCCCCTCCTTTTCTTTGGTGGGAGGGGAAGGGTTTTATTTTTTCTTAACCCCTAAATATTTTTTCCCCCTTTTTTCTCCTTCTCCGAGGACGATTAGCTATCTTTCCCTTTTTCCCTTCCCTGAAAAGGGCCCCTCTTCCGTCGTGGTTTTAGGCCTTCAATTTAACGATTTTTTTCCCCTCTCCTATCTCATTAGTGGAAGTTAGGCCACGCTACCCCTTTTTTCCCCCCCTTTGAAGTTCTTACTCCCCCTTTCCCCCCCCTCCTTTCTCTGATGTAGGGGACCGGAGTGTTTTCCCTTTCTTTTCCCCCTTCCACAGTTTTGTTCCCGTTTTTTTTCTTTTCTTCCCCTTTTTTCTCTAACTGCTCTTACAGTAGTTGTGAGGGCGAATCGAGGCTTTTTTTTCGACTGCATCTCTCTTCCCTTTTTTTTTCCTTTCTTCCTTCGTTGGGCGATCAGCACTGTCATGGAACTCCCTCCCCCCCCTTCCCCACTTCTGGTAGCCGAGGCGTTTTTCTGGTTTCTCTCTGTCTTCTTTTCCTTCCCTCTTCTTTTTTTTCCAACTCTGGCGAAAAAAAGATGTTTCTTTTTCCTGCTTTCGGACCCCCCTTCCTTTCTCATAGTGAGTGGAGGTTAGTAAGGGAGGAGGGATTGTTGGATGCAGGGCAAACCGTACCCCCCCTTTTGACGGTAAGTTCTCAACTATTAAATCCTCTTTTTCCCTTCTTCTCTTTTCACCTTTCCTTTTTTGTGGGCGAGGTTTTTTCTCCCCCCCTCCCTCTTTCTTCTTTTTTTCTCTTTCTCTCCTCTCAGTGGCGAGGAAGAAGAAGGTGAACAGTTCGGCGTTCTTTCCCCTATCTTCTTTCCCCTTTTCCTTTTCCGGCTCTCCCCTTTTTTTCCCCTTTTTCTCCCTCCCGAGCAAAAGAGAGGCTGGAACGTGCCATCCTCCTTTCCCCCTTCCCCTTTTTTCCTGTTCCTCCCCCCCTTTTTTCCTTTGCCCCCCGACCTAGGAAAAGATCTTTTTTTCCCCTCTCGATCCCAATTTCTTTTCCCTTTTTCCTTTGCCAGTTCGGGAAGGATGGGCAAGAGCCGCGTTGGAAAACCTTTCCTTTTCCTTTTCCCCTTCCCTCGTTTGAATCTCTTTTCCTCCCCTTTTTTCTCTCTGCTTTCTTTCCCGTGATCTAGAGCTGCGAGAAAAGTTCGATCGGGGTATTTCCCTCTTTTTTTTTTTTTTTTTTTTTTTTCTTCTTTCTTTCCTCATTTCCCCCCCCCTCTCTCTTGGTGAGGAGAAGTGAGAGTATTTCTCCCTCCCTTCTTTTTCCCCCCCCTTTTTCCCGGTCATTTTCCCCCTTTTTTTCCTTCCTTCTTCTTTTTTACACATAGTCAGGAGGCCCGTCATTGTTTCTCCCCCCCCCCCCCTTCGAGAGGGTGATTCCACCTTTTTTTTCTTTCTCTGAGGTCCTCTACTTTTCCCCCCCCTTTCCTGAGCTGGATCTTCTTCCCACCCCCCCTTTCCCTCCCTGCTCGAAAAAGGGAGATTGCACGTAGACTTCGTCGGTCCGCCCTCCTTTCCTTTTCTACTTTCTTTTTTTTTTTTCTTTCCCCCGGTCTGCGAGGGGGTGTGTTTGTTTCTTTCCCGAGAATTCCCTTTCCCTTTTTTCTTTTCCTCTCTCGCAGGTAAAAAGGTCGTAGGAACCTTTTCCTTTGTCCCCCTCCCCTCTCTTTAAAGCCCTCTGCTTTCTTCCTTTTTTTTTTTTTATACCGAGATGAAGAAGAGAGGAGGCCTCCCCCTTTTCCTTCTCTTTCTTTCCCTTTTGTTCACCCCCCCTGCGAGATAGCGAAGAGTCCCTTCCTTCCTGCTTTTCTTATGTGTCGTGCTCGGGCGACCTTCCTAGTAACAAAAAGGAACTTTCCCTTCTGTCCCTCCTTTTTTTTTTTCCCGATCGAGGTATCCGACAGATTTCGCGGCGACGTGCCACCCTCCAGTACCCGGCCCATTTCTCCCTTTTTTTTTTTTTTCCCCCCTTTCTTGGAACCAACCAGCGCAGCTAGTAAGGATCGTTTTCCCCTTTTTTTCTCCCCTTTTCTCCGCAGGCCTGTAACTTTTTCTTTGGTTTAGGGAGGGAAAATGAAGGGGATACAGACGATGTTCACCCACTCTTTCGCTCTTCGTTTGTATCTCCTCCCCTCTCTTTTTCTTTCCCCTGCATTCGGCAGAAAAATAATATCCCGAAGGGATCTCCTTTCTTTTTTTCTCCCCCTGAAGTGATTGACCCTTTTTCTTTCTTTCCTTCCTTCTATTTTCCATCCAGATCGAAAAGCGTAGGGCGCACATCTCCCTCCTTCTTACGTCTCCTTCCTTCCCCTTTGGCTTCCTCCCGAGGCCTGTAGAAGTAGGAGACAAACCTTTTCTTTTCCCCCTCCCCTTGGAACGTCTCTGTACCCTTTCCTCCCCCTTTCTCCTTTTTCTCCTTTCTTCCGGCAAGATCATCGTCGGTAAAGGCCATGCCGGACTTTTTCCCCCCCTTTCTTTCCTTTGGTTCTCTTCTTTTTTTTGTTCCGAGAGTTCAAAGTGAGCCGTCGAGCCACGGCCGGCCTTGTTGCGTCCCCCCCTTCCTTTTCCCTTTTTTTTTTTTGCTCCTTTTTTTTTTTCTTTCTGTTTTTTGCTGCCTTCCCTCTTTTCTCCCCCCCCAAACTTTTTTTTTTCTTTTATTTCTTATTTGTAGCCGAGAATGAAAAGGATCTTCTTCTTTTTTCTCCCTTCTCCTTTTTTTTTCCTTTTCGGGCTCTCCCTTTTCTTAATTTTTCTTTCTCATTTAGTAGGTGAGAAGAAAGGATCACACCTCCCCCCTTGCAATTTTTGTCTATTTCCCTTTCCCCTTTTCCCCCTTTTTCCTTCCCCCTGGTCGTTGTTCAGTTGAGCAGACAGGCCGGACCGCGGAGGACCTCTCCACTATTCTTCTTTTTTTTCCTCTTCTTTTCTCTTTTTTTTTCCCCTCCCCCTTATGGAGAATAGGAAAGAGGATAGAAGAAGAGAACCTCCCCCCCATCTCCCTTTTCCCGGTCCCCTCTATTCCTCCCCCCTAGTGCGCTTTTCTCGATTCCAGTGGCCTTTTTTTCTTTTTCGTTCTCAGTTGCCGTCACAAGATAGAGATCCAGTCGAATCCCAACTCCCTTTCTCTTTCTTCCTCTCCCCCCCCCCCCCGAATGCATTTTTTCTTTTCGGACTCTTGTTTTTTTTTTTTTCTCCCCCCCCCCTCCTCTCACGGTCACGGAACAACAGGTGGACGATATTGGGGACAGGTCCTCTGTCCCTCTTTTCCTCTAGCTGTTGGATTCTTTTCCTTTTTTTCCTGTGCAGATTAACACCGTCTCGGCACCTTCGGAGGGCCTACACCTCCCCTTCCCCTTTGCGCTCCTCCTTTCCCCTGTCCGGGAGGGAAGAAGGAAAAGAAATGGCTCTGTTGTTCAATTTTCTGGGTTCCCCCCTTTTCCCGTTCCCGAGTCTCTTTTTTTTTTCCACACGAGGAATAGTAGAGTCCTACACCTTCCCCCCCTCCGAGACCTTTTCCACCTTTTTCCTCCCTTCTCCTTTCCTCTTTCTCTTCGGGAATGAGGAGGCGTACAGTGATCTGCAACCCTTTTCTCTTCCTTTTCCGGCACCTGGCCTCATTTTTTTTTCATTTTCTTTCAATAGGAGGAGAAGGCGGGGCCCCTCGCTTTTCTGTTTTTTCCTTTTCGATTCGTCCCCCCTTTCCTCCCCCTTTTCCTTTCCTTTTCCCCTTTGCTTTTCTGGAGGAGAAGGTGAGTAGACGAAGTGTGGTGACGGACCTTGGCCCCTCCCCTTCTCCGGACCTTTCTTTTTTTGCTTTCCTTTCTATCTGCTCCTCGAGCATATAGAAGCGAATCGGCCGGTGGAGGGAACCCCTGGGTTCCTTTCTTTACGACGCCTGCTCCTGCGTTTCCGTTTCCCCCCTTTTTTCTTTGCCCCGTCGCTCGAAAGAGGGAAAAGAGAGAATTGAGCCTAGGACTGCTCCCTCCCTCTCTTTCCGGCGGAAAAGGAAGACGAAAAAATCTTCACAGGGCCCCTTCTCCTCGGGGAAGAGGAAGGAGTGCGTTTCCCCGGTCTATGTGCGTTTTTCTCGGTGAAAAGAGGTTTATATCTCCTTTTTTTTCCCCTCCTAAGTTTTTTTTTGTACTCTTCCTCTCCCCTTTCCCTCCAAGAGAGGAAAGAAAACGCATTTCCTTCCGGAACCGATAGTGAATAAGGTGGGACGTTTTTTCTTCCCTTATCAAAGTTGGTTCCCCCTCCCCCCCTTTTTTTCCCGGGGCGAAGGGAAGAAGGCACTTTTTCGAGCCTTTTACCCCCTCTCTATCTTTCTTCAGGGATAGGGAGAAGCGGCTTCTTTATCCCGGTCCGAGCATCCACCCTATTTTCCGTTTAAAGAAAAAAGGAGGGATCACGCTTCTCTCTTTTTCTGAGGAGTCTGATACGGATCTCCCTCTTTTTTCTTGTTGAAAGAAGAAGGGTTCTTGTGAGGACGTTCCCCTCTCTCCCCACAAGGGGTAGTCGACTCACCCGGCGCTCCCTCTTCCCTTTGTGAAGAAAAAAAGGGAAGGAAAATCGTCAATTTTTTTTTATTTTTTTCTTCCTTCCCTCTCTTCTTGCAGAGATTAGGAATTACCTATTGTCCTTTTTCCCTTACTTCTTTTTTCGAAAGGTTCCTTCCTTTATTCCCCCCCCCCCTCCCTCCCCAGTAAGAGAAGAATTTCTACTTCCCCCCTCCCCCCCCCCCTTCTACGATGTGAAGTTAAAGGTATCTTTCGTGTTTCTGGGTGTTGGATGTGGAGGTAAGAAGAAGATGCTTTGTTTTCTCTGCAGGATCTTCCCTTTTTTTCTCTGCGGCCCAGGTTCCCGAAACATTTCCCACCAACACCCGGATCTGATGTCGGCGTTTACTTCTTGCGGGAAAAGAAGGAAACCACGAGGGTGTCTTTCGGGAGTTGGGTTCTCAATTTAGAGTTCGGCGCGACCTTTTTCCCTTCCCCCCGGTGTTATCTGCCTTCCTTCTTTCGGAAAAGTCCAACTCGAGCTTGTCCTTTTTTTGACCGAGTCCTTGTTTCCCCCCCCCCCTTCCCTCCTTCTCTTCCTTTCTCTTTTCCCTTCCTCTTTAGGAGTAAAAACCGGACATTTTTCTCCCCCCCCCCCCAAAACCCCCCCCTTCGGATCGCCCCCCTTCCCTCTTCCCATTTTTGTTCGTGCCTCCTCCCCCCTTTTTTTTCTTTTTCTCTTTCTTTCTACTGGATAAGATATGGGGAACCACTTCTACTCTGCCTTTCCGCTCCCGTTTTGGAGATAGAAATGTGTATTTTGAAAGCTATTTTTTTCCCCCCCCCCCCCTTTTCTCCCCCCCCCCCCTCTCTCAAGAGATTGATGAAAAAGAGCGCCTTCCTTTTTTTTGCTTTTACTTTTCCTTCATTCTTTTACTCGGAGAAAGAGATTGGCGAAGTCTCTCCCCTTTTTTTCCGAGACAACTTCTCCCCCTTTTCTTTTTTTCGCAAAAGAAAGCGAAACGACCGTGTAACGTCTCACCCTCTCCTTTTTTTTTTCCCTTCCTAGGGTCCGCTTTCTTCCCTTCCATTTTTCCTTTCTTTCTCCCCTCCCCCCCCCTTCTTCTAGAAATTAGAAGGTGGGCGAGTTCTTTCCATCTTCTTCCTTTTTCCAAGTGCTTTCCCCTCATTGTTTTTTTGTTTTTTTTTTTTTTTTTTTTTTCTTTCTTCTTCGAGAGGTCACGTTGAGGGCATAGAGCAGCGAACAGCCTACTTCTTTTACCCTTTTTCCCCTTCATCACGCCCTTGACGCCTGTTTTCTCCCCTTTCTTTTTTTTTTTTTTTTTTTTGGGAAAAAAAGAATAGGACGCGAGCCCGCTGGCTCCCTCCCCCCCTCTCGGTGAAGGAGTTCCTTTCCTTTCCCTCTTTTTTTCTTTTTTTCTTTTTTCCTGAGCGCCGGAAAAACGGCGTGCTTTCCGAAGCCGATTGGCCTGCTATTGGTCCCTCACTTTTTTGTGCTCAGGAAGGAGAAGAAGGAGATTCCTACTTGATCCTCTGCTCGTTCATTTTTCCCCTCTCGGGGCTTTTCACTCGAGGCGATTACGCGGACGAGGGTGTTCCTGCCCGTCCTTTTTTCCTCCCCCTTCTCCCGGGCGGGGCTCCGCTTTTATTTTTCTTTTTTTTTTTTTTTTCTCCCTTCTCTTTTGTGAAAATAGTGAGGAGGACAGGGAAGGTCTCCCCTAACCTTTTTTTCCCTTTTCCCTAGCGGATTCCTTTTTTTTTCTTCTTTTTTTTTTTTTCCCCTTTTTTTTTTCTCTTTTTTTTCCCCAAAAAGTTGGGGAAAAGAGGGATAGAAACCGGTCTCCTTTTCTGAATTCTTTTTTTTTCCTCCGCCTCCCTTTTCTTTTTCTTTTTCCCCCCCCCGGCGGAGAGTGAAAGGGAAGTACTTCTCCTCTCTGTTGTTCTTTTTTTTTCTTCCTTTTTTTTTTTCCCCTTCGATGAGAGAAATATGAAGATTAGGCTGCATGGTCCCCCAATGTTTCGTCGCCCCCTTTTGTCTTATTGTTCCTTGTCCTTTCTCGCGCCCAGGAGAGAGAGGGGAAGAACGAATCAGGTTGTTGTTTGGTGGGTTTAGAGCTTTTCGTGGATGGACTTCGTCTGAATTCCTTTTTTTTTTTTTTCTTTTTTTCTCTTTTTTTCGGCAAGGGTCGAACGACCCTTTTTTTTCCCCTTGGCTTTCTCTAACTCTTTTTTCCCCCTGTCGTCCGCGAGGAGAAAGGGGGAGGGGGAGGTAGGGCCCCATCTTTTTCCCTCCCCCCCCCTGAGAAGCCCCTCCTTTTTTTTAGGAGAAGAAGGACGGGGCCCTGAGAGGAGGGGGGTGTGTCGTCTTTACGATTTTTTTTTTTTTTCCTCTCCTAGTCCGCCGGCCCCCCTTCTCCCCTGGCGATCCTTGCACAAAAGGGGATTGGGGAACCATCTCCTGCCGGTAATTCTCCTTTTTCTTTTTTTTCCTCACGGGCATCAGATCCGCAGGGATGGTTTTTTTTTTGGGTTCTGGTCTTTTCTCCTTCTCCCCTCTTTTCCTCTTGAAGTGGATAGGAGCGCAGCTCGCATGCGGGGCCCTTCCTTTCCTCTCCTCCTTTTTCCTCTCCCGTCTCCGTGTCTCCTTCTCCCTTCCCCCCTCGAAAGCGCTCGAGTCCCTCCCTATCTCCCTTTTTATCTCCTCTTTTTTTTTTTTATTGGGATTACTCACTTTATCCCTTTTCTCCCCAGGAGTTGACGATTTCCCCCCCTTTTTTTTTTCCCCCTCCCCTTTTTTTCACTGCGCTAGAAATAGGGGTGAAGAATTGGCGAAGAAGCTCATCGTTCGGTTAAAGTCCCCCTTTCCTTTTTCAACAGTCCTTGGTTATCTCCTCTTTTTTTCCCTTTTTCCCCCCTTTTCTCGTAGAGCCACGCGGCAATTGTGAGAACCAGGCGGTTTCGTTTCTTTCTTACTTTTTTCCCTTTCCACGTTCCCCTCTTTTCTTCTTTTTTTTCTTTCCCCTTTCCCTTTTTCTTCGAAGAAAGAAGAAGAGGATTAAGAATAGGTACCTCCCCTCTACTTCCCCCCTTCTTCGAGCTTTGCCCCTTCTTTTCTTTTTTTCCTCTTTTTTCAAGTAGAAGTTTAGGGAGAAATGTCGGTGCACAGCCTCCCTTCTCCCCCCGGGAAGCTCCTTTTTCACTTTACTCTTTTTTCCTCCTTCCCTTTTCTCCTTTTACACGGTAGGGTTTCGTTGAGAAGAAAGACAGAAAGAAGAGACCGATTTCCCGTCTTTTTTTTTTTTTCTTCGCAGGGATGGTCGAGGCTTCTCCCCCCTCCTTTCCTGATTGGGAGAAGAAAGAGGGAAATAGACGAGGAGAAAAACCCTCCCCCCCCACGAAGGCGCTCGGTCTTCACCTTGGACTTTTTTTTCTGAGTGTCGGTGGAGAGGTGATAGCTTCATGACAAGTTTTTCTTCTCCTCCCCTTTTCCTTCCGCATTTTTTTGTCTTTCTCCACCTTCTCTCCCCTTCCTTATTTTATTTTTTTCAAAACGAATAGAATTAGAAGCCCAAAACGACTGTGTCTCTTTTTTCTCTTTTCCCCTCCTTTTTTCTGGAGAAATGTGGACTCTCCCTCCTTTCCCTCGTTTCCCTTATCTGTGACAGGAACTAGGTTTAAAGGATCAGATAGATGTGATCTTTGCTCATTCCTCTCTTTTTTTTTTTTTCTCTTCGAGGAAGAACTAAAGAATGAGGGCTCAGAAGACCTCGTCCTTGAGTTTTCCTCCGGTTCAAGGACTCCCCTTCCTCCCTTTTTCCTTTTCCTCTGGATTTCCCCCCCTTTTTTTCCCCTCCTTTTTCGCGGTAAGAACAAAAAATAAAACCGGCCGCGACCTTTCCCTTTTCCCTTTTCTCTGTTTCGCGTAGCTCGCTGTCGTCCTTTTTTTCTTTCCCTTCCCCCCCTTGGCGAGAAACGGCACCATTTGTTTTGACCCTCTTTCTTTTTTTAAGAGCCCGCTCTTCTTTTTTTTTTTCCCTCCCCTTTGACGAATTTGGGGGAGGAAAGGGTTGCTGTCACCCTTCCTTTTTTAGTTTCCTTTTTCTTCCCCTTTCCCGCAGTACGTCTCACCGCCCGGAGTCTTACACAGAACGGGGATGATCTCGGAATCTTCTCTTTCTCTTTTCTTCGAATGATCGCGGTGGCTTTCCCCCCCTTTCTTTCCTTTTCGCTTCGGAGTTGTAAAAACTTTCTCCCTATGGCCAGATGCTCTACTCCTCCCCTCTTTCTTTACCTGGATAGAGGAGAGGGGAAAAGGGGAAATTCTCCCCTCCCACAGTAACTCCCCTTTTTTTCCGAGAGGAATCGTTATTTCGAGATTCGCCGCGAGTGTTAATCTCCTTCTCTTTTTTCCTCCTTTTCCCTCCTTTTTTTCTTTGATCGGCCTTCCCTTGGAGATTATGACAACTCGGGCTTCGTACTTTTTTTTTCAGACAGAAAGCATACCCGTTTCTCGTGGTCAAAGCTCGTTTCCCCCCCCTTTTTTTTTCCTGTCTCCGAGATAAAGGTCGAAGCATTTTCGAACCCTCCCCCCCCAATTGATTTTTTTTTTTTCCTATTTCCTTTCTCGGCAGAAGGTTATGGTTACGACGCCGGCATGCTTTTTTTCTCTTTTTCTACGCGATTTCTTTTCCCCCCTTCTTTTCCCCCTCTCTATATTCATCACACGGGAATTGTGGAAGACACCCTCTCTTCTTCTCTTTTTTTCCTTTCTTTTTCCCCTTGTAGGCAAAAAAAGGTTTCGTTCTCCTTCCCCCTTTTTCTCCTTTTCCCCGGAAGCGGTCTCTTTCCCTCTCTTTTCTTTTTCCTCCAGCGAAAGCCAAGGAATAGAGGGAGAGCTTAGAATCCCGAGTTCACATTCCTTTTCCTCTCTCGGAATTTTTTTTTTTTCTCCTCTTCTCTTTTTTTTTCTTTCCTGCGAGGGGATAGATACTTCCCCTTCGGGAAGATTTTTTTCGTTCCCACTTTTTTTTTCTTCCCCTCCTTCCTCTCCCTCGTTTAAGGGAAGGAGCGAGATAGAGAGCGGTCCAGTTTTTCCCCCCCCCCTTCCCCTTCAAGCCCCCGCTTTCTTTTCCTTCCTTCTGTTCTTCTCTCCTCATTCTGGACTCTCCTTTTTTTTTTTTTTCTCTCCGTTGTATATGAGTAAAACCCTCTTCCTGATTCTTCTTCCAGATCACCTGAGCTTCTTTTTTTTTCCCCCCTTCTTCCTGAATTCGGAAAAAAGGTTTAGGAAAGTTCGATTCTTCTTCCCCAAAATGGTGGCTCCAACCCCCCCTTTCTCTTTTTTTCTTCCTTTTAGTCGTTGTGGAGTGAAGAATCTGAGTCTGTTTTTTCCTTTTCTTTGAACCCACCTTTTCTACTCTTGCGGAAAGGAAGAAAGTGGAGATCCGCCTTTCTTCTTTTTTTTTAAGAGAGACCCCCGAGACAAACCTCCTTTTCTTTTATATTACCGAGAGAGGGTGGTGAGGGTATCTCGTCTATCGGGCATTGATTTTAGCCATCCGGGCTTTCCTCCACATCGTATTTTTTCCTCCTATAGGAACCCTTTTTCTCTTTCCCCCCCATTCTTTGGTCTAGGGATAGAGGGAGGATGGGGCTTCCTGTTTTTTTTTCCCCTCTTCCCCTCCCCCCCTCCCTTCCGAATGGTGAAAAGAATAAGGATGATCGACGAAGTACGTGCCTGTTTGGATGGGCGGCTTTCCTCTCTTTTCTTTCCCTTCCTTCGATTTATTTTAATCTGAGCGGAAACCGGCGCAGTGCGAGCCGGCATTTCCTTTTTTTCCTTTTTTTTTTTCGGGCTCCCCTATCTGGTGTCTTTTTTTCCTCTTCCCTTTCTCATCCGGGGCCGGAGCAAACAAGCCGACGGCTGGTACACTTTCTTTTTCCCCCCTTCCTACCCGGGCTACCCGCCTTTTTTCTCCCCTTTCTCACGCGCACTGTGGAAAGAATCGACCCTGCTCTCCCTCTTCTTCTCCCCCCCCCTTTTTTTTTTTCTCCCCCTTTTCCCTCCGAGGAGCTGAGGAGACAAAGTTAGGAAAAGATTGGCTTCTCTCCGTGAACCCGGGCTTTCTTTCCTTTTTTTTCCCCCCTTTTTTCCTCTTTTTTTCCTACTCCGTTAAAAGAAGGAGCTTCATAAAGTGATTTCCTTCGTCGTGCTTTCCGAGCCACCGTTCTACTGTTTTCTTTTTTTCTTTTTTTTTTTTTCTCCCCCCCCTCCCTTTCGGAGAATGAGAAAGGAGGGTGAGAGTATCTTTTCCTCCGGATGTTTTTTTTTCTTTTTTCCCTTCCCCCCCCCTCTCCCGAGGGGGGAAAATAGTAGGAAAGGAAAGGAGGGTTTCGCCCTGTCCCCCCTTTTCCCCCCTTTTTCTTTTCTCTTCGTTTTCGTTTAGGATCGAAAAGACGGAAAGATCCTTACGAGCTTGCTCTTTTTTCCCCCCCCCCAACCGTTGGCCTTTTTTTTTTTTTCCCCCTTCCCCTGCCGAAAATGTAGGAGAACAGAGATAGTGAAAGCCGTCGGCGCCTGCGAGGTCGTGTTGTTTCCTCCCTGAGAAACGAACCAGTCGCTTCTCGCCTTCTCTCTTTTTTTTTCCACCTGCTTTTTCTCCCTCCCCTTGCTCAGCGCGGGCC
>Ga0179593_1517464_pt1 | contig 12586 bp, 7 predicted proteins | sample CZODoug2_1_08_16_FD_185931 | JGI IMG/M metagenome (GOLD analysis project Ga0179593, IMG submission 185931) | Vadose zone soil fungal communities from Angelo Coast Range Reserve, California, USA - CZODoug2_1_08_16fungal (PacBio error correction) | ecosystem: Environmental > Terrestrial > Soil >... | reverse complement strand
CGTCTTTTCAAGAAAAGAGGAGTCAGTCCCTGCCCCTATTTTTTCCCTCTCTTCCTTGTCCGTGCTACAAATTCGGCCCCCGACGGCGATTCGACGTATTGGCCGTTGCGCGGATTTTGATTGTAATTCTGGGCTGGAGATCTTCGTCGTCCTCCCCCCTAACAGGAGTTGCAACCTCGGCCCAGAATCATGAAGATAGGCATGGATCTTCATAAATTATGGCTTCTCTCCTCGCTGATGCGGGCGGTCCACCCTCGCTACTACAAGAGAGCAGTTCCTTTTTCCTTCGCCGGCGAAGCGACCCCTTTGCAGAGATCTGGCGCTTTTTTCCTTAAAAGCCGGCTCTTTCTTGGGTAATGTGCTTTTCTTGCGGACGGGTGGTAGAGCGCCGACCTTCTAACGCCCCCCAATGATAGATGGAGGAAACCTCCCCCTTCCTCTTCCGTCACGCCCTCTATTTTCCAAGCATAAGCTACTTTCTTTCTTGGCGGCGTCTGGGGACTGGAACTGGCTATTGCATGCCGTTCCGCTTTTAAAGACACATCTTTCCCCGATTTTTTCCCTCGCCCCTCCGTGGACGCGGAAAGATCCCCGACGAGCCCTGGGCGACCCTCTTTCCTTGTACAAGTATTCTTTCTGTCTTGGCAATTTAGTTCCTCGGCATAGAGACGGGTAGTCTGCGAAGCCTTTTAAAGTAAATTATTTCTTCCTTTGCCACCGCCCGCTACACTCCCCTCTGTAGCGGACTTGTGGAGAGTCACGAGTTATTCGTAATTCTAGATCTGAAGAGACTCTTTCTGAAGTCATAAAACTTTTTTTCTTCCGGGAATGTAGAGGATTAGGGCTCTTTCCCCCCTTATACAGGCTTCGTACTACGGCCTCAGGAAGAAGTGATTCAGGACCCCCCAAGATTAATCCCCCTCTCCCCATTTATCATAACCTTGCCCGCTCCTGTCGGAGACCCCTTCGGGGGTAAAAAGGAGCCGGCCCCGGGCCCCACCCCTGATAAAAAGGGACCTTCTGGAACTCCGACTACGAGGGGCTTGAAGGAAAAATCGTATCCCCGAATTCCCCTTCATAGTAGGACTATCTGAAAAATCCTTAAGATATATAATCTGCCCTGTTTACAAAGTCGACGTCCCCCTTCTCCCCCCCCCCTCCCTTTCACGAGTCGATATCTCGGCAGGATACACCCTGCTAATGGGACCTCCCCTTACCGAGAAGTTCGAGCCTTCTCTCATTTTTTCTTGCCGCGGATGCCTCTTTCGAACGTAAACGTCCAGAGATACGGCCTAAGGATTCAATCGTGGTATTCTCACGAAACGAAGCCCTTCGTTTTCAGTAGAGGGCCACTTTGATCCCTTTTTCGCTTCCGGAAGAAGAATTCTTCTAAGTATTCCTTCCGAGGTAATAATCCCGAAATGAAATAGAATGGAAGTTTTCTACGCACGCTTTTTCTCAGTCAATGTTCCCAGGATGGAACATTTCATTGCAAGGCCAGAAAATCATGTTCTCCAAAGGATCCTATCCTCTGTGGACCTCCCAATGTAAAATATATATCTTTTTCTAATACCCTTTGGAGATTTTTTTCGATATTCCCCGGTAAACCTTCGAAGATTGAATGGCAAGAGACGTTCCGTATCCTCCTTAACGGTAAATCAGTTTAGATGATCCTCGGAACCCCAAGGGGAGTCGATCTCATTTCAGGTAGAGGGACTGTCCTTCTTTTCTCGATGATGAAACCTGATGGTCATCTTCGCAGTTTTTAATAGCTCTCCGTTAGAAGAAGTATCCCCCCATCTAGGAAGCGGAGGATCCCCCCCTCCGGTTGCCGTGAGCTGTTCTAGCACTGTAACAAGTTGGTCCTCGGGCCTTTGTTCCTCGCCTTCCAAATGCCGCGCGCGGCCAGATCAACGGGCATCGAACCGCTTCCACCGGGCAGAGTCTCGTCCTGCTGAGGAAGACCTCGATAGGACTTCCCAACTAATACCTCAAGGGGTGCGTTACAGCTAGGAATTTGTAAGAGAGCCTTCCTCATTTTCCATTAATGTAGACATCCGGGCAGGAGTATGGCTCTCGAGGATAAATTTCTCGGCGGAAAGTTTGGCCTAAGGAATTTGGGAGGAAAATAGATCGTTTTAGGTATCCAAGTGGAGAGAAGGGTGGAATCTCCTTTTTGGTTCCTCCTGGTGTAAAAACCCCCCTTGAGAATAGAAGACATTTTATTTCTTCAGGAATTCTGGGAGAGAAGAGGTCTTTCCTTTGTATATCTCCTCCTACTCCCACTTCGGCAGGCACCCCTGCTCGATAGCGCCTGGATCCCCTCCGAAAGAATCCTCGACATTTCGAATTAGCTGTCGATCGGGGTTCTTTTCGAGACGAAGAACCCTATCAGACCCCTTTTCCGATCGCTGAAGCTCCTCCTCAGAGAAATAGGATATTCGAGAACTGAGCCCCCCGGAACCAGAAGACTGAATGACGTTTCTCATTCCCTCCTTTCTCGAAGCCTCGTAATAGATGCAGTTATGAAACCCTCTTGATGCCGGAGGAACGCACCCAGAAATCTTTACCGAGGGTCAGCTGCCAGGACCATATAGTGGAAATTTTCCTGATCCATCTCCAAATCTGTTCTTGTAAGGAGCCTCTCGGTTCGTTTTTTCAGGAAATTTTTTTTCCTCCTCTTCCCTGGTTCAAGGCCCAAGACCCTCCTCTGTCAGACATCCCCCTGGATGACTTTCCGTAAGATATATTCTTCTGGAAGAAGGAGAGTTGCCCTTGGTGTCGCCCCTTTTGGTATCTTCGCCGAGGCTCTACCCTCCGTTTGATCGCGGCCGGTCCGGCACGCATTCTCGATTGTAAAGTGGCTCCAGGAATAGCGTTCTTCTCCTTCGCCGGCTCGAAACGACATAGGAGATCTTCGAGACGACTTTGTCCTTCCCCCAAGAATAAGCAGGCATCCTCTTCCCATAAGGCCGATTCTTCATGCCGAGCTATTTTTTCTGGGCGCGGCCTATGCACGAATTTCTCGGAAGATCTCAAGACCCCCTCGTTTCTTCCCCTTGCCCCTCAACTGGCCGCGCTCGGAAATTACTTACTGCGCCGAATGACCCACGCCGAAGGTGTCAGCGAATTTTAGATAATCAGAACTCCCTGTTGATTGCAGGACGACGCCTCTTTTCTTGCCCTGTCGGCCTGTCCGGATATCTCTATTTTTCCCTCCTCCTTGAGAGATCAGGAAAGAAGGACAAGGGAGAGCCCGAACAGAGGTCTCGTCCTGAAGTCCTCTTTTCTTTCAAAAGTGACGGTGAGAGACCCCCCCCATCGGAGAAGGCACGCTCGATTCTTACCCTCCCTCTCTCTTAGGGAGGATGGTTGCCTCCTTACAGCCGATATCGCTTGTGGTCTGGATACCTTGGCCTCAGTTGCAATATGCCCCTGAGAACGCGAAATGACCTTTCTATCGGCCTCGGCGGATTTTCCTTTTTTCCTTAGGGGCATGATGCGGGCGCCATCACTTTGAGTACTCCTGAAGGAGGTGGTTTCCCGACGCTCTTTGCGGCGCAGAGAACGCCTCTTTGTAGGCAGCTGGACCCACCGGTTGGGTAAGTTGCCCCCCCCCTTTCTACGATCCCTTCGAAGGTGGTCCCCCCAGAACTTCACAAAACTTTGCGACACATCTCTCCTTTACGATGTACAGTAAGCACAGAGTCTTTTTTTCCCTTCATTCCGCATTTTTTCTTTCGTTCACATCTCTTTTTTCCTTTCCCGGGGACCTCCTCCCATCGAGGCGGCCGACCCTCGACCGGAGATGGAGCGGCCCTTCTCCACGCCCGCGGCGTTCTTCCCTTTCGGGAACTCGGGTCTCCTCCTGTATTGCGGGACCCGCCGTTTTCCGGCCCCTTTGATTATGGGGAGATCCTCGAGACGTTCTGTCTGCAGTCTTTTTTTTTTGACATGCCTGCGCAACGTCACTGGTTTAAAAAAACAGCTCCCCCCTCCGATATGGACTACTCTGAAGAAAGTGTGGCGGAGCCCAGACCCCTTGAGTTGGAGCGATATGTCCCCCCTCTCGCTCTCGCCGTTTTTCCCGATCTCAGCGAATCTCCGGGTTTTTGAGGATTAGTGCAAGGATCCCTGAGGGAGATTCTTACTTTGCCCCTCATTGCTTTTCCAAAGATTAAGACGCGCCAGCTATTAAGATACTGTCTTTTTTTCGCAAGCATTTGGTCCACACTTCAAAGGGGACCCGGCAAAACCTGGATAAGGCAATGCCCCCTCTCTATTGGCAGCAAGGCTTTTTCCCTTTTTGCCGTAAGGAACGCATTGAGCGATTGTCATACGTTCGAGAGAACAAGAGCCTTCCTGCTCTAGTCCCTTCTCCCCCTTTTTTTTCTCTTCTCCTAACCTCGGCTGATAGTTCGACCGCAACTCGGTTTCTTCCCCCTCTCTCTGACGAGGGCTTCCCTCCTATTTCTTATCCTGGAACGTTTTTTTCCTGAGCCCGGGCGTTCAGCGCGGATGGACTCTTACGCGTCACCGTCTCCAACTGGGTAAGGCCCTCACTTTTATGACCCCCCTCCGGCACCGCCTGCTCCTTTTTCTCGCGCCGTCCCTCGCTGTTGCTCCCGGGCTTCCGCGGCCTAACCGCCGAGATCCAGCATTTTTTAGCAGCGATATGTGGTGGGGTTTTTCTGTGTTTTTTTTTTTTTTTTTTTTTTTACATCGACTTTCCTTGGAGCTCGGACCTTCCGCTTTGTAAGAGGATAAGATTCCATTTTCGGCAGAGTTCCATCAACATCATGGTAATGCGGCTTCCTCCTATTAGAGACGATGTGGACCCCGCGAACATCTACTCCTTTTCCTGTGAAGCATCATCAGTTGTTTCTTTTCTCTCTCTTGGGAACTTGCTTATTGGTCGCGGTTAAAACTCTTCTCTCCTTCCAAAGAGAAGGCCCTTCGTCTCTTGAGAGGAAATGGTTCCCCCCCCTTCTTCGATAATAGGACATTCTTTCCCCCCTCGGTCACAGTCACCTCCTTTGGATTTAAGTTGCCGATTCGATGTACTCATGGATTATAGATGTCTCCCCCCTGCGTCCCTGGTCCTCTTAGAGTTTAGGAGAGGCGAGACTTCGTCAAAAAGATTTTTTCAGGCCGCGACGGACGAGGATTTAGAAGCCCTTTTGGAGCTTCCCCCCCGATCTCCCCCTAGGGAATAGGAACCCAGGTTTTTTCCCTCTTAAAGAGATTGAGATCGGTTAAGTAGACCCCCTCCCCCCTTCTCATAAGAGAGGTCCAGAAATGTACCCTAAGCCTTCGAGGTAAAAGGGCACCCTTATCCGAAACGAATCTCTTTTACCTCCCTAGGACCCCAGCGGAACTAAATCGTTCGGAAAATTACGTTATTTTTTCCCCCCCCCCCTGAGAGAATTTGTTGAAGACTGGCATTATTATAGATCGCCCTTATCAGGACAGGAGATGGTACCCTTTTATATAAGATGACCCGGCGGGGATTCAACTTCCGATGTTTTTCCCCCTTGAGGAAAATCTTCGTCGCGGGTAAATGAATTATTTGTAAGTTTTGGGCATTCCCTTGGGGGTCTCCTTTAAAAGAAATGGCTTGAGCATACTTGCCCCCTCTTTTCCGGTATGATAATGGACGACTCCCCTCCCTGGTGTTATTCGCGGGTATCCGCGAAGACAAGAAAGAGCGAGGTTCCCCCCCCTAAGGCAATATCCCGAGTCCTATGCCAGGTGAGTAGACTTCGAGGAAAGTTTCAAAGAGACCGACCCCCATTAAAGGATTCCCCAGGAGACTTCTATTAGGCTATCGAGATCTTTCCCCCTTCCTCGAGAAGAAGATATGGACAAAATTAAGCGAAATCAGATCTCGAGCTAGAGGAGCGTTTTTTCGCCCGGAAACCTCCTTACGAAGCGGAGTTGAGAAGCGAGGGAAAAGAGGAGTAAGCCATCCCTTCCCTGACAATCCAAAGTAAGACCCTATTCCCTCAAGAACCCCACCCAGATGCCGCCGCGGCAGAAGATCTAGAAGAGCGTGTTAACCGCTTTTTTTAAGCTTTATGAAAATTTTTCAAATGTAAGGAAGGCCTTGAGACCTTCCTTCTCCCCCCCAGAAAAGAGTCCCTCAAGGAAGGCTTTCTTTCGGGATAGGTCTCCTTTCCCCGGCCAGCTGCAGATAAGACCAAGAGTTATTGGTAGGACGTTCTCTATTCATGCAATAGACCAGTTCCTCCGTTCCAGTGGTGACCCCTTTATGCCTTAGAGGTTCAGCATTCATTTAATGGAAGAAGGAGTTGACTCAAATAAGAGGGGGGTCCTTTTTCCCAAGAGGCTTTTTTCTAGGAGAGACCCCCTATCGAATGGGTCCCTTACTCCCATGACCAAGACCGCACGAATCTTTGAGAAAAATAGGGCTCCCCCGGAGAAGAGCCTTAGTTCCCCTTTTTGAGAGTCCTCCCCCCCTTGTTAGTTAGGAGGAAGACCCCTCAAGAAGAAGAGCGCACCTGTTTTCCCCCCCCTTTCCGATTCCCTCCCTCTCTGCATTGCAGATGTTTTTATAAGTTATGTTACAGTTTTCCCTCCCGAGGAGAGGGCTTCCCCTCCTGCTATAAACAGACCCCCTTCTCTCTTCCGGAAGATCCCCCCCTCAAGAAGACTTTAAGAGCTAGCACCAGCCTTCCCTCTCGTGAATGCTTCCTTTGTTGATTAGAGCTACACGGACATTTTTTACCCGGGAATAATAGAAGTGATCCTGCCCTTTCGCTGGAGACTACCGACCTTGTGCTGTCCTTATCTCTTTCTTTTTCCTCCTTCAATCCGTTTTTTTTTTTTTTTTTTTTTTGAGATAAGTCCAGGATACAAAGGGAGGCCGACAGCGCGTAGTCTACTCACTTTTCGTCCTTTTTGCGGGCCTCTTCAAACCTTAGGTTTTCCCTTCCCTTTTTGCACCGGAGATTTAGACGTAGTGGAACGGCGCGGCATTTTTTTTCCATGAATCTGGCCCTTTTCTGGTGTTGGAGATCTTCGTTTCCTCCCCCTAAAAGGCTTCCCCCCCCAGAAAGGAGACAGCACTTTCTATAGGATTCCTTCGGAAGGGCTTTGGAAAAATAGTTCTTCTCTTGGAATTCCCTTCCCCGTAGTAGGTCTACCGAGCGCCGATTGCCCCAGTGGGAGCTCCCCCTTTTGAGAGGTAGAATCCCCCTTTTTTTAGGACAGCGGGACCTTTTTTTTTTTTTCTCTCTTGGTCATGTTTCCTTCTTCTCGATCACCAATGCAGAAGGTGGTCGAGAGGACAACGGGCGAAACCTCCGGCAACTACTTCTTCTTTCCCTCTTCGTTTTTTCCACGCCGAGATGGTCCACGCCGAAAGGCATGACGCTAGAGGTTTTCAAATCTTCCTTGGGGAAAGGTGGAGATTTCCTCTTTCCCTTCTGCGAAAGCCTCTGCTTTTTCCCATCTCGTAACGATTTTTAGAGGCAGTCTTTTCGAGTAAAAGAAGACTTTTGGAGGGACCCTGGTCTTTTCCCTTATTGAGGGCCCTCCCTCGGCCATTTCGTTCCGCGTTTGGAATAGATCCTCCTTCGGCGAATTCCCTGCGCACCGTCCAATTCTTTGTGCCGGCAAACACGCACGCCACAATCTCCGCTTTCCCCGGTTTTTTGTGGAGGGATCCCGCAGAGTAGCGTCTTACCCTAGAGAGCCTCTCCCCCCCCTCATCCAGCCGAAATTTGGCCTAGGTTTCGGTCTCTCCTCGACGATTTCCATTCTTCTTCAGGCGGTGCCGGCAGTAAAGTTTTCTTTCTCTCGATCTACACCAGATTCCTCCATGATAATAAATTCTCCCTTTCCGATCCTTCCCCCTTTCCTTGTGTTGTGGTTTTCTCTTTTTTTTTTTTTCCTTGCAGTTTTTCACAGGAGCCAAGTTATATCCAAAGGATCAACCAGTTCCCGTTGGACCGAGCATTTTGGAGAGTGGTTTTTTTTCCCACATATATGTGTTTCAGTTGTTTCAACAGATTGATCCCCCCGGATCGATATATGCCACCTATCACGGCTCTCCCTTTTTTCTCGCACAAGGCGGGACGGATATAGGACCCTCCGGAGTTAGACCTCTTCCCCACGAGGAGTTTCCTCCTCACGAGGGTCGCTTCTTGTGTCCTTTCCGGCCCGGTGCTCGATTGGACCGTTCTTTGAATTCTGGGCCGCTCTGACGCATTGAAGGGCCCGTCCCCTCTTTTTGTACGACCAACGTTCTCCAGGAATTCCCGCACGGTCCCTGTAAAGTTATCATCTAGGCCCAGATGGTTGGACTTCCTGCTCGACAGAAGCCGTTTTCTTCCGAAGTTTACCAGAATGGCGAAGGGTCTCCGAAGCCCCTTTTCTTCCCATTCTCTACGCCCGCTTGGCGGAAATTTTCTAGATCTACCGCTGACCCTTCCCGGCTGACGGTCCAGCAAATCTGTTCCGTTTTTCGAGCCGTGGGAAAAATGACCGGTACAAATCTTTTAATAATAAGACGCTGAGAGGGAGTCTTCGATATGGTCCCCTTTTTCACCGAGGCAGACCTGCCCTTTTTCCAAGGACCCCGTGATATTGCTTCCCTTCCGGAGATCTCCTGACAGGAGCCAAGCGTTTAGTAGATCCTTTTCGATCGCGTGGTAAGGGCAGCTCCGTTGCCTCTCCTTACCCGGCCTGATGGTTTCTCTTTCTTCGGCTGCGCGCCGTTCGACGACGGAGCAAAGCGAGGCCGCTCAGATTAGAAACACGACCCCCCTTTGCCGTGCGCTCTTCTCCCCCCCCTCATTGAGGGAATTTTCCCGGGTCCCGGGATATTTTTTTTCCCTTAAAATTTGTAACCCGAAAGGACCCCCTTCTCGAAAGGCGCTTCCTGAATAACTTATCCTCCCTTTTCCGCTTTAGGAAGAAAGTAGGAAGCTCGGAGATAGGCCCCCCTCCTAGTGAGACCACAGGTTAGTTGCGGCGATTTTTTTTTTTCCTTCCCCTTTTCGAGAAGTTGGAAGATTCTGGAGAGCCCTTTTGATTCTAGAGCCCTTACCATAAGCCTCGGGGGAATAAGATCATCTCCGAAAAATGGAATCTTTTAGGCGTGGACGGAAAGATGGCTGCCTTGGAAGGACAATAGATCGGTCCATGAAGAGACATTTTCCAGGTGTGGAACTTATCCCCTTTTGAGTCCCCTCACTTGATTGAGCCCTTTTCCCCCCTATTATAGGAGAAATTTTGGAGAGAGTTCTCACTCTGGTGTCTCCCTCCTCAATCCGGAAGGAACTGATGCTCCCTACTTGGATTCAGGAAAGCGCGAATTCGCCAGGACCGGTGATTCTTGATTGGGGCGTGGAGAGAGACGGAGCTCTCCCTTTCAAGCGAGATACACTGATCGCGCCCTGTTCTTTTCCCAAAAAAAAAGGTACCCAGCCCCTCCTCTCTTGTTGTTTCCGGCAGGTTGAAGTTTTTCCCCCAGAATTGAACGTCCAGGATGTCAAAGGCCTTGCTCAGGACATAACCTCCCTCAGATGATTCTTCCCTTGAAGAACCTCGGAGGGCCCCCCCCCCAAATGTAGAATTCTCTTCAAGTGGTAAATTTTCCCTTTCGGAGTCGAGCAGGGATTCTCGTAAATCCAGGCCGCCTTATCGGGTCTAGATGAGTCTTTTTTCAGAGGTAGACGCTCATAGCAAAGTTCCTTCCCCCTCCCCTTTCGAAGAATGGTTTTCTCATCCAGATCAAGAGGAGGAATTCCCCCTTCCTGGAGAGGGAAGGTCCCCCTTCAGGAGTGCCCCATCCCTATCATTTGTAGCACGGTTGGACGACTGAGGCCCTCTCGAACAATTCTTTTGATAGAGAAGGACAGTTCCCAAAGACCAGCTTCTCTTCTTTGTCAGTGGAAGACAATACCTGGAAATTATAGGAGCGAGACCTTAGACGGAACCCTACTGTTAGATATTTTTCTTTACTCCTTTCATTGATGAGACGGCCATCCCCTCCAAGCAAGATGGTGCACATAAGGACGGCAGATCATTTCTCTAGAATTGAGCTTTTCTCCGTTTTCTTTCGAGGCAATATTCCCCCATGGTACGAGGTTCTTCTCCCCCCTAAGACCCCCCCTCTTTCCTGCCGATGAAACCGAAAACCCCGCACCCCTCTCCTGAACCTTCTAAGAGTGAATGAGCAGCCCCCCCCCCTTTTCGCGATGAAACGGTCTTTTTTTCTCATTCACGGAATAATAGCAGTTCTGCAGGACTACGCCGCTTTCTAGGGAAGAACTTTTCCCCCCTTGTAAGGATCCCCTTCCAGTGTTGTGGTTGATGATATACTTCCCTTCTCCCCTTTGAGGAAGAAAAGAGGTCTAATCTCTTCGCTGATACAGCGCCGATCTTCCCTTTTTTCTTTTTTCTCTTCGCCACCTTAGGGAGTGGCCAGTGGCTTCCACCTCCTATTTTTCTAAGTATGGCGTCCTTTTTCGGTTGCGGGGGCCCCCTCTTCTAGAGGGTGGTATGGAGCTTTTTCCGCCCACGAACAGGTTCAATTATTTCTTCCCCGACCCTCCCGAAATGCAGATAGGAATGATCCCTTCCCTTCCTTCTGGGAGGAAAAATATTCTTTTCTTTTCAATCACTGCGTCTTTCTTTCACGAGCGCGATGCCCTGTTCTCTTCCTTTCTAATGCGAGGCGCAGAGCCCTTAAGCTGGAAATGTTATGGGTAATTTTTCTTGAGCGATCACTGGTCCGGTGGTCTTTTCGCCCTTTTCCACCGTGAGACACCCCTGCAAATACTTCCCTGTAAAGAGAGATTGCTGACCCTTCATCCGATATTGGATGTCAAACAGCTCTTCTCTGACTGGAACGGTTGGCGATTTTCCTTCTCCAAGCGAGGCGGCCGACCTTTCAGCGGCGGCTGTTTCTTCCAGATCCCCGCCCGCCGTCCTTCTTGGCGTGGAACCTCCTTTTTCCTTCTTTTGATACAGTATGGCGCCCCTTCATTTTTCTTTTTCTTCTAAACGTTCGAGTCCTTTCTTCCTTCCTTAGGCGCGACATCCTGCGTCATCGTCGGCGGTTTGTTCTTCCCTGACCACCTACGCTTTACAATCCTTTCGATCTCAAGTAGAGTTTTTATCTCATGGCTTCCCCCCTTCCCCTCGATACCTCCTTTCTTTTAAGGACCTAGAATCTTCTTCTCTAGGATTAGAGTCCCGGAATATGTACTACCCTGTCCGGGAAGCTCTATGGAAGGGGTAAGTTCTCGGCGCTGCTTCCCCCCCGCTTGCTGCCCGCGACATTCGACGAGACCCTTCGATGCGCGCTTCGGGGTTACAGTCTCTCCGGGATAAGGCTGGACCAAAGTTTTTTTTCCTCACGAATCGCGGCCGTCCACTTTTGAAGGAAGGCCTCTTCAATATTAGGATTTCATCTGACCAATTTGTGCTCCCGTGCTTAATACTTTTTTTCGGCGGGCCGGATATAGGAACCCTTCGTCGACAGCACCCTTTCTTCGTCCGCGCCCACTCTAGAGAGGGGCGCTCTTTTTGCTTAATGGTTTTTCCGGTGACCGTTAGATAAAGGTCCCCCTGGCCGCGCGATAAGACATTTCCCCTCCCTTAAACTCCCCCTTGTACGAAAAATGGTTCCCCAAGGAAATCGATCTTCCCGAAGGCACTGGGTTTCTCCCTCCCCCTTTCGAGGCCTCTCCCGTCGTAAGCAGACGGCTTCCCGAGGAAATCTTGGCGCTTTTCCACTTTCGAGCAGCCCTCCTTCTGACCTCAGAATCGGCCCTTCCCGATTGTGACGTACTGTACGCTGTTCCGATTACCTTTAAAATTAAGATGCCTCCCAGGAAAAAGAATTTTTTCCTGCGCTGTCCCAGGCATCTTCTTTTTTTCCTTTGAAAAGAGACCACTACATGTAAAAGATCTCCTTTGGGGGGGGGGGCTTATGTCATTTAGATACCTTAGCGGTTCCATTCTAGGAAGTGGGAACTTTCTTTTTCCCTCCTTGAAGATGGAACTTTCATCCGGTAGATATGATCCCTTCTTCAGAAAAGAGGGAGTCTCTTTCAGTTAGATCCCCTCTTATAGATGATGACGCCACATGATGGTAATCCCTAAGGACTCGTGGAGATGAAGTTCTCCCCCGGGAAACCTATCGAAGAGAAGGAGAGTTCCTTAGAACAACCTCCCTGCAGAGGTGACGTTTTTTTGGGTATAGATTTCCTCTTTCCTGTCCCCTTCTTTTGTCACCATAGAGGGGCCGCAACACAGGAACCCTCCAAGAACGACTGACCCCTAACTCACAAAGATTTCCTCCAATTAGAACGTTCGTTCAAAGTTTCCCGGTTTCAAAGTAGAAGAAACTACCTCTCTCTGAGAGATAGTGCTTCACTTCCTTAGTGACTCCACTTAGGTTGCGGTACTCTCCCCCTTCTTTTGTCCTTGAGCGAAGGGGAAAGAATCATAGAGAGGGTCCTGCGCTTGGGAAGATCTCCGTCCCGAAGATGAAATACTCCTTATTTTCCACGCGTCTGTGGGAAGCTCCGAGGACATATCGGATGTCCCC
>Ga0179593_1506369_pt1 | contig 12586 bp, 16 predicted proteins | sample CZODoug2_1_08_16_FD_185931 | JGI IMG/M metagenome (GOLD analysis project Ga0179593, IMG submission 185931) | Vadose zone soil fungal communities from Angelo Coast Range Reserve, California, USA - CZODoug2_1_08_16fungal (PacBio error correction) | ecosystem: Environmental > Terrestrial > Soil >... | reverse complement strand
CTTTTCATGCTATCCCTCTAGCCTCAAGTTTGAATGAAGTTCTTATCTCGCTGCTGAGATTGTCCTTACCTGCAACACCTTTGCGCCAGACCTCCGAATGCGGTTCGCAGTTCCGATCTTGCGTGATTGTATCTTCTGAAATTTTACCCTTTTTTTTTTTTTTTTTAGCAGAGACCACAGACCTTTTCTTTTTTTTTTCTTTGCTTCTTGCTCGCCTGTTTTTGGAATTTTTTTTCCCCGCCACCCGCCGTGTCTAGATAATGGTTGTTGGTTCGAGATCCTCTTGTCCTCCATTGTTTTTGCAACTGTCCCCATCCCGCCCACCTCGGTATCGTCGGGACCTTTTAACCACATCTCTACATCGCTGTTCTTTTCAATTCATCCCGAAGGACGTGGATCCCCCTTCTCGTTGTTTTCTAGAGGTCCCAGGAACTCTAGTTTTTTTCTTGGGCTCATGTTTCTTGTTTTCTTTAGGGGTCTCAAGCTCATCTGTTGTTCTAACGTCAATCCGGTCTTATTTTCAAGTCTCAAACCTTCCTCCACCTCTGGTTCTGATGCTGTTGATGATGGTTTTCTCTGCACAGTGTAGCTGCTCCACCACTAAAGGCCGTTCCTGAGAGGCGGGTCGTGAGATTGCACTTTCTTGTCCATAGATTCCCTTTCCCCATTTTATACTTCTGCGTCACCCCCCCCACTGATCTTAATGGCTATTATTTTCAGATTCTCCCCATTCTTTTTTCAAGAATTGCTCCAATCCTAAGGATTACTGTTAGTTTGTCCTTTATTTCTTCCCCTTTGGTTTTTCTTTTTTTTATTTGTTTTTCCACCTTTTTTTCCACCCTGTGAAAATTTCCGCTTCCGACAGGCAGTGAGGGTTTATCATCTTCCGGTGCGCGGCATTTTCTTCCCTGAAAATGCATTAAACCCTACTTCTCAGGCTATTCCGAAGCTCACGGGAGCAGACGATGGTCCTATTTCACTTTTCGCCGGTTTTCTCCCTGTACTATCTTCCTGTTCCACCCTGGTCAACGTCGATACTGCTCGTTCAAGAGAATATGTCAAGTTGAGTTTGCAAGTGGGCTTCGACCGAGCCTCAACGCGTTGCTTGGGGCTCCGTTTCTTCTTTTCTTTCTCGACTTAAGTACACCTTTTGCTTTCCTATTAGGTCGGATGTCTGCCTGGTGGTCAGCCTCGTTCGAATTCCTCGCTGACAAGCCTTCACTATGGGAACACTCGTTTTGCGACCCAATGACCAGGTGGCTTTCAATTTTACCTTTCTTGTTTGCTTCTTTTTGCGGGTGCAAAGTTCTTCTTTTTACTTTCGAAGTTCCTTTAATGATCTTCACAGCTACGGGTCACGTGCGGAAGATCCTTTCTCCCTGCGCTGTAACGTCTATTTGGCTCTTCAAGTCTTTGTGAAGAGGCCCCGTCTGGGAGTTCTTCCGGTTACCTTTTTAGGAGTCTTTTGGGTTCCCATCCCTTCGACCGGCGAGTCAACTGAATCGCCCTCCTCGCGTCAGTTGAGGTCAGGCCCGGATCCCTTCCTCCTTACCCGCGTTCAGGTTGTTTGTTGGTCGAGGGAACATCCTGTTCATTTTTGTTGACTGCTCCCAAATTCCTCCCACTTCCGATAATTCGATTTACCGACACCCCCGGTGAGACATCCTCTTTTCATTCTCCTATGAGTATTTCAATCAGTGTCCGCAGAATGCTCTCCCGCAGTCTTTGCTTTTTTTGATTCTTAGTCCGTTCCACCTCTTAGTGCCGTTTGCTTACAGATTTCATTGACCACATATTACTTATTTAATTTCATTCACGTTCTTCTACTAGTTCATATTTTTCAAGGACCCCTGCTTGACGTCCCCCCTGTGTAGTCTTTGCAGACAAATGCAGCTATCATCAGTACCCATATGTAATTTCTTGAACCCTGTACGACGAAATGATTTCATGCTTCCTTCCTAGCGCATCCTTCCACTTCTCTCTTCTTTTTGTGGAATAGTACGTCGGCACCTATTTCGTTCCTCCCTGCTCCGACATTTTCTCTTAGAACTGAAGTCAGACTATTCTTTTCCATTCTCCTTACTCCCGCAGAATTTACTTCCCGGTCCTATTTATTTGAGGAAGAAAGATTAGCATCTACGACTCTAATTATTATTAACCTTTTTTCCCTCCTTCCCTGTGATGGTCTTTGAACATGGTTCTGTTTTTTTCTCTTACATCACTTAGGCGGTTCTAATGGAGGTAGTTGGCCGTTTTTCCTTACGGCTGGCTAGTTGGTCCCTTGACCTCGCCGGCGGATTTCTAGCCTCTGGTACTTCCTCTTCCCCCTCACCCCCCCCCCACCCCCTCCCAAGAAGACTGGGTTTCCTTTTTTCCTCGAAAAGGTACTTTCAGACATCAACATTAGAACTTATTGACAAAGAGTCACACTTCGTTCTCAAAGACGATGAACCCCACCCCTCCGGTGAGCTTCTTATTGAACATATACGGTAAGTAAAACATAAGCGCCCCCTCAGTGGGAATCTCACTTTTTTATACCGTTTTAAATCTCAGTTCCCTCCTCTTTTTTTTTTAGCTTATCTTCCCCACCTTAGAACCGGAGCAAGGCACACTTCTTTCCTCTGATTAGGAAAGGAGGTCACTCGATCTAACCCTGTTGTTTATTTCCCTTCTTCCTTTTTCTAACCATCGTGGTAATATGTACCCTCCTTTCCCCTTTTCTTTCGTCGATTTTTTCGTTAACCAAGGGAAGAGGAGGTTGGATCGTTCGGGGCTATCTTACGGTAGGAGACTTTCATCTCTCTCGCCTGGCCACTTTCGGTCCCACACCCTCTGTAAGTCCATCTTTTCTCCGTGTTGGACCAAACTACCCGACTCGTTCATGACCCCCCCCCCGTTATCTTTTGAAGAATACCCCGACTATTTACCTCCCTCCCTGCTTACGAGATTTAGCTTCTACTTTTTTTCTCTTCTCCCAGAGGGCGTTCCCGGCCCTACTTCGTCTTGATTCACTTTGACTTTGTAATTATCTTCTCCCAACCTTCTATTAGTTTCCCCTCTTTGACTCCTTACCCCTTCGAGGAATCCCTTTCCTTCCCAAGAGGTGGACCGTGTCCACTCTGTAACGCCCTAGAGAGATGGACTCTTCCTTTTATTGGAAGTACTCCTTCATCATTTTCTTGTTTTGCTTCATTTGTACATCGCGTTTGTTCTCTTCTCCTGCCGGGTGATCTCCTCGGTCCCTATGTCCCGCAGCCGTGCCGTGTAAATGAAATTTTCCGATGATTGTTTCCCACCTTCTTCGTCCTGAACCTTTTTGATTTTTTTGAAGAATCCGCCAATTTTCCCCTTCGGCAGATGAACATTTCTCGAACAACGTTTAATCCGAGCGGGGAATACTAGAAGGCACCGTGGTTTCGGGTCCTGCTCATCTTTACTGTATGTTGACCTCATCTCAAAGATACAAGGATCCTCCTCGTAGCTTACCCTGCCTTCCTTGGTCCCTATTCTATACCCCCTGTGAGAACCGTTTCTCGCCTTTGAAGTTAATTCTCACCATAGTTCTGCCAAATAGGTCCTGGTGCTGCCCACCAGCCCGTCCCATGTTTTTCGGCACACTTTTCCCAGTCCAAATCTCGCCCCCGGAGAGGTCTCGATCCTCTCCTTTTCTTTGAAAGTGAGCGTAGGCCAGCACTTTCTTCCTCCTTCTACCGCAAACAATCATCCCCGGTTTTAAAGCGCATCCCAGCCCCGCCCGGTCAGTGTACCCCCCAGATTCCACTTTGACTCCTCCTCCAAAGACATGTCCAGTGCTTCTGCAGGATTTCCTTCCCTCCCCCCCCCCACATGCCGAGATCCTTCTTTTTGCCCAGCAACTGTGAAGTCCGCCCCAGAGTCTTCCATCCAAGAAGGTGAAGGTCGATCACGAAGCATACAGTGATCTTTCACCCAGTTCCCAGAGTGCTCCGCGCCTGTTCTTAACAATTTACCCCCCTCTCCGCTAGTCCTCTCAGACAGTCACGCCCCCCTGGAAGCCGATGAGGACTCCTATCCCCCGTGCTATCAAGCCCTAGGTGACTCCCCTTCCGATATAAAATGAGATTGTGTATATAAATGCGCCCCACTTTTCGAGGAGGTCCTTGTCAATGGCGATCTTATTGAACCGACGAAGTGATTTAGTATTAGCAGACTGGCACTCTGTGCTGTCAGATTCTCCCAGGTTGTTCGTACACTTTGGGCTAACGTGCCACGTACCAACTTCCTCGGTAAGAGGGAAACCGGTATTTTCGAATTTGTCTTGAGTTGCATTACCTAACCCCCCCTTCCCCCGACTTTATCCACAATCCCCTCCCCATACCAGATTAACCTTCCTTCCTTAATTAAGGAGTGGAGTCCGTTTCCACCACGTCTTCTATCCTTTTCCTCACTTGACTCTTTAACTCAGGAAAATCTCTCCCCAGTTTCTTTGTTAGACAGTCATTATACTGATCGTTCAGAGTCTCATCCCTTTCGGTCCCCTCTTGCCTCCCCCCCGGGCCCCCGTTCCTCTCAAGTCATTTTTTCCAGAAAATTCCAATCCCGTCACACACGCCTCACCCGCCTCTCCCTCTTTTGATGACTGGTGTTGGGCACTTTGAGGCCTCATCCCCCGTTTTTTCGATAAACTCATTTTACTTTTTTTCCTAACAGAAACGATTTTAGCACCCCTGATCCCTTCCCGGTGTCCCCTCATCGTTAACTTTTACCCCAACCCACACGACCCTCAGGCATCCCGGTCTTCGAGTCCTTTAACATTGCTTTTGGATAGGATGGTGGTTACCCTGTCCCGCCTAGCGTGGGCCCAGAACCTTTCGGACAGGATGGGACCTTGATCGAGAAAACCAGCACATAGTTTTTTCTTACACTTGATATCCCGTGGCGCTGCCCATAGACCCTTGACGCCATCCATGTAACCCTCCTTTGGATTTCAGCCTCCCTTGCAAGCACCCCCATCCCCAGTCAATTAGCGCGTTCTCCCGATTAGTATGGGTGTCCGTTTAGATTACCCGCCGTCAGCTTACTCTATTTTCCCGAGGCTGACTTTCTGAACCTATCTCCCTTCTCCCCCTTTTTTTTTCCTTCTCCTTCCGTTTTTTTGCGAGATACTGCGGTCATCCCCCGACCTCGGACTTCTCTTTTTCCTAGCATGCGTTTCCCTTCTTCACCCCTAAACATTGCGAACCCCTAGTACGACCGTTTTTTTAGCGCTTCCCTTCGTCTCTGGAGGTTTTTTTCCCTTTTTTCCGTTTTTTTTTCCAGGCCACAATTCCGGTTAAGCTTTATGAAGTCTCACAGTGCGACGGTGATACTTCCTTTATTTCTCAGGTTTGCAACGCGCAGATCTAGTTCTTATGTTCGAGCTTCTATGAGTCATATTTTTCCTCCCATGTTACCTCCCCGACAACCGAGTCATCTTTTTGCAACAGGGTAACACCATCGAGGCATTCCGTTTCAAGAGACTCTAAATGTCCCTTTTTGTGCAGGAGAGGTTTGTCTATAATTCCCAGTATTGAAATCGGAGCTTTTTAGTAGTTGTGGGCTAAGTTCCTGTATGTGATATTCCCGTAGCTTTTTTTGATAAGCCTGCGCTGTCCTTTAAGGTCCCAATTTCCAAACCGTATCGTACCGTGGTCTGCTGCTGGGTTCTGATTGGTGATATTACTTCTTTTTCAAAAAGGCACATCTGTTTTTTGGGGTCTGTGTCCTCTGGTTCCTCAGGCGATTCTTCTGAAATAGCAAACAATCATAATGCTGTAGCCCCAACAAAAAACTTTCCCCCTGTACCTGGATATTTCCGATGGAGACTATTTCCCATCGATTGTGACTGCCTTTAGACCCTCAATTCCCCTTTTTGTCCTTTATAGGCGCGTTTGTATTTTTATTTTTGATGCCTGGGTTCTCTTTCTTGTGGGAGACTTGTCATAAAGCACCTTGCTGTGCAAGATGGAAGCGGCTTTTAGGTCTTTCTCCGAGAGTTGTAGGGCGGTTCTTCCCACCTGATTCGACCACTCCTAAAATAGATTCCCTTTAGCCCACTCCTGCGGAGTCGGTCTCTCTGATGGTACTTCCTCTTACTCTTATAGCCTCGCCGAGGTTCTTTTTCTGTGGCGTGATTCTTTCCTAAGGATTCCCGCATGCAGCCCTCCAGCTGGTGTTAAAGTGGGTAGCTCCCGCGCGCACCTCTGACCGCTTGTTCTGTCCGTTTCAGTGAGGAACTTCCTTCCTCCCATCCAGGCTGGACCCTGATGGAATCAGGCCTCTGGCTTTTTCCAGTTCTCTGCAGACCTCCCTGGAGATATCATGTCTAGTCCTGATTTCAACTGCCCTTACTTGGTCGCTGTGTTCGCAACCCCAATCCCACATGGGTAGGACTCCTTCGTGGATGTGGCTTCGGTCGCTTGGTCCCCCCCTTTTTTCTGTTTTTTCTTTGCCCTACTTTATGAGAGGGCTACGCTTCCTTTTCCTTCATGTCTTGACTTCTCCTATAATTTTTCCTTTCCAGAGATGGATATTAACTTATTGTGACGAAGCCCCCTGTTTCTTCGGATGGTGTTTCTTTTCGGACGCTCCGTGGATCCCTGCTCGTTTTTTGCCCAGTTTTTCCACGGACCGTCCCTTCGACATCGGAGTCTGATCTTCAATTTTTGTACTTTTTTTCAGCTTCTTTGGGAAGCTGAGCTGGAATGCATCCTTCAATTTCTCCCTAGATAATTCTCTCGACACCCACGGTTCTCTTTTTCCTATCTTTAGCCCTGTTGGTCGAGCAGCTTTTGCGTTGTAGATCTGATTAGAGGCCCCCAGAAGGGTGTCTCCTGCGGGCCCCCGTTGGCCTAAGAGCATTTCATCAGGCCGCTGTTGTTTATTGGAAGTTGCAGGAGATCCCCCTCCCCTTCTTCTTGCTCCCTACAGTACATGAATTTCCCCAAAATTAAAGGAATGCTCTCCTCGTCTGCTCCCTAGCAGTCCCCCCCCTTTCGTGTTTGACGTCTGTCTTTCCCCCCTCTTTTCGTGTACTTCGAGGACTCGTTGAGATCGTAGTGCTTCATAGAACTCCGTCCTAGGACGGGGAAGTCACTTCCCTTATTCACAGCTATCAAGCCCCACTTGAAGACACGTCTTTTTCTTCCATACAGGTCATCCTCCGCTCATGACGCCGATCCATCCCGGCCCCATTGTAGCTTCTTTTAAACCATAGGATGTGTTCGGTCTTTGACAGTCTCGCGACTGCCCGTGTCGGTGTAGGTGGTACCAACCTTCCGTATCACTTTCCTCGTGGACCTCCCCCTATGGACGGCGGATCTCGCCTCTTCTCCCTTCTTGGTACTCCTATTAGAACGAAAAGCCCTCCTCGCGGCCGCGTGACCTGTGTTTTTCCCCTCGGAAAGTACCTAATAAACGGAGCCACGGGCACACGACTGCCCCAGGATGGGATACTGAGAAACCGACGTGGATATTCGTATTGCAATATATGTAACGTACCCCACGCGGAAATCAGGGTTGCTTTATACCCTTCTTTTTCCCTTGTTTCAAAGATCTTTATGTTGTTTTCTTGACTCTATTCACAAGTAGACACTTATTCCCCTATCCCATTATTGGCAGAGGATTTTTGCCGGACTTCTACTCCCTGGTGTGGGTTATATCCGGGATCCCTCGTGTTCTGTGTACTTCCTTTTTGATCGCGCCTTTTTCTTTTCCCCCCCGTGTAACAGTCCTCGGGGTTCGGATGCGTTCGTTTCCGGACCCGGAGAAGTCTCTGAGATACCGCTGCCAACGGTTTTTTCCCTTTTGATGAAGTCCAGTTTTTGATTTTTCCCCCCAACCATACCCGTACCTGGGCAGCTGCCTCTCTTTGACCTCCAACCGCCGATTTTCATACTTCTGGCGGCCCCAGAGATGGAGCTCGCATCATTGTAGTTTGTTCCTCTTTCTAAAGCGGGTTTCCCTCCAAATTACTCTTCTTCGTCCGTGTCTGTTCCTCGCCTGCTCTTTTCCCCCCGTCATTCCGTTCAGATTTCGCCGCCGATCTACTCGCGGTCTCTCCCTCTCGTCACAAGGGGGCAATCCCCTTTTTTCGACGTATTCAAATCCTCGCGTCTGTTACTTTCCTTGCTGACGGAACTCTTTCAGCCATTTCGTTAGTCATTTTTTACTAAGGCTAAATATTTCGGTTCCTTTTTCTCGTACTTATAATTACATTTGATCTCACAGTTTTCCTTAAACGCTGGGAACAAGCTGTTCTTCTGCACTAGAAGTCGTTGTGGTCCCCACTTTTTTCCCTTCCCGCCTCTTAACACCACCCCCCACAACACCCCCCAATTCTCTTCCTGACTCTCACCCCCTTCTACCCCCTTCCGCGTTCTTTCTTCTCGAAAAAAGTAGATACTCTTCTCTTGAATTCCTCTTTATGGCCTCACCGGTGTCCCCCGGCCCATCTCCTGCAGAGTGGCTAATTTCCTTCTTTTTCCCTCATCCCGGCTTCCTCATCCGAGTTCCTCCTGAAGAGACTTTCTACTCATACACGATTTTCTCCGGTCCGCGCCGGTTCCGTCCCCTTCCCCCACTTTCTCAAGACCGAGCTTGCCTATAATGGCTGGGGAACCCACCATACCGAACCTTTTCCCCCAGTAGTGAAGATACCCCGGACGACTGCCCTTCCGAGTTTGATCCCATCCGCCCTAGTGAAACCCCCCCCGCAATTCCCCAAAACAACAACACACAACATAACCCCCTCCCCCCCGCTCCCCCCATACCCAGAACGCCGCGCACCCACCACCACGCCCCCGTACGTTTCTTCCTACTTCAGCACCCTGGCCATAAACTCCAAAGGTTTACCCTTTCGCCGAAACCGCCCAGTTCAAGTCCCCCCATAGGCACCCCCTTTTGGGCCCGTTTGTTCGCTAAACGACATTTGGCACCTTTCTTTCCGTCTTTCCCGTCTCCCCCCCCCCAGTCCCCTCCATTAGGGGATGAAATCCACTTTTCACAGCCGAGTTAAGTTCCCGTTAGCTTTTTTCTGACCCCCATTTTTCAGGCCTCCCCTTCCTTCCCCCCCCGCGGAACAGTTCCGTGGCTTCACAAAGTTAAACCCTGCGTTCCCTTCTTTCGGTTCCCCCTTCTTGATAAATGCCCCTGGTACCGGCAGAGATGACTTTCTTTCTAGAACCGATGAAATAGAAGACCCGATCGCTCCCGGCTCCGATGAGTACCTGCGCAAAATCCGTTTGGTCCTTCATTGCGACCTGGGAATAAAACCCCGCCGTTTCCACGTTCTTCCTATACCCTGCGGACAGCGTTCACATCCCTGTTTATCCTCCCCTTCCCACCCCCCTAAAGATCCCCATTTCCCCTCCCCCCCCCGGACTCTCCCCCACGCTCCCCGATCAGTACCTCTGTACTTCTTTTGATTCCCTCTTCACACCCGGCTCTGTGACCCTTCATTGCTCAGAATACTTCCCCCGCTTCCCCCCCCGGGTTTGTTTTCGACGTCCTGTATCCCTATGTGGAAGAGGTATTATGAATCCCGTCTCCCTAGTGCCCGATTCACTACCCCCGCCCGAGCATTCCCCCGTGACTTTGTTTCCCAGTTCCCTTACACAGAATTACACCTTCCAGCCACAGAAGCATCCCAGCTGCTATGATTGTTTTTGGCCTCTTACCCTGACCCTCCCGTGCTGGAGATCAACCGATGTGGGTCCCAGTCCTCCATAAACAGGCTAACCCTCCGACGCTTCAAGGCCCGATTTACACCCCCGCGACGGCAGACGTCTCGCGGCCCTCTTTCTGTCTTTTCTATGTTTGTCCATTCCAAAACAGGACGAGTCTTTCTGTATTCCACAGTTAGGCAGATGACCAGGCTCTTCTCAAATCAGACCCCCTTATTCCCTGTAGAGTTCCAAAACTCGCCTACCCTTTCGCACAGCGCGCCCCGATCGAAGAATTACTCCTGTGTCTCTTTTCCGCCCCGCCTTAAGAACCATCTCACCCTGCCCCAAGCGGACGCGGTCGCAGTTCTTAGGTTTGGGGAGAATTTTTTAGAGTTCACCAGTCCTCCTTCATCTTCCTTCTTTCTTTTACTTCACTTGCGAACCGCTTAATGCAATCTTTTCCTGTTAATACCGATCGCAGCGTGGTGTGTAGAGAGATGCGGTCAGAGTTCCCCGCGAAGTTACGCTTGTCCCTAGGCAATGCTGATGCATGTGAATCCCCCATCGCAACAAGACCTAAAGAATGTCGTTTTTATAGAGCTTCCTCGCGCTGGATGGGACTCCATGACCTTATCCCCCCCCCCCCCCCCCCCCCCCCCCCACTGACTCCTGCGGTTTACATTATATTCGACCTTTTGATAGCGCTTTTGAAGTCCTCCCTTTGTTTAGTCTACTTCGTATTTCCAAGAGACGTGAGGTTGTTTCTCGTTTTTTCTATCTCTCGCCTGGCACATGAGACATGGTCTCCCTCGAGGACAGCGCGTTACCCCCTTTTGCTGTTCCCCCACCAGCATCCTTTCCCTTGTCCTAATGACATCGAAGGATTTGGTGCCCTTCAGACGTTGTTTGATTTGGCATTGAACGCAATTTTTAGGTTTCTGTTTTCTGTCCTTTAACATCAGCTGGTTCCCGCGGTTTTGGTTCTTTCTCCAGCCAAGCAGGTCTTCAGCTCATCCCCACACAGTCACGCCCTTTGTGATGCTGCTGGTGCTGCTTGTCTGGTACCTGTGCTTTTCACCACGTACGTTTCGCGGAGGGGTCGTTCTCCTGCACTCGGCGCTATGTTTTCTGAATTGCCAAAAAATCTTCTTTCCTCACCCAACAAACCTTGTTTGCTCGTTGACCGTCCCCCTTTATTATTTCCCCGATCCTCTTCTTATAATGGAAGTTCCCCTTTCCTGAAGTTACTTCTTTCAGGAGCTTTTGTCGGTTCTCTTGGGTGGTTTCTTCGTTTTTCCCCCTGTGGTCATCTCACTTTAGGAGCTTCCGAGGCATTTTAGGTTGTTTCTTTTTAAGAGCCCCAGGTTTGACTTCTTCCTTTTTATTCAACCAGATAGCCCATTCTGAAACATCTTTCCTACTTGACGCAGCGGTAAGGGTATTGCGCGATGGTCGTATATTTAATTTTCTAGCTGGAGCGCTGAAATCGGACTTTAGGTTTAATTGCATTTCTGAAACGGCCGCCCCCCGCATGGCTGAAGTTTTTTAATGGGGCGAAGACAGAGCTCGCGGTGCAGCTTGGTGTAGAGTCTTTTCATGATAGCCCATGTCTCTCTTTCCAGCCTCCTCTGATGTATTCCAAAGGCCCTCCTGAGATCTCGGAGAGAATGACCGACAGTTCTCATTTTTACTGTAGGTTTTTTCCCACGTTCCATTTGTCCAGCTGTCTTTTGGGGTTGACTTCTTTGCGCACAATGGTTCTTTTCTTATGGGCGTACTTTTCCTCGTCCTACCCTGCCTGCCCCCTAGTCGCGATTCTTCCCGCCTTTGTAGAGGAAGATGTTCTCCGCATGGTGAAGACTCCCAAATTTTCTTTTGTCGTTCTTCGGCAGTTAGGTGGTCAGGGATCTTTGGTTTCTCAAGTTCCAAGGCCCTTTTCTCTCCACAGGAGGCCCATCGCGGAGAGATCAAGTCCCTTCTTGAATTCCAGCAGCGGAGGAGTTGTTCATATGGAGACTGGAACTTAGTCACGGATAACCCCATATCCTTTCCCCTTTTTAAAGACACCCTTTGCCCCTTTCCCTTGAATGACACGCCTCCCTCTCTTCTGTTTTGAGCATGAATTTTCCTTCATTCCGAAAGTGGTTCGATTTGCTTATATGCCGGCCCAACCTAAGGTTTGGACGGTTCTACGATGGAGTATGGGACCCCTCTGCCCTGCATGTCAGGACCCGGTTCGGAAAACTTTTCCGGCGGAATATCCCCCCTGCAGTGATTCATCCGCGCGTCCCTACTATGCTCCCTCCCGTCCCCCCAAAAAAGTCGACGACGTCTTTCCCTAGCCCTTTATCTGAGAAGACACCTGACTTAGTTAGTGTTTACGAAGTAAGTCGGCACCTTGGTCTCGTTTTTTCTTGATTTTTCCCCCCTAGAGGTGAGATCGTAGTTTCCATTCAGCAAGATTTGAGTTGCACGATTCAAGCATCTGTCCAGTCCCCCTTCGCCCCATAAGGAGTATTTTTTTACTCCCTTTCCGATCGACTTCGACTTCTCTCCCATCTAGGCCCCAGTGCGAGGTCGTCGCAAACAAGCGGCTTTCGGGTTCGTCTTCGGACTCTAGGCCCTTCTTCTCTCGGGGAGTGTTCCACTAATTCCTTCGCTTCATCGTTTGACAGGGACCCCCTGGCCTTCGGTCATTCTAATTCGCCTTGGTAAAGTAACGATAGAAACCGAAACAATCTGACAAAGATTTCCTGCTTTCTTGGTGCCAAATCGGACAAGTTTTACGAATAACACGCCTTACACGGTATGTACTAAACCTCTTCCCCGGAGGGGATAAACGAGATGAACCCCCCCTCCGTTCTTCCCCTTCTTGCCTCAGTAACCCTTCTCCCCCGTTTCTA
>Ga0179593_1429928_pt1 | contig 12586 bp, 24 predicted proteins | sample CZODoug2_1_08_16_FD_185931 | JGI IMG/M metagenome (GOLD analysis project Ga0179593, IMG submission 185931) | Vadose zone soil fungal communities from Angelo Coast Range Reserve, California, USA - CZODoug2_1_08_16fungal (PacBio error correction) | ecosystem: Environmental > Terrestrial > Soil >... | reverse complement strand
GTGAATCTTTCTTTTTTTTTGGGCTGTTTGGCTGTGTTTTGCCCCCCAACCCACCTTGCGGGGTGCGTCGAACCGAAATTTTCCCCCCCCCTGGTTCTTAATTTCCCCAGGGCTGACTGAGGGGGGTTTTTTTCCCTCTCCTCTCGAAGAAGAGACTAGGAGATGGACGTTCCACGGGTTCTCATCCCCTCCCCCTCCACCTCCCATACCCTCGTCCCCCCGACAGCCCATCCACTTTTTCTTTTGCGTTGTTCCCGATTCCGACCTTTGCTACAGCTGCCACACGCAGCGAGATTGGGAAGTGGGCGGAGACCCCGAGCGTCCCCCGACTGGTGTTTGTTCCCTCTCTTTGCATCTTTTTCAGCAGTGAGGGTGCTTTGTATGTTCTGTTTTTGTCACCCGCTGATCCATCCCGTCATTTATGTTATCCGGCAATTTTGATAATTCCTTCTGTGAGGGATTTTTTTCCTGTCGTCCGCCTTTTGTTTGTCTTGCAATGAGTCCCGCCCCTGGGGGTGGTCTGACATAACATGTTTTTTACTGTTCGCTTGCTCCCCAAGATTTTTTTTCGTTCTGATGTTTGTTGTTTTTTGTCATGTCTCCCTCACAAGGCGGAGATGTGTTTGCCCGCCTCGTTACCGTCTGAGTTCTCTCCCCCTGAGTCCCCCCCTGCCACGGGAGAGCCCCCTCCCTCTCACTTGGTACCCGTTGCGCCCCCTGATTCTCCATGATCACAGGTGTGGGTTCCTGTGTTTTTTTTTTTTTGCGTAGATTTGTCTCCCTGTTGGCACGTGTCCTGCAGACCCCCAGCCCCCCCCTGACACCCACACTTCCCCCCCTCGCACGTCCTCTGCCCTTTTTGCCCGACACCTTTTTTTTTTTTTTTCCAACGTGCCAAGTTCTCCCCTACCTCCTTTGACCCCCTATTTCGTATTCTTTTTGGAGTAATACGGTATGGCACCCCGGGTAGGTGCTCTGCCACAAGGAGAGGAGCCGCCTTTTTTTTTTTTTTGTGCCTCTGGCAATTGTTCTTCCCCCAACGACTTTCCCTTTCCAGCCCCCCGTTTTATGAGATGGTCTACCAGACTTTTTTTCTGGTCCTGATTCAACCCCCCCCCCGCCCTGCCTTCGTATTCCCCCCCTTCACTCGTGCAATCTTTCCAGCCCGTTTTCACTGCTCTTCCCATGTCTCCCCTTTTGTCTTTCCACACCCCCCCTACACTCAAGGTTCTCGCAGGCTGTGGGTTAATTGTTTCCCCTATTTCTGATTCCGTTCTCCTTTGACCCTTAGGGGTTCCTTTTTTAGAAATTCGTCTTATTTCCTCAAGAGTATTTTTGGGTGTCCATGTCCCCACCATCTTTTCTGATTGTTATTTTTTCTATGGCTGTTTCAATTTCACTCTCCAGTCTCGAAATTAGTCTGAACTCGGATTTGTGTCGGGGCGTCCTTCTAGAACCATGTGCACGCGTCTTTTTGCGACGTCGCTTCTTCATGACGTGCTCCTTTTTTCTTCCAATAGCTTTGATCCACTCCCTTCCTGTTGAGCCTCCCTCTCTACTTTTGTCGATGCGGGCCCCCTCTCGTTGTTTTTTTTTTTTTTTTGGAGGTTTTCTTGTTTCAGGAGGGCTGCCCGTACACCTCGCGGGTTTCTCCATGTCTCCGCTGTGAAAATTCCCTGGTCTCCGCTCGTGTGCGTGTTTTTCTTCCCTTGTCCTCCTTCCTGCACAGCTTCCTCTTTCCGGAACTTTTCTGTCACAGTCTGCCCCCCCCTTTTTTGTCCCAGTTCCGCATCTGCCCGACACTGCAATGTTTTTTTTTTTTTTTTTCGGCCTTGAAATTGTCCGCGCCACCTTCTGTTTTTTCCACGTCCCCCTGTCTTTTGCCCCTGTCCCAGGTTTTTTTCCGCGTTTTCCTTGTCTCTTTTCGCTTGAATGTTTTCCTTTGCGTTTTTTCCTCGGTTTTCGCTGCATACAAACCGCCCGTCTTTTTTTCGAGTCTCCCCCTCGCAATCTCTCTTTTTCTCTTTTCATTCCCTGTGCTAACAGGGGCCTTGACCACCCACTTTTATTTTTTTATGCGACACCTCGCGTTTCTGGCCCGGTTTCCATACCTCATCCCGCCAAGGCTTTCAGTGTTCTCTGCTAATTTTCTCCCCCCTTTCCCCTTTCTCCCCCTCGCCCTCAATTCTTCACTCCCTTTTTTACAGGGCTTCTCTAAGACCGTTCCTTTCAACTTTTTCTTTTCTAGCGGGTTTCCCAAGAGTCCCCCTTCCCCCCCCACTTTATCGTTCCGCGACCCCGGTTTTTTCGTTTTTTCTGCTGTTATTTTTTTCCGTTCTTCCTTCTCTCCTGGGTTCTTTCGCCTTCGTTGCTGGAGAATATTTCTGCTCCCTCCCCCACTTTGTCCTAGTATACCCGTCCTACCCCTTTTTGAAATTCTTCCCTCGGCCCCTGTGTCTGCGCTTACCCGGGTTTTTCCCCAAAGAGGGCCTCCGTTATCTTGCTCATCCCACAAAACTGTCCTATTTCGTCCCCCAGACCCTCGCTCCAATCAAGGTGTTTTGTTTTTTTAATTAGAGTTGTTTTTTTCTTTCTACGTGGAGGACGTCCCTGTGTTGTCGAGAGGACCCCTTTCCCTTGTTGATTTGTTCCCCCTTTTCGTTTTTTCCCCTTCCCCGTAACCCCCCCCCCCCTCGACTTGCCCAACTGTTCTGGCTTGTTCCTTTTCGGTATAACGTGACGGATTCTATACCGGCATAAAACCCCCATGTCTCCCTCCCTTTCCTTTCCATATTTTTTTCTTTTTCGCCCCCGCTATAAAAACCTTTCGTTTTTCTCTTTTTTCCCGTTTGTTCATTGACTCTTGACCGACAGTTTTTTCTCTTCTTTTCTCCACCTAGGCTTGTGGTGGAGTTGTGCCTCCTTTCTTTTTTTTTTTCCTTTTTTTTTTGTCGTTGCTTATTACCTTTTCATCGATATCTTTTCAGTGTTTTGCCTTTTTATCAGACGTGAGATTCACTTTCGTTCGTAAAAGTCTGGCCCCTTTTTTTTTTTGGGATCTCTTCATCTGTCATGGTTCTTTTTTTGTCGCGTGTCTTTCTGATGATTGCTGTGTCTCAGTGTGTGTGGCACCACCTGACCCGTATTTTTTATTTTCTTTTCCTGTTTCAGTTTGAGGCCTTTATTTCACCTTTTTTTTTTTTTTTTTTTTTTCCCCTGCTTATGCGCCATAAATTAATGCCACCTAGCAGACGTGCCCTTCTCTTTTTTTCGCTCCCCCCCACCGTGGGCTGAACCTTTTCGGGCATTTTTTTTTTTTTGCCCCTGAGTCCTGCGCATTTTTTTTTCCTTTTCGTTCCCTTTTTTTTTCCCCCCCCCGGGACGTGCCATTCCGTTAAGACCGTTTTTTTGGCCCTTTTTTTTTATGTTTCAAAACGATTCTTTTTCCCCTGACTGTTGGGAATGGCCCAACCTTTCCTGCCCCACGCACTTTTTTCTCCTTTTTCCTCCTCCTCCCGAAAGACCTTCTATCGACTATTCGCATGGTGACCTATTTCTGTATTTTTTTTTTCTTTAGCCTACTTTTTTTGGCCACCCTGCGAGGTACTTTTTCCTCGTCCAAATTGCTTTTTTTCCCCCCACCTTTTATCCTCCTTTTAAGAACTCATTTGGTGCTTTACCCCCTTATCGCCCCCCAACCCCCTGCCCCTTATTTCCGCGGCGTTTTTCCTTTTTGTTCATGTCTTGATATTGGGCCCAATAGATGTTAGTATTGATACAACTATACAAGCTGGAGACCTCCAAAGGCTACTTTTTCCATTCTTTAAGTTTTTTACACGCATCTCACCATGTTTAGAGCGCCAGCTCGTTTTGACTCAGGCTTTTCGGTTATCCCGGCGTTGCTTTTTCTTTCTCCACCCTTCAGTCCATCCCCTTGCCAAGTTGCCTGATTCAGACAGAGTTTTCACAGCTGAAACCCCCCCTTATCCTATTCTCCCCATCGGATGAATTGGCTCGCCAATTTCTTGACAGTGAACAGTACGCTTTTGTTTTACGGGTTACACCACTGGGTGCTCACTCACCTTCGCCTCCCCGATTATTTCCGAGGGGACCCTGTGGCGTTTTGTTGTTTCGTTTTATGTTGCATCCTTTTCCGCAAGTCACTTTTTTGGTGTATTTGATTGTCCGACTAGAAGTGCTCTCCAAGGAGCGGGACTGAGGTGCGGGTTTTCGTGCAGGTATGAACCCGCACCATCCCCGAAATCAAAGTTTGCTAAAAGCCGCGGTCTTTGCGCCACCCCGTTCCCTGGTTACGGTTCCTTCTTTTGAGCAGCGATCGTCAAGGCCATATTGCTTCGAGTTGATTCCACTTCCCCACTGGCTATGCAGCCCCCTTTTTTTCCGCGGTTCTCTACCTACTCCCCTAACCACTCTCCCACCCGCCCCCCCTTCCCCCCACCTGGTCCTGTTTCTATTTTTGTTGTCAACTGCTTCCGCAACCCCCTGCGACCTGCAGGAGCGGTTTTTTTTTTCATTCTTGGAGAGTCCCTTAGATTTTTTTTCCCCTTGCGTGGGGCCCTTCTCCCTATGGCTATACTCTGGTTTGTTGTGCACACACACACTTGGATCATGTTCTTTCGTCCATTGCCCCCCTGAGTTGACCCCTCTTTAGCTTTTTTTCCCCCCCTTGCTGTGCTTTCCCTTTTACTGTTTTCGGCAATCTTTGTTTTGCAGATTTTAATGGATTGGAGCTACCCCGGTTGGCCTTGTTCTCCTCCCACCTTTTTTTTTTTCCTTTTTTTTTTTAAGTGCTTCGTAGCGGTCTGGTGATTTCCCAGTTCGTTCCCTCTTTTGACCCTTTCCGTCCTGTGGACCTGGCGGTGGAATTTTCCTTTCTTTTCGCTATCTTTTTTTTGCGAATCAAGAGTCTAGTCTTCCGCGTTGTCAGGGGTTGCAAGAGTAGGACCACGTGACTAAACCCTGCTATGGGTTATAGTATTTCGTTGCCCGGCACCGGTGCCCCCTATTCATCTTTACACCCCTCCCGTCTGTGACCCAAATCTTCCTTAATTTTTTTACGGTTTTTTCCCTTTTTTCTTGGTCATGTTATTGTCTATTTTCGCCTTTTTAGGAAGCCCCCAACCGCGCGCCCGCCAGTTTCCATTGCCAATTCCCTTTCCTCCGTCGATCGTTCTTCGCTTCTCGCCAGATCCAGGTCGTTTTCCACTGATGAGATTTTTTGGGTGGCCAAGTTCCCCCTTTTTCCCAGCTTATGATCGCCCGATGATTTCCTGTTGCATCCTACCCCCCCGAAGGGTTCCGATGTTCCACCTTTTTCCTGCCCCTTTTCCTCTCCCTTCGGCGTTCCTGTGCCTTCTTTTTTTCTTTTTTTCTGACACGTATTTTTAGCCCGGGGACATGCTTATTTCCTTCCTTCTCAAACGTGGCTGGCTCCCTGACCCTTGACGCACCCTTTCTTGTCCGCAACGCTTTTTCCTTTTTTACCCCGATTTACGGTCGTCAAGTTTTTTTTGTGTATGATTTTTCCTTCTTTGATTCTTTTAAACCAAGGTTGATCCGCCGGTTTTGCCTGAGACCCGCCGTGCTCGAGCCGTCAACTGCCGTTGCCTCCCCCCCTTGACCCCCCTTCCTTTTATTGCGGCATCCGCATCTCCTCTGTCACATACCTTTTCCCCACCGACACTAGGTTTCCTTGAGGTGTGCAATTTTTTTTTCTCCCGCTTGATCCTCTCGGTTTTACTTTTTTTCCAGTTTTCCCCCTTCGTTCAGCATTTACGGCCCTGGGCCCCTTTTCAACTCCCAACCTTTCTAGTACCACCCTCTTTTTCTTTTTTCTTTCGTTCCTTAGACGATATGGCGTCGCGTCTCCCGGCCCCACCCTTGCCTCGGTTTTCCCTCCATCCTTTCATTTTTCGACCCCCTTAGGATTGGTTGCTATGCGTGTTATTTGTTTCCCTGCTCAACCCTTTTTATGCCCCACCGCGTTTTTAGTTTTTTTTTCTGTTCCTTTTTCCTGAATCATGAGGCTCGGAAGGAGCCTTTTTCATTCCTAACTCCTCTTGTTGTTCTAGTTTTCCTCTTCCTTTTTTTTACTGTCTGCGTCCTTGATCCCATTAATACTTTGTGCATGCGTCACCTTTCCCCCCCCTTTTTTCCCCCCCCCAACAATGTACGCGTGTTGTTTTTTTGATTTTGTATTCTCCAAATACAGCGCATAGCCCGTTCATAAGCCACCATTTTTTCGCTTTTTGACTTAGTTTGTTTGGATTGCCCCTGCCCATTTTTTTCTTGCGTCTGTGCCATTTGCCGCAATAAGTGATTCAGGACGCCCGTCCCTGAATGCCCCCTGTCTCGGTTGGTCTCCTTCCTTGTCCCTTTTCCGTCCCAGTGGGGGGGTGGTTTGTGTTTTAGTTTTTCGTATCCCCCGAGTTTGTTTTTTTTTTTTCCCGTTCTTTCCGATCTTTTCTTGTTGTAATGTCCCCCCCAACCACCCCCCCCCAGCCCTTTTTTACTCTTTTTCGTTTGCTGGTTTTACTTGTCGCAGTTCCCTTGTTGGCCCCCTTCCCCACCTGGGCCCCCCCAGGCTTTTTCCGGTGCTTTTTTTGCCGCGTTTTTTTGAGGGCATTACTTTTGTGTTCTCTCCCTAGTGTTCCCCTTTGCTGCGTTTTTTGTCACCACAACGTTTTGGGTCCAATTTCAAAAAGTCTGCAGCTACCCCCAGATTCTTGGTATCCTCAGTAAGGCCTCGCTTCTGTGCTATGCTTCATAAGTGATGGCTCGGCGTTTTTCTTTGTCTCTGGAACCGCCATTTTTTTTTTTTTTTTTTTTTTTTTTTTTTTTTGCTTCCCAAACTCCGTATCTGTTTCTGTGACCGGCGTTGAGAGTTTTGCCGCTCCTCGTTGATTCTTGGCCAATTCCAGTGAGGTCCTCTTCTTTTCCCTTCCTTTGTGTGCACCCTTTCCTTCATCAAATGGTTGCCCCCTTTTTTGGTCCCTTTAGTTTTAACTCATCGTTCGGCTTCTTTTTTTCTTTAAGTACTCGTATTACGCCCCTTGTACCCGACTGTTTTTTACCCCTACTCCCTCTAGCCTTTCATGCCTCTGTGTACCAGTTCCACGATTTTCCTCCCCCCTGTCGTGTAACACCCGTGCACGATTTTTTTCATTCCAAGTTTTTGTTTTCCTCCCCCCCATTTCTGCACACCCCTGCCACACATCCCCGAACAAGGTTTTTCGACCCGATTTTTTCAATATGTGGCCTTTGCACAGTTTAGTTCTGTCCCCCTCGGTCATTTTGAGATTGATGGGGTTTCCGTTTTTATTTCCAGCGACACCCCCCCCGTGCAGATATTGTCTCTTTCCCTTCAATTCTTTTGTCCCTCCGTTTTCCTTCCTTTTTTTTCGGCCCCACGGACCCGGTGTTTTTTCCCTAGTAACCCGTTTAGCCATAGCTGAATTTTCCCATTTTGTTTTCCTCCCCCCGTTTTTCTGAGATATTTCCCCGTTGTTGCCTAGCCGGTTTTCATGCCGACTTTTTTTTGCCTGCACCCAAGTGCGCTGCTCCCTTTTCCCCCCTTTGCCATTGTGACCTCCCCTCATTGCCCCTCAATATCCAATCCTGTGGTGTTTGTGGGTGTGTTGTCGTGCCTTTCTGGTTTTTTCTTGGGATGGACCTTTTCCCCTTGCCAGCCCCCTCCACCCTTGAACCGTGCCCCTTTTTTTTTTTTTCCTGAAACCTTTTTTTTTTCTTTTTGCCCGCGACGTTTTTCTTTGTGATTTTTTTTCACTTGCACCAGAATCCCTTCTCGGTTACGTCTTTTTGTAATATTTGGTCGTCAGTTTTCTCCTTCGCCAGTTGCCCGCCTCCTCTTTCTTTAGTCCTTTTGTTCCGGCGACCTAATGCTAATCACAGTTTTGCTCTATCACCCTAAAATCTCCTTTTCGTTGAGTTTCAGATTCGCTTTCCCAATCTTGATTTACCTCACCTGGCCTTCCGTAGCTTAGCCCGCCTGGGAATTTGTTTCCTACTTTAATTGCCCTGTTGTACCCGTTTTTTTTGAACCCTGAGGCCAACCGATATTGCAAGGTCTCGACAGAAGTGGTCTTTTTTTTTTTGATTTTTTTTTTATAGTCCTACGCACATCCTTTCTGTTCATGCTTTTTTCTTAGTTGGTTTATGATTTTGCGTGTCACCTTTTTTGTGGATGCCTGGTATGACCCCTTTTTTTCTGTTGGATATGAAGCAATATGTCTTTGTAGACTTTTCATCTGTTCTATATTTTGTGTTGTGCACCGGCCCAACTCACTCCGTTCGTGTGGTTTAATGATCTGCTTTTTCCCCCCCCCATCCTTTTTTTGATCTTCCCTTCGCCGCTCTCGGATCCCTCGTGGTTTTCTTTTCCATGTGCCTCTGTGTGTTTGTCCTGTCCCATCTAAGTCTTTTCAAGGTTTTCCTGTCGCGATCGCGTTGTCATCTCCAGAAGCCTGCCTTTGTGTCCCCATTTTGAATCCCTAACCCCCCTACCGCTCCCCGCCGTCAATCCCCATCCAGCGCCCCTCTTGTTTTTTTTCCGTATTATTTTTTTTCCAGTTTTTTTGGTCTTCATTTTTGGCTGTTTTTTTTGTGCAATTCAGATTTGTTTTTGGCGCCTCGCGTTCACTTCCTTTTTTTCCTATTCATCCTCACATCGCTCCTCCAATATCTGCCCTTGAGAATTTTGCTTTGATGGGGAGTTCCTGCTCGTTCGACTGGGGCGATGTTCCCCCTGAACACTTTGCTTGTTTGTCTCCTTCTTCCCCCCTTTTTCACGTTTTTTTTTTTTTGCCCTCAATTAGTCGGTCCTGCTAACCTCCCAAATGATTTTTTTGTGCTTCCAGTTTTTCCCTGTTTGGGTCCTCCCTTCCCTCATCCCGTCCCCCAAATTCGGACAGTTTTTTCTTTTCCCTCCCTTCGCCGCCTTCGTCATTTCCGTTGCCAAGTTTTCAGTTATTGCTCTATACTGAGGGCTTCTCTTCCTTCCCTTCTTCCTCCAGTCTTGTCGTGGTTCTTTTTCCTTTTTTTGTTACCGGCCATAAACGGAGTGTTTTTTTTCCCTGCTCCTGTCATTTTTCCCCCTCAGGTCTTGATGGAGCTCTCCCTTTGAGACCCTTGAACTTTTTTAGCGACCACTTCATACATGTCCAAGCGGGCCTTCCGCACGTTTCCCCCTGCCCACTCCTGTCCCTTTCTTTTTTATCCTGCCCGTTGCACTGATATTGCTCTATGTTAAAGGGTTATCTACTCCGACGGCTTATAACCTTCGTCGTCACAACCGTTCCCCCTTTTCCCGATTTCCGATCTCTGTGCCGTTCCCCAACGACGTTGGAACGTGCTTCTTTGTTTCTGTGCGGGCCCCCTGATACTCTCGTGCGCCCACCGTACGCCTTCTCGCCCTTTTTCAGCCGTATTTCTTTTTTTTTTTTTGTATTGATGAACAATTTCCTCATAGAGACAAGAGGGATCTCTGACCCCCCCTTCTGCATGCACACGCGACCGTCGCCAAGGTGAGATGCTTCCCACACAGGTCCCTGTTTTACCCCCTCCCTCGTGTTTTAGTTTAATAACCCCAAAGATATCATTATATGTTTCCTTCCTCCCCTTTTTTGTTTGTTGTTTTTCCTTTCAGAGATCCGTTGTTGTTTGTTTCTCTGCCTGGACCCAAGTTCTTTTTTTGAGCGCAGCAACCTTGTCCCTTTTTTTGTGTTACGTGTTTCTGCGCCCCCACATTTGCCCGGTTTTGTTCTTTGGTTGCTTCTCTGGATTTGTTTCCCCATCCATTAGGGATCCCTCCTTAGTTGATTTTGTCTATGTGAACCTCCGTCCCCCCCCCCTCCGTTGTGTTTTTCCGCCATGGACCATGTTCGGTTCCGTCCTCCCAAGTCCTCTTTTTACCAGTGTCTTTTTTTTGTCCCCATTCTCTTTTCCACCCCATCGCTCCCTCCCCCCCCCACTTTTTGTTTTTCCGTGGTGGGCCTTCAACTTTCTCCCTTCTTCGGTTATAGTCGTTTTTTTTTGACCCCATCTTGTTTTCTTTTTTTTTTTCAGAATCTTCCGCCTCTTTTTGAGCTTTCCCTCCAGCGCCACGAATGTTCACCGTAACACCTGCATTTTTTTCCGCTGTGGTTCGCTCATCATCTGTCCTTTTTTTCCCGACGATGGACTCTGTAATCGATACCTCCCTTCTTTACGGAGGATTTTGCTGCCTTTCTAGATCCCCCACCATCTGGTTTATTCGGGCACGTCTGAACTCATAGCTTTTTTTTTTCTGGTTCATCCCCCCCAATATTAGTCTATAAAATTTCCGTGGGTTTCCTTTTCCTTCTTTTTTGTGGTTTTTTTGTTGGTTTGTCCTGTCGGGTGTTCCCCTCTCCCCGTTTGTTGAATTTTTATGGTTTATTTTCGTTTTTACTTTTTGCCCGGGTTGCACCAAATCCTCAGTTTTCCAGTTTCCTTTTTTTTTTGCGCTCTAACAACTGTCACCCCACTTCTTTGTTCCGGACCCCTTCACCTGTGATTTTTTTTGGCACCATGTCGGACCACATCGGTCCCCATCATGTTCTTTTTTAGCCCCGTTCCTCCCTGTCACTTTCTTCTGATTTGTTCCTTAGTCATGGTCACTTACTGCAGCTGTCCTTTAGTTTGCCACAAGATTTATTTTTTATGCCACCTTCCCCCCTTAGATAACCTAGGGGCACGAATGTTTACCCCGGTTCTTCTGCTGCTTTTTTTTTTTGGGGCGGTCTTTAGCTTCTGTTGCAATAACAGACTCTCCTTTCCCTTTTTTCCCTTTAATTTGGAACAAGTCCCCTTCGTCCTTTCCCGGTCTCCCCCTTTTTTCAGTTTTAGGTCCATTCCGACGCTGGTCCCCTTTTTTTCTTTTGACTTTTTAGACTTTTTTTTTCCGGATCCGTTGTTTTTCTTTTTTGACCCCCACAGTGCCTGAGTCATCCTCGTGAACTATTCTTCTTTCCTTCCACCAGCCCCCACATTCCTTCTTCCTCTTATTTTTTAGGATTGTCTCCCGGTTAACCATCGCCTGACGTCCCCCACCCTCTGCCCCTTCACACGTCCATCGTCCCACGGTTTTTGTGTCTTTCCACATTGGCCTCCCTGACATCTGGTCGTAGATTGTTTTTTATGGCTTTGTTTCTTTTTGTTTTCTTCTTTTGACTTTTTTGGGCGTTGATGCCTTCCCCATTTTGTCGCTGTTTGAGTTCGTTTTTTTTATGGTTTACTTTTTTCCAGCCCAGATTTCACTTTTTTGCCTGTCCCTCTTTGCCTTTTTGGTCTTTTTTTTTTTTGTATCGGCAACGATTTTTGCACCTTTTTCACCACGTTAAACTGCATTTTGCTCCATGTTGCGCTTTTGTTTTGGACCTTCTGTCTCCACCAAGACTTTCACCTCCCCCTCACCCAAGTCCCCGTTTTCCTTTCTGCGTGACCGTTTTTTCTACACCAGTTTTTTTTATTAATCTTTTTTTGCCTTTCTGTGTTCCCTTCCCGTCTTTTCTGCTGGTTTGTGGTCGGTTTTCTTGGTTGGCTTTTCCTTTGTTTGTTCGATTCCCACTGGCATTCCCGGGGTCCGCCCTGACCCACCCCTTGTGCGTCACTTCTTTTTTTTCTGTATTTCCCCTCATTTCCTTATCAGGCTTTGTTCGCTCCTTTTTGGTTCTTGAGCATTTTTGCCTGTCGCCTTTTGTTTTGTTTACTCCTTTCTTTCTTGCCGTCTCACCCCCCATCCTGGCTATTCTCCCTTGACCTTGTTTCCCGTCGTAACTATGGTCTTTTTCTCTATGTTGGTACTGTGAATCACTGTGTTACTTCCCTCCCAGCGGACACTCCTGAGGTGTCCCCCTTGTTACTCTTCCGTGTTCTTTTTTTTTTGGTTCTCGTGGTAGTTTTTGCGTGTTGTTTTTTTCTGCCGGTAGACACGCTCTACCTCCTGCTTCCACCCTTTGTGTTTTTCCCCCAAACCTTTTCCCCCCCTAGGTTGCCTCTTTCTCTCCTTTTTTTCGTGTGTTTGGGGTCGGTGGGGGTTTGATGTTAATTTTGTGGTCCTGATTTTTGGCCGTCCACCTCTTGTTAGCGTTTTGGTATTTTTTCTTTGACAAGGTCGGCAGGCAAGTTTCCCGTTGGTCCCCCTGTTTCTTCTCGATCCAGTCGTTTTTTGCTCCCTTCCTGACATTTCACCATATTTTTTTTTCTTTCTGGTTTGCGTTTGTCCCCTTTTTATCTAGTTCCGTATGTTCTTTCTTTGTTCCGTTTTTGTGTCTTTTGTTCCCCTACTTGTCTTTTTGGTTTACCGCGCAGACTACGCCCCCTGTTTCCGCGCATTGTTCCCTTGCCTCTTTCTGTACACGCTGCCCTTCTCCTTGTCTTCGCCTTTTTGCTTTTCCTTTTCCCGAGAGTGGCTTCTTTCTGACGTGGTTTCTTTTTTTTGCAGCACCACGCAGGCCTGCCTCGGAATTTCTTCATTTTGCCTTTTGCAGACTTTCTTCCGGGGCAGTTCGGTGGCCTTTTTGTGTTT